>ERZ1066118.286-NODE-286-length-52203-cov-12.187313_pt1 | contig 52203 bp, 51 predicted proteins | sample MGYA00382765_ERZ1066118 | MGnify/ENA primary metagenome ERZ1066118 (study PRJEB33369, sample SAMEA5778348) | biofilm metagenome | biome: Industrial cooling water; feature: Water cooling tower basin; material: Biofilm | place: United Arab Emirates | collected...
CGGTGTCTTCGGCGAAGAAGCAGAAGATCAGCCGGGCCATGAAGTGGTTCATGTCCGGGCGGCGCTCGGCGGTACCCCACTCGGGATTGTCCTTCAGCAGCTCCACATAAAGCCGGTTGAGGCGGCTGGTGGCGCGGATGTCGAAGCTGCTCTCGCGCACCTGGCGAACGGTGGTGATACCGGCGAGCGGGAGGAAAAACCCGAAGTGATCGGGAAACTCGGCGAAGGCGCAGGCGACGGTCTCGCCGGATTCCAGGTCCTCGGCTTCAAAAGTCTCGCCATCGGTAGCGAGGATGAACTTTGCCTTCGCGCGCGCGGTCGCCGGGCTCACCCGCAGCGCATCGAGCTTGGTCGTCACCTCGCCGGTGCCGGCAACCGCCAGATGAATGTTGTTGGTTTGCAGGACGCCGCCAACATCGGACTTGTTCGATGCACCGCTGCGCAGCCGCTTGATCGTGGTGGCCTTGTTGCCGAAGGCTTCGAGGAACTGATACGGAAACTCTTGCGCGTCGAACGGGCGTTCAGCGAGCGCGGAAACGGCTTCTTCAATTTCAACAGCGTTCATTCGTCCGCAGGTCCAAAATCACTTTCGATCCGAGAGGGTGAGACACCCCATCGGTCCGGGAAAGTCCAGCGGTCGAATCCCCCCGCAGACAGGAACACGACCATAGCGGAATCATGGCCTTGCGGTCACTGCCATGGCGGGGATTAATTTCCCTGAGCGTGGCGGCGATGAGAGGCCTCGGCCACTGGTGGCCGGTTCAGCCGAGTCCGGCCGTCATCGCCTTCGCCTTGCCAGCGTCGGGCACGCTTGCAGCCATGGCTGTCTGCTTCTCTCCCGCCCGCTCATAGATCGCGCGGACGAGCCGATCCTTGTGGTCGGTGACAACGATGGCTTCCGCCCTGGCGCGCGAGAGCGCGACATAGAGCATCTTCTGGTCGACCAGATTGGTGGAGCGGCTGTCGGCGTGGATCAGCACACGCTCGGCGGTCTGGCCCTGCGCGGCATGGGCGGTCTGCACATAGGCATGGCGGAGATGGGCATCGCGAGGACCGGAGAGGTCGAGCCGCTGCTCGCGCCCGTTCGCCAGCTTCACCATCGCCGTGCTGGTCGCGGCGTCGATGTCGGTGACGGTTCCGCCAAGGCCGTTGATCCGGCCAGCCTCGCGGTCGTTGCGGGTGAACTGAACCCGGTCGCCGATCCTGAGCTCCATCGGCTTCGGCTCGAATACCTCGACCTTGCCCGCGCCCCACTGCCGGGGATGCCAATCAATCGACCGACCATCGCGTGCATCAAGGGCAATGCGTCCCCGTTTGGGGTCGACGGCACTGATGATCAGGGCTTCGGCCCGATGAATGCCTTTCGCGACATAGTCGCGGTTGAACCGGACGACATCGCCGATGGCATAGCTCGCCGCCTCACGGGCCTCGGCGCGGGTCAGGCCTTTGGTTTCCAGAGCGGCAAACCGCAGCGTCTCGGCCGCAAGCTCCCCGTGCGCGGCGAGCTGCTCGCGGATTAGGCCGGTCAGCCTGTCGCGCCCGTCGCGCGATGGCTCGATGACCAGCGTCCGGGCGCGCTCGGCCGGTGACATGGCCATGTATTGCCGTGCCATCGCGGCAAGCCGCTCGTCCAGGGTGTCGGCCTCGATCACCTTGCCGCCGCCACGCTCCAGTGCGGCAAGGGCTTTACCGGCATGGCCTTCGATCGATGCCAGGACGGCTTCGCGGGTTTCGGCATTGGTCTGGCGAACGATCTCGGCGAGTTTGGTGGTCGCCATCCCCGCCTCCTGTAATTGCGCGAACGCAGCCCCGGCGCCTACCGAGCCGAGCTGCTTGACGTCGCCCACGAGAACAAGCCGCGCCCCGGCCTTGTCGGCGCTGGTTATCAATCTCGCCATGTCCTGAGTGGAGAGCAGCGAGGCCTCGTCGACGATCCAGACGGCATTCTTGCTTGGGAGGCGAGACTCCGGCGTGAGCAGATGCCGGGCAACGGTATCACCGCGCGCGCCAAGGGCATCGCCGAGCACCATCGCCGCCGATGCGGTCGGCGCGAGCGCCGTGACCGCAAGCCCGCGCCGCTGCGCCTCACGGGCATAGGTCGCGAGCACCGTGGTGGTCTTCGCGGTCCCGGCGTAACCCTGGACGGCGGCGACGCAGTCGCGCGAGATCAGCAGCTCGGCGGTCGCCCGCTTCTGGTCCTCGGTCCAGGCATAGCCGGACCGAGCCGATTGCCGTGCGGCGCGTTCGACCGTTCGCGCGGCTGTCACGGGGCTGACCAGCGGCGCGGCCATGCCACGCCCGGCCGTCTCGAGACGCAACATTGTGCGCTCGGTCTCGCTAGCCTGCGGCGTGGTGAAGCCGGAAAACTCCGCGCCGCGCCGATCAAGGAACGTGCGAGCGACAAGCTCGCCGCGCTCCTCGGCTGCGGCAATGGCTGCGCTGATCGCGCCGTGCCCTGCTTTGCCAAAGGCGAAGTCTCCCGCCTCGCGGGCAAGCTTGCTCGCCGCAAACACCGCCTCGCGCTCGGACAGCTTCGCGGCGGCAAAGGCCACCGCCTGCCGCGCCAGCAATTCCGGGCTGGAGGCGTCGAGGTTGCGGGCGCGCTCTCGCGCCTCGGTGATTAGCCTGTCCCGGCCCGCCCGGTCGAATCCCAAGGCATCGGCGGTGGCGCGCCAGTCGGCGCGCAGCGCGCGGTGATCGGCATGGGTCTTGGCCTCGCGGGTATCGAGCGCGGCGATCTGCTTCTCGGCGGCGCTCGCCTCTTCCCGGCTCGTGCCGCGCTCGGCAAGCCGGGCGTCGATCGCCGCCGTGCGCTGGCTCAGGGCGTCGATCACCTTGTCAGGCACACCGGCGATCTCGAACATCGCATCCTTGCCGGCCCCGATCCGGTAGCCGAGCCGGGCAACACCGTGCGCCAGCTCCTGCCGGTAGATCGCGCCGATCTCCTTCTGGAGCTGGTAGAAGGCGCGCGGTTCCAGGCTGCGCCAGCTCCCGGCCTTGTCCTGCGTGACGTTGATGACGACCGCGTGGGTGTGAAGCTGCGGGTCCTGCGCCCGGCTCGTCGCGTGGCGGAAAGTGGCGATGGCAAGGTTGCCGGTCGTCTCGCGCCGGACCTTGCCCCCGTCCCTGATCCGGGTCGCGGCCATGTGCTTCTCGACGTGGGCCAGCGCCACTTTCACCGCCGCGCCATGGGCTGCAATGAGCCGCTTGTCGCCCGCGACCTCGGCCATGATCGAGACGGACTTGGGCGCGGACAGGGTAATGTCCCATCCGGGCCGGTGCTCGGTCTTGCCCTCGCGGGTCGTGCCGAGTTGCTGCCCGGCGACCTTGCCCTCCAGCAGCGCGGCGAACTGCTCGCGGTCGACTTCGCCCGACAGACCCAGCGCCTGCGCGGCCTCGCCGAACCATTCGGACGGGGCAAGGCCGCCTTCGGCATAGTAGTCGTCGGCCTCGTAATAGCTCGCCGCCTGGCCGGCGCTCGACAGAGCCGAAACCGAGGCGACCATCAGACCGGCCCCGGCTTCGCATCGGGCTGGGCGCTTCTGGCGATCTCGCTCACCCGGCTCCACAGCGTGCCCGCCGGATCGCCCGCCACGAAGGCCGGCTGCCGCGCTGGCCCGCGCGCCCGAATGTGATCGGCGGTCAGGCCAATGCGCGCGACGGGCAGGCCGTCGGGCAGCAGCAGGAAGCCCTGATGCGGGGCAAGCCGCAGCTCGCTTTCGAGCACGGCGGCGCGGAAAGCGCGTTGGGTGGCGACGGTCGTGCGCGGCGCGTCCCTGCCGCCGGTGAGCGTGTCGGTCGCGATACGCATTTCGACCTCGCAATCGCCGATGGTCTGGCTCGCCCACTGGCGGGTTTCGCGATCGACGGTCTGGAGAAACAGCTTGGTGTTGCAGCAGGCGAGCATGGCCTCGGCGACGTTCGCGCCGTAACGGTGGCGCATCTGCCCGAGCGCCTGGAAGGTGAGCACGACGGCTGCTCCGAATTTCCGACCTTCGGGCAGGAGCCGGGCGAGGTTCTCGACGCGGGGGAGGTCGGCGAGCTCGTCGAGCACGAACCAGATGCGCCGCTCGGGCGATGGCGAGAGCCCCAGCACGGCGCTCGCCGCGCATTCGAGCCAGCAGGCCATGAGAGGCTTCGCCGCCTCGAAATAGTCCTCCTTGCGCGGCACGAAGATCCACGGCTTCGCGCCCGGCACCGCGTCCAGCCCGGCGATGAACTCGCGGAAGGCGAAGCGCTTCGTGCCTTCGTCTTCGAGCCGCAGGAACTGGATCAGGTTGGCGGCCTTGGCGAGCATGAACAGCACGCTGCCGGTGGCGCGGTCGGCGTCGTCGGCGAAGGTCCGCGCCGACGAGGTATGGCCGAGCCAGTGCTTCAATTGCTCCTTGCTCTTGACCTGCAAGGCTTCGAGCAGGGCTTCGAGATTGCAGTTGCCTTCGGCCCAGAGCGAGCGGAGCATGTTGGCGACAAGGATGCGGCTCGTCTCCAGCCAGACATCGTCGTCCTGGCTGCCGGTTTCGGAGACGAGCTGGCGCGCGATCCGGTCGGCATCGGCGGGGTGGGCGATCTCGTCGAACGGCGACCAGAAAGCGCATCGGGCATCGAACGGATTGAGGATCACGTCGCCGCGCGCGGGGTTGTAATAGTGGGCGATGAACTCGCCGCTGGTGTCATAAACCAGCGCGGCTTCCCCGCGCGCTTCAATGCGGTCAAGCATCTGCCGCAAGGCCGTGGTCTTGCCGCTGCCGGTGGTGCCGAGGAAGGCGAAATGCCGGGTCTCGATTCCGCGCGGAACGGGGACCGGACCGATAGCGAGCGAGCGCGGTTCGGCACGCTGCGCAACGCGCGCGGCGAGCACGTCCTGACTGACCAGACGGGTGCCATCGAGCACGCGGTCGGCCAGGGTGTCCTGTCCCTGCGCCGACATGGTCCGTCGGATCAGCCAGACCGTCAGCAGCCCCAATGCAAGGCCGATCAAGGCCCCGATCAGCAGCGCCGTTGTCACGGCATCGAAGGGACCGGCAAACAGCGGATGGCTGGCGACAACGCGGGCCGGAACGGTGAATTTCTCGCCGTCCACCGTGACATTCATCTTGATGTCCTGGCCGGCCATTTCGGCGAAGATTTGCAGCACCTTTGCGCCAAGGCACTTGCCCGCATCGGTCCACGCCCAAGCGGGCACAGTGAACCGTGCCCAGATGATCGAACCGGCCCCGATGCAGACAAGGACGAGCTTGGAAAAGAAGCCGAACCGTTGCTGGAGCTGCGCCATGCGCATGCGCCAGAGCGAGTGCGAACGCGAGGCGAAATCGTGGGTCTGGGTCATGGCTCGATCTCCAGAGCAAGCGAGCGCTGGCGCTCGAAGGCGGCGCGCGCTTCGGCGGCTATCGCCTCGTCGGGCTTGCGCGTGCCGAGCGCGGAATGGCGGGCGTAGGCGTAGGCCGCGCAGGCGGTGAATAGGGTGCGGTCAAGCACCCGCTCCACCTCCGCGAGGCGTTCGGAGATCGCCCCGACTTCGGCGGCGATTTCGCGCGTATCGGCCTCCTCGTCGGCCCCGTGCAGGATGGCGGCAAAGCCGGCATCGACGACGCGCGCGAGCATCGCATATTCGCTCAATCCGCGCTTGGCGGCGAAGCCTGCGAGGACGCGGTGCTGCGACGGATTGAGCCGCACGGTCTGAGCGCGGGCGCTCATGACGCCGCCTCAGTCGCGATGCGATCCGCCATCGCGAGGAAAGGCGGAATTGCGCCATTTGCGAGCCTTGGCCTTTGACGAGATGCTATCAGCATCGCGTCAAACCCGCAGAATTGCTCGCTGCACGCGTGCGTGGGGTGTGTATCCCTATTCCTGGCCCGATGCGCAGCATCGCGGCCTTTCTGGACCCGGTCGTTCGGGAAAATGTCACGCATCGCCCGGTTCGCTTTCCTGCTGGATCGAGCCCGCGGCAGCGGCCATCTGGCGAAGTGCGAGGGGGTCATCGACGCGCCGGTCCCGCTCGGCACGGAGCGGCCGCACCTGATCGAGCAGGTCGCGGTCGCTGATCCACCGAGTTGTCGTGGTGTCGATCGCTTCGCGAAGCAGCTTGTGCAGCGCGGCGGCTTCAACCGGGCCCAAGCTCAGCCATCCGCGCTCGTCGATGAAAACCTGCGCGCCGAGGGGAAACGTCTGCCCCCCGCAGTCGTATTGCGGACCCTCAAGATGGAAACAGACGTCCGCGCCTTTGAGGATCGCGATGCGGGGACGCTCGCCGAGAAAGAACGGCCGCAGTGTCGTTCGCAGGGCGGAACCGTCTTCGTCGTCGGCAAGAAGGCGCTCGACCAGCGGGACGAGAACGACGGCCAGGTCCTTGGGAATCTGGAGGGTGTGCGGCACCAGGCGGTGGCTGCGCGTGGGGCGATGGAAAAACGACATGACTATTCTCCTGCCGGACAGGCAGGGTCCGGCGCGTGATCGCAGAGAAGGGGGAGACGATCTGGCCGGCGGCCTGGCGGCCGATGGCTCAATCGCGCGGTTTCAGATTGTGTATCCAGTCGCGAATATCGGATTCGCGCCAGCGCAATCCGCGCCGGTTAATGACGCACGGCGGCGGCAAGGCCTTGCGTTCGAGCATCTGGTAGATCGTCGAGCGGGAGCGGATATTGAGCACGGCTTGCACCTGCCGCATCGACAGGAGCTGGATCGATTCATCGGGCATGCGAGCCTCCTTTCGAGAGACCCAGCATCGGTGCTTCCGGCGGGCCGGGCGACGACTTGGCCGCCAATTGGTGAGAAAGTCAGCCGACGAAGTGCGGCGCGATGTTCAGCTCGTCCTGAATCGTTTCGGAGAGTGGTCGGTTCACCGGCGCGTAGCGCCCGCCCATCAATTCAACGAACCAGGATTCAGGCTTGCGGCCTCGGTTGCCGGTCTCGGCTGGATCGTTCGAGCCCTGTTCCCCTGTGATGTTAAGGCGGCACAGCTGCGTTTGTTCGAGCGGGGTGATCGCGCACTCGGCCGACAGGCGCGTGGCCTCGTCCTTAAGCGCCCGCGCGAACGCGGTGACCACCGTATCCTTAGGAGGTGGGGCCTTCCGATCTTGCCTTTGCCGTGCCGTGCATTCGCTGATCGTGCGCAGCGCGATCCTGACTTTCAGCCGCTTCACGGCGTCGCCCGCATAGATTTGCTTCGTGCGATCGAACAGGTCGAGCAAGTGGTCGGCCACGGGCGGGTGCCAGAGATAATAGTTGAACCATTCCCCGGTGGGCTCCGGGACGATGGCGACGAATTGCCTTCCCTTATTGGCGCTGCCGAACAGCGTCACGGCGAGCCGCCGATCCGCCAGACAATCCTTGCCGATGACGAGGTCAACCGGGCGACGGGACACCGGAGTCGCGGCGGCTGCTGCGCCGCTCTCGGCGATCCGCATCACGGTATGGTTTCCGGCATCGACCTCGTGCAGCAAGTCCTCGACGTTCGATCCTTCGGTGTAGGTGAGGGGTCGGAGGCCTCCAAAGCCAAGATAGTGCGTCCACTTCCTGCGACGGAAACCGGCAGCGAACAGGAAGAAGGCCACCAGACTCACGACGGCGATAAAGGCGAGTTCACGTGTGCCGGGTTCCGGGATGGTCGCGATGGCGCTGCCCGCGACGAAAAGCGCTGAAGTGCCGAGCACGAGAAGGACGTTCGCCTGGATATTCACCCAACCGATGGCCCTCTCGAAAGCGCTTGCCGAGGCGCGAAAGTCGGCGATCGTGCAAGCCAGGCCAAGCTGATCGATCCGCTGTCCGAGGTATTCCTCGAACTCCAGTTCGATAAGCTGAGGGGGACGCGGCCTCGCCATGCCGGAAGGCTAGCAAACCGGCTCGCCGCCCGACAACGCAATCTCCGCTGGGGCCGCCTGCTGGCCGCAATGGGGTGAGCGCGCCGATTCGGGCGGCGCTGCTCAAACGGTGGAAAAGTGCCGCGTTTGGCACCATCGCGAGGGGGTGGAGCCTATATGGAGCCTATAGCGAAAATTAGGCTCCACGCGGCCGCTCAGCCGAGGCTGTCCTCGGTGCAAGCTGCTGTTTTATTGGGAAGTTTTGGTGGACGCACTAGGGCTCGAACCTAGGACCCGCTGATTAAGAGTCAGCTGCTCTACCAACTGAGCTATGCGTCCGTGACCGGCTGGGCCCGAAGCCCGCGATCGGAGGCGCGCTGTTAGCAGCTTGCGGCGGCGATGCAAGCCCGTTCAGAAGGCGCTGGGCCGTCGTCGGCTGCTCCGGTCGATCGACATCAGGATGCCGAGGCAGAACAGCACCGTCATCTGCGCCGAGCTGCCGAAGCTGACCAGCGGCAGGGGAATCCCGACCACCGGGGCAAGCCCCATCACCATCGACAGGTTGATCGCGACATAGAAGAAGATGGTCGTCGCCAGCCCCGCCGCGGTCAGCTTGGCGAAGCGCGTGTGCGCGCGCTGGCCGACTTCCAATCCCCAACGGATCACGAGCAGGAACGCGAGGATCAGCAGGCACCCGCCGATCAGGCCCCATTCCTCCGCCATGGTCGCGAAGACGAAGTCGGTCTGCTTCTCGGGCAGATATTCGAGCGCGCTCTGCGTCCCGTTGCCGAACCCCTTGCCCCACACGCCGCCCGAGCCGATCGCGATCTTGGACTGGCTGATATGGTAGCCCTTGCCGAGCGGGTCGGCTTCCGGATCGAGGAAGATCAGGACGCGGTTCTTCTGATAGTCGTGCAGGACGAACTGGAAGGCGAGCGGGGCCGCGATACTGACCAGCAGGGCTGCGCCGGCGAACAGGCGGATGGGCACGCCGGCGAGGAACATGACCGTGACCCCGCCTGCGCCGATCATGAGCGCGGTGCCGAGGTCGGGCTGCGTCATGACCAGCAGGAACGGAACGCCGATCAGCGCCGCCGCCGGCCAGATGCCACCCCAGGTCCGGGTCTCCTTGGGCGGGAGCATGTCGTAGAAGCGCGCGCAGGCGAGCACGATGACGGGCTTCATGAACTCGGACGGCTGCAGGCGGATGAAGCCGAGGTCCAGCCAGCGCTGGGACCCGCCCGCCACGCGCCCCAGCGCCTCCACTCCGATCAGCGCGATCAGGATGGCCACATAGGCGGGAAAGGCGGCCGCCTTCCACCAGCCCTCGGGCACACGGCTGGCGACGATAGCGGCGCCGAGCAGCACGAAGAAGCGCACACCCTGCGACAGCGCCCAAGGCCGCAGATTGCCGCCTGCGGCGGAGTAGAGCACCACCTGCCCGAACACGCCGATCGCGAGCACCAGCAGGATGACGCGCCAGGGTAGCTCGGCGAGCGGCTGGGGGAGGAGGCGGGGCGCGGTCATGGCGGCGTCGGCTCGGGGCTCAATGGAACGGGCGCGTTGCGCTCGGCCTGGCGCACCAGCGCCCCGGTGGCGGCCGACGAGGCCCGACGCGCCGCCTCGGCGGGATCCACGGGGATGGGAGGCGCAGGCGCGTCCTGGGCGGCCTTCCACGCCGCCGCCTTGGCCGCCATGCGGGTTGCGATGTCGCCGCCCCATCCCTGCTCGAGGGCCTCGAGCCGCTTCATCGCCTGCTCGCGGTCGTAGAGATACGTCAGCACGTCCTTCGCGACCGGCGCGCCGGCACGCGCGCCGCCCATGCCGTGCTCAACGACGACCGAGGCCGCGTAGCGTGGCTGATCCACGGGCGCGAAGCAGATGAACAGGCCGTGGTCTCGATACTTCCACTCGCCGCCCTGGCCGCGGAAACGATCCTTGATGCGGCGGACCTGGGCGGTACCGGTCTTACCGCCCATCCGGACGCCTTCCAGCTGCAGCCGCGACGCAACCGCGGTACCGGCGCCATTCACCACCTCGTCCATGCCCGCCCGGACGATCGCGAGATGCTCCTCGGGAAAGGGTAGCGGCGCAAACTCGCGCGGGGGTCCGTGCAGCAGCGCTGGCGCGACCGCTCGCCCTGACGCGATCCGCGCGACGGACAGAGCGAGCTGGAACGGGCTGACGAGCACATAGCCCTGTCCGATCGATGCGTTAAGCGTGTCCGCCTGCGTCCATTCCTGCTTGTAGCGCCGCACCTTCCAGGCCTCATCGGGGATGGTCCCGTAGCGCTGCGAGGGGAGGGGCAGTTCATGCTCGGCGCCGAAGCCGAGCGCGCGCGCCGCGGCGGCGATGCGGTTGATCCCGATCTCGCGGCCCACCGTATAGAAATAGGTGTTGCAGCTCCTGGCGATCGCGGTGTGCATCGTCATCGGCCCATGCCGCGCCAAGCATCCGAAGCGCCGGTTGCCGAGCTGGTATCCCCCATTGCACACGATGACGCGCTTGGGATCGACCCCCGCGCTGAGCGCCGCCAGCGCCGTCGCCGGCTTGAAGGTGGAGCCCGGCGGGTACAGGCCCTGCAGCGTCTTGTTCATCAGCGGCAGGTGGTCGTCCTCCGACAGCATCCGCCACTCGCTGCGGCTGATCCCGTCGGAGAAGCTGTTCGGGTCGTATGCTGGCATGGAGACCATCGCCAGGATCTCGCCGGTGCGGCAGTCGAACACGGTGACGGACGCCGACTCCTCGCCCAAGCGCCGGGCCGCATATTCCTGCAGCCCGGCGTCGATGGTCAGGCGCTGGGTTCGGCCGGGGCCGTCGGGGCGGGTCGCAAGCTCGGCCACCAGCTTGCCGCGCGCGGTGACCTCCACGCGCTTGGCGCCCGGCACGCCGCGAAGGGCCGGCTCCAGCATCTTCTCCAGCCCGTCCTTCCCCAGCTTAAAGCCGGGGGTGACGAGGAGCTGGTCCTTGGTCGCCTTGAACTGCTCGGCCGTCGGCGCGCCGACATAGCCGGTCAGGTGCGCGACTGCCGCGCCGGCGGGGTAGTTGCGGGAGAAGCCGCGCGACGGCGCCACGCCCGGCAATTCGGGCTGGCGCAGCGACACGGCCGCGAACCGCTCCCACCCGATATTCTCGGCCACCTGGACGGGCTGAAACCCCACGGCGCGCTCGATGTCGTGGCGCACCCGGTCCATCTCCTCCGGCGGCAGGCCGATCAGGACGCGGAGCAGCGCCAGCTCGCGGTCGATGTCCTCCAGCCGCTCGGGGATGATGTCGACGCGGAAGTCGGTGCGGTTGTTCGCGATCGGCTGGCCGTGCCGGTCGATGATCCACCCCCGGCGCGGCGGCACGAGCGTCGTATTGACCCGGTTGCTCTCCGACAAGAGTTGGTAGCGCTCGTTCTCGGCGATCGCGAGCCACCCCATGCGCCCCGCCAGCAGCAGCCCGAACCCGCCCTGCGCCGCGCCGAGCAGCCAGGCGCGGCGCGAGAAGCTGTAGGCTTGGGTCGCCTCCGTTACGATGCGGGGGCTGCGCCTCACGGCCGGTTCCGCTTCGCATCGAGCCAGGCGGCGATCCGGGAGGCGAGGGGAAAGAGGAGCGCCGACAGCCCGATCTGCACCGCGACCGCGCTGTCGAGCGGGGCGGCGAGCGGCGTTGCGAGAAAGCGACCGCCGACCAGGCAAAAGGCGATGGCCCCGGTCGCGATCGCCCAGTCCTGCCAGAAGTCGCGGAACACCAGCCGTTGCTCCAGGAACTCGATCAGCAGGAAGCACAAGGACCAAAGCAGCACCGCCGAGCCGAGCGGCTGGCCGCTGACCAGGTCGTCGAGAAGGCCGAGCGGTGCGGCGGCCCAGAGCCTGAGCGAGAAGCGCGACAACAGGCGCCAGGCGAGCAGCATCAGCAACCCGCAGGGCGGTAGGATCGGGGCTGGTGCGATGAACGGAAGGGCGGTCAGCAGCGACCCCGCCGCCACCGTCGCCCAGGGCAGCAGGCGCGCCGGCGCCGGCGGCAGCGCGGGCGCGAAGGGCTCGTAGTCGATGCCCGTCACCGGCCCCGTCCAGGCGGCGGGGGTGGAAGCGGCATGAAGGGCCGCTGGACGAGCGCGAAGTCGAGGCTGTCGGGCAGCGCGATCGGCCTGGCTTCGGCCGCGTCGAGGCCGCCGCGCACGACGCGCGCCGCCGGGATTCCGGGCGGGTAGATGCCGCCCGTTCCGGTGGTCACGAACAGCTCGCCGGGTGCGAAACGAACGCTGCTCCCGACCGACCGGACCTCGACCATGCCGTCGCCGCGGCCGGCCACGATCGCCGGCAGGCCATCGCGGGTGCGGCGCACCGGGATCAGGCTCTCGGCGTCGGTCAGCAGCAGCACGCGCGCCACCGCCGGTCCCGTCTCGACCACTCGCCCCACCACACCCTCTGGGCCGCGCACCGGCATGCCGGGAAGCACGCCTTGCCAACGCCCGGCATTGAGCAGCGCGAAACGGCGGCCGGACGAGGCGGTCGAGCTGACGAGCCGGGCGGTCACGACCGGCTCCACGCCGCGCTCGCGCAGCTGGAGCAATGCGGCGAGCCGGCGGTTGTCGTACGCGATCACCCGGGCGCGCGTCAGCAGCGCGCGGCTGCGCTCGATTTCGGCGATGAGCGCCTTGTTCCGGGCGTGGACCGCGAAATAATTGCCGATGGAGGCGGGGACAGAGGCGATCCCGCCGACCGCCCAGGCAAGCGCACCGGAGACGGGCGCGGTGATGCTCGCCGCCCCCATCCGCAGGGCGGCGAAGGCAGGCGGGTGAAAGCGCGAGGCGAGCAGCAGCGCCGCACCGAGCACCGCGCCCGCGACAGCCAGCACATAGCCGAGGAACAGCCCGTATTGCCGCCGCCGCGAGAAGCCGGTGCGGCGGTCCCTGACCGGCGCCATGATGAGGCCTCTACCGCGTCACCCTCACCCTTCCGGCGCTGCGCGCCTCCCTCCCTCTCCCATTGGGAGAGGGAAGGGGCCCGCCGGTGCAGCCGGTGGGAAGGGTGAGGGTGACGCGATGGCGTTCGGTCATTCCAACTCGATACCGCAGACAGCGCGGTGGGGAAGATTAACCGTTCAGCAGCACGCCGCGATACATCGGGTCCTCCAGCGCCCGCCCGGTGCCGAGCGCGACGCAGGTGAGCGGATCCTCCGCGACGGTGACCGGCAGCCCGGTTTCGTCGCGCAGCACCTCGTCCAGCCCTTCCAGCAGCGCGCCGCCGCCGGTCAGGACGATGCCCTGATCGACGATGTCGGCGGCGAGCTCGGGCGCGGTGTTCTCCAGCGCGACGCGAACACCCTCGACGATGGTCGCGACCGGCTCGGACAACGCCTCGGCGATCTGGCCCTGGTTGATCTGGATCTCCTTGGGCACGCCGTTGACGAGATCGCGGCCCTTGATGTGGATAACCTGGCCGATGCCGTCGGCGGGCGGGCGGGCGATGCCGACCTCCTGCTTGATTCGCTCGGCCGTAGCCTCGCCGATCAGCAGATTGTGATTGCGGCGGACATAAGAGACGATCGCCTCGTCCATCTTGTCGCCGCCGACGCGGACGGAGGTGGTGTAGGCGAGGCCGCGCAAAGACAGCACGGCGACCTCGGTCGTGCCGCCGCCGATGTCCACGACCATCGACCCGATCGGCTCTGTCACCGGCATGTCCGCGCCGATCGCCGCCGCCATCGGCTCTTCAATCAGGAAAACCTGGCTGGCGCCCGCATTGGAGGCGGCGTCGCGGATCGCGCGGCGCTCCACCTTGGTCGAGCCCGACGGCACGCAGATCACGATTTCCGGCCAGCGGGCGAAACGAGGCTTCCCGCCATGGACCTTCTGGATGAAGAACTTGATCATCTGCTCGGCGACGTCGATGTCGGCGATGACCCCGTCGCGCAGCGGCCGGATCGCTTCGATGTTGCCGGGCGTCTTGCCCATCATCAACTTGGCGTCGTCGCCGACCGCCTTCACGCGCTTCGCGCCGTTGATCGTCTCGACCGCCACCACCGACGGCTCGTTCAGGACAATGCCGCGACCCCGGACGTAAACCACCGTGTTCGCAGTGCCGAGGTCGATCGCCATGTCGTGGGACATGAACTTGAGAAAGCGGGGAAAAGCCATCGGAGCTGAGGGTTCCAGATTAGGGCGGACAGCATGCGACACCGCTGTTGCGACGGTGAGTACGGGGTCGCGGGAGGCGTTGGATTGAGATAGGCACGCGGCCGTGTCAATACGCCGCCTTCCCGAGCACCTCGTCAATCGCATCGCGGCGGGCGAAGTGGTGGAAAGGCCGGCCAGCGCGTTGAAAGAATTGGTCGAGAACGCGCTCGACGCGGGCGCGGCACGGATCACCGTGCGGTTGACCGGCGGTGGGGTCGATCGGATCGAAGTGACGGACGACGGCTGCGGTATGGCGGCCGACGAGATCGCGCTGGCGCTGGAGCGGCACGCCACCTCCAAGTTGCACGACGAAGCGATCGAGGCGGTCACGACCATGGGCTTTCGCGGCGAAGCGCTGCCTTCGATCGCCAGCGTGGCGCGGCTCTCGATCGAGAGCCGCGAGCGCGGCGGTGAGGGGTGGGAGCGGACGGTCGACAACGGCCGGGTCGAACGCGAGGGGCCTGCCGCCGTGCCGCCCGGGACGCGGGTGGTGGTGGAGCAGCTGTTTGGCCGCGTGCCTGCGCGCCGCAAGTTCCTGCGCTCGCCCCGCGCCGAATATGCGGGCTGCCTGGACGTCCTCCGTAGGCTCGCCATGGCTCGGCCCGACGTCGCGTTCGAGGTCGAGCATGACGGCCGGCGCGTGCTATCGGCGCCGGCCGTCGAGAGTCGGCCGATGCGCGTGGCTTCGCTCACGGACCGCGCGCTGGCGGAGAACAGCGTCCCGGTCGATCTTGTGCGCGACGGCTATGCGTTGGGTGGGGTCGCGAGCCTGCCGACGTTCAACCGCGGGGTCGCGGATCACCAGTACCTGTTCGTGAACGGCCGGCCGGTGCGCGATCGACTGCTCATGGGCGCGATCCGGGGCGCCTATGCCGAGATGCTGCCGCGCGACCGGCACGCGGTAGTGGCGCTCTTCCTCGACCTGCCGCCGAGCGAGGTGGACGTGAACGTGCATCCCGCAAAAACGGAAGTGCGGTTCCGCGACCCGCCGCTGGTGCGCGGGCTGATCGTCTCCGGCCTGCGCCGCGCGCTGGACGGCGCCGGCTTCCGGGCGGCGCAGCCCGCGGCGGTGGACCTGCAGGCGTTGTTCAATACACCTCGTCAACCCGAGCCCGACCCGGGGTCACATTTCCTCGACTTGGCTGAGGATCGGGGGGCTCAGGCGTTCGCCGGGGCCACACGGGTGCAGGACCGCGCCACCTTCTTCACACCGCCGCCCCAGGCGCGCGCCGAGCCCGCGACGCTCCCGCCGCCAGCCGAGGTCGACCACCCGCTCGGCGTCGCGCGCGGACAGGTGGCGCAGACCTATATCGTCGCGGAGGCGGCGGACGGCTTGGTGCTCGTGGACCAGCATGCCGCGCACGAGCGTCTGGTGCTGGAGCGGCTGCGTGCCGCGATGGCGGGCGGGCCAGTCGCGGCGCAGGCGCTGCTCGTCCCCGAGGTGGTCGAGCTGGACGAACCGGCTTGCGACCGGCTGGAGGCCCATGCCGACGATCTCGGCGCACTGGGGCTTGAGATCGAGCGCTTCGGCCCCGCCGCGATGCTGGTCCGCGCCACGCCCGCTCCGCTCGGGACGGCGAACCCGGCGGGGCTGGTCGCCGACCTGGCGGATGAACTCGCCGCCTGGGGCGAGGCGCTGTCGCTTCGCGAGAGGCTGGATCATGTCGCGGCAACGATCGCCTGCCACGGCTCGGTGCGCGCCGGGCGCGTGCTGTCGGTCGCCGAGATGAACGCGCTACTGCGCGAGATGGAGCGGACGCCGCGCTCGGGCCAGTGCAACCATGGCCGGCCCACCTGGGTCAAGCTGGCGCACGGCGACATCGAAAAGCTGTTCGGCCGACGCTAAACCGGGAACCCCCACGCGACTGGGGCGCTGGCGGCGCGGAGGACGCGTCCATGACCGAACGGCTCACGACCGCTCCCGTCGAGCGCGCCGGCCTGGTGCTCGGCATCGGCATGGGCGGATTCGTCGACGGGATCGGGCTGCATCAGATCGCGCAGGTGCACGCGATGCTGTCCGCCCGCGTGCCGATGGACAGCATGGCCGGCATGCGGATCAATATGACGGCCGATGGCTGGTTTCACCTGTTCGACTGGCTGGCGGTGCTGGTCGGCATCGCGCTCTTGTTCCGCGCGGGCGGACGGACGGACGTGGCCTGGTCGGGGCGGGCGCTCATCGGCGGGATGATCGCCGGCTGGGGCGCGTTCAACCTGGTCGAGGGGGTGATCGACCACCACCTGCTTCACCTTCACCACGTCGTCGAGCGGCTCGGGCCTTCGGTTTGGGACTGGCTCTTCCTTGCCGCGAGCGCCGTGCTTGTCGCGATCGGGCGCAGGGTTGCGCGGACCGGTCGCCATTGACGATTCTCGACGATCCTCTTCACCCAGGCGCAACCTTCGCGTTGGTCGCGCATTCCTGACCCGAAGCCATCTTCCAGCAAGGTCTTAGGAATGAAGCAGATCTATCCCGTCGTCCTCGCCCTCATCCCGCTCGCCGCGGTGATTGGGGCGCACGTCACCTGCCCGTAATCGTTCGTTCTCCCGAACGAGGAAGGGGCCGCCCGGCATCTGCCGGACGGCCCCTTTTTTTGCGCCATGAAGGCGTGAGACTCAGCCCTGAGGCGCCGGCTCCGGCCGCGTCTCGGCGGTGGCGCCGGGCTCGGCGTTCGGATCATAGGCTTCTGTGAAGCCTGCCTCGTCACGCTCGAACATCTGCGCCATCACGTCGACGCCCTGGGCCTGCATGTCGGCCTCCTCCGGCGAGCGGGCGACGTTGACCTTGACGGTCACCGCGACCTCCGGATGGAGCGCGACCTTGACCTCGTACACGCCGATCGCCTTGATGGGCTTGTCGAGCACGACCTGGCTCTTCGAGACCTTGTGGCCGGCCGCGTCCAGCGCCTCGACCAGATCGCGCACCGCGACCGAGCCGTAGAGCTGGCCGGTGTTCGACGCCTGGCGGATCAGCGTGACCGCGGCGTCCTTGAAGCCGCCGGCCTGCTTCTCGGCGTCGGAGCGCCGGTTGGCGTTCTCCGCCTCGATGCGGGCGCGGTTCGCTTCGAACACGCGACGGTTCGCCTCGTTGGCGCGCAGCGCCTTCTTGCGCGGCAGCAGGTAGTTGCGGGCGAAGCCGTCCTTGACCTTCACCACGTCGCCGATGGCGCCGAGCTTCTCGACGCGCTCCAGCAGAATGACGTCCATGGGTGCTACTCCCTCACTTCACGACGTAGGGCAGCAGGCCCAGGTGACGCGCGCGCTTGATCGCCTGGGCGAGCTCACGCTGCTTCTTGGCCGACACGCTGGTGATGCGCGAGGGCACGATCTTGCCGCGCTCGGAGACGAAGCCCTGGAGCAGGCGCACGTCCTTGTAGTCGATGCGCGGCGCGTCCTTGGCCGAGAACGGGCAGGACTTGCGGCGGCGGAAAAACGGACGGGCCATTACGCCAACTCCTCCTCGCGGCGGCGCGGCGCGCCACCATCGCGGCCCTCGCGGCCGCCTTCACGCCCAGAACCTTCACGGTCCGCGCGGCGCTCGCGATCGCGCTCCTGCTTGCGCATCATGACGGACGGGCCGGTCTCGGCCTCGTCGATACGGATCGTCATGTAGCGGATGATGTCTTCGTTGATGGCCGCCTGGCGCTCCAGCTCCGCGACGGTGTCCCCGGGCGCGTCGAGCTCCAGCATGACGTAATGCGCCTTGCGGTTCTTCGCGATGCGGTAGGCGAGGGAGCGCAGGCCCCAGGTCTCCGTCTTCGTCACGCGGCCGCCCCGGGCCTCGACGATCTCGGTGGCGGCTTGCGCCATCGCGTCCACTTGCGCTTGCGCCAGATCCTGGCGCGCAAGGAACACGTGCTCGTACAGAGCCATGTTCTCATTCTCCATGCCGATCGCTGACATGGCCCCATGCCATGCCCCTCCGGCTGTCGTCACAAAAGCAAGCGGGCGAGAGGACCAAGCCTTTCACCCGCTGAGCGCGCCCTTAGCGCGTAGCCCGGCCGATCGCAACACTTGCCGCAACGGCGTGATCGCGCCTAACCGGCAAAAGACAAGGAGTTTGCTCATGCGCGCGTTCATCTTCCCCGGCCAGGGCAGCCAGGCGGTCGGCATGGGCCAGTCCCTGGCCCAGGCGAGCGGCGCGGCGCGCGAGGTCTTCGAGGAGGTGGACGAGGCTTTAGGCGAGAGCCTGTCGCGGCTGATGGCCGAGGGGCCAGCCGACGAGCTGACGCTGACCGAGAACGCCCAGCCCGCGATCATGGCCAACGCGATCGCCACGCTTCGCGTCCTGACCCGCGAGGGCGGCGTGCGACTTGCCGAAAAGTCCGATTACGTCGCAGGACATTCGCTCGGCGAGTATAGCGCGTTGTGCGCGGCGGAGGCGTTCGACCTCGCCACCACCGCCCGCCTGCTGCGCACGCGGGGACAGGCGATGCAGGACGCGGTGCCGGTCGGCCAAGGGACGATGGCCGCGCTGCTCGGCGCCGATCGTGAACTGGCCGGCGTCGTCGCGGGCGCGGCGGTCGACGCGATCCTGGCGGAGGGCGGGGCGGAGCTCGTCTGCACGGTCGCCAACGACAACGACCCGAGTCAGGTGGTGATTTCCGGCCATCGCGTCGCGGTGGAGCGCGCGGTCGCGCTCGCCAAGGACCTGGGCGCCAAGCGCGCGGTGCTGCTGCCGGTCTCCGCGCCCTTCCATTGCCCGCTCATGCAACCCGCGGCCGAGGTGATGGAGGACGCGCTGCTCGACGCGGACCTCCGCGCGCCGCTGGTCCCCGTGTATTGCAACGTCGACGCCGCCCCGATCGCGACGCCCGGCGAGATCCGCGTCGCGCTGGTTCAGCAGGTGACCGGCATGGTCCGGTGGCGCGAGTCCGTGCTCGCCATGGTGGACGCGGGCGTGACGGAATTCATCGAGTTCGGCGGCAAGGTGATCGCACCCATGGTCAAGCGGATCGCGCCGGATGCGGCGGCAACGAGCGTCGTCACCATGCACGATGTAGAGGCGCTCGCGGCCCGGCTCTAGGGCTCGGCGCGCGAAGCGGCGGCGAGAGGGAGGCGTAACGTTCCCGACCGTCTCCACGAGAACAGATTCCGCATGCTGACACCCGCCCGCGCCATCAGAGTCGCGAACTTCAGGGACGTATCACCGCGCCACCCCGGCGTTTCTCGCTCAGGTGGAGCGCTTCGGCTTAGCGCGTGATATTTGGTCCACCACCGCTTTAGCAGGAACGGCGAATGCCCGATCGGGTCCGACGGCGGGCCTAACTTGTTCCACACAATCACCTGTCCGTGGCCGCGGCGCTGCGCACCGCACCGCTGTACGCCCCCGCGTTCAACTGAACCGGAAGTAGTCGGGCCGGAGCTTCGATCCCCGCCGCGCGAACAGCAGGTCGATCTGCACCAGATAACCCTTAGGCCGGCTAAAGCCCGATACCTCGATCGGAAGGAAGTCGCGTTCGGCCATGAAAGCGACGACCTCGGGCATCAGCGGCGCGCCCTCGTTGTACTGGAGCATCGCGACTTCGAGCTGGACGACTTCGGTGCGCTCCAGCGTGCGTGCGCCCCCGCGCAGGACGTGCAGTTCCGCGCCCTGCACATCCACCTTCAGGAACAGTGACGACAGGCCGGGCAGCGCCTCGTCCGCCACCTCGTCGAGCGTGCGCGTCGTCAGCTTCAGCTCGGTACGCGCGGCGTCGCTCGCTTCCGGCAGGAAAGACGAGCCGGTGCCCATCTCGTAGAAGATCACCTCCTCGCCCGAACGCTCGCCCAGCACCGTGCCTGCTAGCTTGGCCTGGGGCAGGTCAGCCAGCACCGGCGCGATCTCGGCCTGCATCCTCGGCTGGGCCTCCACCATCAGGGTCGGCGTCGGCCCGAACAGCCGGTTCGCCATCCGCGTCCAATCGCCCCGGAAGGCGCCCACATCGATGATCCCGCCGGGCCGGAAGCCATGCTCGATCAGATGATGGTAGCTCAGCTCCTCGAAGCTGCGGGTCACGAGCTCCGCCGATTGCCGGCGATAGCTGGGCGAGGCGTGGAACAGGCGCGCGTTGAGGCGCGAAGCGACGGCGAGCAGCGGGTTGGCCATGGCCGGACGCTAGAGAGGTGGCGCGGATCGCACAACGGCCGGGACGGTTGCCTTTGGGACCTCGGTGTCTAAGCGCGGCACAGCCGATTCACGAGGAGCGATGACGAGGATGTTCGACCTTACAGGCATGACCGCGCTGGTCACGGGCGCGAGCGGCGGCATCGGCTCGGCGATCGCGCGCGCGCTGGCCGGGCAGGGCGCCCGGCTTGCGGTATCGGGTTCCAACGCCGACAAGCTCGACGCCTTTCGCGACACCCTGGGGGGCGATCACGTCGCGCTCGCCTGCGATCTCGGCGACGCAGCGCAAGTGGACGCGCTGGTGCCTAACGCCGTCGCGGCGCTCGGCGGCAAGCTCGATATCCTCGTCAACAATGCCGGCGTGACGCGCGACAACCTGGCCATGCGAATGAAGGACGAGGAGTGGGACCAGGTTCTCCGCATCAACCTGGAGGCTGCGTTCCGGCTGATCCGCGCGGCCGCCAAGCCGATGATGAAGGCGCGCTTCGGCCGCGTGATCTCCATCACCTCCGTCGTCGGCGCGACGGGCAACCCGGGCCAGGCGAACTACGCCGCGTCCAAGGCGGGGCTGGTCGGCATGTCCAAGGCGCTGGCGCAGGAGCTGGCGAGCCGCAACATCACCGTGAACTGCGTCGCGCCTGGCTTCATCCGTTCCGCCATGACGGACGTGCTGCCGGAGGCGCAGAAGGCGGCGCTGCTCGGCCGGATCCCGGCGGGGGACCTCGGCGCGGGCGAGGATATCGGAGCGGCCGTCGTATTCCTCGCCAGCCGCGAGGCGGGCTACGTGACCGGCCAGACGCTCCATGTGAACGGCGGGATGGCCATGCTGTGAGAAGCTCCGCCAGGCGGAGCCCTGTGCTGCAGGCTTGCCAGCCCGCGACGCCCGTTCTACCGCCGTTCAGGAAACACACACCCCAGAGGGACCAGGGAACATGAGCGAGACCGCCGACCGCGTGAAGAAGATCGTCGTCGAGCACCTCGGCGTCGAGGCGGAGAAGGTGACGGAGGACGCGAGCTTCATCGACGACCTCGGCGCGGACTCGCTCGATATCGTCGAGCTGGTGATGGCGTTCGAGGAGGAATTCGGGGTCGAGATCCCGGACGATGCGGCCGAGAAGATCACCACCGTCAAGGACGCCATCAACTATATCGACGAGCATCAGGGCTGAGCTTCGGCCCGACAGCCGTCTGAACGGCTCCCGCCCGGTTCACCGGCCGGGGGCCGTTTTCGTTTGAGCACGAGAAGGAAACAGGCATGCGCCGCGTCGTCGTCACCGGATTGGGCCTCGTCACGCCATTGGGCGGGGACGTGAAGACCAGCTGGGCCAATATCGTCGCCGGCCGGTCCGGCGCGGGCACGATCACGCGCTTCGACGCGACCGACTTCCAGTCGAACTATGCCTGCGAGGTGAAGCCGGCCGACCACGAATACGGCTTCGATCCGGGCAGGCGCGTCGACCACAAGGTGCAGCGCCAGGTCGATCCGTTCATCGTCTACGGCATCGACGCCGCCGGTCAGGCGATCGAGGATGCCGGCCTGACGGACATGAGCGAGGAGGACCGCCTGCGCGCCGGCTGCTCGATCGGATCGGGCATCGGCGGGCTGCCGGGCATCGAGAGCGAGTCGCTCGTCCTTCACGAGAAGGGGCCGAAGCGGGTCTCGCCGCACTTCGTGCATGGACGTCTCATCAACCTCATTTCCGGCCAGGTCTCGATCAAGTACGGCCTGATGGGTCCGAACCATGCGGTCGTGACGGCCTGCTCGACAGGCGCGCATTCGATCGGGGACGCAGCGCGGATGATCGCCATGGACGACGCCGACGTGATGCTCGCGGGCGGCGCGGAGGGCGCGATCTGCCCGATCGGCATCGCGGGATTCGGCCAGGCGCGCGCGCTTTCCACGGGCTTCCGGCAGGAGCCGTGGCGCGCGAGCCGCCCTTACGACAGGGATCGCGACGGCTTCGTCATGGGCGAGGGCGCGGGCGTGGTCGTGCTGGAAGAGTATGAGCGCGCCAAGGCCCGCGGGGCCACGATCTATGCCGAGGTGGTCGGCTACGGCCTGTCGGGGGACGCCTACCACGTCACCGCGCCCCACCCCGAGGGGTCTGGCGCGTATCGCGCGATGCAGATGGCGATGCGGAAGTCCGGCCTGGCGCTGGAGGACATCGATTATGTCAACGCGCACGGCACCTCCACTCCGCTGGGTGATGAGCTGGAGCTGGGCGCCGTGCGGCGGCTGTTCGGCGAGGCAATCGGCGATCTCTCGATGAGCTCGACCAAGTCGGCGATCGGCCACCTGTTGGGCGGCGCGGGCGCGGTGGAATCCATCTTCTGCATCCTCGCCATGCGCGACGGCGTCGTGCCGCCGACGCTCAACCTCGACAACCCGAGCGAGAATTGCGCGGGCGTCGACCTGGTGCCCCATCAGGCGAAGGAACGCCGGGTCCGGGCGGTGCTCAACAACAGCTTCGGCTTCGGCGGCACCAACGCGTCCCTGGTGATGAGGGCGGTTTAGACCGCCGGCGCGCTCCGATGCGTAGATTCGGCCTGTTCGGACTGATTGCGCTGTTGGCGCTGCTGGCGGGTGTGGCCACCGTCGTCAGCGCCTGGCGCGGCGCGGGTCCAAACCCGCGCGCGCAGACCTTCCAGGTCCGCGAGGGCGCGACGCTGACGTCCGCCGCACGCGAGCTGGAAGCTGCCGGCATCATCGGCTCGGCATCGCGTTTTCGGCTCCTGGCGCGGCTGTTCGGCTCGGACGAGCCGATCAAGGCGGGCGAGTACAACGTTCCCGAGGGCGCGTCCCCGTCCGACATCCTTGCCATGCTGCAGGGCGGCAGGACGCTGCAGCGGATGGTCGTCGTGCCGGAGGGCTGGCCCTCGGTGCTGGTGCAGGACGCGCTCGCCAAGGCTGAGGGGCTGACCGGGGTCGCGCCGCTGCCGCCGGAGGGATCGGTGCTGCCCGACAGCTATGCCTTCCAGCGCGGCGACACGCGCCAGCAGGTCGTCGAGCGAATGCAGGGCGCGATGCGGACCTACCTCGCCCAGGCATGGGCCAAGCGGAAGCCCACCAGCGTCGCCAAGACGCCCGAGGAAGCGGTCATCCTCGCTTCGATCGTGGAGAAGGAGACGGGCAAGGCGTCCGAGCGGCGGATGGTCGCCGCGGTCTATACCAACCGGCTGAAGCGCAACATGCCGCTTCAGGCCGACCCGACCGTCATCTATCCGATCACCAAGGGCCGCCCGCTCGGACGACGCATCCTGCTGTCCGAGCTGCGCGCCAGGAACGGCTACAACACATATGCCAGCCCCGGCCTGCCGGTCGGCCCGATCGCCAACCCCGGCCGCGCCTCGATCGACGCGGTGCTCGACCCTGCGGACAGCCCTGCGCTCTACTTCGTCGCCGACGGCTCGGGCGGGCATGTCTTCGCCAACACGCTCGACGAGCACAACCGCAACGTCGCGAAGTGGCGCGAGTTCAGGCGGGTTCACGGGATCTGAGTTCCTCCCCTGCAAGGGGAGGGGGACCGCCGCCGTAGGCGGTGGTGGAGGGGGCGCAGCTGCGAGCAGCGACATGCCGGGGCATGTCGCAGCAGCGGAGCCGGCTCGCAGAGCGAGCCGTGGCGCTCTCGAGAGGGCGATACCCCTCCGTCACGCGGCTACGCCGCGCGCCACCTCCCCTTGCAGGGGAGGATTTAAGCCGCCCAATGGATATCGACGGGCAACTCCGCGTCCGCGAGCACGCGGCCGATCGGGTAGGGAGATGACGGCCCCTGCTGAAGCGCCTGCTCCAGCACCTGCCGCTTCTTGGCGCCCGCGATCGCAATGGTCAGCGCCTTGGCCGTCACGATCCCCTGGCGCGACAGGCTGACGCGCGGCACCGGCGCCTCGGCCGGCAGCGGCTCCGGCATGACGCCGAGCGCGCGACGCTCGCGCGGGCCGGACAGCGCCTCGTCCAGGTCGGGGCCGGGGAAGATCGAGGCGGTATGGCCGTCCTCGCCCATGCCGAGCAGGCACAGGTCGAGCGGCCAGTGCAGGTCCTGCATCAGCGCGTCCGCCGAGCGGCCGGCGACCTTGTAGTCCGCCGTCGCCTGCGGGACGATCGGGATCACCCGCGCGCCCTTGGGGATGAAGATCTTGCCGATCATCGTCACGTTCGACAGCGGGTCGCCCAGCGGCACGATCCGCTCGTCGGTCGGCACGATAGTGACCCGCTTCCAGTCGAGCTTGGCGGCCGCGAGCTTCTGGTAGATCGGCACCGGCGTCTGGCCGCCGGACAGCGCGATCACCGCCGCGCCACGCGCGTCGATCGCGCTCTCGATCACGAACTGCAGGTCGCCCGCAACGGCCTCGGCCATCTCGGCCGCGTCGTCATATTCCCACCATTCGACTTCTTCGGTCATTCGCGTTCCTTACGTGTGCTCCCGCGAAAGCGGGAGCCCAGGGCTAGGTTCCCGCCTTTCGGGAACGCCAGGTTCAATCGTCCTGCCAGGTCACGCCGTCGCGCTCGGTCAGCGCGGTCGCGGATGCCGGGCCCCAGGTGCCGGCCGGATAGCTTTTCGGCTTCATCCCGTTCGCCGCCCAGCCGGCGCGAATCCCGTCGATCCAGCGCCATTGGCCTTCCACCTCGTCGCGGCGCACGAACAGCGTCTGGTCGCCCTCGATCAGGTCGAGCAGCAGCCGTTCGTACGCGATCCGCCGCCGCGTGCCGGCGAACTCCGCATCGAGACTGAGGTTGAGCGGCACCTCGCGCAGGCGGATGCCCTCGCGGTCCAGTCCGGGCTCCTTCGCCATTACGAGAAGCTGGACATACTCCTCCGGCTGCAACCGGATCACCAACGTATTGGGCTGCAGCCGCCCGCCACGCGAGGCGAACATCGAATGAGGCACCGGCTTGAACTGAATGGCGATCTCCGACCGTCGCACCGCCATCCGCTTGCCGGTGCGCAGGTAGAAGGGCACGCCTTGCCACCGCCAATTGTCGACATGCGCCTTGATCGCGACGAAGGTCTCGGTCTCCGACGGCTTGCCCAGCTCGTCGGCATAGCTCTTCACCAGCTCGCCGCCGATCGCGCCGGAAGCGTATTGGCCGACGACCGTGTTCTGCTGGACGTCGTCGGCCGTCATCGGCCGGAGCGAGTGGAACAGCTTCGACTTCTCGTCGCGCACCGCCGTGCCGTCGAAGCGGGCGGGCGGCTCCATCGCGATCAGCGCCAGCAGCTGGAGGATGTGGTTCTGCACCATGTCCCGGAGCGCGCCGGCGCTCTCGTAATAGCCTGCGCGATCCTCGAGCCCCACCGTCTCGGCAATGGTGATCTGGACGTTGTCGATGCCGCGCGCGTTCCAGATCGGCTCGAAGAAGGTGTTGCCGAACCGCAGCGCCAGGATGTTCTGGACGGTTTCCTTGCCCAGGTAATGGTCGATGCGATAGGTCCGCGGCTCCGGAAAGGCGGCGAACACCGCGTCGTTGATCGCGCGACTCGATTCGAGGTCGTAGCCGAGCGGCTTCTCCAGCCCGATCCGCACCTGCTCGGCGGTGAGACCGACCGACTTCAGGCCCTGTATCGCGGGCTCGAACAGCGACGGTGCGGTCGACAGGTAGATGGCGAGCCCGCGCGAGATGTCGCCGACCTTTTCCGCCAGCTTCGGAAAACAGCTCGGGTCCGAGAGGTCGGTCGATTGATAGGTTAACCGCTCCAGGAACCCGCCGATCGCGTCGGCCTGCCGCCGGTCCTCCGGGATGTACTTGTCGAGCGCCTTCGCGGCGAAGTCGCGGAAGCCGGCATCGTCGAGCTCGGACCGCGCCGAGCAGACGATGGCGAGCCCATCCGGCAGCAGCTTGTCGCAATGCAGTCCGTAGAGCGAGGGCAGCAGCATGCGCTGCGCCAGATCGCCGGTCGCGCCGAACAGCAGCAGCTTGGAAACGGGATCGCGCTGCATGTCAGCCTTACTCCGGGACGCGAGGGCCTAAAGCACCAGACCGGCGAGAGGGTCCAGGCCGGCCATCAGATTGAGGTTCTGCACCGCGGCGCCGCCAGCGCCCTTGCCGAGATTGTCCAGGGTGGCGATGAGCCGCGCCTGCGCCGCGGCGTCATCGCCCTCCACGCGCAAGGTCATCCGGTCCGTGCCCGCATGCTCCTCGATCCGGATCAGGGTCGGCTCGTCGGTGGCGACGGTCACCAGGGCCGCGCCCGCATAGGCCTGCGCCAGCGCATTCCGGAGCGAGGCCAAGGTCGGTCGCCCGGGCAGGGCATGCAGCGGCAGCGGCACCTCCACGACCATCCCGCGATAGGTGCGGGCCACGGCGGGCGTGAAGATCGGGGGATGGGCGAGGCCCGCGTGGCGCTGCATTTCCGGCACATGCTTGTGCCCGAGCGCCAGCGCGTAGGCGCGAAAGGCCGTGTCTTCGCGGCCGCCCTCGAACTCGGCGATCATGCCCTTGCCGCCGCCCGAATAGCCCGACACGGCGTTGACGGTCAGTGGCCAGTCGGCGGGCACCAGCCCCGCGTCGACCAGCGGCCGCACCAGCGCAAGAAACCCGGTCGGATAGCAGCCGGGATTGCTGACCATGCGCGCCGCGGCGATGCGGTCGGCCTGGTCGCGGGTCAGCTCGGGAAAGCCATAGGTCCAGCCCGGCGCGACCCGGTGCGCCGTGGACGCGTCGATCAGCCGGGTTCGCCCGTCCGCGGCCAGGCGTACCGCGTCGCGCGCCGCGTCATCGGGCAGGCACAGGATGGCGAAATCGGAGTCGTTCAGCGCCTCCCGCCGCGCTGCCTCGTCCTTCCGCCGCGCTTCATCCAGGATGACGAGCTCCAGATCGCTCCGCCCCGCCAGCCGGTCGCGGATCTCGAGCCCCGTGGTGCCGGCGGCGCCGTCGATGAAGACGGAGACGGTCACGCCAGCTCGAGCGCGGTCCGGTCGAGGTAGCCGACCAGCCCCTGAGCGCTGGCGATGCCCCAGCCATGATCGCCGGCGAGCTCCAGCAGTTCGAAACGGTCGCCGACCCCTAGCAACGCCAATCTCTCTCCGCCGGGCGAACCCTCGAGGGCGGCGTCGCGGGTGACCACGCAGGGCATCGCCACGGCGTAATGGGGCGCGAACACCCGATCGGCGAGGCGGATGTCGGCGAGATCGCCCCGCACGGCATGGGTGCGCGGGTCGAGCTTCGTCGAAGGGCCGGTCAGCGCGAAGGCGCTACGCCGCGTGGAAGAAGGCGGGTCGGGATTTGCCGTCGCGCTGCTCGTCGCCGATGAATTGCCCGAACTCGTCAAGAAAAGCCGCCCCTTCGGAAGTGCGCGCGACGAAGATGTTGCGCTTGTCGCTGTCGTCGCGCTGGCGGCGCAGATAGCCGAGCGCCCCCAGCCTGTTCAAGGCGCGCGTCACGACGGGCTTGGACACGTTGAGCGCGCGGGCCAATCCGCGCACTGTGTGCGGGCCGGGGTTGAGGTAGACCAGCAGCAGCAGCGCCATCTGCCGGTTGGTCAGGTCGGGCTCGCCGGAGCGGACGTAGTCCACCAGCGCGGACATCCACTTGGAAAGGGTCGGGGTAGGGGGGGCCGCTGTCGCCACGCCGTTCACCTGCTTGGCCCGCTTATGGGGCTCGTTTCGGTTTCACAACGCCTTGGACAAGGGCTGGTTTCCCCAGGCGGCTCGATTTCCGGATAGCGGGTCCGCGGCCGCCGTAGTTGATCGGAAGCGGGGGCTGGCCTATGTGCCGGCGCGACTTTCCCGCATTCGCAAGGTTTCAGAAGCGCCTCATGTTCGCCTTCCTGCTCGTCGTTCATGCGATCGTCGCCGCCGTGCTGGTGACGGTCATCCTGATGCAGCGGTCGGAGGGCGGCGGGCTCGGCATGGGCGGCAGCCCGTCCGGCCTGATGTCGGCGCGGGGCGCGGCGGACTTCCTGACCCGCATGACGGCGATCACCGCGACCGCGTTCGTGGCGCTGTCTATCCTGCTCGCCGTGCTCGCGGCCACCCGCCGCAGCGAGACGATCGACACCTCGCTCGCCCGGCGGGGCGCGGCCACCGCGCCGGCGGCGGGCGCCGCGCCGATCGTCGATCCCGGCGCGCCGCCGGCCGCTGCACCGAACACGGCCGCGCCTGCGTCGTCGCCGTCGGGCAACGAGTCGGTTCCGCTCGCCAACTGACGTCCTCCTTTCGTCGTGGCTGACGGGCCCGCGGCCACGCGGGCGCTTGCCGCGCGTGCCCAACCCCGGTTAAGCGGATCACCCCATGGCCCGGTTCATTTTTATCACCGGCGGCGTGGTATCCTCGCTCGGCAAAGGCCTCATGGCCGCCTCGCTCGCCGCCCTCCTCCAGGCGCGCGGCTACCGCGTCCGCATCCGCAAGTTCGATCCCTATCTGAATGTCGATCCGGGCACGATGAGTCCGTATCAGCATGGTGAAGTCTATGTGACCGACGACGGGGCGGAGACCGACCTCGACCTCGGCCACTATGAGCGCTTCACCGGGGTCGCCTCGCGCCAGTCGGACAATGTGACCTCCGGGCGCATCTACAAGACGATCATCGAGCGCGAGCGCCGCGGGGATTACCTCGGCGCGACCGTGCAGGTCATCCCGCACGTGACGGACGCGATCAAGGCGTTCGCAAAGGCCGAGACCGAGGACCTCGATTTCGTGCTGTGCGAGATCGGCGGAACGGTGGGCGATATCGAATCGCTGCCCTTCATCGAGGCGATCCGGCAGCTCAGGAACGAACTCGGGCGCGGCCAGTCCGTCTCCGTCCATGTCACGCTCGTGCCGTACATTTCGGCGGCGGGCGAGCTGAAGACCAAGCCGACCCAGCATTCCGTCCGCGAGCTGGCGGCGCTGGGCGTCCAGCCCGACGTGCTGGTCTGCCGCTGCGAGCAGCCGTTGCCGCCGTCCGAGCGCGCCAAGATCGCCTTGTTCTGCAACGTGCCCGCATCGGCCGTCGTGCCCGCACTGGACGCGAAGAGCATCTACGCGGTGCCGCTCCAATATCATGCCGAGGGGCTGGACGAGGAGGTGCTGCGCGCCTTCGGGATCGAAGCCGAGGGCAAGCCGGACCTCAGCCGCTGGACCGAGATCGTCGATCGCCTGACCAACCCGGAGGGCGAGGTCACCGTCGGCGTGGTCGGCAAATATGTCGGCCTGCAGGACGCGTACAAATCGCTGAACGAGGCGCTGGTGCATGGCGGCATCGCCAACCGGGTGAAGGTCAACATCCGCTGGATCGACGCGGAGCTGTTCGAGGGCGAGCATGGCGACGTCGCCGGCGCGCTGGAGCCGTGTCACGCGATCCTCGTCCCCGGCGCATTCGGCGAGCGAGGCGCGGAGGGGAAGATCGCCTCCGTCCGTTTCGCCCGCGAACGCCGCGTGCCTTATTTCGGCATCTGCTTCGGAATGCAGATGGCGTGCGTCGAGGGCGCGCGCCATCTCGCCGGGATCACGGAGGCAAGCTCGACCGAGTTCGGGCCGACGCCGGAGCCGGTCGTGGGCCTCATCACCGAATGGATGGGCCGCGACGGACTGGAGAAGCGCGAGGCGTCGGGCGACCTGGGCGGCACGATGCGGCTCGGCGCGTACCCGGCCCGGCTGGACGGCAACTCGGTCGTATCGACCATCTATGGCGCAACCGAGATCTCGGAACGCCATCGGCACCGCTACGAGGTCAACACCGGCTACCGCGACGCGCTGGAGAAGGGCGGGCTGGTGTTCAGCGGCATGTCGCCCGACGGGACGCTGCCCGAGATCGTGGAGCGCCCGGACCATCCCTGGTTCGTCGGCGTCCAGTTCCACCCCGAGCTGAAGTCGAAGCCCTTCGACCCGCATCCCCTGTTTGCGAGCTTCATTGGCGCGGCGGTGAAGCAGAGCCGCCTGGTCTGAGCGTGTCCCGATATTGGACTGAGCGGCGGGCCGCAGGCCTTTTCGGGATCGTTACGGAAGTGTAAACGGCTCTGCATCGGTACAGCGCTGCTTATGGCGCGGGTTGCAGGGGGCAAATCTGATGCGTTTGGCGGTTCTCGCGGCGGCGGCTCTGGCGATGGTCGCGCCGTTTGGCGCGAAGGCAAGCACGACGATCACCTTCAACGGGGCATGCGTCAACGCAACCAGCACGACGCAAGCGAGGTGCACCTCGTTGGCCGGGGGTGGGCCGGTGACCCTGACCGCCACCAACGATCCGACGCTGCAGGTGCGCATCTCGGCATGGCAGATGAAACAGTCCGACAGCCTGATCCGTTCGGCCTCGCTGGGCGCATTCGGCAACGGTTTCGGTGTGACGGGCGCGGACGACTCGAACGGTGACAACAACCTGCACGCGTTCGACAATGTCGGTGGATTTACCGACTTCATCATGCTCCAGTTCAATCGATCGGTTAGCCTGACCGGCATTAACCGCATCGTCTATGATGTTCCTCCCACAGGGGGTGCGGACTCGGATGCCAGCTTCGCGAACGCCCATGGCATCATCAATCCGACCCCGTGGAACCAGGCGCTCGACCTGACGGGCGGAAACGCCTTGCCGGCGCTGTGGACCGAAGTGGCCGGAAATGGCACTTCGGGCGCGACCAGCATCTCGAACAGCGGCTTCTCCGCGGTCTGGCTCGTCGGTGCGTCGATGCTGGCGACCGACCGCAACGACGGCTTCAAGCTGCGGCAGATCATGGTCGTGCCGCAGACTCCGGCCGTCCCCGAGCCTGCCACCTGGGCGATGCTGATCATGGGCTTCGGCGCGATCGGCTACAGCCTGCGCCGCCGCCAGGCGGCGGCCGTCCTGGCTTGATGGCCCGCCGGTCGGCTCACCCGACCGGCACCACCGTCGCCTGCGCCACCGCAACGAGCGCCGCGTCGGCGCCTTCGGTCTCCGCCCACACATCGGCCCGTACGATTACCTGACGCCGGCCCGCCTTGATGACGGTGCCGACCGCCCGGAGCGCGGCGCCGCGTGCGGGCGCGAGGAAGTGGATCGTGTAGGATCCGGTCACCACGTCGCCTGCAACAGACGCCGCCGCCCAGGCACATGCATTGTCCGCCATCAACCCAACGATCGCGCCGTGCGCGAAGCCGTGATGCTGGGTCATGTCGTCCCGCACGGCAAGCCGCAGCTCCGCCTCGCCCTGCCAGCAGCGGATCGGCTCCACATCCAGGAACCGGCTGAACCCCGACCGTCCAACGGCGACCTCGCGCATATAGGCGACGGCCTCGGCGTTGCTGGCGAACCTATCGGTCATGCTGAGCTCCTATGAGTCTGTTTCGCAGACTTACAGAGGTTGGTCGCGTGCTGGCAAGGCGGTAAGAAGGGGTCATGAAAGTCTATGTCGCGTCCCGCTCGCCATGTCCGATCGGCCGCGCATCGCGCCTCCTCGGCGACCGCTGGGTGTTGCTGCTCCTGCGCGAGCTGTTCCTGGGCGTCGATCGATTCGATGGCTTCCTGGAGCGCCTGCCCATCTCGCGCGCGACGCTGGCCGCTCGTCTGGAATGGCTGGTCGAGGCGGGCGTGGTCGCGCGGGAGCCGCCGGACGCAAGACGCGCGCGCTATCGCCTGACCGAGGCGGGCTTGGCGCTCGCGCCGACGCTCGATGCCGTCCGGCGCTGGGGCGACACGTGGCTCCCGGCCCCGGACGCGGAAAAGGCGCCCCGGTCCATCGACCGGGACGCCTCTCAGGCGGATCTCAGGGAGTAAGAGATCGCCGAGCCGATCAGGCGGCCTGCGCCTCGTCCGAACGGTTCTCCACCGCGGCGAGCGGCGCGCCGGTCTTGATCGCGACCGTCTTCGGCTTCATCGCCTCCGGCACCTCGCGGACCAGATCGATCACGAGCAGGCCGTCGTTCAGCCGCGCGTCCTCGACCAGCACGAAGTCGGCCAGCTCGAAGCGGCGCTCGAACGAACGGTTGGCGATGCCGATATGGAGAAAGTCGCCCTCCGGCTTCTTCTCGTCCTTGCGGCCGGTCACCAGCAGCAGGTTCTGCTGCGCGGTGATCTCGATCTCGTCGCGGGTGAACCCGGCGACCGCCAAAGTGATGCGGTAGCGATCCTGCGCCACACGCTCGAGATTGAAGGGCGGGTAGTTGTCCGAGCCGGCGTTGCGGGCGCTCGTCTCGAGCAGGTCGAACAGCCGGTCGAACCCGATGGTCGAGCGGCGATAGGGAGTCAGATCGAGTCGCATATCAAATCCTCTGAATGAGCGAGTTGACGGTGCGGACCGTCCGCCGTCGCGCGACGGTCCACGCGGCCCATAAGGCACCGCGCACATCGAGATTTAAGTGCCGCATCGGCCGCTTCAAGACCGACGCGGGGTCGAAAAACGAAACGCCCGGAGCACCGCTGCTCCGGGCGTCCCGCGTGACGAACTCTCGTCAGCCCCCGATCTCTCAACCGGCATCCACTCATTCCGAGGCGGATGCTCCGATCACTCCCCGAACCACGGCCTGGTCGCCAAAGTCCGACAAACAAACGGTAAGTCGGACCTGACTGTATGTCACGCCGCCTTGTGCGGCAGATTATCGTTTTGGGTCCGGCTGTGTCCAATCTGTCACGGTCGTTGCGCCAGACCGGACCGCCGCCTAGAGCCCGTTCCGCCCATGCTGCTCTCGCGCTTCGAACGGATGATCGCCCGGCGTTACCTGCTTCCGGGCAAGGGGGAGCGCTTTATCGTGCTGGTCGCCGGCTTCAGCCTCGGCGCGGTGATGCTGGGCGTGGCCGCGCTGGTGATCGTGATGAGCGTGATGAACGGCTTCCGCGCGGAGCTGTTCGACAAGATCACCGGGCTGAACGGTCATGCCGTCATTCAGGGCGTGGGCGGCCGCCTACCCGACTGGCGGCGGATCGCGGAAACCGCGCGCCGCACGCCTGAGGTGGTCAGCGCGGTGCCGCTGATCGAACAGCCGCTCGCCGCCACCTATAACGGGCGAGCCGAGGCGGTGCTGCTGCGCGGGATGCGCGAGAGCGACATCCGGGAACTGGGCCAACGCGGCAAGCTGATGGAGGGCAGTCTTGCCCGGATCACGCCGGGGTCGAACCGCATCGCGATCGGGTCGCGGCTCGCGGAGGCGCTGGGCGCGACGGTCGGCTCCCAGATCTCGCTGTTCAATCCGCAGGGCCAATCGACCCCCTTCGGCACGGTGCCCCGGATCGTCAGCTACACGGTGGGCGCGATCTTCGAGATCGGCGTGTACGATTACGACAAGGCCTTCGTGGTCATGCCGATTCCGGACGCGCAGACGCTGCTTCTGATGGGCGACGACGTGGGCATGATCGAGGTGCAGACCGCGGACGCGGACCGGGTGGGCGAGATCCTGGCGCCACTCGCGCGGCAGATCGGCGGGGATGCGGTGATCGCCGATTGGCGCTCCATGAACGCCGCCCTGTTCGACGCGCTCGCGGTCGAGCGCATCGCCATGTTCACGGTGCTGTGCATCATCATCCTGGTCGCCGCGTTCAACATCGCGTCCTCGCTCATCATGCTCGCCCGCGCCAAGACGCGGGATATCGCGATCCTGAGGACCATGGGCGCGGCGAGGGGGGCGGTGCTGCGGGTGTTCATGGCGGTCGGCACCACCATCGGCGTGCTCGGCACCATCGCCGGGCTCGCGCTCGGCTTCCTGTTCCTCTTCTACCGTCAGGGCGTGGTGAACTTCGTCCAGTTCGTGACCGGCCAGAACCTCTGGGATCCGTCGATCCGCTACCTGACGGAGCTGCCGTCCAAGCCCGACCCAGTGGAGATCGCGCTCATCGTCGTCATGGCGCTCGTCTTCTCGTTCCTAGCCACGCTCTATCCCGCCTGGAAGGCGGCCAGCACGGACCCGGTGCAGGTGCTACGCTATGAATAGCGCGGTGCTGGAGACGCGCGGGCTGTCGCGCGCCTTCACCCAAGGCGAAGAGACGATCCACGTCCTGCGCGGCGTCGACCTGTCGATCGCGGCAGGGGAGATCGTGGCGCTGCTGGGGCCGTCCGGATCGGGCAAGTCGACCTTGCTGCAGGCGGTGGGCCTGCTGGAGGGCGGCTTCGGCGGCTCGATCCGCATCGCCGGGGCGGAGGCCGCGCAGCTCTCCGCGGCCGAGCGCACGGCCGTGCGCCGCGACCGGCTCGGCTTCGTGTACCAGTTCCACCACCTGCTGCCCGACTTCACCGCGATCGAAAATGTGGAGCTGCCGCAATTGGTCCGTGACGCCGATCCGGACGCAGCGAGGCGCCGCGCCAGTGCGCTGCTGACCGCGCTCGGCCTCGGTCATCGCCTGTCGCACCGGCCGGCCCAGCTATCGGGCGGGGAGCAGCAGCGGGTCGCGGTCGCCCGGGCGCTCGCCAACCGGCCCGCCTTGGTGCTCGCCGACGAACCGACCGGCAACCTGGACGAGGCGACGGCGGACCGGGTGCTGGGCGAGTTCCTGCGGCTGGTGCGCGACGAAGGCTCGGCCGCGCTGATCGCGACCCACAACGAACGCTTGGCGGCACGCATGGACCGCACCGTCCGGCTGCATGAAGGCGTGCTGGCTTAGCTGCCGGCCGTATCCGCGAGCACCGAATCGATGCGAGCGATCACCGCGGCATAGGCCTCGCTGTCGAGATTGCCGTAGCGCTTGCCGAAATCGGCCTCGGGCATCCCCTCCGCCAGCGCGAGCGCACGCGCCGGAAGCAGGTCTTCGCTCCGCGCCTGGGCCAGCCGCCGGGCGAGCGTCGGAGCGGTGTCGGGCTGCAGCGCGCGGCGGCCTGTCGCGATCCCGCTGCGATCGGCCGCGATGTCGACGAACGAGAAGCCGGTTCCATCGGGGCGGCTGTCGGCGAGTTCCTTCCATTCCCCCAGCGCCAGGCCGACGTCGTCCCCCGCCGTGACCGCGAGCGCCGCCGACAGCGCCCAATGCTTGGCGAGGTCCACCCGTCCGAGCAACAGGGGCGGGCGGGGCGCCGGCCCGCAAGATTCCGCGCGGCGATACGTCTCCGGGGCGACGCGCGCGGCGGTGCCGCCTGCGGTATAGACCGCCACCGCCACCAGCCGGGTCCGATTGCTCTGGACCGCGTCGCCGCCGGGCGGAGCGGCGAAGGCCCGGCGGACCACCTCCGCAAGGTCGGCGGCGGGACGCGCCCGCTCCGCACGGGCGAGAGTGCAGACCAGCCGCGCCGCCGCTGTATTGTCGATCGGCCCGAGGCGCATCTCCGGGAGGTGCTTGAACACGCCGCTTCCGGTCGGGAAATCGACCTGCGCGGCCAGGGCGGCGGGCGTGATCCGAAGCGTCCGCACGATGCGATCGAGCGGCGGCAGCCGCACCCCGCGGCCGCGCAGAGATTGGGCCGCGGTCTCGATGACCCGGCGGCTCAGCCGCTCGCCGAGGGGCAGCCGCCCGACTCGCAGAGCCACCGGCGGGAAGCCCGCCCGGCTCTCCGCGACATTGGCGCGCACGTTGATCCACAATGGTCCGATCAGGCGTCTGCTGACCCGCAGTTCAAGACGGTCCTCCTCCACCTCCGCCGCGAAGCGCCCCAGGCGCTCCAGCCGGCTCGCGAGCGCCGCGACACCGTCCAGGTCCTCGGTCGGCACCTCGATCGACACCGGCCGGCGTCCTGCCGCCAATGCGTCGCGAACCATGCGGTAGGTGGCCCGCGCGCGCTCGGCCTGCAATCCGGTAGGCGGGGCGGGGGCCGGCACAGCGGGCGCGAGGTCGATCAGCAGCAGGGCAAGCAGCAGCACCGCGCCCGCGATCACCGGCACCCAACGCCGCCGATGGAACGGCTGGCGCGCGCTGGCCAGGCTCTCGGTCAAACGCTTGTGCCCCTTCGAACGAACGATACACTGGGGCGGTGGGGAAAAGCGGCACTCTCGTCAATTCGGTCGCGCCGCGCCCATGACCGATCCCGGCACAGTTGCGGCATGGCGCCACCCGCCAACGCTGAGCGGCGCGCATGTAACGCTGCGCCCGATCGCGCGAGCGGACAGGGCGGCGCTACTCGACGCGTTCGCCGACGGGTTTGAGGGCAGCTTCGCCACCATCGTTCCGGACGAGGCGACGATCGACGGCTGGCTCGACCAGATCGAGGAGCAGACTGCGGCAGGCCGGGTTATCGCGTTCGCCGTGCTCGACGCCGCCGGCCGGGTCAGCGGGACGACGCGTTTCCTGCGGATGAGCGAGCGGCACCGCCGCGTGGAGATCGGCGGCACCCTCTATGCCGGGCGGGTGCGGCGGACCGGACTGAACACCGAGGCGAAGCGTCTGCTGCTGACCCATGCCTTCGAGGAGCTGGGCTGCCTGTGCGTCCAGTTGCGCACGGACTTCCTAAACCAGGAGTCGCGCCGTGCCATCGAGCGGCTGGGGGCGCGGCAGGATGGGGTGCTGCGCGGCCATATGCTGCTGGGCGAGCACCGCCGCGACACCGTCGTCTACTCGATCCTGGCGCACGAATGGCCGGGGGTCCGACGGCATCTCGATCGCCTGCTGGCCAGACATGGGGGGAGCCAATGACGCCGATCACGGACCTGGAGGTGCGCGCCGCCGACGGCGGCCTGGCCCGGCTCGATACCTGGGCGGGCAAGGTGCTGCTGATCGTCAACACCGCGTCCAGATGCGGCTTCACCCCGCAATATGAGGGGCTGGAGGACCTGCACCGACAATTTGCGGAGCGGGGCTTCGAGGTGCTCGCGTTTCCATGCAACCAGTTCGGGGCGCAGGAGCCGGGCTCGGCGGAGGAGATCGCGACCTTCTGCTCCATCAACTACGACGTCACCTTTCCGATCTTCGCCAAAATCGACGTCAACGGCCCCAAGGCCGACCCGCTGTTCGAGCGGTTGAAGGCCGACGCGCCGGGGGTGCTCGGATCGCGCGCGATCAAGTGGAATTTCACCAAGTTCCTGATCGACCGCCAAGGCCGCACGGTACGCCGCTATGCGCCCTCGACCAAGCCAGAGGACATCGCGCGCGACATCGACGCTTTGCTTTAGGCCGGCGTCGTGACGGTCGCACCGCGCTTGTGCGCCAGCGCGCCGACGACCTCACCGACGCCGGTCAAAAGCAGGCTGACGCCCAACAGCACGCCTGGCAGCGCCAGCGCCGCCCAGGGCAGGTGGAACCAGACCATGATCGCGAGGATCAAGTTGATGACGCCCAGCACGATCCAGGGCCAGCGCTGCTTGGGCCGGCGAACGCCCGCCGCGATCTCCATGATCCCGCGCGCGGCGATCCACGCGGTCGCGATCATCGTCAGCGCCACCGCCCCGGACACGGGGAACAGGAAGATGAGCGCGCCGGCGACGATCGCGAGGATGCCGTACAGGATCAGGAATCCGCGCCGCTCATGCCCGCGCCCCTGGAACGCGCCCACCAGCGCGAAGCTGCCCATCACCAGGAACAGCGCGGCCGCAACCATGGTGGCGGCGTAAGTCGCGGGTAGCGGGAACATCAGCGCGAAGACGCCGAGGACGATGGCGGCCAGACCGGACGCCAGCAACCAGCCCCAGCCCGCGCCGGGCCTCGCTTGCGTCGTGCTCGCCATCTCGTCCACCTCGCTTGTTCGGGTGCGCAATTCCTGTGGATGGTCCCGGTTCCCGCCTTCCGCGAATCGGACGGGCTCCCCATAAGGCGGGCGATGTACGCCGGCTTCGTCCCGCTTCGGGTCTTCTCCTGTTACACGATGCTCGACGGGGCGATCGAGCCGAAGGCGATCGCGGAGCAGGCCGCCAAGCTGCGCTTCCCGGCGGCGGCGCTGACCGACCGCAACGGGCTCTATGCGGCGATGGCCTTTTCCGAGGCCGCGAAAAAGAAGGGCGTGCAGCCGATCATCGGCGCCATGCTGGCGGTCGCCCGACCGGACATGCCGGAGGGCGCCGCGCCCGTGCTCGATTGGCTGGCGCTCTATGCGCAGGACGAGAACGGGTATCAGGCGCTATGCGCGCTCGTCAGCGAGGCGCATCTCGACCGCCCGATCGAGCAGCCGCCGCATGTCGGCCTCGCGGCGCTGGAGGACCGCACCGCCGGCCTCATCGCGCTGACCGCTGGTGGGGAGGGGGCGCTCGCCCGGCTGTTCGCGGAGGACCAGCCCGCGCGCGCCCATGCCTATGCCGACCGGCTCCAGGCGCTCTTCGGCGACCGGCTGTATGTCGAGCTCTGCCGCCGCGGCGACGCGGTCGAGGTGGCGGCGGAGGCGGCGCTCATCGACCTCGCCTACGCCCGCGACCTGCCGCTGGTCGCGACCAACCCCAGCTGCTTCGCCGACGCGAAGTTCGGGGAGGCGCACGACACGATGCTCTGCATCGCCAGCTCGTCCTATGTCGACAGCGAGGATCGCCCGCGCTCCTGCCCGGAGGCGTGGATGAAGCCTGCCTCCGTCATGCAAGACCTGTTCGCCGATCTGCCAGAGGCGATCGCGAACACGCTGGTGGTGGCCCAGCGCTGCGCCGTAGCGGCGCCGAGCCGCAAGCCGATCCTGCCCAGCCTCGCGGGCGACCGCGATGGCGAGGCGGCGATGCTGCGCGACCAGGCCACCCGCGGGCTGGAGGCGCGGCTCACCCGCATCGCGGAGCTGGGGCAGGCGGGGGAGGGCGATTGGACCCGCCCCTATCGCGAGCGCCTCACCTTCGAGCTCGACGTCATCATCCAGATGGGGTTCGCCGGCTACTTCCTGATCGTCGCCGACTTCATCCAATGGGCGAAGGCGCAGGACATCCCCGTCGGGCCTGGCCGCGGTTCGGGCGCCGGCAGCGTCGTCGCTTGGGCGCTGACGATCACCGACCTCGACCCGCTTCAGCTCGGCCTCTTGTTCGAGCGGTTCCTCAACCCCGAGCGCGTGTCGATGCCCGACTTCGACATCGATTTTTGCGAAACCCGACGTGGCGAGGTCATCCGCTACGTCCAGGAGAAGTACGGCCGCGACCAGGTGGCGCAGATCATCACCTTCGGAAAGCTGAAGGCGCGCGCGGTGCTCAAGGACACCGGCCGGGTGCTCCAGATGAGCTACGGCCAGGTCGACCGCCTCGCCAAGCTCGTCCCGAATCATCCCACGGACCCGTGGACGCTGACCCGCGCGCTGGAAGGCGTGCCCGAGCTCCGCCGCGAATACGCGAACGACAACTACGTGAAGCGGCTGCTCGATCTCGCCAAGCAGCTCGAAGGCTTGCCGCGGCACTCGTCGACGCATGCCGCGGGCGTCGTAATCGGCGACCGCCCACTCGCCGAACTGGTGCCCCTCTACCGCGACCCGCGCTCCGACATGCCGGTCACGCAGTTCGACATGAAATATGTCGAAGGCGCCGGGCTGGTGAAGTTCGACTTCCTCGGCCTGAAGACGCTGTCGGTTCTCAAGAAGGCGCAGCAACTGCTTGGAAAGCGCGGGATCGCGGTCGACCTGGACGCGCTGACCTGGGACGACCCGGCCGTGTATGAGCTGTTGCAGCGCGGCGACACGGTGGGCGTGTTCCAGCTCGAATCGGAGGGCATGCGCCGCACGCTCTCCGCCGTGCGCCCATCCAATTTCGGCGATATCATCGCGCTCGTCTCGCTGTACCGTCCCGGCCCGATGGACAACATCCCGAGCTTCGGCCGCCGCAAGCAGGGGCAGGAGCCGATCGTCTATCCCCACCCGCTGCTCGAAGGCATCCTGGCCGAAACCTACGGCATCTTCGTCTACCAGGAACAGGTGATGCAGGCCGCGCAGGTGCTGGCCGGCTATTCGCTCGGCGGCGCCGACCTGCTGCGCCGCGCCATGGGCAAAAAGATCAAGGCGGAGATGGACGCCCAGCGCGCCACCTTCGTCGAGGGCTGCGCGACTGCGAACGGTATCCCGGCGGACAAGGCGAACGAGCTGTTCGACTTGATCGACAAGTTCGCCGGATACGGCTTCAACAAGTCGCACGCGGCGGCCTATGCGCTACTCGCCTACCAGACCGCCTGGCTGAAGGCGCATCATCCGCACGACTTCTACGCCGCGTCCATGTGCTACGACATGGCGCTGACGGACAAGCTCGGGATCTTTGTCGAGGACGCACGCCGGGCGGGGGTGACCATCCTGCCGCCCGACGTGAACCGCAGCGAGGCCGAGTTCTCGGTGGAAATTCTGGACGGTGCTCCCGCGCAGGCGGGAGCCCAGAGCCCCGAGCACTCGGCCAGCAATCCTGGGCTCCCGCCTTCGCGGGAGCACACGGCCCAACTCGCCGTCCGCTACGCGCTCGGCGCGCTCAAATCCGTTGGCGAGGCCGCGATGGAGCGGCTGGTCGCCGAGCGGGACGCGAGCGGCCCGTTCGACAGCCTGGACGACCTGGCGCACCGGGTCGATCCGCGCCTCCTCAACAAGCGGCAGCTCGAGACGCTGGCGGCGGCCGGCGCTTTCGACGCGCTCGACGCCAACCGAGCGGGCGTGTTCGCGGTAGCGGAGACCATGCTCGCGGTCGCGGCGCGCACGCACGAGAACCGAGCGTCGGGGCAGGGCGGCCTGTTCGGAGCGGACACGCCCGCGGGCGACACGATCAAGCTGCCCCAATCGGCGCGCTGGAGCCTCGCCGAGCGGATGGAGCAGGAGAAGGAGGCGTTCGGCTTCTACTTCTCCGCCCACCCGGTCGATCGCCACGCGCACCTCGCCCGGATGCACGGCGCGCGCGCCTATGCCAGGCTGGGCGAGCTCTCCATTCCCGACGACGGCACCCGCGCCGGCGCGGTCATGGCGGTGCTGGTCGAGGAGACGCGCTGGCGCACCTCGGCGCGCGGCAAGCGCTACCTGATGGCGACCCTGTCCGATGCGACCGGCCAGTTCGTCGCCACCTGTTTCGACGACGCGGTCGCCAAGGACCTGGAGACCGCGGCGGCGATGGGCGGCTGCGGCCTGGTCACCGTCGAGCTCGATCGCCGGCCGGGCGAGGACACGCCGCGCGTGACGGTGAAGCGCATCCAACCCTTCGAGGGTCTCGCCGCGACCGCCCGCTTCGCGGTCGAGCTGACCGTCGCCGATCCATCCGCCTTCCCGGCGCTCGCCGCGTTGCTCGCCGACCATCGCGGCGCGCGGGGCGAAATCAGGGCGCGGGTGCCGGTGCCGGGCGGCGAAGCATCGCTGTTGCTCGGCCGAGACTTCCTGCTGGACGCCGAGCTTGCGGGAAGGCTCGAGTCGTTGCACGGTATCTCGTCCGTCGAGTTCAAGGCGGCGGAGACCCGCCTCCAGCTCGTCGGCTAGCGCGGGCGGCCCTGCCGGTCCGCCATCCGCGCCAACAAGGATGAGGAACATGCTGGGCGAGATGCAGGATTTCGAGCTCCGGGTGCCGCGGCTGATCGATCACGCCGCCCGCGAGCATGGACGGCGCGAGATCGTGACCCGCTGGGCCGACGGAACGGAGACGCGCAGCGACTGGGCGGGGATCGCCCGCGACGCGCGCCGCTTCGCGCAGGCGCTGGAGCGGATGGGCGTGAAGCCCGGCGACCGCGTCGCGACGCTCGCGATGAACCACGGCCACCACCTCGCCGCCTGGTACGGCGCGATCGGCATGGGCGGCGTGATCCACACCATCAACCCACGCCTGTTCGACGACCAGCTGACCTACATCGCCAATCACGCCGAGGACCGGGTGCTCCTCTACGACCGGGCGTTCCAGCCCATCGTCGACCGGTTGCGCGACAGCTGGACCACCATCGAGCGCTATGTCGTGTTCGACGACATGACCGGCCCCGACGGCTTCCGCGCGATCGTGGATGCGGAGGACGGTCAGTACGCCTGGATCGAGGGGCCGGAGCGTGACCCCTGCATGCTTTGCTACACCAGCGGCACGACGGGCAATCCGAAGGGCGTGCTCTATACCCACCGCTCGACCATGATCCACGCCATGGCGGAGGTGCAGCCGGCGGTGTTCGACCTGGACTCGCGCGCCGTCGTGCTGCCGATCGTACCCCTGTTCCACGCCGCCGCCTGGGGCCTGCCCTTCGCGGCCGCGCTGGCGGGGTGCAAGATCGTCTATTCGGCGGTCAACGAGCCGGCGGTGCTGTGCGAGCTGATGAACCGAGAGAAGGTGACGCACTCCGCCGGCGTCCCGACCGTCTGGCTCGGCCTGTTCGGCCATATGGACGCGGGGAACGAGGGGCCGAAGCACCTCCGGCTCGTGACGATCGGCGGCTCCGCCGCCCCGCGCGCGATGATCGAGCGGATCATGCGCATGGGCATCCGCGTGAACCATGCCTGGGGCATGACCGAAACGTCGCCGATCGGCACCATGGGCGCGCGTTCTCCCGACTGGGACGAGCTCAGCTTCGAGCAGCAAATCGACCAGGTCGTGCTGCAGGGTCGCGTCCCGTTCGGCGTCGAGCTGCGCATCGTCGGCGAGGACGGCCGCGAGCAGCCGCGCGACGGCCAGAGCTCGGGCCGGCTCCAGATCCGCGGTCCCTGGGTGATCAAGCGTTACTTCAAGGCCGACGCCGACGCGCTCGATGCGGAAGGCTGGTTCGACACGGGCGATGTCGCCGTTCTGCACCCGGACGGAACGATGCAGATCACCGACCGCGCCAAGGACGTGATCAAGTCGGGCGGCGAATGGATCAGCTCGGTCGAGCTGGAGAACGCCGCGGTCGGCTGCCCCGGCGTCGCCGAGGCCGCGGCGATCGGCGTCTATCATCCGAAATGGGACGAGCGCCCGCTGCTCTTGGTGGTCCGCAAGCCGGGCAGCCAGGTGAGCGAGGCGGAGGTTCGCCAGCATCTGGCGGGCGCGGTCGCGAAGTGGTGGCTGCCGGACGCTGTCCTGTTCGTCGATCAGCTGCCGCACACGGCCACGGGCAAGCTGCTCAAGACCGCCCTGCGTGAGCAGTATCGCGACTATCGGTTGGAGGCGGCGTAACGTCGTCACCCCGGCCTTGTGCCGGGGTCCACCCGTGCTGCGCGTCCTAATCCTCGTCTTCGAAGGGCAGCTGTGCCGAACCGTGGATGCCGGCACTAGGCCGGCATGACGGCGTCACTCCCGGCTCTCGGCCCGATCCTTCGCCTCGTCGGGCTCGGCGCTCGGCTCGGGCGCGTGGCTGCCATAGCCCGCGCCCGACTCCGCCGCCGGCTCCTCGCCGGTCCGGTTCAGCCCGTCCTCATTCTGGTTTCCGCGGGGGTCGCTCATCTCAGTGGCCCGCCGTCTCGCCGACCGAGCGCAGCTCGGCATATTTTCGGGTGATCATCGGCACGCTCTCCAACACCAGCTGCGCCATCCGGCGCTCCTCGTTCAGGGACTGCTCGAGCAGCGAGGCAGCGTTGCCGAAGCCGCCCATCTCGGTCAGCGTCAGCAGCGAGGTGTAGGACGCGATCTCGAAGTTCTCGAACGCGTGGTTGGCGAAGGTGTTCTTCAGGATCTCGTCGGGCGCGAATACATGCGCGATCGCGGCCATGTTGCCCGTGACGCTGAGCACAGCGTCCTTGAGTCCCGACGGAGAGGCGTCGAAGCCGGCCAGGATCTCGTCGATCCGCTGGATCTGCTGTTCGGTCTCGGCGCGGTGCGTCCGCAACATCGCCTCGACCTCGGGATAGTTTTCGAGGTGGTCGATCTGCCGGTCCATCAGCGCCAGCGCCTGGTTCTCCAGCGCATGCGCGTTCTTCAAGCCTGTCACGAACAGTTCGCGCGTATAGTCGAGGGCGGCGCTGGCCATGGTCCATCTCCTGGGTAGGTCCGCCCTCAACGTGCCGAATGCACTTCGGTTCAGAACAGCTCGCCCTGCGGCCCGCGCGGCGGGCGGAACAGGTCGCAGCGCAGGCTCATCCGGTCGTTGTTCAGCTCCAGCTTGCGGCAGGCGATGTGAAAGCGGGTGCGCAGCAGCTCCGCCCAGGGGCCCTGGCCCTGCATGCGCGTGAACCAGTTCGGATCGTTGTCGCGGCCGCCGCGCAGCGACTGGATGATCGACATGACCTTGCCCGCCCGATCGGGAAAATGTTCGTCGAGCCAGGCGCGGAACAAGGGCGCGACCTCATGCGGCAGCCGGACGGGAATGTAGAAGGCGCCGCGCGCGCCCGCCTCTGCCGCACGCTCCAACAGGTGCTCCAGCTCATGGTCGGTGATCGCCGGGATCACAGGCGAGATCGACACCCAGACCGGCACGCCCGCATCCGCCAGCCGTCGCACCGCCGTCAGTCGCCGCTCTGGCGAAGGGGCGCGCGGCTCGACCGTCATCGCGATTCTCGGCTCGAGCGAGGTGACCGACAGGCACACGGCCGCCAGGCCCTTCGCCGCCATGGGGCCAAGCAGGTCCAGGTCGCGGACGACCCGGTCGGACTTGGTCGTGATCGTCAGCGGGTGATCGCACTCGGCGAGCACCTCGACCACTTGGCGCGTGATCCGCCACTCGCCCTCGATCGGCTGATAGGGGTCGGTGTTGGTCCCCAGCGCCATCGGCCGACACTGGTATCCCGGTTTGCCCAGCTCCGCCCGCAGCAGCGCGGGCGCGCTCGGCTTCGCGAACAGCCGGCTCTCGAAATCCAGCCCCGGCGACAGGTCGTGATAGGCATGGCTCGGCCGCGCGAAGCAGTAGATGCAGCCATGCTCGCAGCCGCGATACGGGTTGATCGAGCGGTCGAACGGGACGTCGGGCGACTGATTTCGGTTGATGATGGTCTTGGGCTGCTCGACCGTCACCGTGGTGCGCAGCGGGGGCGGGGCGCCGTCGAGCGCATCGCGCGCGTCGAGCCAGTCGCCGTCCGCTTCCGTCTGCGGCAGGCCGAACCGCCGGCTCTCCATGTTGAGCGTGGCGCCCCGGACTGCGCGAGTCTTGGCCATTGACGAACGGTACGCGCGCGGGCAGAACATTGCAAGAACATCGAAGCGGAGGCATCATGGCGCAAGTCAGCTTTCTCGAACTGCCGGTCGCCGATCTGGCGCGATCGAAGGCATTCTATGCCTCGGCGTTCGGATCCGACTTCACCGACTTCGGCCCGACCTACGCGTCGACGATGAGGGGAGCGGGCGACCTAGGCCTGCAGGGCGACAGGGCCGAGCAGACGGCGGCGTTGCTACCGGTCGTGACCGTCGACAACTTGGACGCGGCGCTTGCCGCGGTCAGCGTCGCGGGCGGCGAGATCACGCGCGCCATCTTCGCCTTCCCCGGCGGGCGGCGGTTCCACTTCAGAGACCCTGACGGCCACGAGCTTGCAGCCATGCAGACGGACTGAACTAGGGTCAGCCCTCTCCGCAGATCAGCGAGCGCATCAGGCTGGTCGCGATCGGCTTGTCGAAGCGGCAGCCGATCGCGCCACCGTTCCGCCAGACCACCGTGGCCGGGACCGCCGGGCGACCGCCGAAGCTGAGGCGGACATGGTCGCCGACCGCCTCCGCGCCGTCGCCGCTGATCCGACAACCGAAGGTGGACAGGTCCATCAGCCGCACCGGCAGCGCGCCGCCACCACCGGCGCAGGCCAGCTCGACCGCCGCCGGGGCAGGGGCCGCCCGCTCCCGCCACCGCCGTCCCGTATCCGTCACATCCGCGAAGCGTGCCGCCATCGTTCCCTCCCCGATGCTCCCCCGCTGGAAGGCATAGGACGGCATCCAAGCTAAACCGTCAATGAACAAAGCGCGCCAAGTGCTTGGGCGCGCGGCGGAGCGGCGCGATGGAGCGGCGAAGCGTCAGCGTTCCTGCAGGCGCGGCATCAGGTCGACGAAGTTGCAGGGCCGATGCCGGCTGTCGAGCTGGTCGCGCAGGATGCCGTCCCAGCCGTCCTTCACCGCGCCGGTCGACCCCGGGAGGGCGAAGATATACGTGCCCCGGGTCACGCAGGCGCAGGCGCGCGACTGGACCGTCGACGTCCCGATCGTGCGGAAGCTGAGCCAGCGGAATAGCTCTCCGAAGCCGGGGATCATCTTGTCGGCCACCCGCTCCACCGCCTCGGGCGTCACGTCGCGCCCGGTCACGCCGGTGCCGCCGGTGGAGATGACGCAGTCGACCTCAGGGTCGTCGATCCAGGCGTGCAGCCGCGCGACGATCAGATCCACCTCGTCGCGCACGATCGCGCGGTCGGCGAGGACGTGGCCCGCTTCGGTCAGCGACGCGACCAGCGTGTCGCCCGACCGATCCTCCGCCAGCCTGCGCGTATCGGACACGGTGAGGACTGCGATCCGGACGGGGAGGAAGGGCCGATCGGGGTCGATCGCCATCGGCCCGCTAGTCCGTCCCGCCGGCCATCCCGCCCAGGCCGGCCGAGGCCGCGGGACTGGGCCGCACGTCCAGCCGGACGGCGGTCGCGCCCGGCAGGCCCGGGAAGCGCGGCCACAGCCCCTGCGCCAGCGCTACGCGGCTAGGGGACGCGGACCGACCCGATTGCGCCTCGTACATCCAGTAGTTGCGGAGCACGGAAACGACATAGCCGCGCGTCTCCCAGTACGGGATGCTCTCGATGTAGAGCAGCGGATCGCCGCCGTCGCGGACCAGGGCGTTCCACTCGCCCACCGGCTTCGGCCCGGCATTGTATGCCGCGACCACCTTGGGCAGCAGTCCGCCGGTCACGCCGGCCATGTCGCGCAGTCGCTCCAGCTGGCGCTGCCCCACCTCCATGTTGGTGGCAGGATCGGCGAGCAAGTCGCGGCCGATGCTGCCGATCCCGTTCTCGCGCGCATAGTCGGTCGCGACCGCGGGCATGATCTGCATGACCCCGAACGCGCCTGCGGGGCTCAGGATGTTGGTGCGGAACCGGGACTCCTGGAGTGCGTGGGCGAGGACCAGCGGTTTGTCGACGCGCCAGCCGCGGTTCGGCCGCCAGTGCGGCGTCGGGTAACGCGCCTCCGCCACGGCGGGGACGCCCGGCGGGCAGTGGTGCGCCAGCCACAAGGTGGTCGCGGGCAGCCCGAGCGCGTCGGCGACCCGAACCAGCGCGCCGAACTCGCGCCCGTCGCCGATCCGCGCCTGCTGTCGGATCACCTGGTCGGCGCGATCGGTCTCGCCCAGCTCGACCAGCGCCGCCGCGACGCGCAGGTTCGGGCGCTTTTCCAGCGCCGCCCAGTCGCGCGATACCGGCACCTGCGACGGCCGGCCGGCCGGCCTGAGCCCGAGCGCCTGACGCGCGAGCTGGCCGTAGAAGCTTTCGCCGAACTGCGCCGCGGCCTCCAGCTTGGCGGAAACCCGGTCCGGCCGGCCGCCCGCCGTCGCCGCGCGCGCCGCCCAGTAGAGCGCCGTCGCGCGCAGGTCCGCGTCCGCCGCGCGCACCGCGACCGCATCGAAGCCGTCGCCCGCCGCCGCCCAGTCGCCCTGCCGCCACGCGGCCAGCGCCGCGGTCCAGCGGCCCTGCACCGCCCATTCGCCGTCACCGCCCGCCGCCTCCGCGCCGACGCGTCGCGCGTTCGCGTCGTCGCCGGCCAGGAAATACATCCAGGCGATGCGCCCGCGCCACTCGGCCAGCGCCGCCGGCGACAACCCGTCGGTGAGGAGCAGCAGCGCCTCCGCGCCCGCGCCGTCGTCGGCCTTGACCAGCGGCTGCATCGCGACCGCGAGCTGGGCCGCGACCTCGTCGCTCCGGACGCTTTTCGCCCGCGTCCGGGTCGGCGCACCGTCGCGCCAGATCAGCGGCTGCGCGACGGGCAGCGGCGGCAGCGCCACGGCGCCGCGCGCTTGGGCCAGCCGGTGCAGCTCGGCCGCCTGGGGCAGCTCGGGCGCCTCGGTCAGCAGCTGCACCAGCGCGTCCGGCTCGACCCGGGGCGAGCCCTTCGCCGCCGCCAGCTCGGCGCGGGCATAGGCGTGGAGCGGGCCGGGCGGCATGGCGGCGAGCCCGATCTGCGCGTCCGTCCAGCGCCGCTCGCCGAGCGCGGCGAACACCGCGCGATAGGCGTCGCGCTGCTCGGCGCTGAGCTGCGGCGGGATCCGCGCGGCCGCGGAGGGCGCCTCGACCGCCCCGTTCGCCAGCGCCGGGGCGGGCAGGGCGGCCGCCAGCAACGCGATCGCGATCGCTCGTGTCATCGCTCCAGCCCCTTCACTAACAGCTGCAGGTCCCGCCAGGCGCCCGCCTTGTGCGCCGGCTGCTCCAGCAGCAGTCGGGGGTGGAAGGTCGCCACGGCCCCGACCGTCACGCCCTTATGGTTGAAGCCGTGCAAAAGTCCGCGCGCCCTGGGAACGTCCGCCGCCAGGATCGCACGACTCGCCGCATTGCCGATCAGCAGCAGGCGTTTGGGCGCGACGAGCGCGACATGATGCCTGGCGCAGTCGTGCAGCCGCTCCTCCAGCTCGGGCGGCATCCGGCCGGCCACCGGCCGCCTGGCGCAAACGGCCGCGAGGTGGATTTCCGCCCGGCGTAGACCGACGGCGGCGAGCATGCGGTCGAACAGTCGCCCCGCCGCTCCCGAGAGCAGCGCGCCCGCCGGCTCGTCCTCGCGATCGGGACAGTCGGCGAGCACCATGACGTCGGCCTGCGCCGGCCCGCTCGCCTGGATCGCCGCGCCCCGCCAGCCCGCGTCGGGAGCCTCCGGCCCGGCCCGCCACGCGGCGAACGCCTCCCAGCTGTCCGGCATCTCTCCCGACGGCGTGGGCACGATGGGAGACGGCTCGCGCACCGGGCGAGCGACGGGGGCCAGCCAGTCGCGCGGCGCGTCCTCGACCAGCACGTCGACGCCCGCCGCGACCCACCAGTCGAGCGCGCTTGCCGCCGCGTGCCGCCAGTCGTTGTTTTCAACACCCACCAGCCCCAGATTCCCGATGGTTGACGCGGGCGTCAATGTGTTCGACTGCCCTTCGCGTCAGGATGGTGCGGGCGCGCGCCCGATCGGAGGATGGCGAAGTGAGCGAACGCGAGTCGATGCCTTATGACGTGGTGATCGTCGGCGCCGGGCCGGCGGGACTGTCGGCCGCGATCCGTCTGAAACAGCTTTCGTCCGAGCTGAGCGTGTGCGTGCTGGAAAAGGGGTCGGAGGTCGGCGCCCACATCCTGTCAGGCGCGGTGGTCGACCCCAAGGCGCTGGACGAGCTGCTGCCCGACTGGCGCACCGACAGCTCGTGCCTGATGAACCAGGTGCCGGTCACGTCCAACCACCATTGGGTGCTGACGCCCACCAAGAAGTACAACCTGCCGCACCTGATGATGCCGTCCTTCATGGACAATCGTGACACGTTCACGGGCAGCCTGGGCAACCTCTGCCGCTGGCTCGCCGAGCAGGCAGAAGGGCTGGGCGTCGAGATCTTTCCCGGCTTCGCGGCCGCCGAGGTGCTCTTTAACGAGGACGGGTCGGTTAAGGGCGTCGCGACCGGCGACATGGGCGTGGCGCGCGACGGCACTCGCAAGGCAGACTATACGCCGGGCCTCGAGCTCCACGCCAAGTACACGCTGTTCGCGGAAGGGGCGCGCGGCCACCTGACCAAGGAGGTGAAGCGCATCTTCGACCTGGAGCGCGACTGCCAGCCCCAGGTCTACGGCATCGGCATCAAGGAGCTGTGGGACATCGACCCCGCCAAGCACGAGCCGGGCAAGGTCATCCACACGCAGGGCTGGCCGCTGCAAGAGGCTTGGGGCGGCGGCTGGATTTACCACCAGGCGAACAACCAGCTGTCCATCGGCTTCGTGGTCGCGCTCAGCTACAAGAACCCGCACATCTCGCCCTTCGACGAGATGCAGCGCTGGAAGCATCATCCGGAGATCAAGCGCCTGCTAGAGGGCGGCAAGCGCGTCAGCTACGGCGCGCGCGCGATCAACGAGGGCGGGTGGCAGTCGGTCCCGCACCTGGCCTTCCCCGGCGGCGCGCTGATCGGCTGTTCCGCGGGCTTCGTGAACGTGCCCCGGATCAAGGGGAGCCACACGGCGATGAAGTCGGGGATGCTGGCCGCCGAGGCCATCGCGCCGGCGATCGCCGCCGGCCGCGCGGGCGACACGCTCCAGGAATATGAGACGACGCTCCGCTCCAGCTGGATCGCCGACGAGCTCAAGAAGGTGCGCAATGTGGAGCCCGCGGTCGCCAAGTTCGGCGCCACGCTGGGCACTCTGGTCGCCGGAACGGACATGTGGATGCGGCAGCTCAGGATCGGGCTGCCCTACACCTTCCGCCACACCCCCGATCACGAGCAGCTGCTCCGCAAGGAGCATGCGCACCCGATCGACTATCCCAAGCCCGACGGCGTCATCAGCTTCGACAAGCTGTCGAGCGTGTTCCTGTCCAACACGAACCACGAGGAGGATCAGCCGATCCACCTCACGCTCAAGGACGCGGAGATCCCGACCCACGTCAACCTGCCGGTCTATGACGGGCCGGAGCAGCGTTACTGCCCCGCGGGCGTGTACGAATATGTGGAGGACGCCTCGACCGACACGGGCATGCGGCTCCAGATCAACGCCCAGAACTGCGTCCACTGCAAGACCTGCGACATCAAGGACCCGCGCCAGAACATCAACTGGGTGGTGCCGGAGGGCGGCGGCGGGCCCAATTATCCGAATATGTAGCGCCGCGCGCGCGGCGGCAGCCTAGCTGCCGTCGAGACGCGCAAGTCCGGCCGGGCTCGGCTTCGCCGAGCTTCGACGTCACGACGCGGCTTCGCCGCGGCGGCACCCCACCGCCGTCACCGCGGCCTTGTGCTGGGGGCCACTGTGGTTCACGAGCTGCGCACTAGGTAAAGCGACCGGGCCCGGTTCGACCGTGGATGCCGGCACAAGGCCGGCATGACGACGTGATCACCGAACCCGCCCCCGCCAAGATCAACCTGGCCCTGCATATCCGGCGCAGGCGCCCGGACGGCTATCACGACCTGGAGACGCTCTTCACCTTCGCCCGCGACGGCGACGTGGTCACCGTCGCGCCCGCCGAGCACGACGGGTTCGCCATCACCGGCCCCTTCGCCTCGGTGTTGAGGCATGAAGTAGAAGCGCAAGCCCTATCCGCTCACCACCCCCGCGCAGGCGGGGGCCCAGTTGCCACTCCTCCGGAAGGGGAGGGCAGCCCACTGCTACCAGGCACCTCGCGACTGGACCCCCGCCTGCGCGGGGGTGGAGCATCAGCCCGGGCGGCGAGTGGCGGAAGCAACCTCGTCACACGCGCCCGCGACGCGTTCCGCACCACCTTCGGCTGCCCCCCCGTCGCCATCACCCTCGAAAAGAACCTCCCCATCGCGTCGGGCATCGGCGGAGGCTCGGCCGACGCCGCCGCAACGCTCCGCGCGCTGGCGCGGCTGACCGGGGCCGACTCCGCCGACCCCCGTCTGATCGCCATCGCCCGAAATCTCGGCGCCGACGTACCGGCGTGCCTCTTGGGCCGGACCGCCTTCGCGACCGGCCGGGGCGACGACCTCAAGCCATTGCCTCCACTCGGCGACTTGCCGCTGCTCCTGGTCAACCCGGGCGTACCGCTCTCGACGGCCGCCATGTTCGCCGCCTGGGACGGCATCGATCGCGGCGGCATCGCGCCGGCCGGCTCCGCGCTGGAACGGGCGAGGGCAGGGCGCAACGACTTCACCGCTCCCGCCATTGCCCACGCGCCAACAGTTGCGACGGTCCTCGACCTTATCGGCAGCGCTCCAGGTTGCACCTTCGCGCGCCTGTCCGGCTCCGGCGCGACCTGCTTCGGCCTTTTCGCCGATCAGGCGTCACGTGACGAGGCTAGCAAAGGCGCGCGCGCGAAAGGCTGGTGGGCTCTCCCGACTAAGGTCGTTTGAAGGTCCGCGCGGAGGCGCAGAAAGCGCAAAGGTGCCGCGCCTGGCCGCACCGGCGGCATTCATCTCCTTGGTTCCCCGCTAGCGCGCCGCCTCACGCACCCCTTGCTCTGCGCCTCCGCGCCTCTGCGCGAACAAATCACCTGTTCCGCTCTTGTTCTCTAGGAACAAACCATATACATCGCGTTCCACGCGTTGCCCCGGCCACGCACCTGTTCTAGCGATGGAGCCCCTCATGGCCGCCAATCTGAAAGTGATCGACACCGGCATGGCAACCGCAACCGCGAACTCCGACCGGCAAAAGGCGCTGGACGCCGCCTTGGCGCAGATCGACCGCGCCTTCGGCAAGGGCTCGGCGATGAAGCTGGGCAAGGGCAAGGAGACGATGCAGGTCGAGGCGATCTCGACCGGTTCGCTCGGGCTCGACATCGCATTGGGCGTCGGCGGCCTGCCGCGTGGCCGCGTGATCGAGGTCTACGGCCCCGAATCGTCGGGCAAGACCACGCTCGCGCTGCACGTCATCGCCGAGGCGCAGAAGAACGGCGGCACCGCTGCGTTCGTGGACGCCGAGCACGCGCTCGACCCGGTCTACGCCAAGAAGCTGGGCGTCAACATCGACGAACTGATCGTCTCG
>ERZ1066118.287-NODE-287-length-52201-cov-31.917673_pt1 | contig 52201 bp, 38 predicted proteins | sample MGYA00382765_ERZ1066118 | MGnify/ENA primary metagenome ERZ1066118 (study PRJEB33369, sample SAMEA5778348) | biofilm metagenome | biome: Industrial cooling water; feature: Water cooling tower basin; material: Biofilm | place: United Arab Emirates | collected...
TGCCTGCGATCGCTCGTTCTCCAACCGATGATTTTTCCGAGAAACCCGGTTTCTGGCAGCGATCGCTCGTTCTCCAACCGATGATTTTTCCGAGAAACCCGGTTTCTGCCTGCGAGCGATCGTTTTCAAACCAATGATTTTTCCTAGAAACCCGGTTTCTGTGCCTAAATCATGAATCTCAACCGTTGCATCTGGCTCATCGGTGGTACAACAGAAAGCGTTCAACTGGCAAATGCGATCGCATCTGCCCATCTTCCCTGCACGATTACCGTCACCACAGAAGCCGCGCGCGCCCTCTATCCTAACTCGCCCCTGCTGCGAGTCTGGGTAGGGCGTCTTTCACTTTCGGATGTCAAAATGTTCTTACAAGAACATTTTATCGCCGTAGTTTTGGATGCCTCCCACCCCTACGCGGTGGAAGTGTCGCGGTGCGCGATCGCTGCCTGCTCCCAGTTTAATATCCCCTATTTGCGCTACGAACGCCCTGGTTTACAGCCGGAGACGCCGCGAGAAGAAATATTTAATCCCCAATTACCAATTACCAATTACCAATTACCAATTACCATTCAATTAGATAGCTGCGAAACGCTTGTTACCGGCAATTATTTAGAAAACCAGCGAGTATTATTAACTGTCGGTTATAAATACTTACCCCTGTTTCGCGATTGGCAAGAAAAAGCAACTTTATTTGCGCGCATTTTACCATCTTTAGTATCTTTAGAAGCAGCCTTAGCAGCAGAATTTACACCGGATCGAATTATTGCCTTGCGTCCGCCAATTTCTGCCGATTTAGAAACAGCTTTATGGCGTCAGTGGCAAATTTCGATGGTAGTAACGAAAGCTTCCGGTGCGCCTGGAGGGGAAGATGTGAAGCGAAAGGTAGCGGCGGAATTAGGCGTAACCTTGATTGTAATTGACCGTCCATTGGTAGATTATCCGCAACAAACGGGTGAATTAGAGACTGCGATCGCATTTTGCCAAAAATATTTGATTTTTTGAGTTAAATAATTATTATGGAATTGGTCGCAACATTTCTCGAACTGTAATGACGCAATTAGGAAAAGCTAAAGGCGAAACAGTCCGATCGTCTGAAAGAATTATCTCATTTTGATAGCCATTTTGAGCCGGTTCGCGCAAGACGTGGAGTTGGCGATCGCTAACATCCAACACCCAATAATCTGCAATCCCAGACTGGGCGTATATTTTAGCTTTGAAATTGCGATCGCGATCTAAACTTGTATCTGCCACTTCTATAATTAAATAAACTTCTGATGGTGTAGGATGACCGTCGTCATAGTCTAGTGGGTCTACTCTAACAACTGCAATGTCTGGTTCTGGTTCAGAGTAATCATTTACCTGAATGGGAGATTGTAACCGCAGCAAAACTTGCTCTCCCAAGCGATTCCGTAGCAGTCTTTCTGTGCGAGTAATAGCAGCCTCATGGGCTGTCCCTTTTGCTGTCATTGTAATAATTTTTCCCGCTAGTAATTCAACTCGTTCATCTGGATCGAGAATACCAGCTTCCGCCATGCGGTGATATTCTTGAACGGTGAAAAGGCGCACATCTAAAAGCATAAGTGATTCCTCTGGTGATGTTTGTTAGTTTAATATTATCGTTAGTCTCTTTTCTTAACTAGAGGCTGAGCCTCTATAGTGCGTTCCAAGGCAGGAGCCTTGGAACGAGACAACGAGACAACGAGACAAATGTAGGGTGCGTTAGCGAAGCGTAACGCACCGCCACGTCTATATATAGATACTTTGTTCCGATCTTTTTTTGTTAGCTTCTTGGGAGTACTGCTATATGCCAACTCTTTATATCTTTTCTGGATTACCTGGAACCGGAAAGACAACACTCTCGCAAGCACTTGCAAAACAGATTTCCGCTGTTTATTTGCGGGTAGACACGATTGAGCAGGCAATGAGGGATTTATGCGCGCTCGATGTCCAAAGTGAAGGGTACGATCTTGCATATAGGATTGCTGCTGATAACCTGCGATTGGGCATTAGCGTTGTTGCCGATTCATGCAATCCCATTGAATTAACTAGAACCGCATGGGAAAAGGTAGCATTGCAATCTGATTCAAAGTACATTAATATCGAGATTGTCTGCTCCGATAAATCCGAACATCGCCATCGGATTGAAACCCGTTATTCGAGTATTCCAGGATTAATACTTCCAAGATGGGAAGACGTAGAAAATCGCGAATTCCAACCTTGGTCTAAAAATAGAATTGTTATTGATACTTCAGGAACATCTGAAAGGGTGTGTTTCGATCTCCTTTTGTCCAGCGTGTCAGACATGTAACAGGAATTACACACGACTAGGCTAGAAACCAGGTTTTTTCGTATATTTCTAGTTTCCTAAGTGAACGATTTGTGGCAGAAACCTAGTTTCTTTGCGTAAGACCTGATACTGTTCTTTACCATTCTCGGTACAGTTTTTCGGCATGAAACATGATTTCCTCATTCGGTAATCGAATCTTGGCTGGCTGACGCGGGTAAGAAGTTTCTATCGCTCGCGTATCCTGTTCCACGACTGTTGTAACGGCGCTTAACATCGAGCGCTGTAACAGAGGTTTAAAAATAGGTTGATTGAATTTAGCATAAACCAGCACAAATGTTTTGGTTCGCGTTTCGGTTTCTGGGTAAAGCACATGCACTTGCAAGATTTCTCCCAGTGCAAAGCGAGTCTTAAATGTGGTCAAAGTCGGAAAGGCATATTCTAGAGTTCCGGTATAAGTCTTGGGTGCGAGTAGCACAGCAGGATTGCGACGAATATCATCAAAGGTAGCATCATCCCGTTCGAGTTCCTGTACCACTTTTGCCCAGTAACCTTCTTGCTCAAATAAGGGAATGCGATTGGCTTTGATGCCAAATAGCTCTCGATGCGTGCCGTTTTGATGGTTGTAATCGTAGTTAATCAGCAAATTATTCAGAAACGTACCTTGGATGCTCTTTTCTCCCGCAACGCCCAAAAAACTCATGCCCTGACTCACCTTCTCAATCAAGTCAGGCACGGGAATTTTAGCCATTATGCCCCCATACGTCCAAATGCAATCGCCTTGGACAATCAATTCCAGAGGCATTGCTAAGGGTTGCGCTCCAACCTTGCCAGATTGATACAGGCGTCCTTGTCCGTCAAACTCCAAAGCGTGAAACGGGCAAGCAATCGTGTTGCGTTCCTGGCATATCCAACCTTGTGACAAAGGCGCCTGCATGTGCGGGCAAACGTTATCGAGGGCAAAAACTTCTCCTTGCGGATTTTGCCAGAGCGCATAATCCCGCCCATTGAGCGAAACTTTATGCGGCTGATTGATACCCAACATCGAACGGTGGGCAATTAACCAAGGTGCGCCAGGAAGGATGGTTTTCATACATTCTCCAAAGGATATATTTCAGGGCGATTGAGAATCAGTCTTAGAAACCGGGTTTCTTCGTAAATCTCTAGCTCCAAAGCCAGGATTTTTGATAGAAACCCGGTTTCTTTGCCAGGTTTCCTGGTCAGGAATCGCACAAACGATGAGCGATCGCCTACCGTTTTCCCTTCAATCTGCAACAGATCCCCCTAAATCCCCCTTAAAAAGGGGGACTTAATTAAACTTCTCCAGTCCCCCCCTTGGCAAGGGGGGTTAGGGGGGATCGGATCTGTAGCATCAAGACGGGAAAACGATCTATCTCCAGCCGTCGCGTAAAATTGTGACATAACGTTCGCGTTTACTCCCAAAATACGAGAGATTATTCATATTTGTCAAGCATGTCCGATGGTCGATTGATGACAGAATCGCAGCCTGTTCCTATGCGGCGGCAACCGAAGCAGAAGCGCAGCCAAAAAAGGGTTGAGCAGATTTTGCGAGCTGCGGCAGAGGTATTTGCAGAAGTGGGATACGAGGCCGCAACTACGCACGCGATCGCCGCCAGGGCAAAAACGGCGATTGGTTCGCTCTATCAGTTCTTTCCCGATAAACTGGCGATTTTCCATGCCCTGGAAGCCCGCCACATCGAACGGGTAACGGCGATCAACGCCGAACTATTGCAAGAAGCCGATCGGCAACGACCGTTTGCAGAGTTTATCGACCGGATGGTAGAAACTCATGCCGTCTATTTTCAAGATCCGATTCCCCGCGTAGTGTACATACAGTACTTTGCTGCGCCAGAGCTATTTAAACTGTTTGATGACAGCTTCAATGACCTATTAGTGCAACAATTGAGCGCTTTTTTGCGGCAATGGAACCCAGAATTGGAAGTGGAGAAAAGCGATCGCCTAGCCGAGACAGTCCATCAGTGTTACAACGCCCTACTGCTCAAAGCCTTGAAGGGAGAAGAGAGCAAACGGCGATCGCGCTACGAAGAGATCAAAGCCTTACTGCTGGCGTACTTGCTGCCCCATTTAGAGCCAAAGCAACCCCACCCACAAGTAATGAAAGTAATGATATGTCCTCACTGTCATTCTTCTCACCTATCAAAGAATGGGCATCGTTACGGCAAGCAACGCTATCTGTGCAAAGATTGTGGGAAGCAGTTTCTGGAACATCGAGCCACACAGGTTCACCTTTGATATCATGTCCTTAAGATTACCCATAATTACAAGCCGGGACACGGCAAGATGAACGTTATCTGTGTCGAAGATATCTCTGATGCCGTGTCCCTACGCAACAAATCTGTGCAGTTTTTTCATTATGGGCAATTCAACGGACATCATATAAAACATTCAAAGCCCCCCTTAGCAAGGGGGGTTTGGGGGGATCGGCTTGATTGCCAGCGCCAGTTGCCAATCCTTCTCAAAGCCCCCCTTGTGAAGGGGGGTTTGGGGGGCTCGGCTTGATTGCCAGCGCCAGTTGCCAATCCTTCTCAAAGCCCCCCTTAGCAAGGGGGGTTTGGGGGGATCGGCTCGATTGCCAGCGCCAGTTGCCAATCCTTCTCAAAGCCCCCCTTGCCAACGCCAGTTGCAATCCTTCTCAAAGCCCCCCTTAGCAAGGGGGGTTTGGGGGGATCGGCTTGATTGCCAACGCCAGTTGCAATCCTTCTCAAAGCCCCCCTTGTGAAGGGGGGTTTGGGGGGATCGGCTTGATTGCCAACGCCAGTTGCAATCCTTCTCAAAGCCCCCCTTGTGAAGGGGGGTTTGGGGGGATCGGCTTGATTGCAACTTAGGTTACTACCATGCCAAAGCCATCCCATCGGCACGGGGTTCTGATCCAGCAACAAAAACTTCCCCTTGTTTAAAAATAATTTGACCTTTCCCAAATAGCCAGGGATTTGTACTGATGCTAATTTCATGCCCTCTATCTGCAAGTTTCTGTGCAATTTCTTCAGATACTTCCGGTTCTAAAATGACCAGATTTCCAGCGATAAATTGCCATCTAGGAGCGTCTAAAGCGGCTTGGGGATTCATGGCATAATCTCCTATATTCACCACAACTTGCAAGTGTCCTTGGGGCTGCATTGGCCCTCCCATGACACCAAATGGCCCTAAAGGTCGATTGTCTTGGGTAAGAAAACCGGGGATAATTGTATGGAAAGGACGCTTAGCAGCACCAACTTGATTCGGATGACCAGATTCTAAAGTAAAACATGCGCCGCGATCGTGGAGTGCAATCCCAGTTTCAGGCACAAGAATGCCGCTACCAAAGCCTTCGTAATTAGATTGAATAAAAGAAACCATCAATTCCCCATCGGCGGCGGCTAGATAGACAGTTCCACCTTTGGGAATTCCGGGATCTGCGAGGGGAATTGCGCGATCGCCAATCAAACTTCGCCGCGAATTGGCATAGTTTTTATCCAACAAAGCAGCAACCGAAACATCCATAAAACGAGGATCGGCAACGTAGCGATGAAGATCTGCACAAGCCAGTTTCATCGCTTCGATTTGCAGGTGATAACTCTCAACCGATTCGCGGGGATATTTGCTAATATCAAACCCTTCTAAAATATTTAAAGCGATTAAAGCTGCAATTCCTTGGGTATTGGGGGGAAGTTCCCAGACAGTTAGTCCGCGATAATTAGTAGAAATTGGCTCTACCCAATCTGCTTGATGAGATTCTAAATCTGAAACTGTGAGGAAACCGCCAGTTTCCGCGGCAAAATTAGCGATTTTTTCGGCAAGTTCGCCTTTGTAGAAACTTTCGCCGCCAGAGGATGCGATCGCTCTCAAAGTTTCCCCATGCAACTTGCTTCCCCAAACTTCCCCGGCGAGGGGTGCTTTATTACCTGGAAAAAACACTTGCTTAAACGGTTCAAATTCCTTCCCAGTCAAGGGTAAGAAAACTCTTTCCGCCCGCTTCCAAGCTTGTGCGGTGACAGGAGAAACCGGAAACCCTGAATCAGCATATCGAATCGCGGGTGCAAATAACTGCTCAAAAGGTAACTTTCCCCAACGTTCCCATAAAGTGCGCCACGCAGATACCGCACCCGGTACGGTAACGGGTAACCAACCCGTTTCGGGGACTTTTTCCATCCCTGAAAATGCTTCTAGATGGAGAGATTGGGGACTTTTTCCGGAAGCATTTAAGCCGTGGAGTTTGCCATCCCAGACTAACGCGAAGGCATCCGCACCGATACCATTAGAGGTGGGTTCAACTACAGTGAGAGCGATCGCGATCGCAATAGCTGCATCGACTGCATTTCCCCCAGCTAACAGCATTTCCATCCCCGCTAAAGTCGCCAGGGGTTGACTTGTCGCCACAGCACCCCGCTTTCCCATCATCACTCGTCGTCCGGAAGGATAGGGGTAATCGGTTAAATTTCCTAGTTGCATAATAACGCAAGTTGCTAGTTATTTTTTTAGAGCTGCTAACAGCTAATGGCTAATAGCTAATGGCTAATAATATTACCAAAATATATTGCCACAATCAATTAGCCATTAGCAATGTCAGCAACCAATGATTGCCTGATTAATATCATGTCCGGTTGCATCGGTTGCGTAAGGGGAGGGCGTTCGCGCAGCGTGCCGGAGGCATTAGCATTCGGATATAAAACCTTGGGTTGATTGCAGAATTTATCGCCCGTTCTGCGAAGCAGTTCCCGAAGGGTATGCTTCGCCCCTACAAAATCTACAAACATACACAACCGATGCTAACAGACACGATATAACTCAAGTTTCTATTTACCTCATCGTAAAAATACTCTATTAGCAATTAGCAACTTGCGTTATTAAATCCTATTTGCGTTGTTTAATTGGAATCTGAATCACAAATTCTGTCCCATGACTCAAGACAGAAGTGCAGTATAATTTACCGCCGTGCTTCTGTGTGACAATTTGATAGCTAATGGATAACCCTAATCCAGTTCCCTTGCCCACCGGCTTGGTAGTAAAAAAGGGATCAAAAAGCCGCGATCGCACTTTTTCACTCATTCCCAATCCGTTGTCAGCAATGTGGATTGCCACCCAACTGCTATCAATCTGTTCTGTCCAGATCCAAATAGTACCGGGATTGGCATCAATGGCTTCATTAGAGGAACTTTGGCGCGCTTCTTCCAGCGCATCAATTGCATTGGCTAAAAGATTCATGAATACCTGATTGAGTTGACCAGGATAGCACTCAACTAAGGGTAACTGAGCATAATTTTTGATAACTTCAATCTCTGTAGCATCCGCTCTTGCCTTTAACCGATGCCGCAAAATTAGTAAAGTACTGTCGATGCCTTCATGAATATCTACAGCCTTAAATTCTGCCTCATCCAAACGAGAAAAATTGCGTAGCGACAGAACAATTTCACGAATTCGTTTAGTTCCTACTTGCATTGAATTTAAAATTTTAGCCAAATCTTCTGTAAGAAATTCGAGTTCTATCGCCGCGATCGCATCTGCAATTTCCTCCTTGGGTTTCGGGTAATGCTTCTGATAAAGTTGCAATAAGTCTAACAAGTTCTGAGTATACTCGCTGACATATTCGAGATTGCCATGAATAAAGTTGATGGGATTATTAATTTCATGGGCAACACCTGCTACTAATTGACCCAAACTAGACATTTTTTCACTCTGCACTAGATGCGATTCTGCTGCCTGCCGTTCTTGCAGCAGTTTTTGCACTCGCTCTATTAGTCGGTTTAGAGTTGTTGCTAACAACCCAACTTCATCAGTGTTGATAACAGGAACGCGCAAACTAAAATCATTTTCATGACTAATTTTTTCGGCGACAGATGTGGCAATTTTTAGCGGTTTGGAGATCGTCCGACTAATGTAACCCGCTACCAAAGCCGCAACAATTGTAGATAACAACAGACTGCCGACAAGAATCTGGATCTGTAGTTGTTCAGCCTTGGCTAGCGTAGTCTGTACTTTTTTTAACTCCTCAGCGTCTTCCTCAATGATGTTTTCTAACTCTTCCACAAAATCAAAAACATTCTTCGATACAGAAGAACTATAAATAAACTCTTCCAATACTCTACGATTTGTCGCTAAATTTGTTGGATCTAAATTTAACAAATTTATCTTTTGTGAAAGTTCATTGGGTTGCTGAGTATATTGCTGCATCCAAAGGTCATATTTTTTGAAGAACGTAGAAAAATTTTCTCCTTCTCGGTCAGATTCTTTGATTTTCTGCCCTTTGTAGCTATCATTTAACTTAGACCACAATGGATAAATTTCAGCGGCATCTTCTTGATACTCAGACAAAACTTCTGTTAGCTCTTCGGACTGTCCTAGAAATGCCAGCAATCCTTTCCGATGAGACTCAACCTCCAAAAGATTAGTTTGAAACTGAATCAATAGGCGTCCATGTTCCAATTTAGTGTCTAGCTGCAATTTAGCCTGATAGCGCAAATTATGACCGACGAGTATTCCAGAAGTCATGCCTACTGCAACAACACCCAGTGCTACTGCATTACTCAGGCTAATCTTTTGCCCGATCTTAAGCTGATATAACCATTGCCACTTTCTGCTTGCAGATTGCGGGGATAGAGATGAGGCAGTCGATGAAGCATTGGAGTTCGACCTATGAACAGGCAAATCAGGGAGTTTCATCGCTTTTAAGGCATGAAGGAAAAGATATATAGCTTTTTCAGCTATATTTCCCACGTTTATAACACAAGTCTATAAGTAGGTAAGTGTTGGGGATCGCTCTGGTGGAGAGCGATCCCCTACTTACGTAATTCGCAATCTAGAAACTGGGTTTTTCTAGCTACACTCTCCAGATAATTTTTTATACAAAGAAAGTAGAAACGTGATTTTTGCGTGTATTTGTAATTAGCAAACCAATAATTTTTTATGAAGATCGGGTTGCTTTGCGTAATTTTAGCGATCGCAAAAACGGGGAGTATATTTCAAACCCCCCGTTTTTACCGCTATTCTTTCCCAGCTTAATCTAACTCAAGTTGCTAATTATCTATCTCAGAGGGGCTAATGGCTCAATCAGTAAGAACCCTATATTAGCAATTAGCAATTAGCAATTAGCAAAGCCGAAGTTTATCACTAGCAACTTGCATTAATCTAACTGTTCTTCACCGATGTCAGACAATGCAGGCGGTTCGTGTTCTGGTGTCCGCAATTCTTCTACTAATGCTTGCACTTCTGGGGGCGGTGGCGGCGTGAAGCGGGAAACAACTAAGGTAACGATAAAGTTAAGCACCATGCCAACGGTACCAAACCCTTCGGCGGAAATCCCAAACAAAGGTTGCATTCCGCCAAACTTAACAGAAAAGATGTAAAAGCTGGTGATAACTAAACCCAGAATCATCCCAGCGATCGCACCTTCTTTATTAGTCCGCTTATCGAACACCCCCAGCACAATCGCCGGGAAAAAGCTAGCCGCCGCCAAACCAAAGGCAAGAGAAACCACCTCGGCGACAAATCCGGGGGGATTGATGCCAAAATAACCGGCAATAGCGATCGCAATCCCCACCATTACTCGCCCGATAAACAGTCTTTTCGCTTCGGAAGCATGAGGATCGATCATCCGATAATAAACATCGTGGGCTATAGAACTGGAAATCACCAACAACAGCCCCGATGCCGTTGATAAAGCAGCCGCCAATCCTCCTGCTGCAACTAATGCAATTACCCAAGGAGCGAGTTTTGCAACTTCAGGGGTGGAAAGCACCACAATATCTCGGTCAATCTTAATTTCGCTCGTTTCTTTGCTAGGCGTGAGTTGAAACTTGCCATCGCCATTTTTGTCTTCAAATGCCAACAAACCAGTTTTTTCCCACTTAGTCGCCCAGTCGAGTTGTCGCACTTCCTCAATCGTTTTGTTGTGCAAACTATCGATTAAATTGTAACGAGCAAAAGAAGCAAGGGCGGGAGCGGTAGTATAAAGAATGGCAATAAATAACAACGCCCAACCAGCCGACCATCGCGCCGCTTTCACATCTGGAACTGTATAGAATCGGACGATAATATGAGGTAACCCAGCAGTACCCACCATCAGTGCAATCGTGATAAACAGCACGTCAATCATCGGTTTATTAGCAAAGGGTTGAGTGTAGGCGGGAAAACCTAGATCGACGTGGATGTTATTCAGCTTTTCCACAATATCGCTGAAGGTGAAACTGAGTTGGGGAATTGGGTTACCTGTTAGGTGGGTGGAGATAGCGATCGCTGGAATTAAATACGCCACAATTAACACAATATATTGCGCCACCTGTGTCCAAGTAATCCCTTTCATCCCGCCCAAAATCGCGAAAAAGGCCACAATTACCATGCCAATAATTACCCCAGTGTTGATATCTACCTGGAGAAACCGGCTAAAGACAATTCCCACGCCTCGCATCTGTCCGGCGACATAAGTCATCGAAACGAAAATCGCCGCAATTACTGCCACCGATCTGGCTACGTTTGAGTAGTAGCGATCGCCGACAAAATCCGGCACGGTATACTTACCAAACTTGCGAAGATAGGGGGCGAGTAAAAGTGCCAGCAACACATAACCCCCCGTCCAACCGAGGAGAAAAATCGACCCGTCATAGCCCAAAAACGAAATAATCCCCGCCATTGAAATAAACGAAGCCGCAGACATCCAATCCGCCGCCGTAGCAGCGCCATTTGCCAGCGATGGAACCCCTTGATCGGCGACAAAGAAACCTTTCGTATCTTGTACGCGCGATCGCCATCCGATATAGATGTAAACAATGAATGAAAGAATGACTAATACAGTCGTCCAAACTTCTGCTGACATTATTAAACCTCAAAACTTGAAATTGCTAATTGCTAATTGCTAATTGCTAATAGAAATAAGAATGCTATCAAGGCTTACCAGTTAGATTCTAGAAACCGGATAAACCCAGTTTCTTTGCCTCATTCCCAGCTATATTACTCCCCTTGCCATTAGCGATTAGCCATTAGCAATTAGCAATTAGCAACTTGCGTTAATTATCCTTATTTTTCAGATATTTACGGTCAATTTTGTCCATCTGATAGGCATAGACAAAAATCAGCGCTACGAATAAGTAAATTGCGCCTTCCTGTGCAATCCAAAAACCGAGAGGAACGCTGCCCAGCTTGATATTATTCAGAGGTTGCACCAGTAAGATGCTGCATCCAAGCGAAACAAAAACCCAGATCAGCAATAAATTGCGAATCAACGCTATATTGGCTCGCCAATAAGCTTTTTTGTTGTTTTGATTCATGGTTGTTGACAGTTGACAGTTGACAGTTGACAGTTGACAGTTACGGAAATAAACCGGGTTTCTATGAAAAATCCTTTATGAAACTAATTAGCATAGAAGAAACCCGTTTTCTCCGGTTTCTCAGATAGGATTGTAAAGGAAGCAAATTAATTTTTCCTTTCCCCTTAAAAGGAGGAGGCTAACAACCCGCTTTTTTCTGGTAAATTAGTTTACCTTGGAGAGGTGATACGAGCCTTAACTCTTTAACTTTATTTAACTTCTGAATTAATATCATGTCCGGTGGTATTGTTATTCCCGTTGAAGCCGATTTGTTAAGTTATATGTTGATGGTAAAGATTATTTTAAAAAAAAATATATGACGGCAGAAATAACCCTGCCGTCTAGTTTTCAAGTGAAAAATTGTCTATTTGTTGCTGTTACTTGCCGCCATAAAAGAAGGCAATTTCTTTGTCTTTCAGCGGCGCAAAGCCAGCATCAATTAGTTTTTGGTTGAGTTCATCTTGGGGAATGTGCTTGGCACCGATGCGAACAATGCGCGATCGCATGGTATTACTCACCCCGCTGCGCTGACGCCCTGCTTCTAGCGCCATCACCTGATTGTACAGATCGAGTTTTTCTGCGGGAATTGGAGATCCGTCGAAGTCGATGCCTTTGGCGATCGCAACATCAATCGCATCTGCACCTGTAGTAGTTTGAAGATCTGGAGTCGTTTCAGAAGGCATGGCAGAACCAGAAACAATTACGAGGGATATTTTACTAAAGATTGGTAATGGGTAATCGGTAATTGGTAATTGGGATGCTCAATACCCCGTCGCTCAAATCTATATTTTGACTGATGTTTCCGTCGGTTTTGCTTTACACAATGTAACAAGTGGAAAAATGGTTAAAGAAGGCGAGGTAACCCTTGGCAGAACAATTCAAAACCGGCGACAAAGTAGAGTGGAATACCGCACAAGGCACTACAACTGGCACGGTGAAGCAAAAGCTAACATCCCCAACAGATATAAAAGGACACCATGTCGCCGCTAGCGAAGATAACCCAGAATACCTCGTAGTTAGCGACAAAACGGGCAAAGAAGCCGCCCATAAACCAGAATCGCTCAAAAAAGTCGAAAATGATTAATGGTGTTGTAGGGACGGGTTTTACCAGATCAGAAACCGGGTTTCTTTGTAGATCTCTTAACTTGCTCAAGAATTTTTCAGAGAAACAAAGGTGATTTCCACGAAAGGTATTGATCAACCCGCCCCCCGCGCCATGCCGATGCAAGTAAACACGATCTAAAACCAGTTTTTTATCCCAAGACGCCCAGCAATGAACACAATCGCGATCGCTTCTTCCCCAGCAATTACAGTACCAAAATTAGGCTTAGTCTGCATTACCGCATCGGATCAAGTACGCTACAAAGCACTCACCCGCAAGCGACTGTTGAGCTTGCAACCATCAGAACAACAACGGGTACTGCGAGAATTGTATGCAGAAAACCTCAAACGATTCAACAATGCGATCGCATTTTGCCACACCCACAACATTCGCTTATATCGCATCACCTCTGCCTTATTCCCCTTTGCCGACGATCCTTTAGGCGAGGATATTTTAAGTGAATTTACGGAACAATTGCAACAAACGGGCGATCGCGCCCAAGATCTAAGTATACGGATCGTGGTTCACCCGGATCAATTTGTGGTGTTAAGTTCGGATAAACCCGATGTCATCGACAACAGCATCAAGATTTTAGGCTTACATGCCCGTATATTTGACATGTTGGGGTTAGAGCGATCGCCAAAGGCAGTTATGGAAATACACGGAGGCAAGTCAGATCGAGCAGAAAGATTAATCGGCGTTATCCGCAATCTCCCGGATAACATCCGCACCCGTCTAGCCCTAGAAAACGACGAATACGCCTACAGCGCCGCAGAAATTCTCGAAATTTGCCGCGCCGCAGGCGTACCGATGGTATTTGACGCCCACCACCACGTAATTCACGAACATCTAGACAGTTACGAACATCCCAGCGTAGCCGAAATGCTAGCAGCAGCAAGCACAACTTGGCCCGATCCGCAATGGCAATTAGTACACATTTCTAACGGCATGGAATCTTTCAACGATCAGCGTCACAGCGATTTAATAACAGTAATGCCCAGCGCTTACCGCAACGCCCCCTGGATCGAAGTCGAAGCCAAACTTAAAGAACAAGCAATAGATAAATTGCGGAAAGAATGGCTAATTGGTAATTGGTAATTGGTAATTGGTTAAATTGTTACCCATGACCGATTATTTATTACCCATTACCCATTACCCATTACCCATTGCTAAATTGCTTGAATCCACTCGCGGATTTCGTATTCTGTCCAAATGCCGTTTTTCCAATAAGGATCGTTTTCAACCAATTGGCGCACGGTGTCTTCACTATCGGCGTCGTAGATGCCAAAGACTTTAGTTAAATCTTTAGTAGGGCCAATTGTAATTAAAACACCGGATTCTTTCTGGGCGGCAAGTCCATCTAAATGATCTTGTCGGTAAGGCGCCCTTTTTTCCAGGACATCCTCGCAATAACTTCCCCACATCACGTATTTAGTCATAGGTAATAGGTAATAGGTAATGGGTAATGGGTAATGGGTAATGGGTAATGGGTAATGGGTAAGAATTTAACCAATTACCAATTACCTATTACCTATTAGCAATTAGCTTCTAAGATTGACACTGAATTTATCAACCAATGCTTCCCGAACTTTTTGATGAACGGGTTCGATATCGGCGTCGGTGAGAGTGCGATCGCTCGCCCGATATACTATCCTAAATGCCAAACTCCGCTGTCCACTGGGCACGTTTTCGCCGCGATATTCATCGAACACTTCTACTGACTCTAATAAAGTGCCAGCAGCTTTAGAAATCGCCCGTTCAAATTCTGCCACCGACACCTGCGTCGGCGCAAAGAAGGCAATATCCCGATCCGATGTTGGGAAAGTAGAATAAGGACGAAATGCAGGCGTCAGATTTTGCTCTCCATCCAGCGAATCTAACAATACATCCAGATCGAGTTCAAACGCATAAACCGCATCTGGTAAACCTCGTTCTTGACGCAATTGGGGATGCAATTGTCCAAACGTTCCCAATCGGTTACCTTGCACCCAAAGCGACGCGGTACGTCCGGGATGCAAGCGCGGATCGCGGCGATCCGGTTGATATTCTACCGTTAAATTTACTCGCCGAAATACACTTTCCAGGACGCCCTTGGCTTCAAACCAAGACATGGGTTGTTCTCGCCCGCCCCGCGTCCAACGACCTACCGTGCGATCGCCTCCCATAATACCTGCGATCGCGTCTGCTTCCATCAAACCATCTTCATCGCGCCAGAAAATCCGCCCAATTTCAAACCCGTTCAGCGCCCCATTGCCCTGTTCCAAATTATACTGAAACGCATCGATGACTCCGGAGAGCAAATCGGTTCGCAACGCCGAGTACTCGGCAAACAAAGGATTTGCCAGGGTAATTTGTGTATCCCCACCCGGTTTAACCAGCGAGTATTGCACTAATTCGGTTAGTCCTGCCGCGCGGAAAACTTCTCGCAATTTCCGCGTCAGTTCCTGGTCAACCGAAAGATAGCCCGCTTCTGTTTCTTGCGGCAAATCATCGCAGAAATTATCGTAACCGTAAAGGCGGGCGATTTCTTCAATTAAATCGATTTCTCGTTCCAAGTCGCGATAGCGATAAGGAGGAACCGTTACCTGCCAAACTTTTTCACCTTTAGTGTCATCGATTTTACATCCTAAAGCCGTAAGAATGCGGTTAATATCTGCCGGTTGCAATTCGCCCACATCATCGCCGACGACAATTGGCCCTAAAATCTGGTTAACCCGGTCGAGGCGCAATTCGATCGAGCGACTCCAAGCCGATTGGTTAGGACGGGCATCGGCAATTTTTTGCTCAACTAGCACCCCGCCCGCCAACTCGACGAGCATCCCCAGGGCGCGACGACAAGCGACTTCCAATTCGGCAAAGTTGACACCGCGTTCGTAACGGGAAGATGCCTCAGTTCGCAATCCGACGCTGCGTGCAGAACGACGGATAGCCACGGGGTCAAATAAAGCAGCTTCTAGAACCAAGTTTTGGGTATCGGCATGGACTTCAGTTTCCTCGCCACCCATGACGCCTGCAAGGGCGACAGGCTGGTTGTTGGCTGTAATTAGGAGAGTTTGTGCTTGCAGCGTGCGAGATTGACCATCGAGGGTTTTGAGGGTTTCTCCAGAACTAGCAAAGCGGACGCCGATAGTCAGGGGTTTAGACGAGGTAGCAGCTATATTTAATAAGCGATCGCGATCGAAAGCGTGCAGCGGCTGTCCCCACTCCAACAGCACATAATTAGTCACATCGACCACATTATTAATCGGTCGCACCCCAGCCGCAGTCAGCCGCTGTTGCAACCAAGCCGGAGAAGGAGCAATCTTAACCTGTTCGATAACCGTCCCAATGTAAGCGGGACAAGCTTGCGACTCCTCAATTTTGAGCGCCAAACCAGAACCAGCCTTTTCCCCTGCGATAATTTCCGGGGCTTCTGGTAGCTTCAGGGCGGCACCAGTCAAAGCTGCTACTTCCCGCGCGATGCCCACCATACTCAAGGCATCAGCGCGGTTAGCAGTCGCAGTAATGTCTAAAATTACATCATCCAGACCCAGAAGCGGGCGGACATCGCTGCCCAGTTGTAAATCCGTCTCGAAAATATGAATGCCAGAGGATTCTTTTTCCAATCCCAACTCAGCGAGGGAGCAAATCATCCCCTCAGAAGCTACACCCCGCAACTTCGCAGGTCGAATCGTCAGATTAACATTGGGTAAGTGAGTCCCTACCGTAGCGATTGGCACGTAAATATCGGCGCGAGCATTGGCAGCGCCGCAGACAATATTCAAAGGCGTTTTTTGCCCGATATCTACTTGACAAACCCGCAGCTTATCTGCATTGGGGTGGGGCTGACACTCCAACACCTTGCCCACAACCACCCCTTGCGCCCAAGTGCGACGATCTTCAATATCTTCCACCTCAAACCCAGCCATCGTCAGCGTTGTCGCCAACTCTTGGGGCGTTGCAGTGAAATCGACCAGTTCCTTTAGCCAGTTGAGAGAGATACGCATTAACTTGCTTGCATTTTCCAATACAAACCTGATTATATTAGTTGCGCGAGCCGGAAGAGGCGGGAGAGCTGAGGGAGCTTTCTTGAGCTGAGGGAGCTGAGGGAGCTGAGGGAGCTAAGGGAGCTGAGGGAGCTGAGGGAGCTAAAGAAGAAATTACTTCTAGTTCGAGAGTCCCCCTTGTCCCCCTTGTCCCCCTTGTCCCCCTTGTCTCCCTTGTCTCCCTTGTCTCCCTTGTCCCCTCTCCCCTCTGGCATTTAGTTGACCTGAACTGTTAGATTGACGGTAGAGCTGTTAAATTACTTCCAAGGCGTGGTATTACAAGTTAATTGCTCTCCCATGCGCTTGTTGTTAATTAATCCATCCTTTTGGGCATTCTATATGTGTAGAGTAAAGCTAGTCAGTAATTTCACTGAGGAGAATTACCTTTAAAAAACACTTAGATCCCTGTCGGTGCTACTTCATCAAATCTTTAAGGAATTGATTGTACAAATAGCACTGTATTTATTGATGCTTGCCCAGATAATGGAAACAGGGCACTTCATTGACTGCTGAACCGATACTTGAAGCGAGTGATGCTGAATGAGCTATTGCTTAAATCCAGCCTGTTCCCATCCTGAAAACCCCAACCACGTCGATCGGTGTCTGGCATGTGGCGCTAACCTGCTGCTGCGCGATCGCTATCGGGTGAGAAAACCTTTGGGACAAGGTGGCTTCGGAGCCACGTTTTTAGCTATAGACGAGAGTCTGCCGGGTGAACCGTCCCGCGTCATCAAACAATTACGCCCCTCGGCGACGACACCACAAGTGTTTAAAATGGCGCGGGAGTTGTTCAAGCGCGAAGCCGAGACGTTGGGTAGGATAGGCAGTCATCCCCAAATCCCGCAACTGCTGGATTACTTTGAAGATGAAGCCCATCAACAATTTTATCTAGTTCAGGAGTACGTATTAGGCGAAACGCTACAGCGGGAAGTTAAACTCAACGGCCCGTTTAGCGAAGGCGGCGTCAAACAATTCCTGAGCGAGATGCTACCCGTGCTGGAATACATCCACAGCCAGCAGGTGATTCACCGGGACATCAAACCGGCTAACTTGATTCGTCGCCATCAAGACCGCAAGCTGGTGCTGATTGACTTTGGGGCAGTGAAAAACCAAGTCAACACCGCAGCCAGCCTATCGGAACAAACCGCCCTCACAGCTTACGCCATCGGTACTCCCGGATTTGCGCCTCCAGAACAGATGGCAATGCGCCCGGTATACGCCAGCGATATCTATGCCTTGGGCGTGACCTGTATTTACCTACTTTGTGCTAAATCTCCTAAAGACCTGGAATACAATCCGGCAACGGGAGAAATGCTCTGGCAAAAATACGTCCACGTCAGCAGGCATATGGAGGACGTATTAAGCAAAATGCTGGAAGTATCGGTTCGCCATCGCTACCAGTCAGCCAATGATGTCCTCAGAGCGCTAGATTTAGAGCCTTATCTAGATAGCCTCGCCCAGAGTATGGCTACTCAACCTTCTACTATTTATCAGCCCTATGCCAACAAATCCAATATGGTGTCAGGGGCGTTGGGACGCATCTCCGGGGGTTCCCAATCAACACCTTCAGTAGTAAAGGCGGCAATGGCGATTCGCGCCAGACGTACCCGGTTAGAAGGAACTGATTACCAATCTGGAATTACCGGACATCGAATGAACCGACCCAAATCTGTGGCAGCCAGCGCAATTGCCAGCGGCGGTTCGGCAGCAAAACAAACTAAAATACCGCGAAAGTTAGATGCCCAAGAAGTACAAATAGGCTATTCCAAGGGTAGAAGAGACTTTGCCGAACAAAATCTCAGCCTATTAAACCTGCAAAAGGCGAATTTATCCGGCGGTATTTTCCACCAAGCTAAATTAAACAAAACAAATTTGACTGGAGCCAATTTATACGAGGCCGATTTTGGCAGAGCCAGTTTAAATTATGCGATTCTGCGAGAAGCCAATTTGGTTAGAGCTTACTTGAGCTATGCCGATCTAGAAGGAGCTGATTTAAGAGGAGCCGATCTCAGCTATGCCTATCTCAGCAATGCTAATCTGCGAGGTGCAAACCTTTGTGGAGCGAATCTCACCGGCGCCAAACTCACCGAAGAACAGTTAGCTTTAGCCAAGACAAATTGGATGACTGTGCGACCCAGCGGTAAAAGAGGCTTGTGGTAATACCTTATCCCCTGCTAGTTAGGATTTAATTAACGCTTTCGGATAAAAAATACACCACAGCCAAACAGTGTCTCAACTAAAGTAAAGTTAGTTCTGAGGAACTTGTGGGAAATATGAAGATCGTAGAAGTTGGAACGGGTGCGATCCTAACTGTGACATACCTGTTGAGCTTGCATGAACCAAATCGCTGAATCGGTATTGAAATACCAAAAACAATCTTCTCAAACGGTTGATGCCCGCATCAACCACGTATTTGTTTTCCTGGAAATATTTGCTCGCGAGGGCGGCATTCAGTCTTATGTCAAAGACATTTTTCGCGCCTACCTCGCTTTGTCAGATTGGCCCAGTGCCGAGACATTCTTGTTGCGAGACGCTCCAGGATGCGACAATCCGTTTGACAATCAAGGCAACGAGCCGGGTGACTTGGCGCTCAAATTTCACTATTTAAAGACCCGCTCCTCGATGCTAGGGCGAGCCAGACTCTCGGCGGAACTACTTCGGTGTATGTGGTGGCGGCGACCCAGCCACGTTTTTTGCGGTCACATTAACCTAGCACCGTTAGTACAAGTACTCTGCCAAACTCTGGGCATACCCTACACGGTCTTGACCTACGGCAAAGAGGTGTGGGAACCCCTACCGCAACTGCACCAAAAAGCTTTGCAGCAGGCATCCGAGATTTGGACGATCAGTCGCTACAGTCGCGACCAAGCCTGCATTGCCAATCACCTCGACCCGCACAAGGTAAAAATTTTACCTTGTGCTATCGATGGTGCAGCTTTTACTCCAGGCAAGAAAAACTCAGAGTTAATCGCAAAATACAATCTGGCAGGTGCTAAGGTCTTAATGACTGTAGCGCGGCTGTGGTCGGGGGATATTTATAAGGGTGTAGATGTAACGATTCGCGCTTTGCCACAAATTGCGGCAGCGTATCCAAATGTTAAGTATTTAGTCATCGGTCGCGGCGACGACCAACCCCGCCTAGCCCAACTGGCAAAAGATTTGGGCGTAGCTGACCGAGTAGTATTTGCCGGATTCGTTCCAACCAAAGATTTAGTCGAACACTATCGCCTCGCGGATGCTTATGTCATGCCTTCCCAGGAAGGATTTGGCATCGTCTACTTGGAAGCAATGGCTTGCGGTATCCCAGTGCTATCCGGCGATGCGGACGGCAGCGCCGATCCCTTGCAGGACGGGCGTTTGGGGTGGCGAGTACCTCACCGCGATCCAGAGGCTGTGGCGGCTGCCTGCGTTGAAATCCTCGCTGGCAAAGATCGGCGTTGTGACGGTCAATGGTTGCGACAACAGACGCTAGCCCAGTTTGGTCGAGATGCCTTCGTTCAGCGATTAAAAGATCTGTTGAATTGAGCATGGAGTCTGGTGGGCTACCAACCTAAAGTGGGACATAGCGCGCAAGGGGAAAAGGAAGAGGGGGAAAGGGGGAAAAAGGGAAAAAGGGAAAAAGGGAAAAGAGGGAAAAAACGAATCCGATGAACCAACCTTCCCATCTTTCCCCTTTCTCCCTTTCTCCCTTTCCCCCCTTTCCCCCCTTTTTCCCTTTTCCCCCTTTCCCCCTTTCCCCTTTCCCCCTTTTTTCCTTTTTCGAGCATTCGATGCCCGACGCCTATCGCTATGCTAGAGGCAGAACCAACGAGATGCGGAACATGCGCCTCAACACCTCTCAATTAGATTTTTCAGGCTTTGGCTGCTGGCTCGCAGTCCTGGTATTTTTGTGGATGCTCTTCGCTGTTGGACTGGGCTGGTTGGTGAAGTCGTTTCTGATTTTGGTAATGTTTTTGCTTGCAGCGCCAGCGATCGCTTTTTTTGGGTTGCGCTGGTGGTTGCAACGCAATTTGATTGAAGACCAGTGTCCGGTTTGCAGCTATCAATTCACCGGCTTAAATCAAACTCAACTCAATTGTCCCAACTGCGGCGAACCCCTTCAAGTCGAAGGCGGTCGCTTTAAACGCATAGCCCCCCCAGGGACGATAGATGTCCAAGCGATTGAGGTTTTACCCAAACAATTAGAAGATTAGGCAGGGCAGTTGCCAAAAGCGCTTGCTTTTCTCCTATGGAAATAACCCTAATGTGATAAATTCACAATAATTCAAGCCGGAACCCCAGTCCTAAATGCCACTCTCGAACAGTGCGATCAAATGGTTATCCCTATCCAGAGGAACGGCACCGATCCATCTCTGAATCACGACAACGGCGCTCCAGTGCCTGCTACCCATGAGAACGGCGCTCCAGCGCCTCATACCAACGGAATGGTGCGATCGCATTCTGTATCGCTCTCGCTGCGCCGTTGCGGTGCCTGGGCGGTCGAAATATCTCTGATCGTCACCAGCTCAGTAGTTCCCTTCAGCATCGGATTATCCGTTCCCAGCTACGATCGTCGCGAACCGCTCAATCCAGCGCTGGAGATCGCCTATAAAGCGATCGCTCAAACTCTGGCTCTACCCGCTCGGCAACACCAAAAGGTAACGCCGGTTACCAATTTCTGCTGGACGGCGGCACTGGTGGCACCCTTGGCATTGGGCAGTTGGCAGCTATATCGACTGGGGAAAACTGGTCAAACCTTTCCCAAGCGTTGGTTTGGCGTTAAGGTCGTCACTATCTTGGGACAGCCTCCCGGATTAGCGCGGGTTTTGGTACGAGAAGCACTTGGTCGTTGGGGAATACCTTTAGGTGTGGCTTTTTTGATTTGGCGCTACGTCGGTGGCTATCCCAACATCAACCTGATAATGTTACTAAGCGGGTTTATGTTGCTAGGTGAGGCAGCGAGCGCTCTGTTTAGTTCCTCTCGACGCACGCTCCACGATCGGTTAGTAAAAACGCGAGTTTTGGACGCCCATAAAATCAATCCCATGCCTACCATCGGGTTTCCGCCTGCACCGCCGCGCTGGCTCAATCAAACTAATGGTAACGGTACCGAGCCAACACCGCTCCATCCAACGCCCAATTCACGCCGCGAAAACCATCGGTTAAACGGAGATCCGAATTTGTCCGGTCAAGTTTCACGAGAAACGGTAAAAAACAAAACTCCGTGGCAGCGATTCTGGTATTTTTGGCTGCAAAACTCGATCCCAGCTTGGCTGACGGTGGGTTTTGCCAGCTTAGTCGGTTTATGGGGCAGTTATGTGGGGCTTCAGATTTATACTCAAACTCAGGCGAATCAGCGGGCGTTAGAAGAGCGGAAAAATCAGGTGTTTATCGCCCTGGTGCAGCAACTGGGCGCCACCAGGACGGCGGCGCCAGAAGATCGACAAGCAGCAATCTTGGCATTGGGAGCGGCGAAAGACAACATAGGAGTAGCGAGGTTATTGGCAGATCTGCTGAGTCAAGAAAAAAAACCAGCCGCGATCGCTGCGATCGAACAAGTGTTTGTTAGAATCGGCACTGTTGGTTTGCCAGAGTTGCAGCGGTTAAATCAATCTCTGAGCCAACAGTTAGAACAAGAGCGCTACGATGTTAACCCCCAGGAATATAAGTTAGTGCAACAGCGACTCGCGGTGACAAAAGTAGCGATCGCTAATATTCTCAACCTAGACAGCAACCATCTCCATGCTATCGACCTCAGTCGCACCAATCTCAGTCAAAGCACAGACATTCAGGCTTTGTTCGCCTTGGTGTTGGACAATATGAACTTATCTGGGGTAAATTTTCAGGGAGCTAGCCTCAAAGGTGGTAGTTTTGAAGGCAGTCGCTTTTGGGGCGCAGGTAACGATGGGCATTTAGGTACCTTTGATGATACGTTTGCTAATTTAAACGATGCCGATCTCCAAGAAGCAAACTTAACGGGTGCATTCTTAAACAATGTTTCAATGGAAAATACTAACCTGATTCACGCCATTCTGAATCGGGCAAATTTATCGCAAGCAACTATGACTGGTGCCAAGCTTAGCAGCGCCAAGTTGATCGAAGCTTCTCTGCGTCAAGCAACCCTAGAAAATGCTAGCTTGACGGGTGCGGATTTAACTGAAGCCGATTTAACCAAAGCGAATCTAAACGGGGCGCGTTTGGGAAGAGTGAGTGCCGTCGGGACTAAATTTGAGTCGGCGGACTTGAGGTTATCCGACTGGCGAGGCGCCGATCTATCAGGCGCTAATTTGACTCGCGCTAAACTGCAAAATGCCAATTTGAGCGATACCCGACTGGCAGGTACTAATTTTAACCAGGCCGAATTGCAAGGCGCGAACTTCCGCAACGCCGATCTGAGCATGGCAGATTTGCAGGGAGCTTTCGTCGCAGGGGCAGATTTTCAAGGAGCGATTTTTGCGGTCAACCGCGCCGTGCCGCCGGATCAATTTATTCAAACTCAGCCAGATGTTTCCTTTTCTGCTCGCGTTAAAGGAGTTGACTTTACTACGGCTAAAAATTTAGATCAAAAGCAATTGGCTTACATCTGCGCTCAAGGCGGGCGCCATCCTCGCTGTCCATAACTAGCTGTTGTTGCGGGCGATCGTGTCCCACTCACAGTTATCTACAGCATATTACGTTAAAATTGATTGTCTTTGACTTGACAAACTTTTAAAACTTTACAGAAGCTTTAATCTAGCTTCAATCATCTTTTATCTGTTCAAATCTGTAGAGTTCGCTTGACATCAGTAATTCAGCGGCTCTTTTATCCGTATTTATCCCAACTTAATATATCTAAATATATTTTTTTAGTAAAAACACTGAAAAACAAGTGGCAGACTCGGAAAAATTGTGCAAATATAGCTAGCAAATACACATCAGGATTTGTCTACTTACCTAAGAGGGTAACAAGACCTTGGAAGTATAAATTTGTAAAGTTTAGCTCAATTTGACCGCAAAAAGAATTTAGTTCTGTTAAGACCCGGAGCGACAGGGTTTCGGGTAAATGGCTTTAAGTAGAATAACTGGGTTGATGGGAGCGAATGCTCTAATACTGTTTTACCTGAAAGCTTGGCTATGCCAAGTCGATCTCTATTCAACAAGCGGCTATCAGCATTTATTGATAGTGAGGATTGCCATATGCCGGAAGCAGAAGGCTTGAAACCTTTAGTATCTGTAGTGATGCCTTGTCTTAACGAAGAAGAGGCAATAGGAATTTGCATAGATAAAATTCAAAGAACTTTTGCCAGACAAAATATCAATGGTGAAATTGTTGTATGTGACAATGGCTCAACTGACAGATCTGTAGAAATCGCCCTTAGTATGGGTGTGCGCGTCGTCCATCAGCCATTACGCGGCTACGGTAATGCTTACTTAAAAGGCTTTGCCAGTGCTAGAGGTTCCTATTTAATTATGGGTGATGCCGACGATACCTATGATTTCAATCTGATTCCACTGTTTCTAGAAAAACTGATCGACGAGGGATACGATTTTGTCACGGGAAGCAGATATGTAGAAGGTTTTGAAGATAAATCAATGCCTTTGCTCCATCGTTTTGTCGGTAACCCAGCGCTGACAGCTCTTCTTAACATTTTGTTTGGCACTTCCTACACAGATGTATATTCTGGATTTCGCGGATTTAGCCGTAAAGCTTATGACCTGATCGAGCCAGTTAGTCCTGGCATGGAGTTCAATTTAGAATTAGCAATTAATGCTGGACTGGCAGGTTTGAAAATAGCAGAGATTCCGATTCGACTACATCCCCGCAAAGGAGAGTCTAAGCTAAACACACTTCGAGATGGGTGGCGTAGTTTGCGAATGATGCTGATATATTGTCCTAACAAGGTATTTGTATGGCCTGGAACATTGTTACTAGCCTTCGGAATCTTAATTCATCTGGTCACTTTGATGGACTTAGTACGGTACGAAGGCCGCGCTCTTAGCGTTGTGACTGGAATATTTGGAACAGTATTTAGCGTTGTTGGATTTGAAATTTTAAGCTTGGGTGTACATGCCAAAACTTACTCTTGGAGCCGTCGATTTGATAAAAACAATCAGGCTCTGCGAAGATTTTACAAAATCTTTAGTTTAGAAACTGGCCTATTACTAGGTATAGGCATGATTTTAGCAGGGAGCTTAATTTTAATCTCGTTAATAATCACCTGGATAAAATCAAACCTAATGCCACTACCTAACCCAGAATGGGCTTCTTTTGCAGCCACATTGATCGTTATGGGTTTTGGCACATTGTTTTCATCATTATTTATTTCAGCTATGTCTATGAAAAAGGTAGAAATCTATGAACAACCAATCAAACAAATCAAATAAAAAATTTAGTTTTTTTGTTGTAATAGCCAAAAGAATAGTTAAACCTTTGCACGGATTTACTGTTTCAGGCAGGCGAATAAAACAATTAAGAAATAACTTGATTCATTTGTTACCCAAAAATACGGTTTTAGAGGGTTTAGATGTTGGGTGTGGGAGTGGGAAACTGGCAAAAAAAATCCAAGATAGCTGTCCTGAAATCCAGATGTCTGGGGTTGAGGTATTAGTCAGAGAAAATACAGCTATAACCGTTACAAAATTTGATGGAAAGAGGCTGCCATTTGAAGATAAAAGCTATGACTTTACGATGCTAGTTGATGTCTTACATCATACTGACGCTCCCGCCGGTTTAATGCGAGAGTGCGTCAGAGTTTCACGTCAGTTTATCCTGATTAAGGATCATCTTTGCGAATCATGGTGGGATAGAGTTCGCTTGCGTTTCATGGACTGGGGAGGGAATCGAGGTTATGATGTTTATCTACCTTACAATTACTTGTCTCAGCAAAATTGGAACAAACTGTATCAAATATGTGGAGTTGTTTGTGAAGCTAAAGTAACTAAATTAAATCTTTACTCTTATCCTTTTTCTCTCATATTTGACAGTCACTTGCATTTTATAGCTAAACTGGTAATCGCAGAAGTCAGGTAAATTCGGATAATGTTAAAGTCCACAAGCAAGTATTACCAACATCAGCCAGGTTTTGGGGGTATAGTAGAAAAAATTATCTGGCATTCGCGCCAGAAAATGTTTAAGTCATTGATGCAAATAGCGCAACCGCATAGGGAAACAACTGTTCTGGATGTGGGAGTTACCTCAGATCGAAGGCAAGACTCTAACTTTTTTGAAAAACTATACCCATATCCGGATAAAATTACAGCAGTGGGTTTAGAAGATGCTTCCTTTCTGGAACAAGATTATCCAGGTATCAAGTATATTCAAGCTGATGGTCTAAACCTACCTTGTCCAGACAAAAGTTTTGACCTAGTTGTCAGTTTTGCGGTGATTGAACATGTCGGCAGTCGGGAACGGCAGCGACTGTTTATTCGCGAACTTTGCCGGGTTGGTAGAACTTGTTTTATAACTACTCCAAACCGCTGGTATCCAGTAGAATTTCATACGGTTCTTCCCCTTGTTCACTGGCTTCCTAGCTCCTGGTTTCGCACAATTTTAAAATGGCTCGGTAAAGATTTTTGGGCAAAAGAAGAAAACCTAAACCTTTTATATGAGAAAAATATGTTAAATCTGATACCGAAAGATAGAAAAGTCTATAAAAAACATTTCAGGCTTTTTGGGTTGATTTCCAATCTAGTGTTTTATTTGGAGTAGTGGAAAATTTATACTTATTTAAATCTGCTACAACTATAAAAAAACTAATAAACCAAGAATAAAGCATTACCGTTTAAACAGTGTATGAAATTAATAGCAATACTCAGCAATACTAGGAAATAGGAACACTGCGATCGCGCAATATAATTAATTCCTAATGGAAAGCGAAAAAATGAGATTAAAGATGAAAAAAATGGATATTAAACATTTGTTAAATTTGGCAGCAATAATTGTCATTTTATCAATGTTTTTCAAGAGTCTAATTGATGTAGACCGTTCCTATGATAGCTGGTGGTATCATCTGCCATTTGCCGCCAGAATCTGGGGCATTGTTCCAGTTACATCCTATGCTTTCCAAGACTTTCTTGAGGCTCGTTATCATGGCTTTCCCCTTTTGGCACAATTTTTACAGGGTTTCTTTTGGGTGGTATTTCAGCGCGTTCAAGCTGCAAATTTAGTGAGTTTCTTAAGTTTAATTATATATTTTTATTTTTTGAAATTTTATTTTTGTATTCCTCTTTATTTATCAGCGATCGCACTCTTAGCCGTTCCCCTAATTCAAATCCATGCAACATCCTGTTATGTAGATTTACCAGCTAATGTTTGCCTGTCGATCCTGATTTTAATGACTTACTTACTCTATACTCAAAAGAATTTTTTAACTAAGCGCAATCTATTTGTTATCTTTCTAGCAGCATCTGGGACTGCCAATATAAAGATGCAACTAATCCCTGTGGTTTTTCTAATTTTATGCGCGATCGGATTTAAACTAATCTGGCTATGCTTTAAACAAATTCAAGCAAAAACAATACAATCTAAAAGGCTTCTAACTATAGTACCTACTATTTTGTTAGCTGGTCTGTTGATTTTTGCCAGCCCCATCAAAAATATTGTTTTTTATGGCAATCCATTTTATCCATTAAGAATAGAGATAATGGGAATAGTGTTAAACCACAAGGAAGCCTTACCTAAAGACACTCCAGATTATTTGAAAAACGCTTCTAAACCTCAGCGATGGGCTTATTCAGTTTTAGAAATTAACAGCGCCCCCTGGTCAATAGATCAAGGTAGTAAAAATCCTTCTCAACATAGAATGGGTGGTTTTTTCGGAGCTTATGTTATTTTCAACCTCCTGCTTTTCAGTTATATATGTTATCGCTATCGCCGTCGCGAAACTTTAATCGCTGTCATTTTAGTTATTATTATGTCTTTGGTTGCTGCTTTCATGCCTCAGTCTCACGAGCTTAGGTACTATATGTTTTGGATGATATCATTAGTATCTTTGAACTTGTATCTGGTGTCTCATTTAGAGCGATCGCCCAAAATTTTGAAATGGATCGACAGCAAAAACTTGGGAGCTATATGCATACTATTTTTAGCATTGGTGATGTTTCAAATCAGGAATCCTTCTGCTGTTAAACCAACCTTCTACACGTTTGAAAAACATCTCGAACGTCATGTTGATTTTGAGCTAGTAAAAAATATTTCTCCAGGACAACAAGTTTGTATCATTAGTGTAACTCCTAATGATTTTCTCTATGCTTCTAAGTTTCATCCCCAATTAAATTATTCTTATTCAGTTAAAGCCACAGATTATCAAAGTGAATGTGGCACTCGGAAAGCTTTCAAACCGGATTACCGCCCTTGGCTATAACAAAGCCATAAAAGTTACACACTTGGTTCAAAGAGTACCCCAAGTTGCTAATTATAAGTTGCCAGCTTAGTAATTGATAATTGGTAATTGGTAATTGGATTCATAGTGAATTCGATCTTGGCAATTACCCATTACCCATTACATATTACCAGTCCGCTTGGATGTAACTAGCAACTTGCGTTAGTAGAAAAACGTGAATTAATGATTTAAACCTGGTGAAATGCCATGAAAATAGTCATAAAGGTAGCGCTAATTGCCTTGTTGTGGATTATAGCGATCAACAGAGGATCGCTCAACGGAGATACACTTATCAGGTTGAAGATGGCTCATGCCTGGTGGACGGGGACTGAAGAAGTTGCCCCAAATTATCAACCCAAGCTGCGAGGAGACTTGGATGCTGGTGTTATAGGTGTGGGAGGTAAGCGTTATCTAGCATACGATGTAGGACAGTCTATGCTAATGCTCCCAGGGGACTGGTTAGGAACTCAATTGCACCGATGGTTCCCTCAATTCAAACAAATAGATTTTCGGGCTTTGATTGTTAATTTCGCGATTTTTGTACCATTAAATGTGGCAGCAGTAGTTTCCTGTTTTTGGCTGCTAAGACTGTTTGAATTTAACGAGCGAATTGCTGGATTAACGAGTATAATCTTGCTACTTAGCACGACAGTTTTTCACTATGCACAAGTGCATCAGCAAAATAATCAATTGCTGCTGTTTGTCACTCTAGGCTATGCTACTGCTTTAGCTTGCGTGCTGCAAGGGCGTCCTCGCTTTGCCATCCTCAGTGGACTAGCGTTGGGTGCTGCAATGCTGCTGCGCGCGAGCAGTATTATTCATGTTTTAACTGTATTCGTATTTCTAGTAGGCTGTATAGTCTATCAAAGCCGCGACAAGTTTAAAGTTTTTCAGGTTGTGGGATTGTGGATAGTCGGCTTTCTTCCCTTAGCCCTGTTAGCAAGAATTTTGGATTACATCCGCTACGGAAGTTTTTGGACTTCGGGACAAAGCTTGTCTGTCAAGCAATTGACCACCGATCCAATTTGGTCGGGTTTTCCGGAATTTCCTGCTAATTATCCGTGGATTCATCCCCCACAGGTTGGGATTTTGGGTGTGCTATTTTCACCGGCAAAAAGTATTTTTATTTACGACCCATTACTCCTACCTTGTTTAGTGTTAGGAATTGTTTTTTGGCAGAAACTGTCGCCATATATCCAATGGTATTTAATCAGCGGTATTTTCAACTTGGGTTTGCATATCTTGCTCACCAGTAGGCTCGATTTTTGGCACGGGGATTCCGCTTGGGGGGCTAGATATCATGTCACATCCGTTCATTTGTTGCTGATTCCTCTGATTGCTGTGTTTATACAACGCATGTTATTAGTCAGAGGATTAACCCAATTGTTGATGCGAGGTTTTCTTATACTGGCAATTATGGTTCAGATGACTTCGGTTATCCTGCGTCCCTCGGCAGAGACAGGTATAATTTACTTTCCTACACCTCAAAATCACATGAATTTTCGCTTAGGCGATCGCGTGGTTAACATTGGTTGTCTAATTAATAGTTCTTTCTCAGATCGGTGTGTAAACAAGCGGGATAATATTAATAGAGTCTCTCTGCCACCCATGAGATTTCAAAAAAGTCGAAATTTAGCATTTTTGGTGTGGGGATTGGCATTGATTGGGATCGTTTTTACTACTGTACGGTTTTGTCTGGCATGATATAGGCGATTGCAGCCGTATGATAGATCTCATGTCTGGTAGCAACGGTTGTCTAACTGCTAATTGCTAATAACGCAAGTTGCTAGTTACAAATATGGTTGCTTCGCTCCCCCGTCACCCCCCAAAACAGCGCGGGGAACCGGAGTCAAAGTCCCCCTTTTTAAGGGGGATTTACGGGGAGCGAAAACGCTTAACCTCATAACTAGCAACTTGAGTTAATAGCTAATGACTACTGCAAGAGGCAATTATCAATTAGCCATTAGCTATTATCAATACATAGATAGCGATCGCACTCTAGTTTGCCAGCTTAACCACCGCTCTAAACTCAATCAAGAAGTTGAGTTATCTTTTCCTTGGGGAATTCTGACAGTAAATGTGGTTCCCTTTCCGACTTCACTATCGACAGAAATTTCACCTCGAGACATTTTTTAACTACTGCTAACCCCAATCCTGTACCGATAATTTCCCTGGCATTCTTGCCGCTACTGAAAGGGTCATAAAGTTTTTGTTGCTCTTCGAGAGCAATCCCAATGCCTTCGTCTCTAATTTGAAAAGTGACTTTTTTGGTACTGGTCGATAAAAGTTTGAAATAATTCCAACCTTTCGTTAGAAACCGGGTTTCTTTGCGTAAGTTCTGATTTAGTGTTGTGTGACCAATTACAGTATGTTACCTTAAAATGGATTGTGTTTCAATTTACAAAGTTTTAAAACTTTACATAAACTTTAACCGAGCTGTATCTGCTCAAATCTGTCGAAATCGCTTGACATCAGCAATTGTACGGCTCTTTTCTCCCGATTCACGGCAACTTAATATATCTAAATATAATTGTTTGGTAAAAACACTGAGAAAGGGGTTGCCTACTGGGAAAACTTGTGCCAAGATAGCTGGTCAATACAGACCAAGATTGGCCTGCATACCTAAAAGGGTTATAATACCTTGGAAGTATAAAATTGTAAAGTTTAGTTGATGACCCAAAAAATTTAGTTATGTTAAGAACCGTAAGACACGGTTTCGGGTAAATGACTGTAAGCAGAATAAGTGGGTTGATTGGAGCTTTAAGTTAGTACAGCATAGTACGGAGGGAAGCCAGCTACAAATTTATTTACCTTATATATCGGGAGTTAAGCAACTAATGAGAGAAATTTTGTCGAAAAATTCAAACAATAATCCAATTATAATTATGATTCCAGTTTTTAATGACTGGCAATCTTTAGAGATGCTACTGATATGTCTAGATCAAGTTTTAGATGCTCAAAAAGTAGAAACCGAAATTCTGGTAGTAGATGATGGCTCTAATATCTCTATCCCTAATAATTGTATTTTGCCTGAGTTAAAAAATATTAGGCAAGTTAATATGTTAAAACTCAGGAGAAATATTGGACATCAAAGAGCCATTGCCATAGGATTAGCTTACATTGAGGAAAATATACCATGTCAAGCAGTTGTCGTGATGGATGGAGATGGGGAAGACGAGCCTAGCGATGTGGTAAGGCTAATTGAAGAATGTGCCAAAGAAGAGTATAAAAAAGTAGTTTTTGCCAAAAGAACTAAACGCTCTGAGAGTTGGTTATTCAAAATATTTTATTTTTTTTACAAATCGCTCTATAAGTCGCTGATAGGTCAGGAAATAAGCGTAGGAAACTTCAGCATAATTCCTTATAAAATCCTCCGCCGACTTGTGGCTGTGTCAGAACTTTGGAATCATTACGCTGCTGCTGTACTGAAAGCTAGAGTTCCTTACATACAAATTCCTAGCAAGCGCGGGAGACGCTTAGCTGGACAGTCAAAGATGAACTTTGTATCCCTCGTCATTCATGGCTTAAGTGCTATTTCAGTATATGGGGATATCGTCGGAGTAAGGTTGCTGGTTGCCACTTGTTTTCTGATAGTTTTTACCCTGATCGGGATAGTGGTGATTTTGTCAATCAGACTGGCTACTAATCTGGCAATTCCTGGCTGGGCATCTTCTATGGTTTCCGTACTTTTCGTAATATTTATACAGGCTATTATGGTGTCTATGTTTTTCATTTTCACAATTTTGAATGGCAGAAATTATTCTAGTTTCATCCCCCAACGGGATTATCATCATTTTGTTTTAGAATTTCAAAAATTTTTGCCGAATGATTCAATTGCCAAGGAATGAATAAGATCGATTAGGTTAGGTAGATGAGATTTTTGATGGGTTGGGTTTAGAGAATAATTCACCATGTCAAATTATTCTTATATGGGATCGGAGCTTGAGCTATTTAAAGAAGCTTATAACTGGAAAGCTTATTACCGACAGATGATCGACAAATATCTTGGCTCCTTAGTTCTAGAAGTAGGTGCAGGGATTGGCTCAACAACTGAGTCACTTTGCTCTGGCGATCGCAAAGGTTGGGTTTGTCTTGAACCAGATCCGATATTAGTCAAAAGAATAGAGTCATTAATCATCAACGCTTGTTTGCCAAAATACTGCCAGATCAGGCTAGGAACTTTATTCAATATAAGCCAAGAGGAAATGTTTGATACTATTATTTATATTGATGTTTTAGAACATATTCAAGATGACAAAGCTGAGGTTAGTCTTGCCTGTAGGCACTTGAGAGAGAGTGGATTTTTAGTAGTGCTAGCTCCAGCGCACCAATGGCTTTTTAGCCCATTTGATCGGAGTATAGGTCATTATCGTCGCTACAACCGCAGTATGTTATCATCAATAATTACGCAATTGGAATGTATTAGTTTAAGATATTTAGACTGCGCTGGATTAATCCTTTCAATAGGGAATCGTTTCTTGTTAAAAAGTAATATGCCAACTAAAAAACAGATATTATTTTGGGATCGAGTAATGATACCTTTATCAAAAAAACTCGATCCATTGCTGCAATATTCAGTTGGAAAATCAATCCTGGGAATCTGGCAAAACAAAGGTTAAATTAGATAGATGAGTTTAAGCATTATTTAGTCTAATTAAGTACATATAAATGGTAGAATGACAATGGCTAACTTGAGAAATAAACGGTTTTTTTGGACTGTATTTCTGGTTGTTACAGGACTGCTTGTAGTTCTTTATACAGTTATCTTCTGCATCCGATTTAGCTCTGCACTATCCCAGTCCGATCTGTTTATGACTACTGGTGTGGAGGGGCCTGGTATCTACGCGATCTGGAAATTACAGAATGGTCATCCCCTATATGAGTGGCCTAATCGCGACTACTACACGTTGACTATATACAACTACTTGTTTTACTACTTCTATGGGACGGTACTTTCAGCATTCGGGATTACAGATGCCAATATTTTGGTCGCAGGTAAGCTAGTAACGCTCGTCTTCACTTCGATCGGCGCTATCAGTCATTGGTTGCTGATGCGCTACTTAGTCAAAGACTGGGATAGCTCTTCAGTTCGTTTATACCTGGGAATGATGGCATTTATTGTCTGGTTTGGAGCGTCTATTACAAGTTGGTGGGCATTAACAGTAAGACCGGATTTACCAGCAGTAGCATTGGCTACAATAGGTCTACTAATTTACATCAAAGGTCTGGATAAAAACTCACCACTTCAGATAGTAATAGCTTCTCTGTTTTTCTTTGTAGCTTGGTCTTTTAAGCAATCTTCAGTGTGGATATTTGCTGGCACTATTTTATACTCGCTTATTTGTAAAAGAAATTGGAAACAAGCATTGGCTCTGATCTTTCCTTCTGCTTTTCTGATGGCGATATGCTTAGGCTTTGGAGGTGAAGTATATAGGTATAACCTTTTTTTGCCTTCAATCAGCGTTTTATCAATTAAACAAGCAATAGATGAGTTTAAAAAAGTATTTTTTCCAAATCTAAGTGTTTGGGGATTCTTGATATATATACCGCTGATTTTCATCGCTATCAAAACGGCAAAGAATGGCAATAAAAGACAGAATAGTCTTTTTGGGGCATTTAGCTTAAGTTCCCATGAAGTATTGATTGTTGTAGTTACGGTCGTAACATCCGGAATAGGATTTATCGCTTTAGGAAGGTTTGGGTCGAGTAGAAATCATTTTTTTGAGGCAATTGTTGCAGCTAGCACGCTGTCATCAATTTATTTGATTAAACTACTTCAGGTAAGTAGGTTGGTCATGGTTAAAGCCGGACTAATTATGGCTACGCTATTGATGCTTTCGATGACGATAATTCCATTTATGCAGCTGGCATTTCCAAATCGACTGGGTTTGCTGACACGAGCATCGCAGCAAGCATATGCCGATAGGCAAGCTTATGCACAATATCTAAGTCGCCTACCGAAACCTCTTTTCATTCGAGACGAAACTTTTGCTTTGCCTTGGCATTCATCTGATAACAAATATCCAGCGGTAGTTTTGGATCAAAATGTTTATTTTGAAGTAAAAGGTAAAGGTTTATTCCAAGGAAATGGAATCAGGGACTTAGTCAACCGTAAATATTTTCGCTCCCTGGCGATCGCTCAGAAAGACGAGGTGTACAAAGCAGCTATTGATGCGGGTTATAAGAGCGCCGATCAACCATTATCTATTCCTAGTGCCAGCGGTAATTCCCGCGTAGAATTAGTAACCTTGGTAAATCCAGGGAAGTAATATCATGTCCGCTTGAATACCCATACTCACATCTTGCACCAAGCCGAGAACTAAAGTTCCGGCTTAAAGCTAAAACCCGTTGAAACGGGTTAAAACCTTGATTTAAGTTAGCTTTAGCTAACTTAAGCTTTCAGCCCGACATTTATTTCAGGGCTGTTTATCGGGTAGGTGCAAGATGTGAGTACAGAAACCGGGTTTCTGACTCAAGAGCAGACTGCCAATAAATCAAATTACCAATTACCAATTTGAATAACTAACTCAAGTTGCTAGTTATGAGGTCAAGCATTTTAGATCCCCCTAAATCCCCCTTAAGAAGGGGGACTTTGAATCCCAACCTGGTTGAATTTGAATCCGGTTCCCCCCTTTTGAAGGGGGGTTAGGGGGGATCAAACCAACCATATTTGTAACTAGCAACTTGCGTTAACTAGCAACTTGAGTTAATACAAAGAAAGTTATTGTTAGCTACCACCAATCAGCTTTCAAATATTTCTCCCACTGCTAAGCGGGTGCCATTGGCGAAGTCCGATCCAGATTGGGGGCGCTTTCCAGCTGGCTGTATTTGTTGCAATAGCAAGTATCCAGATCCGGTTTGAATAATCGGACCGATGTTTTTGGCGATGCTGACTACTTCTCCGGGACGCCCGGGATGAGATGATATGGCAGGCCAATTTTGCTCCAAGGCTTTTAATTTTGGCGGTAGTTGATGCCAGTAATCGGCACCAAGGGGCGCGGTGGCGATAATTTTAATTGGATTGCCGCGAAATGTTGCCATACAATCTGGGAAGAATGCTCGCACTTGGTTGTGGATCGCGATCGCTTCCTTAGACCAATCAACCTCGTAATCTGGCTTTTTAATCGGTGGCGCATAAGTCGCCATCGCAGAATCTTGAGGTATCGCTTCGATCTCTTGGCGTTCTAGCTTTATCAGTGTTTCCACTAACAAATCTGCCCCCAATTGTGCCAAAGTTTGCCCCAGTTGCTGGGCGTTATCCAATAGCCCTATTGGCGTATAAGCTTTTAACAGCATTGGCCCGGTATCCATTCCCGCATCCATTAGCATTGTAGTGATGCCGGTTTCGGTTTCTCCGTTGTAAAGACACCATTGAATGGGCGCAGCGCCCCGATACTGGGGCAAAATCGAGCCGTGGACGTTGATGCATCCAATTTTGGGCATATCCAGAATTTTCTGGGAAAGTATTTGCCCATAGGCTACGACGACGAAGGCATCTGCCCCAACTTGCCGCAGTTGTGCGAGAGTTTCGGTATTTTTTTTGACCCGCGTTGGTTGCCAAACGGGTAACTGATGCGCCACTGCAAGAGTTTTGACGGGGGAAGGAACCATCTGATTACCCCGTCCTCGGCGTTTATCCGGTTGCGTGACAACTGCCAAAACTTCAAAGTCGGGATGTGCTAGCAAGCGTTCTAGGGTGGGTACGGCGAATTCCGGTGTGCCGAAAAAGACTATTTTCATGTGGACAGTTGACAGTGGACAGTGGACAGTGGACAGTTGATAGTTGATAGTTGATAGTTGATAGTTAGCAGTTAGCAGTTAGCAGTTAGCAGTTAGCGCTTCCTCAAGCTTATAGGATTGTGAGCGACGCTAATTAATTTTTGCGGAACCCATTTTTTTTGGTGATTGGCGATCGCAGATCTCAAATTTTAGATTTCAGATTTAACTTCAAATCTAAAATCTCAAATTTCAAATCTGAAATTACCGATTAGCCATAGGACTGACGCAAAGAAACCGGGTTTCTATGAAAAATCGTTGGTTTAGAAACTAGAGATCTATAAAGAAACCCGGTTTCTGGCCTCGGCGCGCATAAGTCCTGGGCCATTTACTATTGAATCCCAATTTCAATCCGGCGGTTGCGTTGTAGGTTGATCGGGGTGTCGTTGGGGACTAGGGGGCGGGTTTCGCCGTATCCTACAACCAGCAAGTGGTAGCCGTCGCCTAAAGCATTGGAAAGATATTGGGCGATCGCTTGGGCTTGGCGAAACGATAAAATACGGTTGTTTCTCGGTTGTCCCGCCCCGTCGGTGTGCGCCCAAATCCGGACGGTGCTTTTGGGGTAGTTTTTCAATTCGGTGGCGATTTTGTCCAAAATTGGCCCTGCTTCGGGACGCAGATCCCCAGATGTGTCTGCAAACAAAGCATCGCTGGGTAACGTTGCAGTCTTTTGATTTGGGGAAAAGAAGGGGGTAGAAGCAATTGGAGGTGGTGCGGGATTTAGTTGCTGCTCAATTTCTTGGATTTCTTGTTCTAATTGGGCGATTTTTTGGCGATTGGCGCGACGATTTGGCAGCTTTTTCAACTCTGCCTGCAATTGCTTTAGCTCTGCTTCTAGTTTCTCTTGTTCCGCCCCACTGAGTTGCGATGTAGCTTCAGCAGGCGTTGCTGTCGCCTCAGTAGGCTTTTGGGCGGGATTGGTGCCAGTTAGCTGGGGGTCGAGGGATGGTAGCAGATGAGCAATCAGGGGCTTTTGTGGGGTTGGGTTGGGGGATCTAATTGCGATCGCTACGCCCGCCAGCGCTGCTAAACCGCCTCCAACTGCCACTAGCAGCAATCTAAAGATAAAAACCAGTAAAAATCGCAGCATATCAGTTGATTTGGCTCTCCAGTTCGCTCGAGCTTAATTTCTCGTTTCATTCCATTCCCAACGATACAGGCGCTTTGACGATGCGTCTGCTGCGCTTGGGGATCGGAAAAATAATAGAGACAAAGTAGCATTTTAGAGCCACTGGAGCAGCTAACCCCAAGAAGGAGTTTCTGAGAGTCGAAGGAATTGTAAAGCTTGGTAACTCAATTTGTAGTTTTGAGCGCTAGCAGGAGACAAATTTCTGCTTAATTTACGGAATATGACGAAAAAGTAAAATCTTTGTCTTTTCCTCTTGCTTTTCGCCCTCCTGCTTCCCGTTCCTTCTCTCTCTTAGCAGTATTAAAAACTTTATAGAATTTTGAACATTTTACAGTCATACCTGGTATACATATAATGACGCTCAACTGCCGTTAGGCGTTGCTCCTCCCACAACAAACGCCTTTATAGAGATTTACTAAATGTCTAAACAACCGTTGCTGCGTGGATGGTTCCTCAACCACAAATACCCGTTCCTGTTTGCAGGTGTGCTGCTAATGGCATCCGGTACGGTCGTTAGCGACTCATCTGCTTTGGCTAACAAGTCCGTAGAAACGCGATCGCCTTCTGGTCAAGGGCGCGTGCAAAAAGCGAAGGCAATTCCTCACCGGGGAACTGCCGTGCCTCAAGCACAAGAAACATCAGAAAACGATCCCCTGGGCAGTCCCTATCCGATTCCCTGGAGTTGGATTATGAAAACCTACGAGCAAGTTAGCTCGACCAGAGGTTCCGGTGTTCGTCAATATCGCACCCCGGCGGTGATTTCCCCGGATGGCAAGTTTGCCGCTTACACCCGCGTTCAGATGCAGGTGAAGCCGGAATTGTACGAAAGCCGCGTTAGCAGCGTCATGTTTGTGGAAAATCTGGAAACTGGAGAATTACGGGTAATATCTGCTACTTCTCCTTTGGCTAATACACCGAAACCGAACGAAGCTGCCGATATGCCAGGGGTGATTTCGGTTTTAGTGCCGGTTTCTTGGTCGGCGGGAGGCGATCGCTTGCTAGCACGTCAGTTTGAAGGCGGTTTGAGCGCCTCGGATGCTTCTGACTACGCTGTGGTTTGGGAACGTCAGTCAAACCGCGCTACGACGATCGCCCCAGGCGAAAATGTGGGTTACAGCAACGCCACCTTATTGGGTTGGAGTCAAGCCAATCCCAATCAGGTCATCTTCCGCGCTGGTGAATTAGGCGATGAAAAAATGCCGTTGTGGGCAGTTGGTATGAACGGTCAAACCGTCGCCGCCGTTGAAGATCAACCCGTAGTATTTGGGCGCACTATGCGTTATGCTTGGGCAGGGCCTCAAGCATTTTAATCCGCTAGGGGCGGGCTTTTTGCCTGCCCCTCTGTTGTTAGCTAGGGGCTGGGGTAAGAAGGTCTTAAATTAAAGGTTTCACCGATTAAAAACTGCCTCCTTGTCTTGGCGCTAGCTGTTATATGGAAAAATCTGATAATTATTAAAGCAATCGAACCAAAGTAAACGTTATCCGAATGAGCTTATTTGTCCTGCTAGGTGCGGTCTTTGTTATTATAATTATAGGATTATTTTTACACTATAAAAAAAGTCAAAATTATAATATTCAAAGGAGATCAAATTACGAAATATACAGCAAAGATACTTTTTATCAAACTAGCTATTACCCCTCAGAACAAACCGTTTCATTAAGCCTCTATCAACCAGTGGGACTGTGGACGGGTCGCTTGATATTGCCTGGGAAAGAATCAAGAGATAAACAGGATAAAAGTATATTATTTGAAATTCAAAATACTGATAGTTTTCATCAAGATTTAGTCGGAAAAATTGTCAATTTGGAATGGAGTTACAAGCCAGAGGTACAAGAATATGTCCGAACCGTGACCCAGGATGTTCGCTTCACTCAAGCAACTAAAAATAGTCAAAAATCGGGACAGGTTCATCCCGATAGATTGAATAATTGGAAAAAAGTTGACCCGTTAGAATCGTTGGCGGGCGCAAGAGATCGGGATGATGTGATAGTCATGCTGAAAAATCCAGCGATTCTATATAGCGAGGACGGCAAGATAATTGCTTTGGTAATTAACCGAGAACCCGTACAAATCGCAGGGCGATTTTATGGGGTAGTGACTATTATTAAAAGGGAAAAAGAAGATAGCGATCGCTTTCTAGTTCGTCACTACAATCAAAGCTCAAAACAATTCGACGATATTCCAGAAACAATCCGCATTCCTCAAGTACCAGCCGATCGAGATGGCATTCGCAGATCGACGAATCTAAATATAGAATCATCGCCGCTCAATGCCCAAGGTTGGTATATTTATGGTGCTAAAGGTGCCGATGGTATTTTTGTGGTGCAAGCAATTGAACCTCGCGCGATTTTACGATTGAAACCCGATGAAGTGCGGTTGGGATTCAAAGCGGGAAAATATTATATTAAACGCAAACTTTGGAAAAATACCGCCAGACAAAAAGGTACGGCAAAAACTGTGTTACTAGACCCAGTTGCCAGAACTAAAACAGAAGCAGTAGCTAACTGGCGCGAGGGAGATCGAGCAATTGCGATTCATACTTTTGGGGGAATTGGCGGCAAAAAAGCCGAACCTGCACCCCTGGGAATGGTGACGGGACATTTTAGTTATGGAATTGCCCGTGTAGTGCGCGATCGCATCACGAATGAGTTACGCTTTGATATCGAATATCAACAAGTTTATGCCCATAACCCAGATGGTATTGTAGCGGGTGCAATTAAATGGCCTGCTTACATGGGAGATTTATGGCGCGGGTGGCTAGGAACGCGCCCCGTTTGCGATATTATCGTCAAACTCGATGTCATCACTGAAGATTACAATTTTGATGGGATTAAATTATCCCCCCTGGCTGAATTTACCCGCCAATTAGATATCATGATGGCGCGTTACCGCATCGGCGATGGAACTGGTGCAGCAATTGTCACGCCTGCCGCTTCTTGCGTACAAGATTCCAACTTTGCACTTTACGCCACGATTAAGCAAATCGAAGCCGAGATTGAATCAAATCCTCAAATTCAAGATTGGTTGCAGCGCCATCCCGATTGCCCGCAAACATTGCGGTTTCACAAATTGGTAGAATTGGGGCGATCGCTGGAAAAAAACTTGATTCCCTGGCGCACAGTAAGGTCAGATTGGGATATGGATACCGCCAAATTAGCCGGAACTCGCCAACCTGATAATTTATTCTTAACCTTTATCAAAGCAATTACAACTTGGCGCACGGTAATGCCGCGTCAGGCACAGGATGAAATTGCCACAATTTTATTAAAATATGGCGGTTCGCTGTGGATAATTCGCACCAATCAAGTCGGAGGTTTTGACTCAGATATTGCACCCCGTGCTGCTACTGCTTTTAGGCGATAAACTGAAGCAGTAGAATAGAAATGTCTTGATTCAATTGTGCGATCGCATCTTTGTATACTCAGATCTTGCACCGTGGCTCAACCTTAGTTTCTTGCAAATAGCTAAACTTGAAAGCCTAGATTTTTCGTTAAGAAACAAGGGTTTCAAGGCTTGTTGAGAATCGTGCAAGATGTGAATATACAGCGATTCTCGCTGTTATGAGGTACAGCATTACTAATACTGAGCAAGATGGCGAAGTCATTAGTTCTATCTCCCTCAGCTCCCTCAGCTCCCTCAGCTCCCCCAGTTAGTGAGTGTACCTCATAACAGTGCAACCCGCTGTATATTGTTCTGGCTCGAAGTGATTTATCTCATGTCCTTAAGATTACCCGTAATCAGAAGCCGGGACACGGCATTATTAACGTTATCTGTTGATCTGAGATATCTCTCATGCCGTCTCCCTACGCAACTACTCTCAGGACTTACGCACGACGATCCTATCACCTTTGTTTCTGCGTGGATCTTGAGTTTCTTGCGCGACGATTTCTCATAGAAACCCGGAATATGAGCGTAAGTCCTGTACTCTGTGACATTGTTTGATTATGGGCAATTCAACAGACATCATATGACAATTCCCCAAAGACAAGGACAGGGTGTCTTGCATCTCAAGACATTCCCTTCTCGAGGAAACATCCTTTCTTCCTAGCTTCAGCACAAAATTATGCAGACTTCCTATCCCGTTGATTTACCGACTCTGGAGCAGGTAATGATTACCTCGCCATTGGTTGTAAAAAGGAATACATTAGCTACTAGGGTAATTACTTGGATGAGCCAGGGAAGGGTGGCTGATTTGAGCTTATCAGAGCCAGATTTTTCGGAATTGAACTTGCCCAGTCAAGAGCCAAGTAGTTGTGCATTAGTGGTGGAAAATCAACAATTATTAGGCATATTCACAGAGCGAGATGTAGTGCGGCTGATCGGTTCTGGCATAGATTTATCGAGGACAGAAATTTCCCAGGTGATGACGCAGCCAGCGATCGCGCTCGCGATTTCTGCAACTGAAAATATCCTGACGGCTTTATCTTTAATGCGCCAGCATCGAATTCGACACTTGCCCGTGGTAAATGAGCAGGGACTGGTTGGTTTAGTCACCCAAGAGCAAATATATCAGGCGATCGCGCCAGCACAGATGGTGAGACTCAGGCAAGTGGAGGAAGAATTAGAAGAAAATAGACAGAGAGAAATAGCATTTGGGCTGCGTCAAGATCGGTGGGCACAGCTTTTATTTGAGAATGCTTTGGATGCGATCGCAATTACCGATGACGCCGGACGGTATGTGGATGTTAATCCAGCAGCCTGTGCTTTATTTGGGTTATCTAGGGAAGAAATTTTGCGTTCCAAGGTGGCGGACTTTGCCGATCCCGATCTAAATTTTGCTCAAATGTGGCAGCAATTTCTCCAACAAGGTCAAATGTCGGGGGAGTGGCACTTACATCGCCAGGATGGAACGGTTCGAGAAATTGAATTTGCAGCGGTTGCCAATTTCATCCCCCATCATCACCTATCAATTTTGCGCGATATTACTGAGCGCAAACAGATCGAAGGCGAACGGGAACAGACACAAAATCTCCTGCAAGAACGAGAGCAAATGTACAGGGCGCTGGTGGAAAATTCGCCAGATATTATCGAACGCTTCGATGTCCAGTTGCGCCATCTCTATGTGAGTTATGCTTTAGAAGCACTGATTGGCATTCCTGCCCAACAATTTGTCGGCAAAACCTGTCGCGAAATGGGAATGCCAGAGTCAATGGTAAACCTGTGGGAAACAGCAGCACGCGCTCTGCTTGCTACAAGGCAAACCCAGACCATCGAGTTTGAAAGTCCCACCACAGGCGGAATGCGATGGTTCGAGATGCGAATCGCGCCAGAACTGACTAAAGCAGGCACGATTGAATCGATTCTATGTATTTCGCCGGATATTAGCGATCGCAAAGCCGCCGAAGCTGCATTACAAGAAAGCGAGCAGAAATTCCGCGCTATTTTTGATAGTACCTTCCAATTCATGGGACTTTTGAGTAGTGAGGGAATTGTACTCGAAGCGAATCGGACAGCTTTGGATGCCATTGCCGCCAATCCAGCAGATATCATCGGACAACCCTTTTGGCAAACCCCGTGGTGGACTCATTCTCCCCAACTGCAAGAGCAATTGCAGCAAGCGATCGTCAGCGCAGCAAGCGGTGAGTTGGTGCGTTTTGAAGCCGAACATCTCTTAGCTGATGGTACATCCGTTTTTGTAGACTTTTCCCTCAAGCCCGTTTTTGATCCAGAGGGGAAAGTCGTAATGCTGATTCCGGAAGGACGGGATATTAGCGATCGCAAACTTGCCGAACAGAAAATCGCCGAACAAGCGGCTTTAATTGATATCGCCACCGATGCGATTAATGTCCGAGATTTAGACAACCGAGTGATATTTTGGAGCCAAGGGGCTGAACGTTTGTATGGCTTTTCGGCAGCAGAAGCGGTGGGGAAAAAATCTCCGAACTGGTATATCAAGACTTCTCTTCTGAATTTGAGGTAGCTGTAAATGAAACTCTAGAAAAAGGGTCTTGGCAAGGCGAGTTAGAGAAGGTCAGCAAAGCGGGCAAAAAAATCATCGTCGCCAGTCGCTGGACGTTGGTGCGAGATCGATCTGGTCAACCAAAATCTATTCTAGTAGTCAGCAGCGACATTACAGAAAAGAAGCAACTGGAGCGGCAATTTTACCGCGCCCAAAGGCTGGAAAGTTTAGGCACACTAGCAAGTGGTATCGCCCACGACCTCAACAATGTCTTCACGCCGATTTTAATGATTTCTCAATTACTACCGTTAAAATTCAACGATATCGATCGACAAACTCAAGAGTTTTTCAACACATTGGAAGACACTACTAAACGGGGAGTTGATTTGGTTAAACAAATTCTTACCTTTGCCCGCGGTACAGAAGGGAAACACATAGTATTGCAAGTCGGACATTTGCTCAAAGAAGTGGCAAAAATTGCCCAACAGACTTTTCCTAAATCGATTAAGATCGTCGCTGAAATTTCTACCAACACTCTGTGGTCGGTAAAAGCTGACCCTACTCAACTGCATCAGGTTTTGATGAACATCGCAGTCAATGCTCGTGACGCCATGCCCGATGGTGGTATGCTCAGCATCAGCGCCGAAAATCGCTTCATCGATCGAACCTATGCGGAGATGAACTTAGACGCCCATGAGGGAAATTATATCGTTATTAACATCGCCGATACAGGCATAGGTATTCCGCCAGAAATCATCGATCGGATTTTTGACCCTTTTTTCACTACCAAAGAAGTTGGTAAAGGTACCGGACTCGGACTGTCAACGGTTCTAGGTATAGTTAAGAACCACGGTGGCTTTTTACAGGTGTTAAGCGCTCTAGGAAAAGGTACCCAATTTCAGGTGTACTTGCCAGCCGTAAACGCCACCACAACCGAGGTAACAAAAGACACAGAATTATTTAGCGGTAACGGTGAGTTGGTTTTGATCGTCGATGACGAATCAACTGTGCGACAAATTACTAAAGCATCGCTGGAGGAACATAATTACAAAACACTTGTAGCAAGCGATGGAATTGAAGCGATCGCTCTCTACGCCCAACATAGCAAAGAGATCTGCGTTGTATTGATCGATATGATGATGCCGAACCTGGACGGATTAAATGCGATTCGTACCATGAAAGCACTGAATTCAGAGGTAAAAATTATTGCTAGTAGTGGCTTGTCCAATAACCGTCAACAGTTGATGGCGTTGGGCGCAAAGGCGTTTTTATTGAAACCTTACACAGCGCAGGAGTTATTGCAGACTTTATATCATCTGCTAATTGCTAATAGCTAATTGCTAATGTGAATAAGCATCTTATATGAGCAATTAGCCATTAGCCATTAGCGACCTGTCTATTGACCTAAAAAGCCTCCAGCCATCCGCATGGCATCGGCGATATCGACATCGCCATCACCATCTGAATCTAAGAAAGAATTTAGTACCGGATTTGACCCCGATTGATCTTGAGTTGGCGTACCTGTTTTGAGGAAATTTAGCACCAGAGGTACTAAACTAGGCAGCATTTGTTGGATTGTATTGGGATCTAATCCCGTCCTTTGGGAAACTGCATCGATGATAGGTTGTAATTGCGATCCAAATAACGCAGTCACGGCGGCGATGTTTGGGGAAGTGCCGCCAAATTGATTCACCAAGTTTTGCACCGCATCGTTACCGCCTTCAGCTTGTTTTTCCTGTAGTGCCGAACGAACAAAACCACCCACAACTGACATAGCAGATTGCATTGTGGAAGCATCTGCGCCTTGATTATCGCCCAGTTGCTGCATCGTGCCGAAAATACCAGCAAGTTGACCTGCATTCGCTTGCAGGTTGGGATCGTTCACCGCATTCATAATTTGGTCGAAAAGTCCCATATTTTGACTCCGTTCTCGGTTAAGGTGAGTTTATGCGGATTATCACTTTTAGAGATGAATTTTTAGTGACATCCGCCTTTAGGAACAATTTGGCATACTTGAGTCCGGTTTGGTGTGGAGAATTGTAACCATTTGCGTTCGATTCCGATTCCAAAGCCAAAAAAATCGCACCCCTAACTAACGGGGTGCGGCTGGATGAATGCGATCGCCAAGTTATACCAAATCTGCTTCGATTACCCCTTTTATGCTAACGACTGAAGTCGCGCCTACACAACCAAAGACCGCCTACGCGGTCTAAGCGATCAGGCGCTGTAGGGGCGGGTTTTACCAGCCATTCTGTGGCATCACGAGATATTTTTTAAACCCGCCCCGGACGTGCAGCACGCAAACGGATACGATCTTACCGGCTTAAATAGCGACCTGCCATCATCATTGCATCAGCAATATCCACATCTCCATCTCGATCCGCATCCAAAAAGCTATTCAAAACGGGATTTCCCCCGCGCTGAGGATGTTGAGTATTGCTACCAGTGCGTAGCAAATTTAACACCACAGGTACCAATATCGGCAGCATCTCTAAGATCGAGTTGGCATTTAAACCCGTCCTTTGTGCCACTGCTTGAATCATTTGTTGGATTTGATAAGAACCGAAAAGCGCATCTACGGCTTGAGGATTGGGATAAGTGCCGCTATATCGATCGACAATTGATTGCGCTCCTTCATAGCCTGCTTCAGCTCGCTTTTGTTGCAAAGCAGAGCGCACGTAATTGCCAACAATCGACAAAGCAGATTGCATGGTTGAGGGATTTGTATTGTAGCTATTGCTCAACTGATCGACGCTGCTGAGAATGCTGGCAAGTTGTCCGGTACTCGCTTGTTGGTTGGGGTTATCTACGGCGCTTAAAATTTGATCTAAAAGTCCCATAATGTTTTGATTTCACTCTTCGATCCCCAACTTTGTCACGCGCGGCTGAAGTTTGCCTCTGGCTAATAGGAGAGATGGGGGGTGTATCTTGGGGAGGAGCGATCGCCCCCAACCCCCCTTGCTAAGGGGGGCGCCGGAGCGATCCCCCCCAACCCCCCTTGCCAAGGGGGGCGCTGGAGCGATCGCCCCCAACTCCCCTTGCCAAGGGGGGATCGCCCCCAACTCCCCTTGCTAAGGGGGGCGCTGGAGCGATCGCCCCCAACTCCCCTTGCCAAGGGGGGCTAATTCATCTTCGTAGCAAAAAATTATTTGGGTAGGATTGCCTGTGAAAGAGTGGAAAAATGAGGTAAATTTCTCCCCCAGCTCCCTCAGCTCCCTCAGCTCCTCCTATTTTCTTTGATGAGAATGAAGTAGCTCTGCCTTGGCAAGGGGGGCTTAAGAGGCTATTTGTCTTGCCATTAATTGAGCGAATAGCCCTTCGATGGCAGCTAATTCTTCAAAACTGCCCTGTTGGACAATCCGCCCTGCTTGGAGGACATAGATGCGATTGGCGTTGCGGATGGTGCTGAGGCGGTGAGCGATCGCAATTCGAGTCACTTGCAATTTTTCCATACTTTGACTGACAATCGCTTGAGTTTTGTTATCTAAAGCACTTGTAGCTTCATCAAACAACAAAATTCGCGGTTTCAATGCCAAAGCACGCGCAATTAAAAGCCGCTGGCGTTGTCCTCCAGAAAGATTGCTGCCTCCTTCACTAATTACCGTGTGCATTTCCATTGGCATGGCGGCAATATCATCAGCAAATCCCGCCATTCTTGCGGCTTCCCAAGCTTCATCTAAGGTAATCTGAGCGTTGCCACCAATATTCTCAAAAATCGATGCTGACTGAAGCTGACCATTTTGCAATACTACGCCCATCTGTCGGCGCACTGCATCCACATCTAAATCAGAAAGGTCTTGACCGTCGTAATAAATGCTACCTGATTCCGGAAGATCGAACCCCAGCAGCAAGCGAAATAAAGTTGATTTACCGCTGCCAGAAGCGCCCACCAAAGCAATAAATTCTCCAGGGTTGGCGTATAGGCTAATATTGTCCAAGATTAGCGGGCGATCGCATTGGTAGCGAAATGCAATCCGCTCGACCATAATTTTACCCATTAATTGACCCGGATCGACTTTGGTTAAATTTACTTCTGGTATAGCTGCCAAAATTGGCTGGGTGCGTTGCCATTGGGGGATGACTTGCAAAACTTCAGTAACTGTATTGCTGAGGTTTGTCGCGCCGTTAATAAAGTTACCGGTGGCTGTATTAAAAGCTAGGAAAGTACCCAAAGATAGTCCGATACTTCCAGAAGTTTCTGCCTCTTGTAACAAGCTGATAGCGACCCAAAAAAGTATGGCATTTGTCAACGCGGGCATCACTGTATTAAAAACTACCACGGCATCTTCCACTTGTTGGGTACTGAGTTCGAGTTTGATTTGCCGACTGTAGTTTTTACTCCAACAAGCAAAGGCACGTTCTTGTGCGCCAGCGATGTGCAGTTTAGAAATACCATTGATCAGTTGCACCGTTAGTCCAAAAATATTTCCCTGCAATTCCAGCTGGGGACGGACTTTACGTAACAGGATAGCACCGGAGATGGTGGTAAATGCGATCGCAACTACAGCGACAGCAACCGCAACTAAGGCTAATTTGAAGCTGTAATAAAATAATTGACCCAAATAAAATAGGGCGAACAAACTGGTAATTAGATCGAGCAGAGTTCTGCCGCCGAGTTGGCGACGAATCGTACTAATTGAAGATACGCGAGACTGAAGATCGCCTGTAGTGTATTGACGAAAAAACGATACGGGTAAGTTAAGCAATCTATCCCAAACAGCGGCTTGAGTGGAAGCATCAGATGCGGTTTCCAGTCGCAGTAAAGCCAACCCCTGAGTTAACTGAAATAAACCGGTTGCTAAAGCCGCAACCAACAATCCCAAGCCAATTTGTAGTAACAATCCCCTGTCGCTATCGGGAATTGCGCTATCCATAATAATCGCAGTGGCTTGGGGAGAGAGCATTCCCAATAATGTTACTAGAATGCCAGTAAAGATAATTGCAATTAAATCTTTCTCGCGTGCTTTGAAAGCAAATTGAATCAGTTCAAAAGCTTGAAGTGCTTTATCGGGTAAAGAGCGATAAAACATATAAGCAACGGGAGCTATTTTTGAGGCTATGCGGTCATCTACTGGAATGCGGATTTGCTCGACGGGGTCAAACATTTCATAGCGATTGTTAGAAACTAATAGCAGCGCAATTGGTCGATTATCTAGGGTATAAGCTACTAAACAACCGCAATCTTTTTCCCACCAGCGTCCTTGCAAAAGCACCCGCCGCATCCGGATGCGCGAAGCGCGGGCAATTGCTTCCAAAGGTTCTTTTACTCGCTGGAGATTCTCAGAACGAGCTGGGGGACGAATTGTTACTCCTATTGCCCTTCCTACCGCACCCGCAGCTATTAATAAAGGCGTCCCTTCGAGGAAAAAGTTTTCGTTTTTGTGGCTCAAAGTTGATGCGAGTTCGCTGATAGCTTCTGCGCTGACTTGACGGTTGAGAAGTTGGCTGGCGCGTAACCGTTGCAATTCTTGCTGCGCTTCCCGTTCATCTAAAAGCTGAAAGCACTGTAGCAGTTGAGTGTGAAGTTGGGAAAGTCCGGTGAGAATGGTATCAGAATTGCGAATTTCTCTTGTAGTTTTAGTAGCAAGTTGTACGCCTTCCATCGCTGACAACCACATTTTGTTAGTGAGGGGGAAAGGGTGAGTTATACTTGTGAGGAGAATTTCCTCAAACCCCAAAAAACTAACAGTTCCTTGAGTTACCTGTACCCAACAATATCTACCTGCTTCTGGTTGGAAAGTCTGGCTTTTGTTGAGGGAAAAATTTGCTTTTCCTTCTGCTTTTACCTCAATTGCAGGTGTAGGGATTTGGAATACAGTATTAAGGCGTTCCAGCCAATTTTCTATCCAGGCGATCGCATCAACATCGCCATTCGCTATCATATCTCTAAAACATTCCCGATCTAGTTGCAACAATTCTGTTTCGCCTAACGGTACTGCCAAAATCTGACGGTGGGAATCAGCAGCAGTTCCAAACAGCGCTTCTCCCCGATTAATACTGCATAGATAGCGGCGGCTGCCTTCGACAACACCATCTTTAATAGTGACAGCAAACAACGCCATTGTTCCAGACTGAATCACCCAAACCAAATCGGGATCGTTTAACAGTATTGGTTCGTTACCTTGAAATTGGTAAAATTTTCCTTCTAACATAGTTTTGGTAATAGGTAATAGGTAATTGGTAATTGGTAATTGGTAATTGATCCGGACTTAGTAACGCACCGAAGCGATCTAAAGCGCTTCACCTTCGGTGCGAATTAACCGGGAATAAACACCTTCAACTTGCCACAATTGTTGGTGAGTACCTCGTTGCACTACCTTTCCGCCTTCGAGAACAATAATTTCATCGCAGTCGCGGATAGTGCTTAAACGGTGGGCGACGATAATGCAAGTACATCCCCGTTGTCGCAGATTTTCATCAATAATTTTTTCGGTTTCTGCATCTAAGGCACTGGTAGCTTCATCCATAATTAAAATAGAGGGTTTGTTTACCAAAGCGCGAGCAATTTCTAAGCGTTGTCTTTGTCCCCCACTTAAATTAGCAGCACCTTCTATTAATTCGCCATTAAGTCCCCCAGGCATTGAAAGGATTACATCAGCAATAGCCGCATCCTGACAAGCTTGGATCAAATTTTTGTCTGGTATAGTGGTATCCCATAAGGTTAAATTGTCTCTGATACTACCGCCAAACAAGAGAATTTCTTGTTCTACCATTGCGACGGAATTAGCGAGTATTTCCTGGGGAATTTGTTCTCTGGGCGTATCATCAAACAGAATTTCTCCTGTCCAAGGTTGATAAAGTCCGCTGACTAATTTAGCAATGGTAGATTTACCCGAACCGCTGCCACCAACCAAAGCAACTCGCTGCCCGGGTTTAATTGAAAGGTTAAAGTTTTCAATTAGGGGTGGTTCTAAGCGACTATAACCAAATGAAATGTTTCGCAATTCAACATAGCCTTGAAGTAATTGATAATTGGTAATTGGTAATTGGTAATTGGTAATTTTTCCGGACGAGGGCGGGTTTAGTTTAGTTGTTTGATGAATGGAAGGATTGTTGGTTAAACCCGCCCCTACAGTTGTCGGGTTATGCAGCACATCATCGAGGCGAATTAAATTCCCTTCCAATTCTTGTAAAGTACTGCCGAAGTTGACAAGATTATTTACAGGTTCTTGGAAACTCTGCATTAAACCTTGAAAGGCAATTAGCATTCCGATGCTGAGGTATCCATCCATCACTCGCAAACCGCCGACAAGTAATAACAACATAGAAGAAAGGGCGGATAATAGGGTGGGTAATACAGAAAATATCTGATTTGTGACGCCGAGTTCTTGTTGGGAATTAATTGCTTTGGTGTAGTAACCAGACCACCGAGAAAAGAAGTCTGATTCTAATCCAGATGCTTTGATTGTTTCGATACTTTGGAGAGCGGCAATAGACGTGCCAGCGGCTTTGCCATACTCTTGAATTAATCTTTGATTGGCGTCTACGCGCTGACGGGAAATCCACTGTAAAGTGAAGACATTTATAGCAGCAAAACCGATGGCGATCGCAGTCAGTACCCCATCATATTGAAACATGACCAAAGCATAAAAAATCACCATTACTGCATCAATCGCAGTAGTTGCTAACTTGCCTGAAAGAACATCAGCAACTTGGTCGTTAAGAGTGGTGCGATCGCTAATTTCTCCGGCAAATCTTTGGGCATAAAAACTGACGGGTAAGTGCAGGATGTGCCAGAGAAAGCGACTAGACATTCCCACAGACAACTTAATTTTCAAACGGCGCAGGTAGCGCAACCGCAGTAGCGTTAACCACCCTTGTAGGAAGGATGCGATCGCCATCGCCAAAAGCAGCGGACGCAGCCAATCTTGTCGTTGCTGTACCAGAATATCGTCTACGAATATCTGGCTAAATATTGGCACTGCCAACCCGACAACGGTTAAGAGAAATCCCGCAAATACACAGTAAAATAAAGCACCAAGACTGCCTTGCAACCGTTGCCATAGGGAAAAGAACTTATTGGGGATGCGATCGCATGGTTTAAACTCCCGCCCCGGTTCCATCACCAGCACCACGCCGGTATATCCCTGGTCAAATTCCTGTAGCGAAACAGTTCGCAAACCACTGGCGGGGTCATTCAGATAAACTCGTTCTTTACCAAATCCCTCCACTACTAAGAAATGATTGAAATTCCAGAAGGCAATATAAGGAGGAGACAAGTTTTTAAGTTGTTCCAATTCCTTCTTAAAACCTTTAGCTTGAAGTCCGTAATTTCTGGCAGCTTTTAGTATATTAGACGCCTTACTACCATCGCGGGAAATGCCGCATTCTTGACGCAATTCTGCCAGTGGGACAAACAAACGGTAGTAACCCAAAATAATTCCCAAAGCAGCAGCACCACACTCTACCGCTTCCATTTGTAAAAGAGTGGGAGTCTTTACCCTTTTACCTCGATTGGGCAGCAATTTTTGCAAATCGGGTAGAGGATTAAACGTTACTGACATTGAATTAGAAGATACCACTGAAAGACCTCAAAATAGGTAAAACATAGGTAATAGGAGCGCGTTCTTCTACCTTGACTCTCACAATAGTTGTAGTTCCAGGAGAAATTTTCAATTGTGGGCCAGTAGAAGAAGACCACTTATAACCGCTAAAAGTTGCAGAATCTGCTTCTAGTTCAGAGAATACTTGCATTACACCATCTTGTTTATTAGATACCAAACCCGCTACTATTTCGGGATTACCGATTAAATTCATCGCTGCTTCTTTAGTGATGGGAAAAGGTGAAACACTCGTGACAGTGCCAACAATTCCACCAAAGCGTTCGCGCTTTACAGTTTCGGGTGTAATTTGCACTTTCATGCCTGGTTTAAATTTTTTACCTTCTTTGATTGGAAAATAGGTGACGCCTACCAGCTTGCTTGTGTTATTCTCCTCATCAATGCTCGCTAAGCGAGTTCCTGCACTTACGACTTCTCCAGGGTTAACCGCGATTTCTAGAATGCGTCCTGAGTGTTGACTGATAATCTGACTTTCATTGTTTAATTGCAGCTCTATCCTGGCGATTTCGCGCTTTAATTCTTGAATTTCTCTGGTGCGATTTGTTGCAGTTTCTAAGCTTTCTTTAGCTAGATTTGCTTCTCGGCTATCCAAATCTTTTAACTGAGCTTGAAAATTGGAAATATTACCCAGATTTTCCCGATAAGACTTTTCCTCCTGAGCTTGTTTCACATCCAAATCTTTTAACTGAGCGCGAAAATTAGCAATGGTGCCGAGGTTTTCCCGATAAGACTTTTCCTCCTGAGCTTGTTTCACATCCAAATCTTTTAACT
>ERZ1066118.291-NODE-291-length-51784-cov-17.349475_pt1 | contig 51784 bp, 61 predicted proteins | sample MGYA00382765_ERZ1066118 | MGnify/ENA primary metagenome ERZ1066118 (study PRJEB33369, sample SAMEA5778348) | biofilm metagenome | biome: Industrial cooling water; feature: Water cooling tower basin; material: Biofilm | place: United Arab Emirates | collected...
GCCGGGTCCTGCGGCCCCGGCGCGGCCGGATCGCCGACCGCCGCGACCGGGCCCGCCGGAACCGGCTGCGGCTTCGGTCCCCCGTCGCCCGCCGGCGGCACGGCCGCGGAGGACGCGGACGGGGCGTCGTCCGGCACGGCGGGCGCGAGGGGCAGCGGCGGCATCGACGCGACGGGGACCGACACGACGGGGACCGGGACCGCGTCCCCGTCGTCGTCCGGATCGTCACCGGGACCGCCGAGCTGGCGGAGGAACGGGCCGAGGCCATCGCCGCCCTCCTCCGCCGCGACGGGACCGGGCGGGACGGGGGCCGGCATCGCGGCGGGGACGATCGGCGTCAGGATCATGGCGAGGGCCCTCCGGGTTCGCGACCGGGCTAGCCCGCCATCCCTTACCGCCTGTTTACCGCGACCCCCGAGACTGCCGAAAACGCGACGGAGAGACCGATGATCGACCCCCTGCCCGCACCGACCCCCGCGCCCCGTCCGCCGCGCGATCCGGTCCTGTATCCGAAGGCGCAGGCGATGGAGGCAGCCTTCCTTGCCGAAATGCTGGGCTATGCCGGGCTCGGCGCCGCGGCGGGCGCCTTCGGGGGCGGCGCGGGCGAGGGCCAGTTCGCCTCGTTCCTGCGTCAGGCGCAGGCCGAGGCGATGGTCCGCGCGGGCGGCATCGGGCTGGCCGAATCGATCGTCCGCGCCCTCGCGGGAGGCGGGGATGACCGCGGCTGAGGCCGCCCGGCAGGCCGAGGCCGCGCTCGACGCGATCCACGCGGCGCTGCTCGAGGGGCGGCTCGACGCGCTCGATCCCCTGGCCGCCGGGATCGCCGGCGCGCTGTCGCGGATCGACGGCCTGTCCGACATGGCGCTGGCGCTGCGCCTGCGCGAGAAGGCCGCGCGGAACGAGCATTGCCTGGCCGCCGCCCTGCGCGGGGTGCGCGCGGCGGCGCGGCGCGTGGGCGACCTCGCCGCGGCCGCGCGCGGGATGCAGACCTACGACGGCCGCGGACGGCGCGCGGTTCTGGCGCCCGGCGACGGCCGGCTGGCCCGGCGGATCTGAGGATTCGCGGTTGATTCGAATTGGCGGAATGCGCCGGGCCGGACGGGGCGCGGCTTAGCGAACCCTTCAGACTTGGCCGCCAACCTGCCCCTCGCATCCCGGTGTGCGGGGTGGCGCAGCCGGATCCCGCCGCTGCAGGGGCCGAAGACCCGTTCGGCCGCCCTCGGGGCGGCCTCCACGGCCGGGCGGAAACCGCCGGCCCGAACAAGGACGAGACGATGACTTCGATTCTGACGAACACCGGCGCGATGGTGGCCCTCCAGACCATGAAGGGCATCAACGCCAGGCTGAACACGACGCAGGCCGAGATCGCCACCGGCCGGTCGGTGGGGTCGGCCAAGGACAACGCGGCCGTCTGGGCGATCTCCAAGGTGATGGAGTCGGACGTGCAGGGCTTCAAGGGCATCTCGGACAGCCTCGCCGTCGGCTCGTCCACGATCGCGGTGGCGCGCCAGGCCTCCGAGACCGTGACCAGCCTCCTGACCGAGATGAAGGGCAAGATCGTCGCGGCGCAGGCGAGCAACGTCGACCGCAGCAAGATCCAGACCGACGTGATGGCGCTGAAGTCGCAGATCGACTCGGTCGTCGGCGCGGCCCAGTTCAACGGGCTGAACCTCGTGAACGGCACGCAGACCTCGGTCGACGTGCTCTCGTCGCTCGACCGCAACGGGACCGGCGTCGTCGCCTCCTCGATCACCGTCGCGGGGCAGAACCTCTCGACCGGGGCCTACGCCGCGAAGGACGTTCTGGCGGGGTCGACGGGCGTCTCGAGTTCCGGCGACACGGCGGGCTTCACGCTCGACGCGGCGACCGGCACGGGCAGCATCGTGATCGGCGGCGCCGGAACCTTCGCCGCCGGGGACAAGGTCTCGCTGACCATCGGGGGCCGGTCGGCGAGCTACACCGTGGCGGACGCCGACGTCGCCTCGACGACACCCAACGACCTCGTGGCGACGGGGCTCAAGAAGGCCGTCGAGGCGCTGGGCATCGCCGGCCTGACGGTGAACTACGACAGCGGCACGCCCGGAACGCTGGCCTTCACCAACGCCGGGGCGAGCGCGAAGACGGTGAGCGCGCAGTTCACCAACGCCTCGTCGGGCGGGCTCGGCGCCCTCGCGGCGATCGACGTGTCCACCTCGGCGGGCGCGACGGCGGCGCTCGGCAACATCGAGGGGATGCTCCAGACCTCGATCAACGCCGCCGCCTCGTTCGGCTCGGTGCAGAAGCGGATCGACATCCAGACCGAGTTCGTGGGCAAGCTGTCGGACTCGCTCAAGGCCGGGATCGGCACGCTCGTCGACGCCGACATGGAGGAGGCCTCGGCCCGGCTCCAGGCGCTGCAGGTCCAGCAGCAGCTGGGCACGCAGGCGCTGTCGATCGCGAACCAGCAGCCGCAGAACCTGCTGTCGCTGTTCCGGTGACGGCAACGGGGCCGGGGCGTCCGCCGCCCCGGCCCGCACACCCCAACCCGCACCGGAAGGATAGGCCATGAGCCTGATGCAGACCGCCCTCCAGGGCTACGGGCGCCCCGAAGGCCCCGTCCGAAGCCCCCGCCGCATCGAATACGACCTGCTCGCCCGCGCGACCCAGCGGCTGGGCGGCGCCTGGGCGCGCCGCGCGCAGGACTTTCCCGCCCTCGCCGCCGCGCTGGCCGAGAACCAGCGCCTCTGGTCGGCCTTCGCCGCCGACGTGGCCGGACCGGGCAACGGCCTGCCCGCCGCGCTGCGCGCGCGGCTCTTCTACCTCCACGAGTTCACCGCCCAGCACAGCCGCAAGGTGCTCGACGGCCAGGGCAGCGTCGCGGTGCTGGTCGACATCAACACCGCCGTCATGCGCGGCCTGCGCGGCGACGAGGGGGCGGCATGACCGGCCTCGTCCTGAAGCTGGGTCCGCACGAGCGCGTGCTGATCAACGGCGCGGTGATCGAGAACGGCGAGAAGCGCTCGCGGCTCGCGATCATGACGCCGGGCGCGCATATCCTGCGGCTGCGCGACGCGATCCATCCCGAGGAGGCGAACACGCCCGTGCGCCGGGTCTGCTACGTGGCGCAGCTCGTGCTGTCGGGCGACCTCGAGGCGGCGGACGCGCGGATGCAGCTCCTGCGCGGGATCGAGCAGCTGAGCCAGGTCCTGACCGACCCCGACAGCCGCACGCAGCTGACGCTCGCCACGGCCGCCGTGCTCGAGGACCAGCCCTACCAGGCGCTCAGGGCGCTGCGCAGCCTGCTGCCGCGCGAGGAGCGGCTTCTGGCCGCGCACCGCCAATGAACGTCGCGCCGGTCATCCCGCTCTCGGGCTACGGCGGCTGGACCTTCCTGAAACGCACCCTGCCCGCCCAGCAGGCGACCTTCGAGAAGGCGGCTCCGGCGCAGCGCGACGAGGCCTATTTCCGCGAGAGGATCGGCACGGTGAAGACCGCCGAGGCGCTGGTCGCCGACCCGCGCCTGCTGCGCGTGGCGCTGGGCGCCTTCGGGCTGGAGGGCGACCAGAACAACCGCGCCTTCATCCGCAAGGTGCTGGAGGGCGGCACGCTCAAGGCCGGAAGCCTCGCGAACCGGCTGGCGGACAAGCAGTACCTCGCCCTGTCGGCCGCCTTCGGCTTCGGCGACTTCGCGGTGCCGCGCACGCAGGTCTCCACCTTCGCCGACGGCATCATCGCGAAGTGGAAGGCCCGGCGGTTCGAGGGCGCGGTGGGCGAGCGGAACCCCGACCTGCGTCTCGCGATGAACGCGCAGCGCGAACTGGCGGCGCTCGCCGCGCGTCCCGGCAGCGACGCCGCGCGGTGGTTCACGATCATGGGCAGCCCGCCGCTTCGGACGGTCTTCGAGACGGCCTTCGGCCTGCCGCCGAGCTTCGGCGCGCTGGACCTCGACCGCCAGCTCGCCACGCTGAGGACGCGCGCCGCCTCGGCGCTGGGGTCGGACAGCGTCGCGCAGTTCGCCGACGCGGGGCAGGTGGACCGACTGCTGCGCCGGTTCCTGTCGCGGGCGGACACCGGCCCGGCCACGGGTCCCGCGGCGAACGCGCTGCAGCTGCTTCGCCAGGGACGGCGCTAGCGGCGCGGCCTGCCCGCCGCTCAGCCCGCGCCCAGCGCCGCGCGGAGCCGGGCGAAGCTGCCTTCCACCCCGGCGCCGGCATTCTCGGCCAGGAAGGCGTCGAGCGCCGGCCAGACCTTGATGGCCCGGTCGACCAGCGGGTCCGACCCCTTGGCGTAAAGGCCGGCCTGGATCATCAGCTCCGCCCGGTCCCATGCACCGAGGAGGCGGCGCGCCTCGGCGATCAGCGCGTTCTCCTCCTCGGTCGCGGCCTCGGGCAGGCTGCGGCTGACCGACCGCAGCAGGTCGATCGCGGGATAGCGCCCGCGCTCCGCGATCTTGCGGTCGAGGACGACGTGCCCGTCGAGCACCCCGCGCAGGATATCGGCGACCGGCTCCTCCATGTCCGACCCCGGGACGAGGACGGTGAAGACCGCGGTGATGTCGCCCGACCCCTCCGGCCCGGGCCCCGCGCGCTCGGCCAGCGCCATGATCGTGTGCGCCGTGCTGGGGGGAAAGCCCCGCAGGCTCGCATCCTCGCCCGCCGCCAGCGCTACCTCGCGGTGCGCATCGGCGAGCCGCGTGATGCTGTCGGCGAGAAGCAGGACGTGCTGGCCCCGGTCGCGGAAATGCTCGGCCACGGCCATGGCCGTCCAGGCGCAGCGGCGCCGCACCAGGGGCGACTGGTCCGACGTGGCCGCGACCACGACCGACCGCGCCATCCCCTCGGGGCCGAGCACACCTTCGGTGAAGGCGCGCACCTCGCGCCCGCGCTCGCCGATCAGGGCGATGACCACGACGTCGGCGGCGAGCCCGCGCGCGAACTTCGCCAGGAGCGACGACTTGCCCACCCCGGACCCCGCGAAAAGGCCGATCCGCTGTCCGGCGACGATCGGCAGCACCGTGTCGAAGGCCGCGACCCCGGTGGACAGGCGCGCGCCCAGCCGCCGGCGGCTCGCGGCGGGCGGGGCCGCGGGGCGCAGGCTGCGGGGGACAGGGCCGGGGAACAGCGGGCGGCCGTCGAGCGGGCGGCCGAAGGGATCGACGATCCGCCCGATCCAGGACGCGTCGGGCGCGATCTCGGCCCGGCCGGCGTGATCGACCGGCGCGCCGATGGCCACCCCCTCGACCGGGGCGTCGGGCAGGACGGTGACGCCGCCCGCCGCAAGGCGGATGACCTCGCCGCCGATGGGGCCGGCGGGGCCCGCGACCGCCACCCGGTCGCCCAGCCCCGTGCCCTGCGACAGGCCCGCGACGGTCAGCGTGCCCCGCCCCGCCTCGATCACGCGGCCGACGCGCGTCGCCCTCGGGACGGCGGCGATCCGGGCGCGCAACCCCTCGAACACGTCCATCGCGGTTCCTCCTTCGTTCGCGTCAACCTGTCCTAAAGGAATCACCCTTAATCCCCGGTGAAGCAGGGTTGGGAGAATCCCGATGTTCGACAAACTGGAAATCGTGCGCACGGCGCAGGCGCTTTCGGCGCATGCCGGGGCGCGGCAGGCGGTCATCGCGCGCAACGTGGCGAACGCGGACACGCCCGGCTACAAGGCGCAGGACCTGCCCGACTTCGCCGCAACCGTCGCGGGGGGGGAGGCGATGCGCGCCACCCGGCCCGGGCACCTCGGCGGCACGGGCGCGGGCCTTCCCGACCCGGTGCCGCTCGCAACGCCCGGCGCGGCCTCGCCCGACGGCAACACCGTCTCGCTCGAGGGCGAGATGGTCCGCGCGGTGCAGGTGCGCCAGCAGCACGAGATGGCGCTCGCCGTCTATCGCAGCGTGTCGGAGATCACGCGCACCGCGCTCGGACGGGGGCGCTGATGGCCGACCTCCTCAGTGCACTGGGCATCGCCGCCTCGGGGATGGAGGCGCAGTCGGCGCGGCTTCGCACCGTGTCCGAGAACATCGCCAACGCCGACACGCCCGGCTACCGCCGCAAGACGCTGGCCTTCCGCGCCGCGGCGGAGGGGGGGGCGATCGAGCCCGGGCCGGTGCGGCTCGACCGCGCGGCGCTCGCGCGCGTCTACGACCCCGGCCACCCCCTGGCCGACGGCAGCGGCTACTACGACGGATCCAACGTCGACCTCGTGATCGAGATCGCCGACGCGCGCGAGGCGCAGCGGGGCTACGAGGCAAACCTGCGGATGTTCGACCAGGCGCGGCAGATGACGCAGGGCCTGTTCGACCTTCTGCGTCGCTAGAAAGGCACCCCGATGGACATCAGGACGACGCTTGCCGCGCAGACCTATGCGCAGGCCCTGACCGCCGCCGCCCCCGCCCCGCAGCCCGAGGGGGCCGAGGCGGGCTTCCTGTCGGCGGTCGGCAGCTTCGCCGACACGCTGGCGCGGGGCGAGGCCACCGCGCGCGCCGCGATGACCGGGGGGGCCAGCCCCCAGGCGCTGGTCGAGGCGCTGGCCGCTTCGCAGACCGCGATCGAGACGGTGGCGACCGTGCGCGACCGCGTGGTCGAGGCCTACCAGGAAATCCTGCGGATGCCGGTCTAGGGGGCCGCCATGACCGAGGGCACCATCTACGACGTGCTGCGCCAGGGTCTCTGGATCGCGGTCCAGATGTCGACGCCGATGCTGGCGGTGGCGCTGCTGGTGGGGGTCGTGATCGGCCTTCTCCAGGCGCTGACCTCGGTGCAGGAGATGACGCTCACCTTCGTGCCCAAGGTCGCGGCGATGCTCGCCGTGTTCTGGGTCTCGATGAGCTTCATGACCGCGACGCTGACGGCCTTCTTCACCGAGCGGATCGTTCCGCTGATCGCGGGGAGCTGAGATGGACGCCGCCGGATACGCGACACTGACGCGCCAGTCGGGCCTGATGCGCGAGATGCAGGTGGTGGCGAACAACATCGCCAACGCCGCGACGACCGGGTTCCGGCGCGAGGGGGTGATCTTCGCCGAATACGTGGCCCGGCTGGACGGCGCGCCGTCGCTGTCCATGGCCACCGCCGCCGCGCGGCGCGTCGACCCGACGCCGGGCGCGGTGACGATGACCGGCGGCAGCCTCGACTTCGCGATCCAGGGGGAAGGATTCTTCCTCGTGGAGACGCCGCAGGGCAACGCGCTCACGCGCGCGGGACGCTTCACCCCCTCCGCCGGGGGCGAGCTCGTGACGCCCGAGGGCTACCGGCTGCTCGACGAGGGGGAGGCACCGGTCTTCCTGCCCCCCGAGGCGGACGCGCCGGCGCTCGCTCCCGACGGCACGCTGTCGGCGGGCGGCGCGCCGCTCGCGCGGATCGGGCTGTGGCAGCCTTCGGATCCCGCCGGCCTCGCCCGCCGGGCCGGCACGCTCTTCGAGGCCGCGGGCGGGGTCGAGCCCGCCGGCGGGGCCACGCTGATGCAGGGCGCGCTCGAGGAGAGCAACGTGAGCCCGGTCACCGAGATCGCGCGCATGATCGAGGTGCAGCGCGCCTACGAGCTTGGCCAGACCTTCCTCGACCGCGAGGACAGCCGCGTCCGCGGCGTGATCGAAACCCTCGGCCGTCCGGCCTGATTCCAGAAGGAAACCGCCATGAAGGCGCTCCAGATCGCCGCCACCGGAATGAGCGCGCAGCAGATGCGCGTCGACGTGGTGTCCCAGAACCTCGCCAACATGTCGACGACGGGCTACAACGCCCGCCGGGCGGAGTTCGCGGACCTGCAGTACCAGCAGGTGACCCGCGCCGGCACCATCGCGGCCGCGGACGGGACGGTCGTGCCGACGGGGATCCAGATCGGCCTCGGCGTGCGCCCGACCTCGGTGTCGGTGATCCTCGCGCAGGGCTCGCTCTCGGCGACCGGGGGCGATCTCGACCTCGCGATCGAGGGCCGCGGCTATCTCGAGGTGACACTGCCCTCGGGGTCGGCCGCCTACACCCGCGACGGCGCGCTCAAGCGGTCGGGCGACGGGCAGATCGTGACCTCGGACGGCTACCCGGTGGCCCCCGGCCTGACGGTGCCCGAGGACGCGCGCAGCCTGTCGGTCAACGGCGCGGGCGAGGTCTACGCCTACTTCGCCGACCGCGTGCAGCCCGAGCTTCTCGGCCAGCTGAGCCTCGCGGGCTTCACGAACGAGAAGGGGCTGGAGGCGATGGGCTCGAACCTCTTCCTCGAGACGCCCGCCTCGGGCCCCGCGATCGGCGGCACCGCCGGCCAGGACGGTCTCGGCACGCTGCGGCAAGGCTATCTCGAGGACAGCACGGTCGACGCGGTGCGCGAGGTGACCGAGCTGATCAAGGCGCAGCGCGGCTACGAGCTGAACGCGAAGGTGATCACCGCCGCCGACCAGATGCTCGCCGCCACGACGCAGGTGCGCTGATGGCGCGGGCATGCGGGCATTGCGCGGCCCTGGCCCTTGCCCTTGCCGCGCTGGGGCCGGGGACGGCCCTCGCCGACAGCCTCGTCGCGCTGCGCACGCTCAGGGCGCAGTCGGTGCTGTCCGAAGCCGACGTGGCGGTCGTCGCGGCGGAGATCCCCGGCGCGCTGTCTGACCCCGCCGAGGTCGCCGGGCAGGAGGCGCGGGTCACGATCTACGCCGGCCGGCCGATCCGGGCCGGCGACATCGGCCCCCCCGCCGTCGTCGAGCGCAACCAGGTGATCCCGCTGGCCTACCGGGCCGGCCCCCTCACCATCCTGACCGAGGGGCGGGCGCTGGCCCGCGGCGGCGCGGGCGACACGATCCGCGTGATGAACCTCGCCTCGCGCACCACCGTCCTCGGGCAGGTCGACGCCTCGGGGCAGGTGCGCGTGGCCCCCTGACCCATCCGGAGGACCGACCCGATGCGCGCCCGCCTTCCCCTTCTGCTTCTCCTGGCGCTCGGCGCCTGCTCGCGGCTCGAGGAGGTGGGGCGCGAGCCGGCCTTCAGCGCGCTCGAGGGCTCCAACCAGCAGTACGCGATGTACTCCGGCACGCTGCCGGTCAGCGCCGAGCCGGACGGACCGACCGACGCGGCCTCGCTCTGGACGGCGGGGCGAAGCTCGCTCTTCGCCGACCGGCGCGCCGGCGGGCGCGGCGACATCCTGACGGTCGTGATCGAGATCGACGACAAGGCCGAGATCTCCAACTCCTCGGGCCGCAGCCGCTCGGGGAGCGAGACGATGGGGATCCCCTCGCTTCTCGGGCTCCCGCAGCGGCTGGACGCGGCGGTCCTGGCCGAGGGCGCGACCATGGCCGAGGCGGTCGAGACCGAGTCGCGGTCCGACTACGAAGGCGAGGGCAGCGTCCGCCGCAAGGAGAAGCTGACCCTGCGCGTCGCCGCCACGGTCGTCGAGGAACTGCCCAACGGCGTGCTGCGCATCGAGGGCCAGCAGGAGGTGCGCGTCAACTTCGAGCTGCGCGAGCTCGTGGTCACGGGCTACGTGCGGCCCGCCGACATCAGCCGACAGAACGAGATCACCTACGACAAGATCGCGGGCGCCCGGATCGCCTATGGCGGGCGCGGCCAGATCACCGACGTGCAGCAGCCACGCTACGGCCAGCAGGTGGCCGACATCCTCCTGCCGTTCTGAGGGCCGATCCATGGGAAAGCTGATGCCCGCCCTGCTTGCGATCCTCGGCCTCGCGTCGGGGCTGGGCGGGGGCTACGCACTGCGTCCGGGGCCCGGCGGGGCCGGCGGGACGGCGGAAGCCGCCGCCGGGCCGGAGGGGGGCGGGGCGGCGGTCCCCGCCGGCGGCGAGGGGGCCGCGCCGGCCTATGCCCCGGCACCGGAGGGCGCGGCAGGAGAGGCGGCGGGGTTGCCCGACGGCCTGCCGGACTTCGTCCGGCTCAGCAACCAGTTCGTCGTGCCGGTGGTGGAGGAGGGGCGGGTTGCCTCGATGGTGATCCTGTCGCTGACGCTCGAGGTCGAGGAAGGATCGACCGAGCCGATCTTCGCGGTGGAGCCGAAGCTGCGCGACGCGCTGCTCCAGGTGCTCTTCGACCATGCCAACGCGGGCGGCTTCCGGGGGGCCTTCACCGACGGGGCGAACCTGATCGTCCTGCGGCGCGCGCTGCGCGAGGCCGCGCAGCGGGTCGCGGGGGGGCGGGTGCTCGACGTGCTCATCGCCGACATCGGCCGTCAGGACAACTGACGGCGCCTCACGGCCCGGCGCTTTCGCCGCAGGGCGCCGCGCGGCCCGCGTGGAACAATGCCGCGCGCCGCCGGTTTCCATGCCGGACCCGACCGGAGGACATCATGGATACCGCAACGACCGCCCGCGACCTGTTCATCACCGGCGCGAAGAACGCGCACGGGCTCGAGAAGCAGGCCCTGTCGATCATGCAGCCGCAGGTGAAGCGGCTGGAGCACTACCCCGAGGTCGCGGCCCTCCTCGAGCGCCACATCGCCGAGACCGAGCAGCAGGTCTCGCGGCTCCACCAGATCCTGACCTCGATGGACGAGAGCCCCTCGACCCTGAAGGACACCGTCATGTCGATGGGGGGCACCATGGCGGCGCTGGGCCACTCGATGGCCGATGACGAGATCCTGAAGAACACCTTCGCGAACTACGCCTTCGAGAACTTCGAGATCGCCTCGTACCGCTCGCTGATCACGATGGCTGAATCGGCCGGGGCCGACTCGGCGATCCCCCTGCTCAGGCAGAGCCTGCAGGAGGAAGAGCAGACGGCGCAGCGGATGGCCGAGATGCTGCCCGCCGTGACCGAGCGCTACATCGCCCTGTCGCAGAGCGGCCAGCGCGCCGACGTCTGAGGGGCCGGTGGAGGCGCTCCCGGCCCGCCCGCCCCTCCCGGAGGGGTTCGAGGTGGCGCTCGTCCTGTCGGGCGGCGCCACGCTCGGGGCCTATCACGTCGGGGCCTGCGCCGCGCTGCGCGACCGCGACGTCCGGCTGGCGCGGATCGCGGGCGTGTCCATCGGCGCGGTGACGGCGGCGATCCTGCTGGGCAATCCGCCCGATCGCGCGCTGGACCGGCTGCGGGCCTTCTGGGCCGAGATCGCGCAGCCCGACGCGCCCTGGACGCGGATGCTGCCCGACGCGCTTCGCGCGCGCTGGGGCAACAACCTCGGCCTGGCGTCGCTCCTGCAGGGGCGACCCGGCGTCTTCGCGCCGCGCTACCCCGGCCCCTGGTCGATCCTGCCCGGCAGCCCGCCCGACCTCGGCCTGCGCGACCACCGGCCGCTCGCGGCGACGCTGGCGCGCTTCGTCGACTTCGACCGGCTCAACGATCCGGCGACGACGCCGCTGTCGATCGCGGCGGTCGATCTCGGGTCGGGGGAGGAGGTCTGGTTCGAGAACCGGAACGGCGGCCTGCGCGCCGAGCACCTTCTGGCTGCGACGGCGCTGGCCCCGCTCTTCGCGCCGGTCGAGGTCGGGGGCCGGATGCTCTGCGACGCGGGCGTGGCGAACAACCTTCCCGTCGACCGGATCGTGCGGGCGTCGACCGAACGGCCGACGCTCTGCCTCGCCGTCGACCTCTACGCGCCGCGCGGAGAGCGGCCGCAAACGCTCGATCAGGTCGCGACGCGGATGCAGGACCTGGCCTTCCACCTGCAGAGCCGGCGCAGCCTGTCCTTCCTCGGCCGCGAGCGCGCCCTGCGGCGTCAGGCCGACCCCGCGCTGCCGCCGATGATCCTCGGCCATGTCGCCTACCGCGCGCCGGGCCACGAGCGGACGTTCAAGGCGGTCGATTTCTCGGCGGTGGTCCTGGAGGACCGGATGGCGCAGGGCCGGCGCGACATGGACCGGCTGCTGGACCGGCTGGCATCCGCGCCGCGCAACGAGGCGCTAGCGCTGGTGGCGCTGGCCTCGGACACGGCGGCCGAGACGCCACCGGCCCGGGCGGCCGCGTCATGAGCGCGGCCCCCCGGACGCGGGCGGGCGGCCCCGTTCCGCTGCCGGTCCACGCGGCGCTGGATGCGGCCTCGGCCTTGGCGCTGGTGGCGGTGCCGCTCTGGCGGGGATGGCCGGGACGCCTTCGCCTTGCCCTTGCCGCGGCGGGGGCCGGGGTCGCCGCCTACAGCCTCGCCACGCGCTACCGGCCGGGCGCGCGCGGGGCGCTGACCTTCGACCAGCACCGCCTGCTCGACGCGGCGCAGGGCGCGGCCTTCGGGCTTGCCGCCGCCGTCGTGGACGCCCCGCGCGAGGCGCGTCTCGCGATGGCGGGCTACGGGGCCGTCTCGCTCGCCGCCGCCGCGCTGACGCGGGGCGAGGGGGGGCCGGGCACCCTCCCGCTTCCGGCCGGGGCGGTGATGCGGCCGGCGACCCGGTCGCGCGCGCGGCCCGTCGCGCCCGACGTGGCGTGGTGCAAGCTCGGGATCGTGAACGTCGTGTTCCTCGGGCCGGAGGGGGCGGGCGACCGGGGCTGGGTGCTCGTCGACGCGGGCCTGCCCGGCAGCGCGGGCGCCATCGCCGCCGCCGCAGCCGAGCGGTTCGGCCGGGGCGCGCGCCCCGCCGCGATCGTCATGACGCACGGGCATTTCGACCATGTGGGCGCGCTGGCCGCCCTCGCCGGTCGCTGGGATGCGGCGGTCCATGCGCATCCTCTGGAGCGGCCGCATCTCGACGGGTCGCGGGCCTATCCTCCGGGCGACCCGACCGTGGGCGGGGGCACGATGGCGGCGCTGTCGCCGCTCTATCCCACCGCGCCCGTCGACCTCGGCGACCGGCTGCGCGACCTGCCGGCGGACGGACGCGTTCCCGGAGCGCCGGGCTGGCGCTGGATCCACACGCCGGGCCATGCGCCGGGCCATGTCTCGCTCTGGCGCGAGGGCGACCGGACGCTGGTGGCCGGCGACGCGGTCGTCACGACGGCGCAGGAATCGGCCTGGGCCGCGCTGACCCAGCCGCCGGGCCTGCACGGCCCGCCCGCCTACTTCACCACCGACTGGCCGGCGGCGGCGGCCTCGGTCCGCCGGCTGGCGGCGCTGCGGCCCGACCTCGTGGTCGCAGGCCACGGCCGTCCGGTGCGCGGGCCCGAGCTGCGCCGCGCCCTGGACCGGCTGGCGGCCGGGTTCGACCGGATCGCGGTCCCGGCCGGGGGGCGCTACGTCCGCCGCGGCGGCTGACCGGCCATCCGCCGCTCCAGCAGCGCGCGCAGGTCGAGCCGCGCGCCAAGCCGCGCCGCCATGAGGTAGACGCCCCCGAGCTTGCGCTGGACGAACAGCGTCTCGACCGGCGGCACGCGCCAGGACGCGCGGTCGGCCGCCAGCGCGAGGCCCCGGTCGCGCAAGGTCGCGAGCAGCGGGTCGCGGGCGAAATCGAAGGGTCCGCGGTCGAGAAGCGCCGCCGCCGCGTGCTCGAACAGCGCCCGGCTCTCGGCGCGGACGACGGCCGGCATGGTCGCGTCGAGCGTGCCGAACGCCTCCAGCGCGGCCTCGGCGCCCCCGCGCGCGGGATCGAGCGCCGCGGCGAAGAGATCGGCGTAGAGCCGCGCGGTCCGGTCCGACACGTCGCGCGCCGCGCCGAAGTCCAGCAGCACGATCCGTCCGGTCGCAGGATCGTGAAGGAAGTTGGCGAGGTTGGGATCGGTCTGCATCCAGCGCCAGTCCAGCAGTTCCCGCAGGGCGAGATCCAGAAGACGTGCAGCCGCCGCGTCGCGCAGGGCCTGCGATGCCGGTGCCAGCGTCTCGATCGGCGCGCCCGCCTCCCACGACATCGCGAGGACCCGCTGCGTCGAGAGGTCGGCGTGGAAGGCCGGCACGCGGAAGCCCGGATCGTCGCCGATCAGCGCGCCCGCGCGGCGAAGCGCCTCGCCCTCGCGCCGGTAGTCGGCCTCGTCGTGCAGCTGGCGCTTGGCCTCCGCCAGAAGGGGGTCGAGGTCGACGGCGGCGGGCAGGAGGCCCGACAGGCGCAGCAGCGACCCCACGTTGTCCACGTCGCTGCCGATGCTGCGCGCAACGCCCGGGTACTGCACCTTGACCGCGAGCGCGCGTCCGTCCCGCGTCCGCGCGCGGTGGACCTGGCCGATCGAGGCGGCGGCCACGGGGCGCACGTCGAAGGCGGCGAGGCGGCCGTACCAGCCGGCCCCCCATTCGGCGTCCAGCACATCGCGCAACTGGCGCGGGGGCATCGGCTCGGCGTCGGCGCGCAGCCGCGCCAGGATCGCCGAGAGCTCCGGCGGAAGCAGATCGCCCGCGTCCATCGACAGGAGCTGGCCCATCTTCATCGCGGCCCCCCGCATCCGCGCGAGGCGGTCGGCGATGCGCCGGGCGTTGGCCGGCGTCAGCAGCATCGCATCCCATCCGGGTCGCTCGCCCCGCGCCACCAGCCGCGCGCCCTGCGCCAGCGCGCCTCCGGTCACGCCGGCGGCAAGCCCCCCCATCTGCCACAGCCGCGCGAGGCGGCCGCCGGGTACGGGGCGGCCGGCCGTATCGTCGGATGGGGGCATCGCAGTCTCCGCGCCGGGGGTCCGGAGCGCGAACCTAGCGCGACAGGGGGCCGGCACCAGCGACGGCGCATCCGGAGGCGGAGGCCCTCCCGGCCCCGGGGCCTCGCCGGGCCCGGGCACGCCGCGGAGCCGCGGCCGATCCGCCTCCCCCGGCGCGGACCTGCGGCTCCGCCACGGGAACCTTCCCCGGTCCGCGCGGACGGCCTCGCGGGCGGGGACACGACTTCAGGCGGTTGTCGAGGTCGGCCGTATCCGCCGGATCGGCCGCGCGGGCGGGGACACGACGTGCGGTTGAACCCATAATTCACGTAGAATTGCGGATCGGCCGCGCGGGCGGGGACACGACCCTTCATGGCCGCGGGCGGACCGCCCCCCCGCGGCGGGACCAAGCCGGGCGGGTCGGGGCGGCGGCTCACGACCGGGCTGGCGCGGGTCCCCGCGCCTGCCGTGGACTGCGGCATGGGCGGGACCGGGCCGCATGGCAAGGACGCCGTCGACAGCGGGTCCGTCGCCGGGCCGGGGGGATAGCCGCCGCACCGGCGGTGCCGCCGCCGTCCCCGCGGGCCGTCGGTCGCCGCTCGGGCCGGTCGGCCACAGCGTCGGCGGCGTGCCGCCGGCAGCGGCCGGGGGGCTGCGCACCGCCCCCGGCGTCCGGACGCCGGCGATCCACGGCGCGGGCAACGGAGCGGCGTCAGGCTCCGGGCCCATCGGCCCTCGAGGCCGGACCGCGACGGCCGCGGCGGGGCGGACCGAAACGCGCCGGCGCATCGGCCACGGCCGGTGGCGATGCGCCGCCCGTCCCACGATGGGCCGAACGTGCCCCCGATCCGGTTGCGGCGGCGATGGCGCGCCGTCCGATGGGCGCGTCGATCATGACGACCGCCTCGGCCCCCCGGAGGCCCGCCCCGCCGTCATCCGCGCGACGCCCCCCGTCGCGGCTGCGCGCGAGCCGGAGGCGCGCGGCCGATCACCCCATGGCGCCACCCGTCGCGCCTCACGCCGGCCGACGGGCCCCGGCCCCGGCCGAAGGGCGTCCGGCGCATGCGCAAGGCGGACGCGTGCGGCGGCGCCACCCCCGCGCCCGGGGCGGCGCGGACCGGCAGACGGAACCGGCCGTCCCCCGGGGCGCGGCCTCGGGCGACGGCGGGCGGGGCCCGGCCCGGTCACTGCACGACGAACTCCGCATGCAGGGCGCCGGCGGCGTTGATGCTTTTCAGGATGTCGATCATGTCGTAGGGGGCGACGCCCAGCGCGTTCAGCCCCGCGACCACCTCTGACAGCGAGGTGCCGCCCTGCAGCTCGGCGAGGCCCGCGCCGGCCTCGGTCTCGAGGCTCGCGCGCGTGCGGGGCACCACGACGGTCTCGCCCTGGGCGAAGGGGTTGGGCTGGGCGACGAGCGGACTCTCCTCGATCCGCAGGGTCAGGTTGCCCTGGGCCACGGCGACGCGGCCGATGCGGACATCCTCGCCCATCACGATGGTGCCGGACCGCTGGTCGACGACGACGCGCGCGCGCGCCTCAGGCACCACGGTCAGGTTCTCCACCCGGCTCAGGACATGCGCGGGCGAGGCCATGCCGGCCGCCGTCAGGTCGAGCGACACGGTTCCCGCGTCGAGCATCAGCGCGACGGGTGCCTGGAACTCGCGGTTGATCGCCGCCTCGATCCGGCCGGCGGTGGTGAAGTCGGCCTGCCGCAGCGCGAGGCGCAGCGCGGTGAGCGCGGTGAAGTCGAAGTCCACCTCGCGCTCCACCCGCGCGCCCGAGGGGATCGTGCCCGCGGTGGGCACCCCCTGGACGACGCGCGCCCCGTCCCCCTCGGCCTGGAGGCCGCCCGCGATGATCGTGCCCTGCGCCACCGCGTAGATCTGCCCGTCGGCCCCGTTCAGGGGCGTCATCACCAGCGTGCCGCCCAGCAGGCTCTTCGCATCGCCGATGGCCGAGACCGTGACGTCGACCTGCCCCCCCGCGCGGGCGAAGGCGGGCAGCGTCGCGGTCACGAGGACGGCAGCCACGTTCCTCGGCCGGAAATCCTCGCCCGCGACGTTGACGCCGAGCCGCTCCAGCAGGTTCGACATGATCTCCTCGGTGAACGGGGCGTTCCGCAGCCCGTCGCCGGTGCCGTTCAGCCCCACGACGAGCCCGTAGCCCACGAGGTCGTTCCCGCGGACCCCGTCGAACTCGACGAGGTCCTTGATGCGGATCGGCGCGGCCGCGGCGGGCAGCGCAAGGCACAGCGCGAGGATCAGCGCTCGGATCATCATCGCAGGTACTCCGTCAGGCTGAGGCGCGAGAGCCGCGCGGTGAGCGTGTAGATCGCCTCGAGCCGCTGGCGGGTGTCCTCGAGCCGGGTCGCGGCCTCGTAGGGGTCGACGGTCGAGAGGTCGGTGCGCGCGATCCCGAGCGCGGTCGTCTCGGCCGCGTTGCGCGTCCGCGCGCCCTCGATCCGCGCCTCGGCGAGCCCGAGGCGGGCGGCGAGTTCGCCGCGCGGGGCGGAGCCTGCGGCCAGCGTCTCGCCCGCGCGGCGCATCAGGTCGGCCCGGGCCGCGGGCTGGCCCGCCAGCGCGCCGCGGTCGAGCAGCGCCGCCATCGCGAGGCCGCGCAGGGTGTCGCGCAGCGCGGGGTCGGCCGCCGTGACGTCGATCGCGACCGTCTCGCCCTCGGCCACGGGAAGGGGCGCGAGCGGGTCGCCGCCGCGGTAGGCCGTCGCCGCGAAGCCGGCGGGGTCGTCGAACCAGGCCCGCGCCGCAGCCTCGATCGCGGCCGGGCCTGCGGCGCCCGCGACCGCCCCCTCGAGCGCCGCGAGGATCGTCCCGGCGGGGACGAGCGCGGGACCGTCGGTCGCCCGGCCCGCGAAGAGCGCGCGGTCGCCCACGCGGGTGTTGAGCGCGGCGACCGCCGCGTCAAAGCGCTGGCGCGCGTCGGCGGCCAGCACGTCGACGCCGGTCGCCGTCCCCCCCGTCGCGGCCCCGAGAAGCTGGGGCGCAAGGCTTGCGGCACCGTCGCCGATCGCCCCCAGCGCGGCCTGTGCCGTGGCGGCGACCAGCGCGGCCTCGGCCGTGGCCGAGCCGTAGGCCCGCAGCCGCGCCAGCGTCGCATCGAGCCCCGCGAGCGCGGAGAGATCCCCCCCGAGGTGGCGGGCAAGATCGGCGGGGCGGCCGGTCGTCACTTCGGAAAGCTGCGTCCCGAGCGCCGCCTTCAGGTCGGCGGTCTGGCGGCGCAGCATCGCCGCCTGCGCCATGTCGCCCGATGCGATCCGTGTCATGTCAGAGCCCCAGCAGGGTCTGGATCATGTCGTCCACCGTCTGGACGACGCGCGCGTTGGCGGCGTAGGCCCGCTCGATCAGCAGCAGGTCCTGCATCTCGCGGTCGGTGTCGATGCCGGCCTCGGCCTCGAGCGCGCGGAGCGTTCCGGCCCGCGCGGCCGCGAAGGCGGCGTCGGCATCGGCCCCGAGGCGCCGCCCCGCCACCCCCGAGGCAAGGTCGGCCGCCATGCCGCCGAAGCTGCGCGCGGCGACGGTGATCGCGTCCGAGGCCGGGGTCCGCACGGCCGTGAGCGCGCCCTGCATCGCCGTCAGCCGCGCGCCGTCGCCCGCCGGCCCCGGCGCGAGCGCCCCGAGCCCGTCGCGCAGCCGCCACAGGGCGCCCCCCTGCGCGGGATCGGCCCGGGGATCGACCGCCAGACGCCGGGCCAGCCCGGTGTCGTCGGGCGCCGGGGCCGCGGTGAAGAGGCCCGTGCCGCCGGGCGCGATCGCGGGATCGAGCGCGGGGTCGGCGAACCGGTCGACGAGGTCGCGGGCGAGCGCGTCGGCCTGCGCCTGCGCCCGGGGGGCGAGGTCGTCGCGCAGCGCGAGGTTCGCCGCGATCCGTCCGCCGCCGAGGAAGCCCGGCGGCACCGCCTGCCCGTCGAGCGACAGGCCCGAGAGCCCGCCCCCCGCCAGCGTCATGTCCTCGGTCACGAGGCCAGCCGCGGCGAAGCCCACCGTCGCCGCGCGGCCGTCGAGCAGCCCGGCCCCGCCGGTCGTGAAGAGCGCGATCTGCCCGTTCCCCCGGTCGACCTCGCGCAGTGGGACGAGGGCCGCGATCCCGTCCACGAGCTGCTGGCGCTGGTCCATGAGCGCCGCGGCGTCGCGCCCGGTGCTGGCCAGCGCCCGGATCTGGACGTTCATCGCCTGCACCTTGGCCAGCGCGTCGTTCAGGCGGGCGACATCGGCGGCCACGGCGGCGTCGGCCTCGGTCCGCGCGGCCTGGATGTCGCGCGACAGCGCGTTGATGCCGCCGGCCAGCCCCTTGGCCGCGTCGAGCACCGCCGACAGCCGGGCCTGCGACTCGGGCCGGCTCGCCGCCCCGAGCAGCGCGGCGTCGAGCGTCGAGACGAGCGTCGTCAGCGCGCCGGGCGCGTCCCCCGTGCCGATGGCCTTCTCGAGCCGCGAGAAGAAGGCCCGCGCCACGTCGCGCCCGCCAGATTGCGCCTCGGCCGCGCGCCGCTCGGACAGGAGGGCGGGATCGCCCTGCCGGGTCACGCCCACGACCGCGACGCCATGGCCAAGATCGCCGAGGCGGCGAGCAGCGAGGTCCAGCTCGCGCCGGGCGTAGCCCGGGGTCATCGCGTTGGCCACGTTGGACGACACGATCTCGGCCGCGCGCGAGGTCGCGGTCAGCCCCGACAGGGCCGAGGACAGGGCGGTGGTGATGCTCATGGCCTATCGCTTGATGTTGGTGGTTTCCTGGAGCATCTCGTCGACGGTCTGGATGACCTTGGCGTTCGACGAATAGGCGCGCTGCGTCTGGATGAGCGCGGTGAGTTCGGCCGCGACGTCGGTGGTGGAGCCCTCGCGCGCGTAGCCGACCACCGATCCGGTCGGCCCGTCGCCCGCGTTCCACAGGAAGAACGAGCCGGAGTTGGGGCTGACCTGGTAGGTCTGGTTGTTCAGCGCGGTCAGCCCGTTGAGGTTCGGCATGTCGACGAGCGGGATCTGGTAGAGCGTGCGCGTGAAGCCGGTGTCGTAGGTCGCGGTGAGGTAGCCGTTCTCGTTCACCTCGACGACGGTGAGGTTGCCGACCGGGCTTCCGTTCTTGGTGATCGAGGTCGGGGCGAAGCTGTCGGACAGCTGGGTCAGGCCGTTCTGGTCGCCGAGCTTGCCCAGCGTCATCGTCAGCGGGCCGCCGGCGACCGTCAGCGCGACGGTGCCGTCGGCGGCGTCGTAGGCGCCGCCGGCGTTCACGACGACGCCGGCCAGCGTTCCGCCCGCGCCGCGCGAGTCGTCGAAGGTCAGCGTGTAGTCGCCGATCAGCGCGCCGCCCTGCGCGCTGTCGCGGATCTGCAGCGTCCACTGGTTCGAGGCGCCGGCGACCGGCACCACCGGGGTGAACCGGACGTCCAGCGTCTCGGAGGTGCCGAGGTTGCCGAAGTATTCGACCGACAGCGGAAGCGTCGTGCCCGGCGCCCCCGCCGCCGTGCCGGTCGCGGGCAGGTTGACGCCCAGCCGGATCTGCGTGGAAGGGTCGCCCGCCTGCTGGTTCGCGTTGACGACCACCGGCTGGAGGCCGCCGGTCGTGTCGCGCGGGAAGACCGGGATGCCCCCGTCCGCGTTCGCGGGCCAGCCGAGGAGGACGAGGCCCGAGGCGGTCTTCAGCACCCCGTTCGCGTCGGGCTTGAACGAGCCCGTGGTGGTCATCATCAGCGTGTTGCCACCCTGCCCCTCGGCCCCGAGGCCGGCCGAGGTCGTGACGGGCAGCATCCCGCGCCCCGACACGGCGAGGTCGAGCGCGTTGGCGGTCGAGACCAGCGCCCCGCGCTCGTCGATCACCCGGCCCGAGCTGGCCCGCACGCCCCCCGCCGAATAGCTGCCGGCGCCGGGGGCCGAGGTGATCACCATGCTCTGGAAGTCGGTCACGGCGCGCTTGTAGCCGTAGGTCGACGAGTTCGCGATGTTGTCCGAGATGGTGGCGAGCCGGGTCGCATGGGCGTTGAGCCCGGCCACCCCGGCGTTGAGGGCGGAGGAGATCGTCATGGGGCGCGCCTTTCTGCTGCTTCGAATCCCGAAGCCGGACCCTGCGCGCGCCGCCTTAAGATGGTCCTAACCCCGCCGGTGGCCTAGCGGTCGCGGCGCAGCAGGACCACCTCCACCCGGTTGTTGCGGATCGCCGAGGGGTCGGGCGTCACGGGCCTGCGGTCCGCGAAGCCGCTGACGCGCTGCACGCGGCCGGGGTCGAACCCCTCGCCCCGGAGCAGGCCGCGCAGCGCCTGGGCGCGCGCGGCCGACAGGGTCCAGACGGGACTGGCCTGCCGCACCACCGGATAGGCGCGCACATGCCCGTTCACCGCGACCTCGTTGGTGGCGAGCGCGAGCACGCCCGACAGGATCCGCGCGATGTCGCGCGTGACCGGGGCGGGGTCGGCCGTCTCGCCGCGGAACAGCGGCGCGCGGTCGAGGTCGAAGATCTCGATCACCAGGCCCTCGTCGGTGACGCGGGTGGTCACGTGGCGCAGCGCCTGCTCCATCGTCATGCTCTCGCCGCCGAAGGCGGTCAGCGCCTCGTCGACCCTCTGGCGCAGGTCGGCCATCGCCTCCCCGGCGTCGGCGCGGGCGATCCCCGAGGCGCGCTCGCCCTCGGCCGGCCGGACGTTCGCGGCGCCCGCGCCGTTGCGCGCCTTGTCCTCGGTCGTGAAGACCGAGTCGCCGCCAAAGGCCCCGTCGCCCCCGCCCGAGATCCGGTTGACGGGGATCGTCGGGCTGAAATAGTCCGCCACCCCCTTGCGCTGCTGTTCCGTCGTCGCGCCCAGAAGCCACATCAGCAGGAAGAACGCCATCATGGCGGTCACGAAGTCCGCGTAGGCCACCTTCCACGCGCCGCCGTGGTGGCCGCCGCCCGCGATGACCTTCTTCCGTCTGATGATGACCGGCGCGGCATTCGTCTGCCTGGCCATGCCACACCCGTATCACACCCGCGTCCCGGTATGGGCCTCCGGAGTGGATGGAGCCTTAACGGGTCAAATGCGCGCGAAATCCCGGGTCATTCCGGATAGCCGTTGGCGGCGTCGGGCGGATCGACGGGCACGGCCAGCCACAGGCTCTGCGTCGGCAGCACGTTCCGCCAGTCGCGGATGAGCTGGCGGTAGGCCGCCCCCACCGGACGGATCCGCCGGTCGAGGTCGTAGAGCCCGACCGGCGTGACGCGGCCGTTCTTCTCGCGCAGCGCCGTGTCCCAGTCCACCTGGTCGGTCAGCGAATACCAGGTGAAGCCGATCATCGGGATGCCGTCGTTGCGCAGCCGCAGCAGGTTCGCCCACTGCTTCCACAGCCAGGATACCGCCTCGTCGCCCTCCGGCCCCTGGCGCAGGTTGGTCTCGGTGTGCATCGTGGGCAGCATGTAGCGCGCGTGGTACTGCCGCGTGATCTCGGAGTAGCCGAAGATCTCGCCCGAGGCGCGGGTCGTGCCGTCGGGCGCGACGCGGTGCTCGTTGGTCCAGTAGTAGTCGTTGCCGAGGATGCAGTGCTGCTTCAGGCGGTTGCCGAGGAAGAAGTGGTACTCCTCCCGCGTCATGCCGTTGTCCATCAGGAACTCGTACATCTCGCTGTCGATCCGCCGCCCGTAGTTCAGGTCGAGCGACAGGAACCGCTGCGCGTTCAGGATCTCGGCCGGGCCGATCGCCGCCGGGCTCTCGGCGTGGAAGTACTCCGACGATTCGCTCTGCACGAAGAGCGCGTCGTCGCGCACCTCGAGGATGGTCTTCATCGCCAGCACGTTGGCCTTCACGATGTGCTTGAGCGCGTTGACGAAGGGGCGGTCGCCGGTCATCTGCTCGTTCCACCAGCCGTAGCGGGCCGAGAAGGTCGCGCAGATGAACATCTCGTTCACGGGCGTGTAGAGCTGCACCCAGGGGTAGCGCTCGGCGAAGGCGCGCGCATAGCGGGCGAACTGGCCGGGGAAGTCGGGGTTCTGGAAGTTGCCGAGCCAGTCGGGCAGGCCGAAGTGGCACAGGTCGACGATCGGGATGATCCGCCGCGCGCGCAGGTCGCAGAAGGTCTCGTCGGCGAAGGACCAGTCGTAGCGGTCGGGGCCGGTCCAGGTGCGGTGGATCGGCGGGCCGTAGCGCAGGTGGCCGATGGCGAGTTCCTGCACGAGGTCGAAGTCCTCGCGCCAGCGGTCGTAGTGGCCGCTGGCTTCCATCTGGTCGACGCGGGTGCGGCCCTGGTCGATGGTGGGATAGCTGTTCTCGATCCCGGTGCAGAACATGAAGTGGGCGATCGTCCCGTCTCCCGCGTGGCGGCCGGTCCATGCCGGCCCGTTCGGAAATGACCGGGCCGGCCCGCGGGTTCCCCCCGGCGCGGGCGCGATCCGCGGCGCGGGGCCGCCGATCGCCCCTTCCGGGCGCGGGCGGCGCTGCTATCGTCGCGCCCCGGGGGGCGTCATGGGCTTCGTGCTGGCGATCGACGGAGGCGGAAGCGGGTGCCGGGCGGCGGTGGCCCTGCGGGGCGGGGCCGTCCTGGGCCGCGGCACGGGAGGGCCGGCCAACATCGCCGCCGACCCCGACGGCGCGCGGCGCGCGATCCTCGGCGCGGCGCGGGCGGCGCTGGCCGCGGCGGGCGACCCCTGCGCGCCGGGCGACCTCGACGCGGTGCTGGGGCTGGCCGGAGCGAACGCGCCCGGCGCGGCGGACCGGCTGAGGGGCGCGCTGCCCTTCGCCGCGAGCCGGATCGAGAGCGACGCGGTCACGGCCGCCGCCGGCGCGCTCGGCCCCGGGGACGGGGTGGTGGCGGCGCTGGGCACCGGCTCGGTCTTCGCCGCGCAGCGGGGGGGCCGCATCCGGCAGATCGGCGGCTGGGGGCTCGCGCTGGGCGACGAGGGCAGCGGGGCCTGGATCGGCCGGGCGCTGCTCGCCCGCGCGCTGCGGGCCGAGGACGGGCTCGTCGCGCAGACCCCGCTTCTGCGCGCGGTCGCGGCGGAGCATGGCGGCCCGCCGGGGATCGTCGCCCTGTCGCTGGCGGCGCGCGGCGCGGACTACGCGGCGCTCGCCCCGCGCGTGGCGGGATCGGACGACCCGGCGGCCCGGGCCATCATGCGCCGCGCCGCGCGCGACGTCGCCGCATCCATCGCCGCCCTGCGGGGCGAGGCGCCGCTGCCGGTCGTCTTCCTCGGCGGGCTGGGGCCGACCTACGCGCGGCTGCTGGCCGGCCGCTGGCCGGTCTCCGCGCCGCTGGGCACGGGTCTCGACGGCGCGCTGCGGCTGGCGGGGGCCGCGCCGTGACCGTGATCGCCGGGGCGCGGGTCTTCGACGGGCGGCGGCTGCGCGGCGGGCTCGCGGTGGCGCTCGACGGCGGCCGGATCGACCGGATCGCCCCCGCCGGGTCGCTGCCCGCCGACGTGGCGCTTGCGGGCGGGATCCTGGCCCCCGCCTTCCTCGACCTGCAGGTGAACGGCGGGGGCGGCGCGATGGTCGGGGCGGGCACCGACGCCGGGGCGCTGGACCGGCTCTGCGCGCTTCACCTGGCGCTCGGCAGCGGCGGCATCCTGCCCACGCTGATCACCGACACGCCCGACACGACCGCGCGGGTGCTCGCCGCCGGGGCCGAGGCGGCCCGGCGGGGGACGGCGGGGTTCCTCGGCCTGCACCTCGAGGGGCCGCACCTCGACCCGCGGCGGCGCGGGGCGCACGACCCCGCGCTGATCCGGCCGATGACCGACGACGACGCGGCGCGGCTGGCCGCGGCGGCGGGGCGCCTGCCGCGCCTGATGGTGACGCTGGCCCCCGAGGCGGTCACGCCCGCGCAGATCGCCCGGCTGTCCGCGGCGGGGGTGATCGTCAGCCTCGGCCATACCGACTGCACGGCGCCGGCGGCGCGCCGCGCGATCGAGGCGGGCGCGCGCTGCGCCACGCATCTCTTCAACGCGATGAGCGCGATGGGCAGCCGCGAGCCGGGGCTCGTCGGCACCGTCCTCGCGGGGGACCTGCCGGCGGGGCTGATCGCCGACGGGATCCACGTCGCGCCCGAGGTGATGCGCGTGGCGCTGGCCGCGCGCCGCGACGGGATCTTCCTCGTCTCGGACGCCATGGCCTTCGCGGGCAGCGAGGCGACCGAGGCCCGGCTGAACGGCCGGAGGGTGCTGCGCCGCGAGGGGCGCCTGACGCTGGAGGACGGGACGCTCGCCGGGGCCGACCTGACGCTGCCGGGCGCGCTGCGGGTCCTGCGGGACGCGGGCGTCCCGCTCGAGCGGGCGCTGGCGATGGCGACGCGCGTGCCGGCGGCGGTCATCGGGGCGGCCGACCGCGGGCGGATCGGCCCCGGGGCGCGGGCGGACCTCGTGCATCTCGACGACGGCCTCCGGGTCCGGCGGGTCTGGTCCGCGGGGGCCGAGGTTGCCGCGCGGACGGCCTGACCGTCAGTCCTCGGTGTCGAGCTCCTCGTCGACCTCGGCCGCGATCCTCATGTTGGCCATGTGGCGCGCGATCCCCTCCTCGACGTTCTCGAAATACTCGAGCCGGCCGTCCTCGAGCACCGCCGCCGCATGGCACATCCGGCGGATCTGGCTCATCGAGTGGGTGACGACGATCGCGCCGCTGCGCGACAGCCGGTCCCGGAAGACCTCGGCGCTCTTCTTGCGGAAGACGGCGTCACCCACGGCCGTCACCTCGTCGACGAGGTAGGTGTCGAAGTGGATGCCCATCGACAGCCCGAACGACAGCCGCGACCGCATCCCCGAGGAATAGGTCCGCACCGGCATGTCGAAATGCTCGCCCAGCTCCGCGAAGTCGCGCACGAAGTCCAGAAGCTCGTCGGTGTCGACGCCGTAGATCCGCGCGACGAACCGCGTGTTCTGCCCCCCCGTCAGGTCCTTGTGGAAGCTGCCGCGGAACCCCACCGGCCAGGAGATCGACCCGGTGCTGACGATCCGGCCCCGGTCCGGGTCGACCGAGCCCGAGATCATCGCGAGGAGCGTGGACTTCCCCGCCCCGTTGCGCCCCAGAAGGCCGACCGAGACGCCTGAGGGGAAGACCATCGACAGGTCGTCCGCGACCACCTTCCGCCTGCCGTTCAGGTGGAAGGCCTTGCTCAGGTTGCGCAGCTCGATCATCGGTCAGCGGCGGTCCCGGATGCTGTAGTAGATCAGGATCATGAGCGACCAGCCCAGCATCAGGAAGAACCCGGTCAGCGCGAGGATCAGGGCCGACCGGGGGTAGAGCGCGCCCTGCGCCAGCGTCGGCTCGACATGGGCGGCGAGATAGAGGCTCTTGCGGTTGGCCTCGGCCTGCGCGGCCTCGAAGATGATCGTGGCGGAGCGGAACTGCTCCTCGGCGACGGTGCGGTCGATCTCGAGGCCCTCGTACTCGGCGACGATGGCCGCGTAGTCGTCGGCCTCGGCCGCGCCGCCGACCCCCACGCCGAACTTCGACCGCTCCTCGGCGATCCGGCGCTCGATCACCTCGATCCGCCGCTCGATCTGGCCGATCCGGGGGTCGGCCCCGTTGCCGCCGCCGCGCAGCACGTCGAGCTCGATCAGCGCCTCGGCGAGCTGGCCCTGAAGGTTGTTCAGAAGCCCCTGCTGGCCCTGGATGTCCGAGATCGGGTCGACCACCTGGTTGCGCGACCGGAACTCGGTCAGGGCCTGCCGCACGGCCTTCAGGCGGTCGGCCGAACGGGCCAGCTCGGCGCGGGCGTAGCGGGTCGCGTCCTCGCGCGCGACCTCGGCCAGGCGGTTGATCATCGTCGAGGAATAGCCGAGCACGGCGCGCGACACGGCCTGCGCCTCCTCGGGGGTGAAGGCGCGCACCTCGAGCCGGATGATCCCGGTCGCCTCGTTGTAGCGGATCGTCATCATCCGCTTCCAGTAGTCCACCTTCTCCTCGATGGTGGCCCCGGCCTTCAGCGAGAAGAGCGGATCGGTCGCCGCGTTGCGTCCGTAGATCGACAGGAGGTCCATGTCGCGGTCGAGCTGGGTCACGAGATCCTGGCTCAGGATGAAGTCATAGAGGATCTCGGCGTCGGTCGAGGCCGATCCCGTCAGCTGGCTCAGCCCGCCCAGCATGTCGACGGGGGCCGCCCCCTCCTCCTGGCGGACCGAGAAGCCCGCCTCGGAGGCGTACTGGTCCTGCGCGAAGGTGTAGAGGTAGCCCGCGAGCAGCAGCACGGGCAGCAGCACGAGCAGCACGAAGGACACCATCGCCAGCCGGTGCCGCCCCCGGATCGTGGCGGGCGGGGCGGCGGGGCGGACGGCGGCGGCCCCCTGCGGCGCGCCCGGGGGGCCGGGCGGGGCGGCGGGCCCCACCGGCTGCGGGGCGCCGCCGCCCGGGGTCTTGATCGGGCTGACGTTGCCGGACGGCGCCTCGGGCCCGGCCGCCGGGGGGGCGTCGGCGCGCCGCTCGGGCACGACCTTGAGCGCGGGCCCGACGGGCTGCGGACGCGCCGCCGGACCCGGCTCGGCGGTCGTGCCGGCCTGGGACCCCTGCCCGTCGGTCTTGTCTGAGTCCAAGGCGTCGTTCCCGTGCTGGCGGCCCCCGCCGCGGGGCGGCGTCCCGCGCGCCGTCCCGGCCGGAGCGGTCCGCGGCGCGTCGATGCGGTTTGCGCTTCCGCCCGGTTTCCTACTATAGACTGCCGCAGGGAATCCAGACGGAAAGCGGGAGGCCCGCCGCCGCCCGGCGGACCCGATGCCGCACCGCCGGGGCCCGGCCCACCCGAACGCGGGGACGAACGGATGAGCGAGACGACCACGGGCTTCCTGCCGATGGCCCAGCGGCCGGGACGGATGGCCGGCCCCTGGCGCACCCTGCGGTCGATCGGCGCGCTGATGATGCGCGAGATGACCACGACCTATGGCCGGTCCGTGGGCGGCTACGTCTGGGCCCTGCTGGAGCCGATCGGCAGCATCGCGATCCTGACGGTGGTGATCACCTCGGGGCTGGGGCTGCGGCAGCCGGCGCTGGGGATCAGCTTCACGCTGTTCTACGCGACGGGCGTGCTGGTCTTCACGCTCTACGTCCGTACCCAGCAGCGGATCGCGGGCTCGATCACCTATTCGCGCGCGCTCCTGCGCTATCCCTCGGTGCGGTTCTTCGACGCCATCGTCGCGCGGTTCACGCTGAACGTGGTGACCCAGATGATCGTCATGGTGATCGTCTTCGCGGGCATCCTCGCGATCTTCGAGACGCGCGCGATCCTCGAGGTCCGCTGGATGCTGCTCGCGGTCGCGATGGGGGGCGCGCTGGCGCTGGGGGTCGGCATGATCAACGCGCTGCTGATGCCGCTGTTCCCGGTCTACGCCTCGGTCTTCGGGATCCTGACGACGCCGCTCTTCTTCGTGTCGGGCATCTTCTACACCTACGAGAGCCTGCCCGCCTTCGCGCAGGACTACATCTGGTACAATCCGCTGATCCACGTCACCGCCATGATGCGGCGCGGCTTCTACGGGCAATACGCGGCCGAGTTCGCCAGCCCCGCCTACGTCTTCACCCTGTCGCTGGTGCTGATGGTGATCGGGTATGTCCTGCTGAACCGGTTCCACCGCCTGATCGTCGGCGAGTGACGGGCGCTTGAAGGCCCCGGCGCGCGGGTCCATGTTGGCGGGCGGAGGGCGACGATGACCGAAGACCGATTTCCCGGCTGGCACGGCACGACGATCCTCGCGGTCCGGCGCGGCGGCTGCGTGGTCGTCGCCGGCGACGGGCAGGTCAGCCTCGGGCAGACCGTGATCAAGGGCACGGCGCGCAAGGTCCGCCGCCTGTCCCCCGGCGGGCGCGAGGTGGTCGCGGGATTCGCCGGCTCGACCGCCGACGCCTTCACCCTGCTGGACCGCCTGGAGCGGAAGCTCGAGGCCATGCCCGGCCAGCTCGCCCGCGCCAGCGTGGAGCTCGCGAAGGACTGGCGCACCGACAAGTTCCTGCGCAACCTCGAGGCCATGCTGATCGTGACCGATGGCTCCACCCTTCTGGTGATCACCGGCGCGGGCGACGTGCTGGAGCCCGAGCACGACGTGGCCGCGATCGGCTCGGGGGGCAACTACGCGCTCGCGGCCGCGCGGGGCCTGATGGCGACCGACATGGACGCCGAGGGGGTGGCGCGCGCCGCCATGGCGATCGCGGCCGAGATCTGCGTCTACACGAACGGCAACCTCACCGTCGAACGGATCGCCGCGTGAGCGCGCCCGACCGCCTCGGCGAGGACGACGTGCGCTCGGCCGTGGCCGCGGGCCTGCTGACCGAGGCGCAGGCCGCGGGCCTTCTCGCCCATGCCGCGGCGAGGGCGGGGCGGCGGGCCGCCTTTACCCGCGACGACGAGCCGTTCGAGCTGTTCCGGGGCTTCGCCGAGATCTTCGTCTCGCTGGGGCTCGTGCTGCTGATCGCGGGGCTCCTGGCCTTCAGCGGCTTCTTCGGCGGGTTCCTGGCACCGGCCTTCGCGGCCTTCCTGTGCTGGTCCTTCGCCTACTACTTCACGCGCCGCCGCCGCATGACCTTGCCGAGCATCGTGCTGTCGGCCGGATTCGCGCTGGGCGTGGGCACTGCGCTGGCCCTCGCTCTCCGCTCGGCGCTGGGGGACGCGGCGATGACGGGGCGGGGCGTGATCGTCGTGTGGTGCGTGCTGGTGCTGGGCGCGCTCGCGCTGTGGTACCGCGCGTTCCGGGTGCCCTTCACGCTGTTCCTCGCGGGGCTGACGGGGTTGGTCCTCGTCTTTGCCGCGACGGTCGACCTTGCGGCGCTGGCCGCGGGCGCGGCGGACTGGACCGCCTTCTTCGATCTGCGGGGGGGATCGGGCCTCGCCGTCGGCACGCTGGTCTTCGGCCTCGGCGCGCTGGCGGCCGGTCTGTGGTTCGACATGCGCGACCCCTACCGGCTGGGGCGGTGGTCGGCCGCGGGCTTCTGGCTGCACATCCTGGCCGCGCCCGCGCTCGTCAACACCGTGGCGCTGACGGCCTACAACGCGGGCAGCGTCGCGGGGAACCTTCTCCTCGCGCCGACGCTGGCGCTGGTCGCGCTGTTCGCGCTGGTGATCGACCGCCGGTCGTTCCTGACGGCGGGGATCGGCTATCTCGCCGTCCTGCTCGCCTGGGCGCTCCGGGTCGGCGAGGAACCGGCGTCGGTTGCCCTGCTTCTTCTGGTGCTGGGCGCCTTCCTCACGGCGATGGGCACCTGGTGGACGCCGCTGCGCGGCGCCGTGCTGCGCCTTCTGCCCGAGTTTCCGGGGAAGTCGCGCCTTCCCCCCTACGCGGACGCGCCATGACCGACCTGACCCCCCGCGAGATCGTCTCGGAGCTCGACCGCTTCATCATCGGCCAGGCCGAGGCCAAGCGCGCCGTCGCGGTGGCGCTCCGGAACCGCTGGCGGCGCCGGCAGCTCGGGGCCGACCTGAGGGACGAGGTCTACCCCAAGAACATCCTGATGATCGGCCCGACCGGCGTGGGCAAGACCGAGATCAGCCGCCGTCTCGCAAGGCTCGCCCGTGCCCCCTTCCTCAAGGTGGAGGCCACGAAGTTCACCGAGGTGGGCTATGTCGGGCGCGACGTCGACAGCATCGTGCGCGACCTCGTCGACGCCGCCATGGTCGACACCCGCGCCCGGATGCGCGAGGAGGTCCGCACCCGCGCCGAGGCCGCCGCCGAGGCGCGCGTGATCGAGGCGCTCGCGGGGGCGGGCGCGCGTGAGCAGACGCGCGAGATGTTCCGCGCCCGCCTGCGGAAGGGCGAGCTCGACGCCACCCCGATCGAGATCGAGGTGGCCGACCCCGCGCCCGCGCTGCCCCTGCCGATGGGCCCGGGGATGGAGATGCAGATGCAAGGGCTGCAGGACCTGTTCGGGAAGGCCTTCCAGCGCACCACGCGCCGGCGCATGACCGTGGCCGAAAGCTACGAGGTGCTGGTCGGGCAGGAGGCCGACAAGCTTCTGGACGACGAGGCGGTGAAGGCCGCGGCCCTCCGCGCCGTGCAGGAGGACGGGATCGTCTTCCTCGACGAGATCGACAAGATTTGCGCGCGCACCGACGCGCGCGGGGCCGACGTCAGCCGCGAGGGCGTGCAGCGCGACCTGCTGCCGCTGATCGAGGGCACGACCGTGTCGACCAAGCACGGCGCGGTGAAGACCGACCACATCCTGTTCATCGCCTCGGGCGCGTTCCATGTCGCCAAGCCCTCGGACCTGCTGCCCGAGCTTCAGGGCCGCCTGCCGATCCGGGTGGAGCTGCGCGCGCTGACCGAGGCCGACTTCGTGCGCATCCTGACCGAGACCGACAACGCGCTGACGCGGCAGTACGTCGCCCTGATGGGGACCGAGGGCGTCACCCTGCGCTTCACCGACGAGGGCACCGCCGCGCTCGCGCGGATCGCCGCGGAGGTGAACGGCAGCGTCGAGAACATCGGGGCGCGGCGGCTCTACACGGTGATGGAACGGGTGTTCGAGGAGCTCTCCTTCACCGCCCCCGACCGCGGGGGCGAGACGGTCACGGTCGACGCGGGCTTCGTCGAGCGTCACCTGGGCGAGCTGTCGCGTTCGGCCGACCTCAGCCGCTACGTGCTGTGATCCGCGCGCCACGATCCGTCGCGGCGCCCGTCCTCGTCCTCTGGCTCGTGCTGGCCGCCTGCGCCCCGCGCGGCGAGATCACGGTCCGGCCCGACGCGGCGGAGGTCGGGCGGGTGGAGACGGTCTTCGTCGCGACGAACCGCGCGATCGACCCCGCGACCGGCAGCTTCGGCCCGGGCCGGTCGGAGACCGCCAGCTTCGCGCGCTTCGCGATCGCGGTGCCCCCCGACCGCGAGCCCGGCACCATCGCCTTTCCGCGCGACCCCGCGCGGGCCGACCCGCGGCGCGACTTCCTGACGGTCGACCGGGAGCTCTACCCGGACGCCCGCGCCTTCCGGGCCGCGCTCGGCGAGGCGCTGCGCGCCCGTCCCGCCAGCCAGCGCGACGTCGTCATCTACGTCCACGGCTTCAACAACACCTTCGCCGAGGGGCTCTACCGCATCGCGCAGCTGTCGAGCGACCTCCGCGCCCCGGCGGTCGCCGTGCATTACTCCTGGCCGTCGCTGGGCAACGCGCTGGGCTACGTCCACGACCGCGACTCGATGCTGCTGTCGCGCGACGGGCTCGAGGCGCTGATCCGCGACGTGTCGCAGGCGGGGGGGCGGCGCATCCTGCTCGTCGGCCACTCGATGGGGGCGGCGCTGACGATGGAGGCGCTGCGCCAGATCGCCATCCGGGGCGACCGGAGGCTGCTCGGCGACATCGACGGCGTCATGCTCATCTCGCCCGACATCGACGTCGACGTGTTCCGCAGCCAGGCCCGCGCCATCGGCGACCTGCCCGAGCCCTTCGTCATCTTCGGATCGAACCGCGACCGCTGGCTCAGCCTGTCGGCGCGACTCACCGGCGAGCAGGCGCGGCTCGGCAACCTGACCGACGTGACGGCGATCGCCGACCTCAGGGTCATGGTGCTCGACGTGGCGGCGGTGGGCGGCCCGGGCCACTTCGCGGTCGGGGACTCGCCCGCGCTCCTGAACCTGCTGGGGCAGATCGGCGACCTCGACCAGGCCTTCGGCCGCGACACGCGGGGGCGGACGGGGCTTCTGCCCGGGGTCGTGCTGACGGTGCAGAACGCGACGCAGGTGGTTCTGGCCCCGGTCGTCGCGCTCGACCAGGCGACGCGGCGGCGGCCGCTAGCCCCCGCCGCGCCGCAGGTAGAGGTAGAGCGCCCCTGACCCCCCGTGGCGCGGATGCGCCTCGGCCACCTGAAGGACCGCCGCCACCAGCGGCGGCAGGCGCAGCCAGTGCGGAACCTGGCGGCGGAGGACGCCCCTCGGCCGGTCCGCCGGCCCGTCGCCGCCCGGACCGCCCTTCCCGGTGATCACGAGGACCAGCCGCAGCCCCCGCGCCTGCGCGCCGAGGACGAAGCGGACCAGTTCGGGATGCGCCTCGGCCAGGGTCATCCCGTGCAGGTCGAGGCGCGCCTCGGGCACGAGCCTGCCGCGGGCCATGCGGCCGAAGGCGCGGGCGTCCATGCGCAGGGGCGGGGCGGCCGGACCCGCGGACGGCGGCAGGGGCGCGGGCGGGCGCTCGCCGATGCGGAAGCCGGGGAAGGCCGGCGGCGGGGGCGCGGGATCCGGGGCCGGGGCCAGCCGCGCGGGCAGGTCGGCGATCGCGGCGCGCGGCCGGTCGGGCGGCTGCGGGCGCAGCGCCGCGGCGGTGCGCGCGACCGCCTGCCACAGCCGTTCCTCCTCGGGGCGCAGGGTGCGCTTGCGCGCCATGGCCTAGCCGTCCCCCTCCGCGGCCGCGTAGGCCCGGTCGATGGGCAGGAGGACGATCATCCGCCCGCCATCCTTGACGCGCCCCGCCGCATCGCCCGCCGCCGGGCCGGTGCCGTAGAAGATGTCGGCGCGCTGCATGCCCCTGATGGCGCCGCCGGTGTCCTGCGCGACCATCAGGCGGCGCAGCGGCCCGGCCCCGTCCTTCTCGATCCAGACGGGCGCGCCCAGCGGCGTGAAGGCGGGGTCCACCGCCACCGATCGCAGCGCCGCAATCGACCGCCCCATCGCGCCGATCGGCCCCTTGTCGGGCGGCAGGTCCCGCAGCCTGCGGAAGAAGACGTAGGACGGGTTGCCGGCCAGCAGGTCCGCCCCGGCCGCGCCGTTGGCGCGCACCCAGGCGCGGATCTCGGGGGCCGAGACATCCTCCATCCGCAGCGTGCCGCGCCGCACGAGCTCCTGCCCGATCGACAGGTAGGGCTGGCCGTTCCTCGCCGCGTAACCCACGCGGATCACGCGCCCGTCGGGCATCCTTATGCGGCCCGAGCCCTGCACCTGCAGGAAGTAGACCTCCACCGGGTCGTCGAGCCAGGCGATCTCCAGCCCCCGGCCGCGCAGGACCCCGCCCCGGTCGATCTGCTCGCGCGTGAGCCAGACCTCGCCCTCGGTCAGCTCGGGGGGCTTGGCGTAGATCGGCCAGGCGAAGCGCGGGGTGCGGACGGGCGAGCCCGGCAGCTCCGGCTCGTAGTAGCCGGTGAACAGCGCGGGCGGCGCACCGACCAGCACGGGGCGGAAGGCCATCTCGAAGAAGGCGCGGGCCGCGGCCGGCCCGGGCGGCACCGCCGCCGCCAGCCGGCAGAGCGGCCCCCATTCGGGCCCCTCGAGCGCATCGCAGGTCTCGCGGAAGGTCGCTAGCGCCGCGCCCTGGTCGTCGTCGGTCCAGCCGTCCAGCGCCTCGAAGGCGAGGATCTGGGCCGTCGCCGGCGTCACCGCGGCGGCCAGCAGGGCCAGCGCGAGCGCTGCGGCGGCACGCATCACTCCCCGGTGGCGACGAGCTGCCAGTTCGGATCGGTCGCGCCCATCGTGCGCGCGAAGGTCCAGACGTCGCGCTGGCGCTTGATCTCGGTCGGGCTGCCCTCGACGATCGTGCCCGCCCTGTCGCGGACGACCGAGGTCATCTCGCCCAGGAAGCGCACCGAGACCTCGGCATGGCGGCTGCCCGCGTCGAAGGTCGCGTCGGTCAGCGTCAGTTCGCGCAGGCCGACGAAGTTCGCCTCGACCGTCAGGCCGTTGCGCTCGCGTTCGGCGACGGCCTCGGTGAAGGACTGGAACACGTCGTCGGAAAGGAACGGCCGGATCGAGGCGAGGTCGCCCTTCTCGAAGGCCATGACGATCATCTCGTAGGCCCCGCGCGCGCCCTGCAGGAAGGTGTTGACCGAGAACGAGGGTTCGGCCTGCTTCATTGCGGCGAGGGCCCCGGCCTGGGGGCTGCCCTCGGGCACGTGGTCGACGATGTCGCGGTCGGGGCCCCCCTCGATCACGTCGAAGTCGCGCCGCACCTTCGGGCGCAGATCCTCCACGGGCACCGCCGGCTTCTCGAACCCCTCGCGGGTGCCGAGAACGCTGCGCAGCTTCAGGATCAGGAAGATCGCGACCCCGGCCAGGACCAGCAGTTGAAGAAGCGAGTTGCCCATGAAATCCTCGGCTGTGGACGTCGCGCGCCGGGCCGTGCCCCGCGCGCTGGCTTCTATGTAGGGGAGCGTCGGGCCCAAGTCCACCGGACCGCCGGCGTTTCCCCCCGCGCATCAGGCGAGGCTGTCGAGCCCGCCCGTCTCGAGCGCCGCGCAGAGCCGCCCCCAGGCCTGCGCGAGGTTCCGGTCGACGGCCCCCAGCCGCGCCGTCCAGTCCCCCAGCCCCGCCAGCGCGCGGTCGCCGTCCGAGATCCCGCGCAGCGCGACGAGGGGGACGGCGAAGGCCTGGCAGGCGCGCAGGACGGCGTAGGTCTCCATGTCCACCATGTCGGCGTCGATCGCCCCGTAGCCCGCCCCCGACACCACGTCCGCGCCCGTCGACAGCGTGGCGCCCGGCAGGCCGGGCACCCGCAGCGGCATCGGCAGGACGGCCGGAAGGCCGAGGAAGGGCGTCTCGCCCCTGGGGAAGCCCAGAGCCGAGGCGTCGATGTCGCGCCAGGACACGGCGGTCGCCTGGTAGACCTCGGTCGGCGCCAGCCGCGCCGATCCCGCCGAGCCGAGCGACACCACGAGGTCGGGCAGGGCGCGGGCGCGGTCCAGAGCGGCCAGCGCGCGGGTGACGGCAACCGCCGCCTCCACGGGGCCGACCCCGGTCATCAGCGGGCGGATCCGGGCGCGCAGCGCGGGGCCGTATTCGGCCCCGGCCGCCATCACGGGCAGGACGCGGGCCGCGCCGACCCGCGCGACCAATGCCGCCCCTGCCGGCGCCCCCCCGGTGTCCATGAACCGCTCCCGTGCCCCGGGGCAGGGTGGCGCAGCCCCGCCGGCGCTGTCAATGCGGCCCGGGGCCTTGGGTCCGGCGGCGCGATCCCTATCTTGGCGGAAGGCCGGTCCCCGGTGGGGCCGGGCCGCCGCCAGGGAAGGTTTCCGCCATGCGCCTGCTGCTGCCCCTCGTCGCGCTGCCGCTGATCGAGATCGCGCTCTTCGTGACGCTCGGGGCCTGGCTCGGCCTCTGGCTGTCGCTCGGCATCGTCATCGGGTCGGCGGTGCTCGGCACCGCGCTGATCCGGCGTCAGGGCCTCCAGGTCCGCGCGGAGCTGGCCCGGACCCTGCGGAGGGGCGGCGATCCGGCGCGGGTGATCGCCGACGGCGGCCTTTCGGTGCTCGCGGGCGTCCTTCTGATCCTTCCGGGCTTCCTGACCGACGCGCTGGGCCTCCTGCTCCTGATCCCGCCGCTGCGGCGGCTCGTCATCGCGCTGGTCGCCCGGCGGCTGCCGCGCGGCGTCCGCGCCTCACCGGCCCGCGACGGGGCGGTCGTGATCGAGGGGCGCTACGTCCGCGAGGGCGAGACCCCGCGCCCCCCCGGCCCGCCCTCGGGGTGGACACGGCATTGAGGACGGCCCGCCTTCCTGCTAGAGGAGGCGCAAAGTCCGGCGGGCCCTCCCGCCCCCAGGAGCGTTCCATGACCGAAGCCAACGGCGCCACCCCCGAAGCCCCGCCGCAGATCCGCATGCAGGTTCTGGCGCAGTACATCCGCGACCTGTCGTTCGAGAACATGGTGGCGCAGAAGGGCCTGACGGGCGGCGAGGTCCAGCCCGACATCCAGGTCGCGGTCAGCCTCGACGCCCGCAAGCGCAGCCAGGAGCACCAGTTCGAGATCATCAACAAGTTCCGCGTCACCTCGAAGAACAAGGCCAGCGGCGAGACGCTGTTCCTCATGGAGCTGGATTACGGCGGGATCTTCCACGTCGAGGGCGTCACCGACGAGCAGCTCCACCCGTTCCTGCTGATCGAGTGCCCGCGCCTGCTGTTCCCCTTCGTGCGGCGCATCATCTCGGACGTCACCCGGGACGGCGGCTTCCCGCCGCTGAACGTGGATACGGTGGACTACCTGTCGCTCTACCGGCAGGAACTCGCGCGGCGCGCCGAGGCGCAGAAGGCCGGCACCCCGCCGCTGGTGTCCTAGGCGCGCCTCAGCCAGACGGCGGCCGGTCCCAACCCTGCGACGAAGGCCGCATGGGCCGCTTCCTCCTCGGGCGTGATGCGGGGGGGGAGGGGCACGGGGCGCGGCCGGGCGCGGCCGGCGGCCGGCCCCTCCTCCGTCCGGCGCGGGCGGGGGTCGTCGTGCCCGAGGACGAGGCCCGGCTGCCGCCCGCCGATCAGCTCCAGATAGACCTCGGCCAGGATCTCGCTGTCGAGAAGAGCGCCGTGTCTGGAGCGGCCCGAATTGTCGACGCCGAACCGCCGGCACAGCGCGTCGAGCGAGGCCGAGGCACCGGGAAACCTCGCCCGCGCGATCTGCACCGTGTCCACCGCCCGCGCCGCGGGCAGGGCCGGCAGCCCGGCCTGCGCAAGCTCCGCGTTCAGGAACTTCAGGTCGAAGGCGGCATTGTGGATCACCAGCGGCGCGTCGCCCAGGAAGTCGAGCAGCCGTGCCGCCACCGCGCGGAACGTGGGCTTGCCGCGCAGGAACCCGTCGGTCAGGCCGTGGACCGCGAGGGCCTCGGGCGGCATGGGGCGCTGGGGATCGAGGTATTCGTGGAAGGTCCGCCCCGTCGGGACGTGGTTGACCAGCTCCACCGCGCCGATCTCCACCACGCGGTGCCCCTCGGCGGGGTCGAGGCCGGTGGTCTCGGTGTCGAGGACGATCTCACGCATGGCGGGCCCGGATGTGGTCGATGAGGGCGGCAACATAGGCCCGCGCGACCGCCGGCGAAAGGGTCTCGAGGATATGCGTGGCCCGGGCGCGTTTGTCGGCGTCGGGCATCTGGCGGGCCAGCAGCCGGCGGAACAGGTCCGCGGTCATCCCGGGCCGGGCGAGGACGCGCGCGCGCTGGACCTCGGGCGGGGCGGTGACCAGCAGCGTGGCATCCATCGCGGCCTCGGCGCCCGTCTCGAAGAGAAGCGGGATGTCGAGGACGGCGAGCCCGCCCGTCAGGCCCCCGAGGAAGGCCGCGCGGTCGGCGGCGACAAGGGGATGGACGACCCCCTCCAGCCGGGCCAGCGCCGCGGGATCGGCGGCGATCCAGTCCCGCAGGGCCTCGCGCAGGATGCTGCCGCCGGGCCCCCGTGCCGGGGGATGCAGCGCCCCGACCGGACCCGCCGCCGCGCCGCCGGGGGCATAGAGGCGCGCGACCGCGCGGTCGGCGTCCCAGACCGGCACCCCCGCCCCGGCGAAGAGTCCCGCGGTGGCCGACTTCCCCATGCCGATGGACCCCGTCAGGCCCAGCCGGAAGACGCTCATGCCGCCAGCACCGCGTCGCGGGTCGCCTCGTCGACCTCGGGGCGCTGGCCGAACCAGCGCTCGAAGCCCGGCGCGGCCTGGTGCAGCAGCATTCCCAGCCCGTCGACCACGGTGCAGCCCGCCGCCCGCGCCTGCGCGAGAAAGGCCGTCTCGAGCGGCGCATAGACGAGGTCGGTCACCACCGTGCCCGGCGACAGGCCCTCCAGCGGCACCGGCAGCGCGGGCTTGCCGACCATGCCCAGCGCGGTGGTGTTCACGACCGTCGCCGCGCCCCCGACCATCGCGCCGGCCTGCGCCCAGTCGTGCACCGTCACCTTCGCGCCGAAGTCGCCGCGGACCGTCTCGGCACGCGCGCGGGTGCGGTTGGCGAGCCGGATCTCGGGCACGCCCGCCTCGATCAGCGCGGCGACCACGGCGCGCGCGGCTCCGCCCGCGCCCAGCACCGCCGCGGGGCCCGCCGAGGGCTGCCAGCGGGGAGCGCCCTGGCGCAGGCTGGCGAGGAAGCCGGCCCCGTCGGTGTTGTCGGCGTGGACGCGCCCGTCGCGGCGGAAGATGAGCGTGTTCGCGGCCCCGATCAGCGCCGCGCGGTCGGTCACGATGTCGGCGAGCCGCAGCACGTGCTCCTTGTGCGGGATCGTGACGTTGACCCCGACGAAGCCCAGCTTCGGCAGCAGCGCCAGCGCCGCCTTCAGGTCGGCCTGCGCGACGTCCATCGGCACGTAGTGCCCGGCGATCCCGTAGCGCCGCAGCCAGTGGCCATGCAGCGCGGGCGAGCGGCTGTGCGCCACCGGCGAGCCGATGACCCCGGCCAGCGGGATGCGCGGATGGTCGGTCATGTGGCGATGAACCCCCGGAGGCCAAGGTAGTCGAGAAGCGGGACGATCGGCAAACCCTGGATCGTCGGCGTGTCCCCCTCCACCGCGGCGAAGAGGCGGATCCCCTCCTCCTCGATGCGATAGCCGCCGAGGCTGTGGCGGATCCTGTCCCAGTTCCGCGCGACGTAGGCATCGAGCCAGGCGTCGGACAGCCGCCGCATCGTCAGCCGCGCGACCCCGACATGGCGCCAGACCGGTGCCGTCCCGTCGTAGAGGACGAGGGCCGACAGCAGATCGTGCCGCCGTCCCTGCAGGCGCGCGATCTGGGCGCGGGCCTCCCCGGGCGTGGCGGGCTTGCCCCAGGCGCGCCCCTCGAAGGCAAGGACCTGGTCGCAGCCGAGCGTCAGCGCGCCCGGAGCCGCGAGCTTCCTCGCCTTGGCCTCGGCCAGCGCGTCGGCGATGTCGCGCGGGGCGGCCCCCTCGGCCTCCAGCGCGGCGCGCAGGCCCTCCTCGTCGATGCGCGCGGCCCGGGCGGTCACGTCGAGGCCCGCGGCGCGCAGGATCGCGAGCCGGATCGCGGACCCCGAGGCGAGGAGCAGCGGGCGTTCGGGCGACGGGGACGCGGCTGTGGACATTCGGCCTTTGTTCCGGCGGTGGGACAGGGGAGGGATCAGGCGCAGGGCCGGTCGTGCCCGCCGCCGGCCCGCCCTGTCAAGGCAAAGGGCCGATTCGTCCCCCTGTGGAGGGCCGGGTGCCCCGGCTGCGGAGAAACCGGCCGCGGTCGCGCCCGCGTCGCCGGCCGCCGGCCTGTCCACAGGGCTGTGGTCCGGCAAGGCCTTGGATCAGAGGGACGAATGGCGTCGTCGCCCAATCCGGGGACGGGCCTGGCCGGCGGTCGTGCACCGGGGACGGTGCGGTGGACAAGCGGCGCGATCCCCTTGCCCACCGGGCCAACATCATCTTCTCTCCCTTCGGGATTCTTCTTCTTGAAGACAGAAGCAGGCGGGGTTCGGGCGTGCAGGATTTCCTTTCGGCGGCCTATCCCTGGGTCAAGTCCGCGCATGTGGTCGCGGTGATCGCCTGGATGGCGGGGCTGTTCTACCTGCCGCGCCTGTTCGTCTATCACGCCGAAGGTTTCGCAAGGCGCGGCGTCGCCGCCGGCAGCGACATGGACCTTCTGTTCGGTCATCAGGAACGGCTCCTGCTGCGCGCCATCATGAACCCGGCGATGGTGGCGACCTGGGTCTTCGGCCTGATGCTCGTCTGGACGCCCGGGATCGTCGACTGGGGCGCCCTCTGGCCCTGGGCGAAGGCGGCGGGGGTCATCGCGATGACCGCCTTCCACATGTGGCTCGCCGGGCGGCGGCGCGACTTCGCCGCCGGGCGCAACACGCTGTCGGGCCGGCGCTACCGGATCATGAACGAGGTGCCGACGCTGCTGCTGGTGCTGATCGTCGTCTCGGTGATCGTGAAGTTCTGACCGCGTCCGCAGCCGGTTGACAGCGCGCCGCGCGCCGCCTAAGTCGCGGGGGCGGGGCCGTCCGGCCCGCCGCATCCTCCGCCGCATCCCCCGTACTCAGTCGCGTTGCCGGCCCCCCGAGGCCCCGAGTACCCAGAGAGCCCCCTCCGATGACACCCGATTCGATCGCCCCCGAAGCCTCCGACGCGCCGGTCGGGCGCCTGAACCTCGCCGAGCTGAAGGCCAAGACCCCCGCCGACCTTCTGGCCATGGCCGAGGAGTGGGAGATCGAGAACGCGCCCTCGATGCGGAAGGGCGAGATGATGTTCCAGATCCTCAAGGAACACGCCGAGGAGGGCTGGGAGATCGGCGGCGACGGCGTGCTCGAGGTGCTGCAGGACGGGTTCGGCTTCCTGCGCAGCCCTTCGGCCAACTACCTGCCGGGGCCGGACGACATCTACGTCAGCCCCGACATCCTGCGGCAGTTCTCGCTGCGCACCGGCGACACGATCGAGGGCGTGATCGCCGCCCCGCGCGAGAACGAGCGCTACTTCTGCATGACGAAGGTCACGCGGATCAACTTCGACGACCCCGAGCGCGCGCGCCACAAGGTCCACTTCGACAACCTGACGCCGCTCTATCCCGACGAGCGCTTCAAGATGGAGGTGGACGACCCCACGCTGAAGGACCGGTCGGCGCGGATCATCGACCTCGTGGCACCGATCGGCAAGGGCCAGCGCGGCCTGATCGTGGCCCCCCCGCGGACCGGCAAGACGGTGCTCCTGCAGAACATCGCGCATTCGATCGCGACCAACCATCCCGAGTGCTACCTGATCGTTCTGCTGATCGACGAGCGGCCCGAGGAGGTGACCGACATGCAGCGGTCGGTGAAGGGCGAGGTCGTGTCCTCCACCTTCGACGAGCCCGCGACGCGCCACGTCGCGGTGGCCGAGATGGTGATCGAGAAGGCCAAGCGCCTCGTGGAGCATAAGCGCGACGTGGTGATCCTGCTCGACAGCATCACGCGCCTCGGCCGCGCGTTCAACACGGTCGTCCCGTCCTCGGGCAAGGTGCTGACCGGCGGCGTCGACGCCAACGCGCTGCAGCGCCCGAAGCGCTTCTTCGGCGCGGCGCGGAACATCGAGGAGGGGGGGTCGCTGACGATCATCGCGACCGCGCTGATCGACACCGGAAGCCGCATGGACGAGGTCATCTTCGAGGAGTTCAAGGGCACCGGCAACTCCGAGATCGTGCTCGACCGCAAGGTCGCCGACAAGCGCGTCTTCCCGGCGATGGACATCCTGAAGTCCGGCACGCGGAAGGAGGACCTGCTCGTGGAGAAGGCCGACCTGCAGAAGACCTACGTGCTGCGGCGCATCCTGAACCCGATGGGCACCACGGATGCGATCGAGTTCCTGATCGGCAAGCTGAAGCAGACGAAGTCGAACGCCGAGTTCTTCGATTCGATGAACGCCTGACGGGCGCGGGCACCGATGGCCGACACGATCTATGCCTTGGCCTCCGCGCGGGGCAAGGCCGGCGTCGCCGTCGTCCGCCTGTCCGGCCCGCAGTCGCGCGCGGCGCTGGAGCGGCTGGCCGGTCCGGTGGCCGAGCCGCGGCGGACCCACCTGCGCCGCCTCGTGCAGGACGGGGGGATCCTCGACGAGGCGCTCGTGCTGCGGTTCGAGGCAGGCGCCTCGTTCACCGGCGAGGCGGCCGCCGAGCTGCACCTGCACGGCGGACCCGCGACCGTTTCGGCGGTTCTCGGCACGCTGGCCGGGCTGCCCGGCCTGAGACCGGCGGAGCCGGGCGAGTTCACACGACGCGCGCTCGAGAACGGAAACCTCGACCTTACCCAGGTCGAGGCGCTGGCCGACCTGATCGACGCCGAGACCGAAGCGCAGCGGCGGCAGGCGCTGCGCGTCCTGTCGGGCGAGACCGGCGCGCGGGCGTCCGCCTGGCGGCGGGACATCGTCCGCGCCGCGGCCCTCGTCGAAGCCACGATCGACTTCGCCGACGAGGACGTGCCGGTCGACGTCATGCCCGAGGTCCGCACGCTGGTCGCGGGCCTGCTCGGCGCGCTGGAGACGGAACTGGCAGGGGCACGCGCGGCCGAACGCCTGCGGGACGGGTTCGAGGTCGCCATCGTCGGCGCGCCCAACGCGGGAAAGTCGACGCTTCTGAACCGGCTGGCCGGACGGCAGGCGGCGCTGGTCTCCGTGACCCCCGGCACGACGCGGGACGTCATCGAAGTGCGGATGGATCTCGGCGGGCTGCCCGTCACCTTCCTCGACACCGCCGGGCTGCGCGAGGCCGTCGATCCCGTCGAGCAGGCGGGGATCGCGCTCGCCCGCCGGCGGGCGGACGCCGCGGACCTCCGGGTGATCCTGGTCGGTCCCGGCGAGGATCCCCCGATCGAAACGCGGGAGGATGACCTGATTGTCGGCGCCAAGGCCGACCTGCGACCGGGCGCGGGCCTCCGCGTCTCGGGCCTGACCGGCGATGGCATCCCGGAGCTCCTTGATCGGATCACGGAGGTTCTGGCGGCGCGGGTCGTGCGCCCCGGCGTTCTCGTCCGCGAGCGTCACCGCCTCGCGGTGGGCCGCGCGGTGGCGGCACTGCGTTCGGCCGGCCAAAGCCTCGCGTCGCAGGCGCCAAGCCCGGAGATCCTGGCCGAGGATCTGCGGCAGGCCGCCCGCGCGCTCGACGAACTCATCGGGCGGGTTGCAACCGAGGATCTTTTGGGCGAGATCTTCGCGAGCTTCTGCATCGGAAAGTAGGTTTCACGTGAAACAGGTCGATGTCGTCGTCGTCGGGGGCGGTCATGCGGGCTGCGAGGCCGCGGCCGCCGCCGCGCGGATCGGTGCTCGGACCGTTCTCGTGACCATGCGCCGGGATACGGTCGGAACGATGTCGTGCAACCCGGCGATCGGCGGCCTCGGCAAGGGGCATCTCGTCCGCGAGATCGATGCGATGGATGGGCTGATGGGGCGGGCGGCGGACGCGGCCGGAATCCAGTTCCGGCTGCTCAACCGCCGGAAGGGACCGGCCGTCCAGGGTCCCCGCGCGCAGGCGGATCGCGCGCGTTACCGTGCCGCCATCGGCATGCTGCTGGACAGCCAGCCCGGGTTGACGATCGTCGAGGACGAGGTTGTCGATCTGATCGTCGAGGACGGTCGCTGCAGGGGCGTTGTTCTCGGATCGGCCGGCCGGCTACGCTCGGCTGCGGTCGTCCTCACGGCCGGGACGTTCCTGAACGGGGTCATGCACATCGGCGCCGGGCGGCAGTCGGGCGGACGCGTTGGCGACCGGGCCTCGGTGCGGCTGGCCGACCGCCTGCGAGAGATCGTCCCCGCTCAGGGGCGGCTGAAGACGGGCACGCCGCCGCGTCTCGACGGCCGGACGATCGCCTGGGACCGCCTCGAGAGGCAGGCGGGGGATGACGAGCCGACGATGTTCTCCTTCCTGAGCGAGCGTCCGTCGGCCCCGCAGGTCGCCTGCGGCATCACCCAGACCAACGAGCGCACGCACGAGATCGTTCGGGCGAACCTGAGCCAGTCGGCGATGCACGGCGGCCACATCGAGGGGGTGGGGCCACGCTACTGCCCGTCGATCGAGGACAAGGTCGTGCGGTTCGCCGAGAAGACGTCGCATCAGGTGTTCCTCGAGCCGGAGGGGCTGACGGACCCGACGGTCTATCCCAACGGCATCTCCTCCTCCCTTCCGGCGGAGGTGCAGGAGGCGTATGTCCGGTCGATCGCGGGGTTGGAGGAGGCGCGCATCCTGCGCCCCGGGTACGCGATCGAGTACGATTTCTTCGATCCCCGGTCGCTTTTGCCCTCGCTGCAGCTCCGGGCCCTGCCGGGTCTCTTCCTCGCGGGCCAGATCAACGGGACAACGGGCTACGAGGAGGCCGCGGCTCAGGGGCTGGTCGCGGGACTGAACGCCGGTCGGGCGGCAGCGGGCCGGGATCTTGTCGCCTTCGCACGCAGCGAAAGCTACATCGGCGTCCTGGTTGACGATCTGACGACGCAGGGCGTGACGGAACCCTACCGGATGTTCACCTCGCGCGCGGAGTACCGCCTGGTGCTCCGCGCCGACAACGCCGACCAGCGCCTGACGCCGACGGGCATCGCGCTCGGCTGTGTGGGGCCGGAGCGCCGGGCGGCCTTCACCCGCAAGGCGGAGGCCCTGGATGCGGCACGCGCGACGCTGGCCGCCCTGTCCTTCACGCCCCACGACCTGCGCAGCGGCGGCATCGACGTATCGCTCGACGGTACGCGGCGAGACGGTCTCGACGTCCTGGCGCTTGGCGGATCGCCGGAAACCGGTCTCCTGACGGCGCTCCCGGCCGTCGCGTCAATCCCGCATGCGATCCGGGACCAGCTCTGGCGCGACGCGCTCTATCGCCCGTATGTCGCCCGGAAGGCGCAGGACGTCGCGTCGCTTCGGCGCGACGAGGCGACGGTGCTGCCGGAGGGCATCGCCTATCGGGGCCTGCCCGGTCTTTCGGCGGAACTTCAGGCAAAGCTTGAACGGACGCGCCCGGCCACGCTGGCGCAAGCCGCGCGGATCGAGGGGATGACGCCGGCGGCTCTGACCGTGATCCTCGCGCAGGTCCAGCGCGCCAGCCGGCGGGCCGTCCATGGATGACGCCAGACCGGCGCTCGACGTTTCACGTGGAACACTCGAACGGCTGGAGGTCCTTGTCGACGAACTTCTGCGGTGGAACACCCGCATCAACCTGATCGGGCGTGATACGGCGGGCCTAGTGTGGTCGCGGCACGTTGAGGATTCGATCCAGACCTTCCGGTGCTGGTCCGGGCAGGGATCGCGCTGGGTCGATCTGGGCAGCGGGGGCGGGTTTCCCGGGCTCGTCGTGGCGGCTTTGGCGGCCGAGGAGGCCCCGGGTCTCTCGGTCACGCTCATCGAGGCGGACGCCCGCAAGGCGGCGTTCCTCGCGCAGGCGGGCCGCGCGATGGGGGTGCCGGTCGAGGTGCGGGCCGCGAGGGTGGAAGCGGCGGCCGGTGCCGTGGGCGAGGTCGTCTCGGCGCGGGCGCTGGCACCGTTGCCGAAGCTTCTCGCCCTCGCCTTTCCCCACCTCACCGCAGGGGCGCAGGCCATCTTTCCCAAGGGCCGGACCTTCCGGTCCGAGATCGAGGAGGCGCGCCGGACCTGGGCCTTCGCCTGCGAGGCCGTGCCCAGCCGAACGGACCCCGAGGCGGCGATCCTGTCGATCACGGCGCTGGAGCCGCGGGCATGACCGGTCCGCGCGTCCTTGCCATCGCGAACCAGAAGGGCGGCGTCGGCAAGACGACCACCGCGATCAACCTCTCGGCGGGGCTAGTGGAGCTTGGCGCGACCGTCCTGCTTGTCGACATCGACCCCCAGGGCAACGCCTCCACCGGGCTCGGGATCGACATCGCGAAGCGCGGGGCCACGACCTACGACCTTCTGGTGGAGCGGATGCCGCTGTCCGACGTGGTGAGGCCCACGGCGATCGAGGGGCTGCGGATCGCGCCCGCCAATGCCGACCTGTCCTCGGCGGACCTGCAACTCATGCAGGACGACCGCCGCAGCCTGCGCCTCCGCGACGTGCTTCGGGATGACGATCCGATGCTGGCGGGCCTCGATTTCGTGGTCATCGACTGTCCGCCCTCGCTGAGCCTTCTCACCGTCAACGCGCTTCTCGCCAGCGATGCCGTCCTCGTCCCCCTTCAGAGCGAGTTCTTTGCGCTCGAGGGCCTGTCGCAGCTTCTGCTGACGATTCGCGACATCCGCGAGGGCGGCAATCCCGACCTGCGGCTGGAAGGGGTCGTCCTCACCATGCACGATCGCCGCAACAACCTGTCCCAGCAGGTGGAGCGCGACGTCCGTCAGACGCTGGGCGACCTCGTCTTCCAGACGGTGGTGCCGCGCAACGTCCGGGTGAGCGAGGCGCCGTCCTTCGCCATGCCCGTGCTCGCCTACGACGGCGGCTCGAAGGGCGCGCTGGCCTACAGGGCCTTGGCGCAGGAGGTGATGGCGCGGTATCGTCGTCTCCGGTCACGAATGGAACATCCCGCATGACGCAGAAGCCGGTTCAGCCACGGGGCCTGGGGCGCGGCCTGTCGGCGCTGATGGCCGACCTCAACGTCGACGCCGGCGCCGTGCCGGGCGCGGGTCCGGCGCGGCGCCCGGACGGCGTCGTTCCGGTCGAACGGCTGCGCCCGAACCCGAACCAGCCGCGCCGGCACTACGCGCCCGAGGCCCTGGAGGATCTGGCGGCATCGATCCGGGCGAAGGGCGTGCTCCAGCCGCTGATCGTCCGGCCGGTTCCGGGAACCGCCGACTTCGAGATCGTCGCGGGCGAGCGGCGGTGGCGCGCGGCGCAGATCGCGCAGGTGCACGAGGTTCCCGTCCTCATCCGCGATTTCGACGACACCGAGGTGCTCGAGGTCGCGATCGTCGAGAACATCCAGCGGGCCGACCTCAACGCGATGGAGGAGGCGGCGGCCTACCGGCAGTTGATGGACCGCTTCGGCCATACGCAGGAACGGCTGGCCGAGGCCCTGTCGAAAAGCCGCAGCCACATCGCGAACCTCCTCCGTCTCCTGTCGCTGCCCGAGGATGTCCAGGACCACCTGCGGTCCGGCCGGCTGTCCGCGGGGCACGCGCGGGCCCTGATCACCACGGGCGATGCCTCGGCCCTTGCGCGGCGGGTCATCGCCGAGGGCCTCTCGGTCCGCCAGACCGAGCAGATGGTGAAGAAGCCCGGCCCCGCGCACGACCGGGGCCGGCGGACGGCCGAGAAGGACGCCGACACGCGGTCGCTCGAAGCCGACCTGTCGGCGCAGCTCGGCATGACGGTGGCGATCAACCACGACGAGGGATCGGGAAGCGGGGTGATGATCCTCCGCTACCGCAGCCTCGAGGATCTCGACCGGCTGTGCCGGGTGCTGTCGGTCAGCGATCCGGACGGGTCGCGATGAAGACCGCGACCGCACTCATCAGGGCCGCCTGAGCGGCGAGGACGCCTGCCGGGACGCCGGCCCAGGCCGACAGCCCGAAGACCACGGCCATCGACGCGATCGCCAGCCCCTTCATCGGCCGCCGGATCGCGCCGTTTCGTTCCCAGTCGCGGATCGGGGGGCCGAACCGCGGATGGCCGAGAAGCCAGGCGTGCATCCGCGGCGAGGACCGCGAGAAGCAGAAGGCCGCCAGCAGCAGGAACGGCACCGAGGGCAGCACGGGAAGGACGACCCCGGCGAGCCCCAGCGCCAGCGCCGCGAAGCCGGCGGCGATCCAGACCGGGCGCAAGGGTCACGCCCCCGCGAGGCGCGCGATCACGCCGTCGAGGACGGGACGCCCCCGCGCCGTGGCGGCGAGGCGGTCACCCTCGACCGCGATCAGCCCGAGATCGGACAGGTCGCGCAGCGCGCCGGCCTCGGGCGGGCCGCCCATCGCCGCCAGCCGTGCCAGCGACAGGCCCGTGCGGAGCCGCAGGGCCATCGTCAGGTACTCGTCGCGTCGGTCCGATACGGTCAGCGCCTCACGCGGCCGCTCGCCGGTCCCCCGCGCCTCGACCCGGTTCAGCCAGTCGCCGGGTGGCTTCGGGCAGACCGTGGCCCACCGCGTCCCCCCCAGCGTCAGCCGACCATGCGCGCCCGGGCCGATCCCCGCATAGTCGCCGCCCCGCCAGTAGACGAGGTTGTGGCGCGACTCGGCCCCGGGGCGCGCGTGGTTCGAGATCTCGTAGGCGGGCATCCCCGCGGCCTCGCAGAGCTCCTGCGTGGCCTCGAAGATGTCCGCCGCCAGATCCTCGCCCGGAAGACCGCGCAACCTGCCGCGCGCCAGCCGGTCGGCGAAAGCCGTTCCGGGCTCGACCGTCAGCTGGTAAAGCGACAGGTGATCGACCGCCATCGCCAGCGCCTGCCCCAGTTCGGCCTTCCATGCCGCCAGCGTCTGGTCCTGCCGCCCACAGATCAGATCGAAGCTGACCCGGTCGAAGGTCGCGCGGGCGACCTCGAAGGCGGCCCGGGCCTCGGCCACCGTGTGAAGCCGCCCCAGCCGGCGCAGGTCGGCATCGTCCAGGGCCTGGATGCCCATCGAGATGCGGTTGACGCCGGCCTCGCGGAAGCCCCGGAACCGTCCCGCCTCGACCGAGCCGGGGTTCGCCTCGAGCGTGACCTCCAGGTCGTTCGCCAGCGGCCAGGTCGCGCGCACGCGCGCCAGGATCGCGTCCACCACCGCGGGGTCCATGAGCGACGGCGTCCCGCCCCCGAAGAAGACCGAGTTGAGCACCCGGCCGCGCGTCTCGGCGCCGATCCGGTCGATCTCGGCCAGATAGGCGCGCTGCCAGCGGGCCTGGTCGATGCTGGCCGCGACATGGCTGTTGAAGTCGCAGTAGGGGCACTTCGACTGGCAGAAGGGCCAGTGCAGGTAAAGACCGAACCCTCCGTCCCGCCAGTCGTCCACGCGCCGTCCCCCGACCTGCACTATCCCCGGAAGGCCGTGACCTCGATCTCGACCAGCATCTCCGGGCGGATCAGGCCCGCGATCACCATCGTCGCCGCAGGCCGGACCTCGCCCAGCGCCTCGGCCAGCACCGGGGCCAGTCCCTCGACAAGCCCGGCGTCGGTCAGGATGTACCGGACGCAGACGATGTCGCCCAATCCGAACCCCGCTTCGGATAAAACCGAACGGATCGTCGAGAAACAGTTGCGCGCCTGACCGGCGACGTCCCCGGGGATGGCCATCGTCGCGTAGTCATACCCCGTGACGCCCGAGACGAAGCACCACCCGCCCTTCACGACGGCGCGCGAATAGCCGAGCGCGGCCTCGAAAGGCGAGCCGGCCGAGATCCGCCTCATCCCAGCGCCCCCGCCACGAAGGCGGCGAAGGCGCGGCCGCGGTGGCTGATGCGGTTCTTGGCCCAGCGGTCCATCTCGGCGAAGGTCGCGTCGAACCCGTCGGGCTGGAAGATCGGGTCGTAGCCGTGGCCCCGGGTCCCGCGCGGGGGCCAGACGACCCGGCCGGGCATCGCGCCCTCGAACACCGCGTCCGTCCCGTCGGGCCGGGCAAGGACCAGCGTGCAGCGGAACTGCGCGGCGCGCGGCTCCGGCGCGCGGGCGGCCTCCAGCGCGTCCCAGGTCCGGGTCATCGCCTGCAGGAAGTCGCGGCCCCCGGGCGTCTCGGCCCAGTCGGCGGTGCGGACGCCGGGCGCGCCCCCCAGCGCATCGACGCAGAGGCCGCTGTCGTCGGCGAGCGCGGGAAGGCCGGTCGCGCGCGCCGCGGCATGGGCCTTGATCCGGGCATTGCCCGCGAAGGTCTCCTCGGTCTCGGCCGGCTCCGGCAGGCCCAGCGCGGCGGCCGACGCGGCCTCCACCCCGAAGGGCTCCAGCAGCGCCGCGATCTCCTCCAGCTTGCCCGCGTTGTGGGTGGCGACGACCAGCCGGTCGCCGCGGGCGAGCCGCCTCATGCCAGCGCCGCCTTCTGCGCCGCGACCAGAGCCGCCGTCCCCGCCTCGGCAAGGTCCAGCAGCGTCCCCATCTCGTCGCGCGAGAAGGTGCTGCCCTCGGCCGACATCTGAACCTCGATCAGCCGGCCGCGCCCGGTGAGGACGAAGTTGCCGTCCGTGCCCGCCGCCGAGTCCTCGGCGTAGTCGAGGTCGAGCACCGGCTGGCCCGCGTAGATCCCGCAGGACACCGCCGCCACGTGGTCGACGATCGGGTCCGACGCGATCGTCCCGGTCTTCAGCAGCCGGTCCACCGCCAGCCGCAGCGCGACCCATCCCCCGGTGATCGCGGCGCAGCGCGTGCCCCCGTCGGCCTCCAGCACGTCGCAGTCGACGACGATCTGCCGCTCGCCCAGCGCCGAGCGGTCGACGCCCGCGCGCAGCGCCCGGCCGATCAGGCGCTGGATCTCCTGCGTGCGGCCCGACTGGCGGCCCACCGCCGCCTCGCGCCGCGTCCGGCTGTTGGTGGCGCGCGGCAGCATCCCGTATTCCGCCGTGACCCAGCCGAGGCCGGTGTTCTTGAGGAACCCCGGCGCCTTGTCCTCGATCGTGGCCGAGCAGAGCACATGGGTGCCCCCCACGCGGATCAGGCACGACCCCTCGGCGTGCCTCATGACGCCCGCCTCGATGGCGATGGCGCGCGGTTCGTTCAGGGCTCGGCCGGAGGGGCGCATCGTCGGTCCTTGCGAAGGGATCGGGCCACATACGCCCCCCCCGCGCCGCGATGCAACCCCCGCGGGCCCGGTCCGATTGACGCGCGGGCGGCCCGACCCCTAGATTGGCGGGCCCCGGACCGGCCTGCGAACGGAGACGCGCCGCCCATGCCCGACAGCCCCCGGCTTCTGGCCGAGATGAACGAACGCTCGCGCGAGGTCTTCCGGCGCGTGGTCGAGGGCTACCTCGATTCGGGCGATCCGGTGGGCTCGCGGACGCTGACCCGGACCATGTCCGAGAAGGTCAGCGCCGCGACGATCCGCAACGTCATGCAGGACCTCGAGTATCTGGGCCTGCTCGACCACCCGCATGTCTCGGCGGGCCGGGTGCCGACGCAGCTCGGCCTGCGGATGTTCGTCGACGGCCTTCTCGAGGTCGGCACCGTGGCGGAATCCGACCGCGAGAAGCTCGACGCCTCCACCGCGACCGAGGCGCCCGACGTGGCGACGCTTCTCGATCGCGTGGGCTCGACGCTGTCCGGCATCACGAGGGGCGCGAGCCTCGTCCTGGCGCCCAAGAGCGAAGCCCCCATCCGCCACATCGAGTTCGTGAGCCTCGGGCCTGACCGCGCGCTCGTGGTGCTCGTCTTCGCCGACGGGCACGTGGAGAACCGCCTCTTCACGCCGCCGCCGGGCCTGACCCCCTCGGCCCTGCGCGAGGCCGCGAACTTCCTCTCGGCGCTGGCGCAGGGCAAGACGCTGGGCGACCTGCGGCAGGCCATGGCGCAGGACATCGCCCGCCGCCGGCAGGAACTCGACTCGCTGGCGCAGTCGCTGGTGGAACGCGGCCTTGCGGTCTGGGAGAACCCCGGCGAGCAGTCCGAGCGCCTGATCGTGCGCGGCCGCGCGAACCTGATCGACGCCGCGGGCGACAGCCCCGACTTCGAGCGCGTCCGCCAGCTCTTCGACGACCTGGAGCGCACGCGCGACATCGCCGAGTTCCTCGACCTCGCCGAGGCCGGCGAGGGGGTGCGGATCTTCATCGGGTCGGAGAACAAGCTTTTCTCGCTTTCGGGTTCCTCTCTGGTTGTCTCTCCCTATATGAACGCGGACCGGAAGATCATCGGGGCGGTGGGCGTCATCGGGCCGACGCGGCTGAACTATGGCCGCATCGTCCCGATCGTCGACTACACGGCCCAGCTTGTCGGCCGCCTGATGTCGGGGCGGGGCAAGGGCTAGCGAAGGAAGGCACTGGAATGGCACAGAAGACCGGGGCAGAGGCCATCGAGCCCGACGTGGCGACGGAGGACACGCCCGAGGCGGCCCCCGCGCCGCAGGACGAGGTGGCGGTCCTGCGGGCCGAGCGCGACGACTACCGCGACCGCTTCATGCGTGCGCTGGCCGATGCCGAGAACACCCGGAAGCGCGGTGAGCGCGACCGGCGCGAGGCCGAGCAGTACGGCGGATCGAAGCTCGCGCGCGACATGCTGCCCGTCTACGACAACCTGCGCCGCGCGCTCGACGCCGTGACCGACGAGCACCGCGCCGTGGCCGCCCCCCTGATCGAGGGGGTGGAGCTGACCCTGCGCGAGCTTCTGAACGTGCTGACGCGCCACGGCGTGACGCCGATCGTGCCCGAGGTGGGGGACGCCTTCGACCCGCAGCACCACGAGGCGATGTTCGAGGCGCCCCTGCCCGGGACCCGTGCCGGCCAGATCATCCAGGTGATGGCCGAGGGGTTCCTTCTGCACGACCGCCTGCTGCGCCCCGCGCATGTCGGCGTGTCGTCGAACACGCAGGGCTAG
>ERZ1066118.295-NODE-295-length-51263-cov-14.495040_pt1 | contig 51263 bp, 52 predicted proteins | sample MGYA00382765_ERZ1066118 | MGnify/ENA primary metagenome ERZ1066118 (study PRJEB33369, sample SAMEA5778348) | biofilm metagenome | biome: Industrial cooling water; feature: Water cooling tower basin; material: Biofilm | place: United Arab Emirates | collected...
GCCACCACCTTGACGGCGGATCCGCCGGTCTTGTCGACGACGCCCACGGTCACCCTCGGCACGATGAGGACGGAGAACACCAGCAGCACGGTGGCCAGCCACTTCCAGCCCTGCAGCTTCTCAGGCGCGAAGGCGTAGGCCACCAGCGCCGCGATGAAGCCGCAGAAGGCCACGGCGGCGACTGCCGCCATGTAGTCGCCCGAGCCGTGGATGGCTGCCGCAGCGTTGAAGATGCCGAACAGGCTGTCGGCGTTCTGGTAGGCGAAGATCTCCCACATGCGTCGCTCCTGGGGATTGGCCCGCCTCCGGGTTGCTGGCGCGGCGCCTGTGGAAACGGCCCTGCCGACCGATGTGTCAGCGGGCCTGGAAGGCGGCCTGCTGCCCCAGCATGTCCATTACGTGCTGGGGCATGCTCGACCGCAGCTGCCGCTCGAGCTGCTCCAGGTGGCTGGACACCGCCCGGAACGAGCCGACCTTCTGGTACAGCAGGTTCTTCTCCTGCGACAACTGCAGCAGCATGGCCTGGGCCCGCTGCCTCACCAGGTTGGCGCGATCCCGCTGGGTCTGCTGCAGGGTGTAGTCCTTGTCGAGCGCCGCCATGCCCACGCGGAGGTTCCGTTCCAGGAAGACGTAGGCGTAGTCGGCCGCGATCACGTCGCGGTACTGCGCGATCAGGCTGTCGGACAGCCCGGAACCGGGGATCGTCGCGCCGATCGAGAGCATCTTGTAGACCGGCTCGGTGGTCTGGTTGACGAAGCCGACCTCCGCCGAGTTGTTTGGGATCGCCGTGCGCGTGGCGATCTTGTCGGCGATCGAGCGCATCATGGTCTCGACACGTGCGGTGAAGGGCGTGTGGGTGTAGCTGGTGTTCAGCGTCACCACGTCGCAGTCGGTGTAGTTGTTGCACCGGAGCAGGTGCTGAGTGACGTTGGTGCCGGTGCCCGCCGCCTGGCCGTACAGCAGCTGGCTGATCGAGGTGATCGTCGGCGCCACGGGTTCGGGGTCGCGCGCCGCATCCTCGGCGTAGAAGATCACCGTGCCGACGATGCTCATGATGAGCTCGCGCTCCTGGTCGTCGAGGTAGGTGCCGGTGCGCTGCAGCGCCTTCCAGGTCAGGTTGCCGACGAAGGGCGCCTTGTTGCGGATGTTGGCGTCGCCCGAGGATCGGGCCGAGGCCAGGATGCCGGGGCGGTCGGTCGCGCAGCGGCGGCGCGCGGCATCCCGATCGGTCTCCAGGCCCATTTCGATGGCCAGATCGGAACAGGCCTCCTGCGAGCCGAAGCCCGCCGCCTCGGCCGCCGTGCTGACGATCGCCTTCGCGGTCTCGCAGGAGTTGATGCGCGCGTTGTTGATCCAGGTCTCCAGGCCCTTGGCCCACTTGGTCAGCCCGCCCAGCAGCGGCGAGACCGACTCCAGCGCTAGCTGGAAGGCGATGCCCGGCAGCGCGGCCGTGATGTTGCGCAGCATGTTCTTGAACTCGGCCGCCGAGATGTGCGAGAAGGAGCCGCCGAACACGTCGATGCCGCCGCAGCCGGCGCGGGCGCTCGGAAACTGGATCGCCGCGAGCTGGTAGACCTTGTTCGGTGCCCGCATGAACAGGCTGCCCCCGGTGTAGGTGTTGAAGGTCTGCCCCCGGAACGCTCCCGGTGCGGTGTAGTTCCCGATGGCGCCCAGGCTGTTGAACATGTTGTTCACCTCGGTGTTCAGGTCGCCGGCGCGCAGTGGCGCTGGGCCTACGGCGAGGGCGGAGCAGCACAGGGCGACCACCACAGCGCGGTGCGGGGACCGGTCGGCGTCGGTACGCTTCATCGGGGGCTCCTTTGGATTTCTGTCTGCGCCGGTGCGGGCTCACCGCCTCAGCGCTGATGGGTCAAGCGGGCCTGGGCCTGCAGGCCGCCAGTCGCGCTCAGGAAAGGTGTGGCTGCGCTGTCGGGTGAGGCCGCGACCATCGAGATGCGTTCCACCAACTGCGCCTCGGACAGCACGCCGAAGCCGATCGGGGTGATCTTTCCGGTGAAGGGTTGGGCGAGGTAGACGGCGGGAACCTGGCTCACCCGCAGCGTGGTGGCGATCCCGTTGTCCCGCCGTGCGTCCGCGAAGCCGGGGATCGGGCCACCGTCGACGCTGATCGCGACCACCTTGATGCCGTGTCGGGCCTGGAAGGCCTCGAGCGTCGGCGCGAATGCATGGCAGTAGGGGCAGTCGCTGCGGAAGAAGAAGAACAGGACATGGTCGCGGCCCAGGGCACTGATGGACTGGCTGCGCTGGGTCGTCTGAAGCTGGTCGAACACCTCCAGCGCTTTCGCGTTCACCGGACGTCCCTGGAGCGTGGGATCGAGTTCCGGGCTGGCCCATGCGATGCGCTGCGCCACGTCGGCGAAGGTGGATGCGCGCGACACCACCTGGGCCTCCAGCTCCATGTAGCGGCGTACGTTGGCTTCGGTCGGCCGCATGATGGCGATGTGCCGGCGCTCCTCGAGGGCCTTCTGCAGGCGCTCGAACTCGACGATCTCGGGAGGCTTGGGGGGCGAACGCCGGGGTGCAGTGGCGGCGCTCGATGCCGGTGCGGCCCGCCGCGGTGCGGAAGCCGGTGGTTCGGGCGGCGACATCTCCGGCTCCTCGTAGAAGTGCCAGCCGCGCCAGTTGTCGGACCAGTATGGCCGTCCGGGGTCCTGCGGCTGCGCAAGGACGATCGCCCCGCTGCCGAGCAGGACAACGAGGCAGAGTGCGAGCCGAGCTTGGCGCGAGGCAGTGCGGCGCAGCGTCATGGGCGCCGCCTCACGACAGCGACCGCGGCGGCTGGCCGTCGCGGCAGTAGTTGATGCCGAAGTCGATGGTCTGCCGCCGGGGTGCCTGCACGCCGCCAGCGCCGTAGTTCGGCAGCTGCACGCCGTCTTGCCAGAAGCGCACGTTCAGGCGACTGCAGCCGGGCTGGGCGTAGCGCTTCTCGGTGCTCACGTCGATGTAGATCGGCGTCGTGGCGTTGAAGCGCCTCGAGATCGCGTCGGCGACCTCGCCGACCAGGACCCCGTGGGCCTTGCCGTCGGGTGCGTCCAGGGCCGACAGCATCAGGTGCCTGGCATCGCGGACGGGCATTCGTTCCTGAGCCGTGGAAGTGCTGGCAAACAAGGCGCAGGCGGCGCCGACCAGAACGGTGATGGCCCTCATTGGCACTTCCCCTGGCCGTAGTAGCAGGTGGGCACGCGGCTGGCGCTGCCGGCCTGCAGTGCGTTGACGTTCGGCAGGGTCGGTACCAGCGACGCGTAGAACTCCGACAGGTCCATCGCCGCGAAGTTGAGCGTCTGAAGCTGCGCGACGGTGAAGCCGGAGCAGTCGGCGTTCTGCGCGCCGCCCCAGCCCTTGCCGATCTGCGCGCGGCCCTGTTCATTGACGATGCGCGCCAGCATCGAGTTGAAGCAGCACTTCGAGGTGCTGTGCTCGACGCACGACACGCACACGCCCAGGACCCGGAAGCAGGATGAGCACCAGGTGCCGATCGTGTGGCACAGCCTGGCGCCTTCCTTCATCGCCAGCTTCCCCTCGTCCTCGTTGCAGGACATCATCGAGAGGACGATGTAGATGATCACCGCGATGGCCAGCGTCCACGGGTCGAAGGCCACGACCAGGCTGTCGCCGGCATACACGGCCACCGATCCGGCGGGCAGGGCGGCGCCATTGACCGCCACCGTCACGCCATAGGTCGTGAAGGTGCCGCTGAAGCCGCCGCCCATCAGCAGCGCCGAGATGCCCTGGTAGATGAACTGCTGGTTCTGCGAGTTCATCAGCACGTCGAAGACCAGACGCGAGCCGCCGCCGAAGATGCTCTGGTTCGTCATGCCGGCGCCGGCGCCGTCGGCGTAGCAGCAGTTCTTCAGCAGGCGGTCGCGGCAGCGGTTCTCCTCGCCCTTGAAGACCTGCATGCGGTCGGCGTCCAGGTAGATGCCCGCCTCGCGCCCGGCCTCGAGCATCGACATGCTGCGCGCAAAGTCGGGGTCGTTCGGCGCGCCGATGTCGAAGCAGTTGCCGCTCAGGCAGAAGACGTTCGTCGGGCAGTTGCTGGTGGTGGTGACGGTCTCGGCCGGCACCGGGCAGCTGTAGCCGTCCTCGAACACCTCGCACACGCCGGTGACGGCGTTGGTCTGCCGACAGGTCGACGACTGCGGCGTGCAGCCTGCTGCCACCAGCGGTGCGCACTGGTCGGCTGACGCGCCGCCGCTGCACGACATGGTGCTCCGGTACTCCCAGCAGTCGCGGGTGACGGCCACGCCGTCGACGACCTTGGTCGCTGGGCCATCGGTGCAGACGGCGGGCGTGGTCGTGGTGCAGCGACCACCGGCGTCCAGGGTCGGGCAGTGGTCGTCCCAGCGGTCGGTCTCGGTGACGGTGGTGGCTGGCCGCGTGTAGGACAGCCGCATCGTCGGAATCGGGCCGAAGGCGGGGTTGGGCGCCCAGCCGATCACGGCCCGGTCCGCGTCGATGTTCCAGTAGGTACCGGCCACGGTGCCCGTGATGTCGATGCCGGCATAGGGCGTCCAGCTGGGTGCGGGCGCGTAGCACTTCGTGCCGTCCAGGGCGGTGGTGGTGCAGCCGCTGTCGCCCTGGCAGAAAGTGTCCTGGATGTTGTCCCCGCTCTGCGTGCCGGCGCGGCAGGCGGCGTAGACCTTGAGGAAAGGCTCGACGCTGGTGCAGCTGTAGCCCGAGTCGCCGCCACCGGTACAGACTTCGGCGCGCTCCGGGGCCACCATCGCCGTCAGGCTGCAGGTCGATCCGCTGCAGCTCTTGTCAGCCACCCAGACGGCTGTGCGGATGGGCTGGCCGTCGATCATCGAGTAGGTGGTGTCGAGGACCGACACGATCTGAGGGAAGACGACCGGCGTCGTCATGTCCACGTCGAAGAAGCTGAGCGGATAGCCGTCCTGGGTGACGCGGAAATGCTGCGCGGTGACGGCGCGGTCGGGCAGGCACTGCGCATCCAGACCCGTGCGGCCGGAGGCCGCATGGGCGAACCAGTCGCCCGGGTTGCAGCTGGTGGTCCGCGTCGTGCTGACGGTCAGGCTTCGGCTGCAGCTGTAGTTGCCGACGCCGACGTAGCGCAGGCAACTGCGTGGCTGCATGCCGGCGGGCACCGGGGTGACCGTGGTGGTGCAACCGCTGTAGTAGGCGGCCAGGCTGCCCAGCTCGGCCGATGGCGTCCGGCCGATCGCGCGCGCGGCGGCGACGGCAGGGTCATCGGCGCCGATCGTCGGGCGCGGTGTATTGGCCGAGGAGAAGGCGCCACGCTGTGCCTGGCAGAGCGGGTCGGTGGGCGTCAGTGCACAGGCAGACAGCCTCGCGCCGCCCTGCGAGGACAGGTTGGGCTGGCGGTAGTAGCTGCGCTCTGGAGGGGTGGTCGTGTAGCCCGGGACCACGGCGGTTGCGCCCGGGGTGGTGACGTTGCCGCGGGCCACCGGGTTCGCGGCCTGGCCGGCGGCGACCCCTTCCTCGTGCGGGCCGGCCACGGCGGCGGTCTGCGTTGTCAGGAAGCAGGCGGCGGTGATGGAGGCGACGAAGCGACGCCAAGGCAAGGCGTGGCTCGCCGTCGATGGCGGCGGGGCAGGGCAGTGGCTATCGGGGCCGGGCGGGGTGGGGAGACGCACGCCCCATGGTCAGGGGCAGTCCGGTCGCCGTCTCGGGGAAACGGGGTGCTCGAGGGTGGGGTTTCGAGGCTGGGCACGCGTTTGGGGAACGGCTGTTCGGCAGCGGTACCGGTCGATCGCGTGCGATTGACCTACTCACGCAGCCGGCCAGCAGCCGACGCTCGACCCGCTTCCGCATTGCTGACAGCCAGAAGACCCCGTGGTCCGATCGCGCACCTGCTGCCGGTCGCATGCGTGAGTCCATCGCGAAGAGTCGTTGTTGACGAGCCGTTGGTGATGGGCCGTTTGTGATGGGCTTTCTGATTTGAGCTGCCCCTCGTTTTTCACCTTCCAAGGGCCGATGGAGAGCATCGAGACCTGAAGGAACGAGAAGTGAAGAAGATACCGAAGCAGGAATACACGGCGGAGTTCAAGGAGCAGGCCGTCAAGCACACACAGGAAGTAGGCATCGTGACGGCCGCCAAGGAACTGGGGCTGATCGAGCAGACGCTGCGCAACTGGGTGAAGGCTGCACAGGGCAGCAAGCTCACCGGGGCTGGCGCCAAGCCGGTGACGCCCAAGCAGATGGAGTTGTCGCGGCTGCGCGCGGAGAACGCGCGGCTGAAGATGCACGTCGACATCCTAAAAGAAGCGACGGCGTACTTTGCGAAGGATGCGCTGTGAAGTACGTCTGGATCGACGGGCAGCGCCGCGAGTATCCGCTGCCCGACTTGTGCCAGGTGCTGGCGGTGAGCATCAGCGGCTACCGCGCCTGCCCTGCTTGTTGTTCGACGGCGATTACGGCGCTGATGCACTGCCAGTCGGGGAACGCCACACGAGCTTTTCAAGCTACGGTGAACTCCTGCAAGCCCAGTCCTTGAAGGCCTGAGCCAGCTGATCAAGCGCACAGCGCCGGCCTAGCAGCGTGGGCGGCACGCTGACCAGCAGCCGGCTTCACTGCCACAGGGTGCGTCCCAAGCCGATGAACATCAAGCCCATGCAGATCACCAACGCTGCCGTCGCGCGCTGCTTCCACCGTTTGCGTTCGCCAAACACCACCATCGACATCATGGTTGCAAGCGCGATGCCTGCGTTGGTGTAAGCCACCACCTCGGCTGCGGGCAGGGTGCGCATGGCGTGGATCACCAGCGCGTAGGCCAAGCCTATGCACAGGCTGCCCACTGCGGCAGCCACAGCGCTGGGCCGGGCCGGCGGTGACCAGCGCCCAGTCGTGCGACGCAGGCGCAGCGTCATTGCTGCCCAGGCCGCCAGGTAGCCCACGCTCAAGTAGCCCAGGATGCCGCCGAACCCGGCAATGTGGGCCGTGGCCGCCTTGTCGGTCAGCGAGTAGACGCTGGTCGCCAGCATCGCCAGCAGGGCCCAGGGCAGCGCGCGGCCTTCGTCACTGCCACGCCCGGAACAAGCCATGGCCAGCAAGCCCGCAACGCTGATGCCAATGCCCACCCAGGCCCAGACCCCCAGCGATTCACCGAAGAAGAGCAAGCTCCAAGCCGCAATCAACAAAGGCGAGCTGCGCACCAGTGGGTAGACAAACGCCACAGGCGCGTGTTGATAGGCGCGGTAAATGGCGTGAAAGTAAAGCACGTTGGCTGTGGCGGAGGCTGCCAGCAGCAGCAACAGGTGCCCGCCCCATTGCGCCTCCACCACAAACCGATAAAGCCCCCAGGGCGCCACCAGCACCAAGTGGCCCAGAAGCACCCACCACAGCGGTTCGGATTCACGCGGTTGATGGCGTGCGATCAGGTTCCAGGTCACATGCATCAGCACCGACAAGGTGATGGCGATGACCTCGTGCCCGCCCGTCACGCGGTGCCTTGCAGGCGGGTCAGCCCCATCGCCCGCAGCTTCATGCGCACTGCGGCTGGCCTGCGTTGTCCAGCACCCAAGCCACCAACAGGTCACCGGCACGGCTCAATGGCCCGTCGTTGGTGATCACGTGGCCCGCTGGGCCGCTGCCCTGAAGCAGTCGGTGCCTCTCCAAGCGTTTTTCGATGGCCGTTGGGTCTTCACGGCCGCGCTCCAGCAGACGCTGGCGCAGCAACTCAGGCGGCACCTCGATCGTCACCACCAGCAGTTCCGGGTAGTGCACCTTGGCCTGTGCCAGGTACTCGCGCGAGCCGTTGACGACCACCGTATGGCCCTTGCTCAGCCACTGATTGATTTCGATGCCGATGCCGTAAGACAGGCCATGGCTCACCCAGGCCAGCGCAAACAGTCTGCTGCGCTGACGCATCGCAAACTCGGCCTCCGTCAGGGCCACGTGGTTCTCACCGCCGGCGTCATGGGGGCGGGTGATGTAGCGGTGGGCGAAGACAACGCCAGGGTGGTCGGCCAGCTTGGCGCGCGCATAGCGCAGCAAGCTGTCCTTGCCACTGCCAGATGAGCCCACCAGGTAGATCAATCGTGTTTGCATCTGGCTTCAGTGGAACCTCACGTTGCAAGCAGCCAGCCAGGGGGACTGCCTGACGCCGCCATGGGGCAGAGGGAATTGGGGAGCGAACGTCGTTACCGATGGTTCGCACCCAACAAGTCAGTACGGTGACAAACCTGCGGGTGGCAAACCTCTGCGAAACGTCATGTTTCTGACTTGTTGAGCCTCGACAGTTGGCTGTATCCGCGCAACCGCCACATGCCCGCCAGGCACTACCTCTTGTCTGATCACTCGGACACTGGAGCACCACCATGTCATCAGCCCTTCGCATCCAGAACGTCAGCAAGCGTTTCGCCGGCGGCAAGTTGGCGCTCGACAACGTGAACATCGACATCCTCCCCGGTGAAATGGTGGCGCTGATCGGCGCTTCCGGCTCCGGCAAGTCCACCCTGCTGCGGCACGTGGCCGGCCTGATGGCCTCTGACGGCACACCCGGCTCGGTGATTGAGGTCTCTGGCCAGTGCGTGCAACGCGACGGCCGTATCCAGCGCAACGTGCGCCAGATCCGCTCGCAGATCGGTTTTGTGTTCCAGCAGTTCAACCTGGTCGACCGCCTGCCCGTGATGGTCAACGTGCTGGTCGGTCGCTTGCACAGCATGCCCTGGTGGCGCGCCTGGACACGCTGGTTCACCGCGCAGGAACGCGCGCTGGCTATCGAAGCGCTGGGCCGTGTGGGCATTGCCGAGTGCCATGCGCAGCGCGCCTCCACTCTGTCGGGTGGCCAGCAGCAGCGCGCCGCCATCGCCCGCACGCTTGTGCAGGGCGCCAAGGTGGTGCTGGCCGACGAGCCGATCGCCTCGCTCGACCCCGAAGCTTCGCGCAAGGTGATGGAAATCCTGACCCGCATCAACCGCGAAGACGACAGCACTGTGGTGGTGTCACTGCACCAGGTGGACATGGCCATGCGCTACTGCCCGCGCGTGATCGCGCTGCACCAGGGCCGGGTGGTCTACGACGGCCCTTCGCGCGAACTCACACCCGCGCTGCTGCGCGGCCTCTATGGCATGCAGGCCGACGAAATCCTCAACGGCAGCTCCTCGCTGCACGACACGCCCGCCAACCTGGCTGCCCCCGCCGCTGCGCCCCACGTGGTGGCTTGGCCCGCGCCCCAGGCCCAGGCCCAGGCTGCCTGAACCCCGCCCTTCACCAATCCTCCACTTTCCACCCAAGGACTTTCCCATGATCAGGAAGACCCTCACCGCCATCGCGCTCGGCATGACATTGACCGCCACTTGGGCGCAGAACATCAACTTCGGCATCATCTCAACCGAGTCGACCCAGAACCTCAAGGCCGACTGGCAGCCGCTGATCGACGACATGGCCAAGCAGACCGGCCTGAAGGTCACCGCCTTCTTTGCGCCCGACTACGCCGGCATCATCGAAGGCATGCGCTTCAACAAGGTGCAAGTGGCCTGGCTGGGCAACAAGTCGGCCATGGAAGCGGTGGACCGCGCCAATGGAGAGGTGTTCGCCCAGATGGTCAACATCGACGGCACCCAGGGCTACTACTCGCACCTGATCGTGCACAAGGACAGCCCGATCAAGTCGCTGGACGATGTGCTCAAGAACGGCAAGTCGCTGGCCTTCGGCAACGGCGACCCGAACTCCACCTCGGGCTTCCTGGTGCCGGGCTTCTATGTGTTTTCCAAGAACAAGATCGACCCCAAGACTCACTTCAAGGTGGTGCGCAGCGCCAATCACGAAACCAACGCATTGGCTGTGGCCAACAAGCAGGTCGATGTGGCCACCAACAACAGCGAAAACCTGGAAAAGTTCAACGATCGCCAGCCTGAAAAGGCCAAGGACATCCGCGTGGTCTGGACCTCGCCTCTGATCCCGCTCGATCCCTTGGTGATGCACAAAGAACTGCCGGCAGCGACCAAGGAGAAGCTCCGGAACTTCTTCTACAACTACGCCAAGACCGATGCGCGCGAGAAAGAGATCGTCATGAAGATCTCCAAACTGTCGGGCTTCAAGCCGTCATCCAACGCCCAGCTCACGCCCATCCGTGAACTGGACCTGTTCAGCAAGCGCAACAAGATTGAAGCCGACGCCACGCTGGCCGCCGCCGACAAGATGGCCAGACTGGCCGACATCGATAAACAGCTGGCAGCCTTGCAGTAAGAAAAACCGTCTGAAGGCCCGCTTTCATGCGGGCCTTTTTGCGACCGGAGACCCGCGTGAACCCAACAGCTTCTCTGCCCGCCCAACCCGCCATGGTGGTGGCCGCTCAAAAACACAGCATCGTCTGGTACCTGGGCTGGGCTGCGCTGTTGCTCGTGCTGGCTGGCTCGTGGAACGGCGCCGACATGCGGCCCTTGGAGCTGCTGCGCGACTCGGGCAACATGGCGCAGTACGCCAGCGAGTTCTTCCCGCCCAACTTCGGGGATTGGAAGATGTACGTCGCAGAAATGGTGATCACGCTGCAGATCGCCGTGTGGGGCACCGCGCTGGCAGTGGTCTCGGCCGTGCCGCTGGGCTTGCTGGCCTCGGCCAACATCACACCCTGGTGGGTTCACCAGCCGGTGCGCCGGTTGCTCGACTCGTTTCGCGCCATCAACGAGATGGTGTTCGCCATGCTGTTTGTGGTGGCCGTGGGGCTGGGGCCATTCGCGGGTGTGCTCGCGCTGTGGGTTCACACCACGGGCACGTTGGCCAAGCTGTTTTCAGAAGCGGTCGAGGCCATCGACCCGCAGCCGGTGGAGGGCATCCGTTCCACCGGCGCCTCGGCGCTGCACGAGATCGTGTACGGCGTGATCCCGCAAGTGATGCCACTGTGGATTTCTTACACGCTCTACCGGTTTGAGGCCAATGTGCGCTCGGCCTCGGTCGTGGGCATGGTCGGCGCAGGCGGCATTGGCGTGGTGCTGTGGGAAATCATCCGTGGCTTCCGGTACGCCGAGACCGCCGCGGTGATGCTGATCATCATCGTCACCGTGAGCGTGATCGACCTGGTGTCCGCCCGTATCCGCAAACAGATGATCTGAGATTCCAATGGCATCCAACCTGAACGACATCCAGCAGCTGTTTGTGGAATGCGGCGCGCAGCCATACGGGCGCGAAGCCGTCAGCCAGCTGGAACACGCGCTGCAATGCGCGCACTTGGCTAAATTGGCGGACGCGTCGGACGCGCTGGTGGCGGCCTGCCTGCTGCACGACTTGGGCCATTTGCTGTACGAGCAACGCGGCGCCGAGATGAGCGCCACGCAAGACGACGTGCACCAGTACAAGGCCCTGCCGTTTTTGCGCCCGCACCTGCCGGCTGCGGTGCTGGAACCCATCAAGCTGCACGTGGACGCCAAGCGTTACCTGTGCGGCACGGTGGATGGGTATTGGGACACGCTGTCCGACGGCTCCAAGCGCAGCCTGGCGCTGCAGGGCGGCCCGTTCACGGCCAACGAGGCCGCCGCGTTCATCGCGCAACCGCATGCCGCCGAAGCGGTGCAGCTGCGGCGCTGGGACGACCTGTCCAAGGACCCGGCGCGTGTGGTGCCCGGCTTCGAGGCTTACCGCGAACTCTTGGTCCGGGTGTCACTCGCGCAGCCGCAGCCGTCCGCCGCGACATGAGCACGGCCGACGCCGCCTCCGCCGACAGCGGCACGACAGGCTTCGGCACCGCCAAACCGCTGCTGCGCACCGAATCACTTGCCGTCACCTACGCCGACGGCACACGCGCGCTGCAGCCCATCAGCTGCAGCTTCGCGTCAGGCGACTTCGTGGTGCTGCTGGGCTCATCGGGTGCCGGCAAGTCCACGCTGCTGCGCAGCCTGAACGGGCTGGTGCAGCCCAGCCAGGGGCGTGTGCTCGTCAGCGGCCTGGGTGACATCGCCGACCGCCGCGTGCTGCGCGCGCACAGGCGGCGCACCGGCATGGTGTTTCAGCAGCACCACCTGATTGGCCGCCGCTCGGTGCTGGACAACGTGTTGCTGGGCCGCCTGGGCCACCACAGCGCCTGGGCCACCTGGGTGCCGTGGTCACGTACCGAGAAAGAAATGGCGCTGGCCGCCATCGACCGCGTGGGCCTGATCGACCACGCCCTGCGCCGTGCCGACCAGCTGTCGGGCGGCCAGCAGCAGCGCGTGGGCATGGCGCGCGCGCTGGTGCAGGCCCCGCAGTTGCTGCTGGCCGACGAGCCTGTGGCCAGCCTCGACCCCGCCACCGCCGAGCGCCTGCTGGCGCAGATGCACGAGATCTGCAAAACCGACGGCCTGACCGCCATCGTCAGCCTGCACCAGGTGGACTTTGCGCGCCAGTTCGCTGACCGCATCGTCGGCCTGGCTGGCGGTGCGGTGGTCTTCGACGGCGCGCCCGCCGCGCTGGGCGAAGACGCGGTGCTGCGCCTGTACGGCAGCCACGGCACCCAGGGCACCGACGAGACCCCAGACAGCCACCACACGCACCCCGGCGCCGGAATGCCCAGCGCCACCCAAGCCATCAACCTTGAAAGAGCCGCCGCATGAAACGCCGCCCCTTGTTGTCCCTGTTGGCTCTGCTGGCCACCACCGTTGCCATGACCTCGCCCGCGCTGGCGCAAGACCGCGACCCCGCGCGCCTGCGCGTGGCGCTGCTGCCCGATGAAAACGCGGCCACGCTGATCCAGAACGCACAGCCGCTGAAGCAGTACCTGGAAGCGACGCTGAAGAAAGAGATCGAGCTCATCGTCACCACCGACTATTCGTCGATGATCGAAGCCATGCGCTTCGGCCGCATCGAGGTGGCCTACTTCGGACCCTTCTCGTACGTGCTGGCCAAGAGCAAGGCGCCGATGATCGAGCCTTTTGCGGTGGGCGTGGAACGGGGCTCGCCCACCTACAACTCCATCCTCATCGCCACCGCTGGCGGCCCCGTGAAGACGGTGGCCGACATCCGCGGCAAGCCTTTCGCGTTTGGTGACCAGGCCTCGACATCCAGCCACCTGGCCCCGCGCGCCCACCTGCTGAAGCAGGGCCTGGAAGGCGACAAGGACTACAAGGTGGTGCACCTGGGCACGCACGATGGCGTGGCACGTGCGGTGCAGGCCGGCCAGGTGCCGGCGGGCGCGCTGTCGGAGGCAATCTACCGAAGCCTGATCGAGCGCAAGGTGATCGACCCGGCGCGCGTGGTGCAGATCGACCTGTCGGCACCGATCCCGAACTACCCGATGACGATGCAGGGCAACCTGGCACCGGCCTTGAAGCAGGCCATCCGCAGCGCCTTCCTGAACATCAAGGACAAGGAAGTGCTGAAGTCCTTCCGAGTCGAAGGCTTCGCGCCCACCGACGACAAGGCCTACGACGTGCTGCGCGAAACGGCCACGATCCTGAAGCTGGACATGGCCAAGATCAAGTGACGACGCAAGCCACCGCAGCAGCCGCCACGCCCACCGTTCGCTACGCACCCATCCTCGCTGAGGCGCGCCTCCAAAGCCGTCGCCAGTGGCAGCTGGTGGCGGCGGTTGTCGCGGTGTGCGTGGCCGCGCTGGCCATCACCGGCTTCTTCGACGCCACTCGCTTCATCGAAAGTGGTCCGGCGCTGCAGCAGCTGGCATCAGAAATGGTGCCACCCGACTTCACACGCTGGCGCAGCTGGCTGCGCCCGCTGCTGGACACGCTGGCCATGTCGGTGGCCGGCACTGCGCTGGCGGTGCTGCTGTCGCTGCCGCTGTCGCTGCTGGCAGCGCCCAACACCTCGCCCAACGGCGTGGTGCTGCGCGCCGCACGCACGCTGCTGGCGGCGCTGCGCTCGGTGCCAGAAATCATCCTCGGCATCCTGTTCGTGGCGGCGGTGGGCTTTGGCGCGCTGCCAGGCGTGCTGGCGCTGGCACTGCACTCGGTGGGCATGGTGGCGAAGTTCTACGCCGAGGCCATCGAACACGTCGACCCCAAGCCGCTGGAAGCCGCCAGCGCGGCCGGGGCCACGCGTAGCCAGGTCATTGCGCATGCGGTGCTGCCGCAGGTGCTGCCGCAGCTGGCCGATATCACCATCTACCGCTGGGAATACCACTTCCGCGCCTCGGCCGTGCTGGGCATCGTGGGCGCAGGCGGCATCGGCTTCGAGTTGATGGCGGCGCTGCGGTTGATCCAGTACGACCAGGTCGCGGCCATCCTGCTGACCATCCTGGCCTGTGTGGTGGTGGTCGACGGCATCGGCGCCCGGCTTCGAAAAAGACTGAAGTGAACATGCACCTGTTGAACACCCCAGACGCGCCACCCAAGATCGTGGTGACGCACCCGGTGCACGAAGCCGTGCACCACCGCCTGCAAGCCATCGGCCACGTGGTCATGAACTCGCAGATGGAGCCCTGGCCCCGCGCGCAGCTGCAGCAGCACCTGGCCGATGCCGACGCGATGATGGGTTTCATGACTGACCATGTCGACGCCGCGCTGCTGCGCACAGCGCCCCGGCTGGCCATCGTGGCCTGTGCGCTGAAGGGTTTCGACAACTACGACGTGGCGGCCTGCACCGAGGCCGGTGTGTGGGTGTCCATCGTGCCGGACCTGTTGACCGAACCCACGGCTGAGTTGGCCATCGGCCTGGCCATCGGCCTGGCGCGCCACGTGCGGGCAGGTGACGCGCTGGTGCGCGAAGGCAGCTTCAAGGGCTGGCGGCCGCAGCTGTACGGCAGCGGCCTGGCGGGCGCCGAGGTGGCGGTGCTGGGCCTGGGCGCCGTCGGCCAAGCCATCATCGCGCGGCTGCAGGGCTTTGGCTGCGCACGCATCCACGGAATCGACCCCCAGCCGCGCCTGCCGGCGCTGCAGCAGCTGCCGCTGGAAGCCGCGCTGGCCCGCGCCGACCATGTCTTCGTGGCCGCGCCGCTGACACCGCAGTCGCAGCACCTGCTGAACGCGCAGACGCTGGCGCACAGCAAGCCGGGCCAATTCATCGTCAACGTAGGGCGCGGCGCGGTGGTGGATGAAGAAGCCATGGCCGACGCGCTGGACAGCGGCCGGATCGCGGGCTACGCCGCCGATGTGTTTGCTTGCGAAGACTGGGCGCTGCCCGACCGGCCGCCCAGCGTGCCCGATCGGCTGTGCAGCAGCCCCCGCACGCTGCTGACCCCGCACCTGGGCTCGGCCGTGGCCAGCGTGCGGCTGGCCATCGAGCACCGCGCGGCGGACAACATCATCGCCGTGCTGCAAGGGCAGGCGCCTGGGGATGCGATCAACCGGCCTCGGGGGCGCGAGACCAAGTTGGGCGTGTGATTACCTGAAGGACTGGATGGACTACGCCGGCGACAAGAGATGTCGGGTGGCGATCAAGTGCAGGGCATTTGAACTCGAGCGAGTGCGTGTCCATGAATGAAGCCATCAACACCGCCATCGCCGTCGTGGGCCCGGGTGACATCGGCACCACGGTCGCAGCGGCGCTGCACGAATCCGGTCGCACACCGCTGCTCTCCGGCCGCACGCCCCGCGATCACTTGGCGCTGCAGGTTGGCGATCGACGCATCACCGTGCCCGGTCCGGACGGATACCGCACAGATCGATCGCACGGTCGATATTGTTTTTCTCGCGGTCAGTCCCCGCTGTCGTCTGGTTTCCTGCGCAGGTGCGATCCGATAACTCGGTGCTCTTGCGCGGCGACGTGTGCCTCAGCCTGCCCGACACCCCGGATTCCCGCGTGATGGTCCAGGCCGCGAGCGACGGCACAGGATGATCCTGCGACCCCTCCTGGTCAATCACGCAACACAAAGTCCTGCAGCCGCACGAAATGCTGACCTGTCGCCGGCTCAACGCACAAGCACAGGCGGTCCAGCACCAGCGGTGTGACGCGCTGCAGCGCCATTGATGGGCTTCGTGCACAGGCCTGCACGGCGGCGGCCTCGTCGGCCGTCGCCGTCATCGCCAAGGTCATGTGGAAGCGAAAGCGTTCCAGCACATGGGGGTAGCCGTGCGCCTGCAGCAAGGCGCGGCCCCGGTCGTCCAGGCGATGCGGCTGGCGGCGGGCTAGGTCGGCTGCTGCCAGCGGGGCGCGCAGGTCGTCCAGATCGAGCACGCAGCGCTCGGCCAGGGCCTGCAACGCGGGTGGCGGCGCGGTGGGCGCAAGGGCCACGTAACCGTCCAATGCTTTCACCTCGACAGGTCCCAGCGCCAGGCGGCGATGCTGCGCGGCCAACAGTTCAAGGCGCTGCACCAACGCTTCGGTTGTGCATCCGGGCACCAGGCGGAATGGCGCTTTCAGGGTGGCATGAAAGCCGTAGCGGCGCGGCTCTTGCAGCATCGCTTGCCATGCGCTGGCGTCGATGTGCGGCGGCTGCCAGGCACCTTGCAGCCACAAGCGGCCGAAGTGCGACCACGGTGAGTCGAGCGCCGGCGCGAAGTACACCGCGTAGCGCGCGGCCGCTGCCGGTGTGGCGAGGCTGGGCGAAGGGGGCACGGGCTCAGCCAAGGACGTCTTCCGTGTTCACCACCAGCTGCACGCGGTCGCCGCTGAACACTGCAATGCCGTACTTCACGGGCGTGCCCTCGGCGTCGGCATCCACCGACTCCACCTGCAGCACCGGGCGTGTGCGAGGCTGACACAGCGTGCGCGCCAGCGCCTCGTCGGGCAGCTGCGTCGTGATGCGGCTACTGACACGGCTGTAGTCGCCCACGCCCAGCGCACACATGGCGTCGCTCACGGTTTCGCCAGCGGCAAGGCGTTCCAGCAGGCCCCCAAAACGCGCCGCCGGGAAGTACATCATGGCCGTGCCCAGGGGTTGATCGCCGGCCAGTTGCAGCAGCTCGGCCACCAGCACAGGTGTGCCCTTGCGCAGGCCGAGCGCTTTGGCCACAGGTGGCGTGGCCGCCTCCTCGCGGCCGGCCAACATCTGCCGCGCAGGCTGCAAGCGGTTGCGCAGCACGTTTTCGCTGTACCGCGTACGACGTGCCAAGGTGTAGTCCACCCACTCGCTCTGCACGAAGGCGCCGCGCCCTTGTTCGATGCGGATCAGGCCGCTGTCTTGCAGCACGGCCAGTGCCTGGCGCAGTGTGTGGCGGTTGACCTTGAAGCGCTCGGCCAGCACGGTTTCGCTGGGAAGGACCCCAGCGGCCAGGTACTGGCGCTCGCGGATCTCGCGCTCCAGCATGTCGGCGATCTGCTTCCACACGGTGACGCCAGTGCGGCGCTGCAGGGGCTGGCGTGTGGTGCCAGGCAAGGAGGTGTCGCTTGTCATGGGCAGGACTTGGTAGCCGAAGAGCGTGAATCTGCGACTGTGGTCACTCATCTAGACAACCGTATGACAAAGCCTTTGCGATTCGGTCCCACCACAGGGGAGATTTTTGGTGTCTCGGCACCGCCTTGTCATGCGAGTGACTTGTTGAATGCCGAGGCTATGAAGTGCGCACACCGGCTGCGAACACCTCTAGACAACCCGATGACTTCCTCTGCTGAATCGCCTTCGCCGCAACCCGGCGAAGCCACGCCGAACGTCGCGCTGCGCCGTGCCTGGCTGGCCGTGCTGGCGCGCGCCGGCACCGAAGAACTCGAACTTGGCCTGCTCCACAGCGCGCCTGGGCTGCGCTACGTGTTCCTGCGCCGGCCCGAGCGCGGCATGGTGATGCTGCGCGGCCGCGTGGGCGGCACCGGCGACAGCTTCAACCTGGGCGAGGCCACGGTCACGCGCTGCACGGTGCGGTTGGCCGACGGCGGCGTGGGCAGCGGCCATGTGCTGGGCCGCGACCGCCGCAAGGCCGAACTGGTGGCCGTGTTCGACGCGCTGCTGCAAGAGCCGGCCTACCGAGCCACGCTGGAGCGTGACGTGGTGGCCGGCCTGCGCCAGCAGCAGCAGGCGCGGCGCACTGAGCAGGCCGCGGCCACCGGCGCCAGCAAGGTGGAGTTCTTCACCATGGTGCGGGGCGACTGATGGAACTCCTGAAACCCCAAGCCCTGACGGCCACTGCGCTGGACCGATCGCTCTACCGATCGCTGAGCCAGCTGCCGCCGGGCTTTGCCGACACAGCCGCCGACGCGCAGACCAGCTTTCGGGCCGCCCTGCAGGCCCTGTCGATGCCCGGCCTGCCAGTGCCCTGCGGCGTGGCCGCGCCCGCCGTGCCGGGCCTGATGCCGGCCACGGTGGCGCTGCTGCTGGCCTTGACCGACCACGAAACACCGGTGTGGTGGGCAGCGCCCGGGCCCGTGCACTGGCTGCAGTTCCACACCGGCGCGCCGCGTGCAGCCGCGACAGCACAAGCCCATTTTGCGGTCTGCCCGCAGGGCTTGGCCTGGCCTGCGCTGAATGCGTTTTGCCCGGGCACCGATGCAGCGCCCGAACGGTCGACCACGCTGCTGGTGGAACTGGCTTCGTGGCACGGCGGCACCTCGCAGCGCTGCCAGGGCCCGGGCTTGCGCGAGCCGCGCACGCTGCAATTGGACGGCCTGCCACCAGGCTTCTGGGCTCAGTGGCAAGACAACCATTCGCGCTTTCCCAGTGGCGTGGATGTGATCTTCATCTGCGGCAGCCAATTGATGGGCCTGCCGCGCACCACGGCCGTCAGCGGCGCGGCACAAGGGGTGAGCTGAATGTATGTCTCGGTAAAGGGTGGCGAGGCCGCCATCGAAAACTCCTGGCGCCTGCTGGCCCAGGCGCGGCGTGGCGACCCGGCGCAGCCTGAACTGGGCTTGGACACCATCGCCCAGCAGTTGCGCCTGGCGGTGCACCGCGTGATGACCGAGGGCTCGCTGTACGACACCGAGCTGGCCGCACTGGCCATCAAGCAAGCCAGCGGCGACGTGTTCGAGGCCGTGTTCTTGCTGCGCGCCTACCGCACCACGCTGCCGCGCTTTGGATACGCGCTGCCGCTGGACACGGGGGCCATGCACATCCGCCGCCGCATCTCGGCCGCTTTCAAAGACCTGCCCGGTGGCCAGGTACTGGGCCCCACGCCCGACTACACCCAGCGCCTGCTGGACTTTGCACTGGCCGCCGGCGGCGAGCCGCCAGCGCCGCTGCCGCCGGCTCCAGCCGTGGCGGCCCACATGCCGCGTGTGCTGGAGTTGCTGAACCTGGAAGGCCTGATCGAGGCCGAGCGGCCTGCAAATCTGGGCGCTGACGCATCTTCGCAACCCACCGAGCCCACCGACCTGACCCGCGAGCCGCTGGCCTTCCCGGCCACCCGCGCTGCGCGCCTGCAGTCGCTGGCGCGTGCCGACGAAGGCTGGCTGCTGGCGCTGGGCTACTCGACACAGCGCGGTTATGCCAACAACCACCCCTTTGCCGGCGAGATCCGCATGGGCGACGTGGTGGTGGAGATGGTGCCCGAGGAACTGGGCTTTGCCATCGACATCGGCGACATCAGCGTCACCGAGTGCCAGATGATCAACCAGTTCAGCGGCAGCCGCGAGGTGCCGCCGCAGTTCACACAAGGCTACGGCCTGGCCTTTGGTGAATGTGAACGCAAGGCCATGTCGATGGCGCTGGTCGACCGCGCCTTGCGCGCGCGTGAGCTGGGCGAGCCACCTGTGGCCCCAGCGCAGGACGAAGAGTTTGTGCTGTCACACGGCGACAGCCTGGAATCGTCGGGCTTCGTGCAGCATCTGAAGCTGCCTCACTACGTGGACTTCCAGTCGGAACTAGAACTGGTGCGGCGTCTGCGCCAGGCCCACCGTGCCGAAGGGGGCGCTGCATGAACACAGAAACAGTCCACACCACCGGCGCGCCGCTTGCTGTTGCGCCTGCGCAGTCAGCCGACAGCGACTACAACTTCGCCTTTCTGGACGAGCAGACCAAACGCCACATCCGCCGCGCCTTGCTCAAGGCCGTGGCCGTGCCCGGCTACCAGGTGCCCTTCGGCAGCCGCGAGATGCCGCTGCCTTACGGCTGGGGCACCGGCGGCATCCAGGTCACCGCAGCGGTCATCGGCTGCAGCGACGTGCTGAAGGTCATCGACCAGGGCGCAGACGGTACCGTCAACGCCGTCAACATCCGCCGCTTCTTCGCGCGCATGACGGGGGTGCAAACCACCACCGCCACGGAGAAGGCCACGCTGGTGCAGACGCGCCACCGCATCCCTGAGACCCCGTTGCGCGAAGGCCAGATCCTGGTCTACCAAGTGCCGCAGCCCGAGCCGCTGTTTCGCCTGGAGCCGCGCCGCGCACAAACGGTGAAGCTGCATGCGCTGGCCGAGTACGGGCTGATGAGCGTGCGGCTGTATGAAGACATCGCCCACCTGGGTGCCATCGCCCGCACCTACGACTACCCGGTGCGCGTGAATGGGCGCTACGTGATGTCGCCTTCGCCCATCCCCAAGTTCGACAACCCCAAGATGCACTTGAACCCCGCGCTGCAGCTGTTTGGCGCCGGCCGCGAAAAGCGCCTGTACGCCGTGCCGCCGTACACCAGCGTGGAAAGCCTGGCCTTCGAGGACCACCCCTTCGAGGTGCAGCGCTGGGATCACGCCTGCGCGCTGTGCGGCGCGGGTGACAGCTTCTTGGACGAGGTGATCGTGGACAACGCAGGGCGGCGGCTGTACGTGTGTTCCGACAGCGACCACTGCCAGTCGCGGCAACAGGCCGGCCACACCGGCAGCGCAGTCGGCGAGCCGGGGAGTCAGCCATGACCGACGACCGACTGCTCAGCGTGCAGGGCGTGGGCAAGCACTACGGCGCCCGCTGGGCCTGCCGCGATGTCAGCTTCGACCTGTGGCCTGGCGAGGTGCTGGCCATCGTGGGTGAATCGGGTTCGGGCAAGAGCACGCTGCTGAACCTGCTGTCGCTGCGCACACCAATGGACGAAGGTGCCGTGCACTACGCGCTGCGCGCCGACGGCAACACACCCGGTGGCCTGCACAACCTGGCCACGCTGTCGGAAGCGCGCCAGCGCCTGCTGGCCCGCACCGACTGGGGCTTTGTCGAACAGAACCCGCGCGACGGCCTGCGCATGGCCGTGTCAGCCGGCGCCAACGTCGCCGAGCGGCTGATGGTGCTGGGCCAGGAACACTACGGTCGGCTGCGCTGCCAGGCGCTGGACTGGATGCAGCGGGTTGAACTCGACGGGCACCGCATCGACGAGCGGCCCACGCAATTTTCAGGCGGCATGCAGCAGCGGCTGCAGATCGCGCGCAACCTCGTCACCCGACCACGCCTGGTGTTCATGGACGAGCCCACTTCGGGCCTGGACGTGTCGGTGCAGGCGCGGCTGCTGGACCTGCTGCGCTCGCTGACAGAGAACCTGGGCCTGGCTTGCATCGTCGTCACCCACGACCTGGCCGTAGCGCGTTTGCTGGCGCAACGCATGCTGGTGATGAAGGACGGCAGCGTGGTCGAGGCCGGCCTCACCGACCGGGTGCTCGACGACCCTCAGCACCCGTATACGCAACTCCTCGTCTCCTCGGTGCTCACGCCATGAACCACGGCAACACATCTGCGCCGGCCGATGGGCTGCGCTTGCGGGCCAGTGGCCTGGACAAGGTTTTTGTGCTGCACCACCAGCACGGCGTGCAACTGCCGGTGTTTGCCGGCCTGCACCTGCAGGTGGCCGCTGGCGAGTGCGTGGCCTTGACAGGGCCTTCGGGCTGCGGCAAGAGCACCCTCATGCGCTGCCTGTACGGCAACTACGCCCCCAGCAGCGGGCTGGTCGAGGTGCTGCACCAGGGGCAGTGGCTGGACCTGCACCGCGGCGCGGCGCGCCAAGTCATTGCAGCGCGCCGCCACAGTCTGGGTCATGTCACGCAATTCCTGCGCGCCATTCCGCGCGTGCCCACGCTCGACCTGGTGGCCGAGCCCTTGCGTCGGCTGGGCGTGGACGACACCAGCGCCAGCGAGCAAGCGCAGGCGCTGCTCGGCCGCTTGAACGTGCCACAACGGCTGTGGTCGCTGCCCCCGGCCACCTTTTCGGGCGGTGAGCAGCAGCGCGTCAACGTGGCACGCGGCTTCATCGCGGCTCAGCCCGTGCTGCTGCTGGACGAACCCACGGCCTCCTTGGATGAACGCAACCGGCAGGTCGTGGTGGACCTGATCCTGCAGGCGCGCGCACGCGGCGCAGCGCTGGTGGGCATCTTCCACGACGCCGAAGTGCGCCAAGCGGTTGCAACCCGCACCTTTGAACTCGGGGCTGCCCCGGCCCCAACTTTCCGGAGCCCTGCTCATGTCTGAGATGCTGTTCAACAACGCCCAATTGGTCACCGCCAAAGAATGCTTCCTGGGCCACGTGCTGGTGCGCGACGGTGTTATCGCCGACTTTGGCCCTGGCCTGTGCGCGCTGCCAAACGCCATCGATCTGCAGGGTGACTTGCTGCTGCCTGGCCTGGTGGAGGTGCACACCGACAACCTCGAAAAACACATGCTGCCGCGCCCGGGCGTGCTGTGGGACCCCTATTCCGCCACCGTGGTGCACGACGCGCAGTGCGCGGCCGCGGGCATCACCACCGTGCTGGACGCGGTGCAGGTGGGCAGCCGCGACCTGGGGGGTGTGCGGCACCGCATGCAGGAAACCGCCATCGAAACCCTGCAGCAATGCCGCGAAGACGGCGTGCTGCGCGCAGAGCACCTGCTGCACCTGCGCTGTGAGGTGGCCACTGCCGACGTGCTGGAACACTTCGAGCGGCATGTGACGCGGCCCGACCTGCGCATGGTGTCGGTGATGGACCACACCGCCGGCCAGCGCCAGTGGCGCGACCTGGCCAAGTACCGCCAGTACATGGAACGCAATGGCCGCTACACCGAAGCAAAATTCGAGGCCATGCTCGAAGAGCAGCAACGAGAGCACGAAGCCTATGCATCCCGCCATCGGCAGGCGGTGATCGCCGGCGCGCGCATCCGCGGCATCCCGGTGGCCAGCCACGATGACACTGAGATCGAGCACGTGGCCGAGGCACATGCCGAAGGCATCACGATGTCCGAGTTCCCCACCACCTTGCACGCTGCACAGGCCGCACACCGCGCCGGCATGGCCATCATCATGGGCGGGCCGAACCTGGTGCGCGGCGGCTCGCATTCGGGCAACGTGGCGGCCAGCGAGTTGGCGCAACACGGCTTGCTGGACATCGTCTCGTCCGACTACGTGCCGGCGAGTCTGCTGATGTCGGCCTTCAAGCTGCACGAAGGCGGCTGGAGCCTGCCGCGCGCAGTGGCAACGGTCACCCGCACCCCCGCACGCGCCCTGGGCCTGCAGGACCGCGGTGAACTTGCGCTGGGCCTGCGGGCCGATCTGGCGCGCGTGCGCCGCAGCGGGGTGCGCGCCAACGTGATGCAGACCTGGGTGCGCGGCGAGCGCGTGGCCTGAGGCGTAAACCACACAACCCAACAGGCACTGTCCGGCGTGCGCCGGGCGAGGCAGCGGTCATGAACGGCGCCGCTGGGGCGTTGCTCTGCAGACGATGTGCGAAGACCAAACCCCTCCACCCGTGGGCGGCTGGGCGTGTCAAGCGACATGCAGAACTGACCCCCGGACGACATCGAGAACTGACCCCCGGTTGTTGATCAGTTCGTTGTCGTTTCGGGTTTCGCGCTGGCCTGGCTAGCCAGGCCAGCGCGGCGCTTCGTTCTGAGCCGGTAGCTGTCGCCGCGGATCGTCACGACGTGGCTGTGATGCAGCATCCGGTCCAGGATGGTCGTTGCCACCACCGCGTCGCCGAACACGCCGCCCCACTCGGCCACCGAGCGGTTGCTCGTGACCAGCATCGAACCTCGCTCGTAGCGCCGGCTCACCAGCTGGAAGAACAGATGTGCGGCGTTGGCCTCGAACGGCAGGTAACCCAGCTCGTCCACGATCAGCAGCTTGGGCTTGGTGAAGTGCAGCAGCTTGTCCTCCAGCCTGCCTTCGGCATGCGCCCGGGCCAGCTGCGTCACCAGGCTCGTGGCCGGCACGAACAGCGTGCTGTAGCCGCGCACGATGGCCTCTCTGCCCAGCGCCACCGCCAGGTGCGTCTTGCCCACCCCCGGCGGCCCCAGCAGCAGAACGCTGTCGCCGTTGGCCACCCAGCGTGAGGTGGCCAGCTCGCGGATCTGCTTGGGGTCCACCGAGGGCTGTGCGTCGTACTCGAAGCCCTCCAGCGTCCTGACGTAGGGGAATTTGGCGATCGACATGCCCATCTGGATGCGGCGCTCGTCCTTGCGCGCGACCTCGGCCGTGCACAGCATCGTCAGCGCCTCTCGCAGGTTCAGCTCGGCACGCCCGGCCTGGTCCAGCAGTGTGTCGAGCTGGTCGCGGATGGCCGTGAGCTTCAGTCGGGTGAGCATCGGCTCTAGGGTGTCCAGATCCTCGACCAGCTTGGTCTTCTTGCTCGCTGCCATCACCAAGCCCCTCCCAGCGCTTGCTCGTACTGCTCCAGCGGGCGCAGCAGCTCAGCCGGGATGACCGGCTGTGGCTGCGGCATCCTGGGCAGCCAGCTCACGCCCACCGTGTTCGCCCCGACGATGCCGGCCAGGTGACACCGGTCGATCACGGTCGTCCGCCGCAGCGGGCTCTGCGCGTGGCAGGCCACTTCCTGGCCCGCGTACAGAACGCGCACCTGGCGCTCGGCCACCACGACGGTGACGCTCTCGCCAATGAGCTTCCACGGCACGCTGTAGCGGTTGGTGTCCAGCTCGATGCAGGCGTCGGTGTGCACGCGGCGCGTGAGTTCGCGCACCTGCAGGAACGGCGCCTTGGCCGGCAACGGCTTGAGCGCCGTCGCCTCGCGCCCGAAGCGCACGATGGGCGGCTCGCCGGTGGTGCCGTGCACCCGGGTGTCGGCGATCTCGCGCATCCAGCGGGCAATGTGGGCGTGCAGCGCGTCCATGCTGTCGAAGTCGTGGCCGGCGATGGCGTTGCGCTTGACGTAGCCCACGCCGCGCTCGTCCTTGCCCTTGGTGCGCGCCCGGTACGGCGCGCAGGCCCGGGGCGTCACGCCCCAGTAGCGGCAGAAGGCGTGGAAGCGGTCGTTGAACTTGACCTCTCGGGTCTGCACGTTGTGCTCGGTGACGAGTGCCCGGGCGTTGTCCAGCAGGATCTCCTGCGGCACGCCGCCGAAGTGCCGGAGGGCGCCTTCCAGCCCCTGCAGCCAGGCCGACTGGCGCTCGTGCAGGAACACGGCCACGTAGCAGCGCCGGCTGTAGCCCAGCGTGGCCACGAAGAGGTGGATGCGCTGCACCTCCCCGCCCACCGCCACGGCGGTGCTGCCGAAGTCGATCTGCAGCTGCTGACCCGGCGGCGTCTCGTAGCGCACCGTGGCCACCGCCTCGGCACGCAGCGCACGCCGCAGCGGCTCGACCGCGCGCTGCACGGTGCGCAGGCTGACCTCGATGCGCAGTTCACGGGCCAGGTCCTGACGCACGACGTCAGCGTTGCCGCGATGCCGTCGCAATCGCTCGGCCAGCCACTCGGCGTGGGGTTCCAGCGCGCCAGCACGGGCAACAACCTCCATCGGCTTCCAGCCGCCTTGCCGCAGGTACTCGCGTACCGTGTTGCGGCTGCAGCCCAGCTCGCGGCTGATGCGTTTGCTTCCCCAACCCAGCGCCTGCAGCGCCAACATCCTCTGCACCTCCTGCGGCGCCAACATCGTCTCGCTCCCCCGGTCTGCTGCGACCTGCGGAGCTTGGAACACATCTTCCATCACGGACCTCCTTCGTCCTCGAAGGGGGTCAGTTCTCAATGTCGCCAGGGGGTCAGTTTTTCATGTCGCCTGACAGGGCGAACCGGGCCAGTGGCCGGGGTCGTGGCTTGCACCAAAGCCGACAGCGGCCTGGCCACCGTGAAGTCGACAATCGCTTTTCGCAAGTGGCCTCAAGGGTACCGGTGGACAGTGATGTGGTGGATTGCGAAGGCCTTGCCTGCATTGGCGTGAGACACGCTGTCGGCCCGGGGTCTGCCACTTCTGCGGATGTCAGCTCTTCGGTCAATTCAACCTCTGCTTTGGGTCGGATGCGGGTCCAGCCCATCGCCCCCTGAACGACCGCACCCAGTCTTCTGTGGTCGGTTGCTGCCTTTGGGCGCGAGGCGCGGTGAGAGCGGGGCTACCGCTTTGTACGTACTGAAGCTCGGGGGTCCCGATTCAGGTATCGCATTGCATAGTCCAGGGTCACATCTCCAGCGACCTTCACAAACTGCGCCGACGAGCCACACACTCGGGATGGACAGGCCTCGGTCCCGGTGCCATCCATGGACAGGACGAAGGTCGGAGTCCTCGTGATCCCATAGCGATCGAAAGCTTCCGGATCGATCTGTACGGCAACGCGGCGGCTGCCGATCAGCCCCTGCATGCGGGTCACCGTGTCGCGGATCGAGCCGTTGACCAACCCCCGCAGCACTAGGGTCGCGCCCGCTCGCGCTCCCTGGTCGACCAAGCGCTGGAGCGTCGGCTCCGGCATCGCGAAGCTCACGAAGATCAGCACCTTCGGCCCTGCCTTTCCCTGAGTCATCGCTGCAGCCTGAGCTCCGTTCTGCACGACGAAGCCCTTGGAGATGGCCTCCAGGTCGATGGGCATGCGGGTCACCGGCTGCGGCAGGTTCTCGATGCGAGGTGCGCCAGGAATCGGCACCCGTGCAAGCTCAGCATCGGTCGGCATCCGATGCTGCTGGCGCGCGCGCTCGATGTCGGCCTCGGTCACGGCCGGTGGCGTCGCCGGGGCACCCAGCACGCTGCTGGCAAGAAGGAGCGCGGCGACCCCCGCGCCGAGCGCCCGGCCGATGAGCGTGGCCCTGTCAGTAGCCCACACAGCAGTTCCTCTTCCGAAACAGCATGAACGCGAAGTCCTCGCCGCGCACCGGGTACTCCTTGCCGGCGCCCCAGACGATGGTGCTGCGGCCGAAGGGCTGGCAGCAGCGCCCGCCGTCCTTGGCGGTGTTGGCCACCGGGTAGGTCAGCTGGGTCTTGTAGGCGGTCTTGTCCATGGCCGGCAGGAAGTAGGGCCCGCACAGGCCTGGCCGGCCATGCCAGCCCCAGGCCAGCAACTCGCGGTGCATCTTGGCGGTCAGCCGCTGCGCGATGAGGGCCGCCGTTCGCACGCCGCCCATGTGGTACGGCACGTGGCCATCGAAGGGGTAGATGCCGCCCTGGCAGCCGGCGCACCAGAACATCTCGGCGATGCCGAAACCCGCGGTCGCGGCCACGCAATCGGCCGCGCAGGCCGCCACCGCCACCGGGTTGGCGAACAGCACGGCCTCGGGGTTGAGGATGAGGGTCAGCTCGTCGTCGTTCCACAGCGGGTCCACCTCGGTCAGGTAGGCCAGGTCGAAGGAGCCCCGCTCCAGGCAGGGGAAGTCGGTCACCACCTCCAGCCAGTACAGCACCGGGTTCACGTAGAAGTGCGCCTGGTAGAAGCTGCCGCCGTCGCCATCGCCTTCGGGGCGCGTGAACCGTGCCGCTGCCGGCGCCTGGATGCCGGGGTCGAGGTCGATGCCGCCCAGCGACGCCAAGCAGAACGGCTTGCGCACGGCCTCCACGTGCCGGGCCGGCTCCCAGAACCCGATCGACAGTCCGATGGTGGGATTCACACCGCAGCTGCAGACCGGGTTCGACGGGTTGGGGATGTCCTCTTGGCCATCGAAGTTGGCGATGGTGGCGCTGCCGATGCTGATCGGCAGGATGCAGCTCCAGCAGATCTCGGTGATCGGGTTAGGGAAGCGGCCGGTGCAGGTCAGGCTGTCGGCGGCCTGCGCGGGCGCCACCCAGGGCAGGGCGACAGCCAGCAACGCGCGGGCCACCACCTGGCTGGCCCATCGGCGAAGCGCGGGCATCCTCGGTGCGGCAAGCCAGCGGATCAGGGAGGGCAGCGTGGTCATTGCACGAGCACCTCGTCGACTCGCAGGCGCATGCCTTCCTGCGAGACAAGGGCGGGTACCTGCCTGATGCCAAAGCGGCGGGTCAGCGTCCCCTGCTGGTCGTAGTACACCGGCACGCGCCAGGCCTTCATCAGGTCCAGGTACGAGCCGCCGGTCAGGATGGGCTTGACCTTGCCGTCGTAGCGCGCGATCAGCTCGCGGGCCTGTGCCACCTGTCGTCCGTCACGGGCATCGAAGAACAGCAGCCGCTTGGAGAGCGACACCACCTCCAGCGGGTTCTTGCGCGTCCCGGCCGGGAACAGCAGCCGGCCCTGCGCATCGACGATGTTCCGGTCGAGCGTGAAGGTCGGATCGATGGTCCAGGACCGGGCGGCCTCGGTGCTCCGTACGCCCTCGACCGGAGCGGGCTGGCGCACGGCGGCCACACCGCGGTTGCGGGCCTCGTCGATCAGACGCTGCAGTTCACCCGTGCGTTCCTTGTCGCGCAGGCGTTGCTGGATGAACTCCAGCAGGTGGGGCTCGGCAATCCCGTAGGTCGGGCCGATCGTCCCCAGGTCCGCGGCGTGGGCGGCCGTGCTCAGGATCGTGGCGACGACCAACAGTAGCGACCGAGTGACGCGCGCCAGTGGGCTGGTGCAACCTGCCCGAGGCAGTGGCTGTTCGAACCTCACCTTGCCGCCTTCCGGGTGCATGAGACCTGCTCTCCCAGCCGAGTCAGCCCTGGCCCGTCCTGAAGGTGGCTGGCCCGGATCATCGCCATCAGCAGCGGATCGCCGTCGCCTTCCGCCATCGCCTGTCGCAACTCGCGGCTCGTGAGACTCCGGCTGCACCGGCGCTCGTGGGCCTGGAGATAGGCCTGTGCCCCTTGGTGTACCGCAGGGGAGATCTGCTGGAGCAGCGCCAAGTAGTCGGCCATCGGCACGTCGCCCGTGACAGCCGGCTCGGACGATGTCTGCGCCAGCGCCGGTAAGGCTGTGGCAAGCGCGGTCATTGCGACAAGGGAAGCCAGCGAGGCCAGGGAGATCGACTGGGCCACATGACGGGAAGCCGGCCAACGCAGCATCGAATGCGGATCCATGGCAGCCCCTCAGAACAGCGGCACCACGGTGCCCAGCACCTGCTCGGCCCGCACGAGCCCGCTGCTGCGGTAGCGCGAGTCGAACGAGTCCGGACCCGTGCCCTGCACGTAGTAGTGGCCTGGCGGGATCACCGTCGGCGCGATCGGCTCCAACGGGCGCCGGTCGAAGGCCTGGGCCTTGGCCGTGCCGACGACGACACCATTGACCGACACCGTGCGGCCGGACACCGTCACCACGTCGCCCGGCAGGCCGCGCACGATCTTGAAGAACGGTTGACCGTCCAGTCCGGGGTAGGCGGTTCGCGCCTCGCCCGCAAACGAGAAGATGACGAACTCGCCGCGCTGCAGCGGATGCTCGCCGTGTTGCAGCCAGGCCACCCGGTACGGCAGGCTGCCCGTCCAGTTGAAGAGGACCGGCACCCGCGGCGTCGGGTCGATGAAAAGCCGCGTGTAGGCGAAGGTCCAGATCGCGAAGACGGGTAGGTAGAGGTACCAGCGTCGCCGCGTGTGCGCCGCAAAGTCGATGGCCTGGGTGCGAAGGCTGCGCTTCATCGGGCCTCCTCGGGGTCGTTCCTGTGGGGTGTCTGGGGATGGCCCAGCTTCTGCTGCAGCAGTGCCGTCAGATCGACGGTCCGCGGTGTCCGGCCGGCCACGGCGCTCTTCAGCACCACCAGGCAGGCGCAGTCGCGCGGCAGTTCCTCGAGAGCGGCCGGCAGCCGCTGCGAGAAGCTCCGGGCCAGCGCAAACGCCTTCTCGCGGTCAGCGTCGGTGGTGGCGCGGGTCAGGAGCTGGGTGAACTCGGCCTCCTTCTGCCGATACACCTCGCCGACATCGACGACGCCGACCCGCTGGGCCGGGCGCACCACCACGCGGTCGTAGGCGGCCAGCGTGCCCAGCACGATCAGCAGCGCGAATGCAGCGTGCAGGAGGATGGGCACCATGCCCACAGGCCCGGCAACAGGCTGGTGAGGAGTGGCGCTGGCGTCGACGTCCATGGGGGCCTCGCCAGGGTCACACCGCGTGACCGCGCCGCCGCAGCAGCTCGGTGATCGCGTCGTCGATGCTCAGGCCCTGCGCCCGCAGCTCGTCGATCGGCGCGTTGTCCTCCAGCTTGTTGGAGAACAGCAGATGGGTCGCCGGGTCGAGGATGTTGCGCGCCACGCCTTCGCCCACCGGCGAGGAGATGTAGACCTCCGAGAAGACGCCCGGCTCCGTGCGCAGCGAGTTGAGCAGCCGCTTCTTGGGTTCGTCCATCGACAGCCGCCCCTTGCGGTCGAGCATCTCGATCGACTCGGGCTTCTGCCGCAGCAGGAACACCCAGTCCGAACAGTTGAAGGCCGCCTCCATCTGGGCCGAGCCGTAGTAGTCGTCGGCGCTCTGCGTGGCCGTGCCGAGCGATCCGCCGTACTTGCGGGCGCGACGCGCGGCTTCCTCGACCACGGCCGCCTTCACGGGGTCGTCGGCGCCGATGTCGCCCAGCTGCTGCTTGAGCTCGTCGATGAAGAGCACCTTGCGCCGGTTGCGCGTCAGGTACATCTCGCCGGTGATCTGGTGCAGCAGCAGGATGTTGACGACCGCATGCAGGTCGGGCCGGCGCTTCAGCTCCTCGTTCTCGATGACGACGAAGTCGTTGCCGAAATCGATGTTGTTGCGCCCCTCGAAGAAGCGCTCGTACTGGCCGCCGCGGGCGTAGGGGTTCAGCATCACGGCCAGATCGCGGATGCGCGGGTCCTCCCGCACGCCCAGCTCCTCGATGGTGCCGGCCTTGAAGGCGTCGCGCAGCGCGGTCACCGTGAGCGCGTTGCCGTGCTCGCGGAACAGCTTGATCACCATCGCCGAGATGGCCTTGTACTGGACCTCGTCCAGCGGCCGGGACATCGAGGCCATCTTGGAGATGGCCGGCACCAGCATGTCGATGTCCTCGTTGATGTCGACGATGTGCGTGAAAGGGTTCAGGCAGATGTCGACGTCGGGCCGGAACTCGATGTACGTGCCCTTGGCCTTGCGGCACAGCTTCTCGAAGGACCGGCCGAGGTCGAGCATCCACACCTTGGCGTCGATGGCCCGGTAGGACCACGCCATCTCGTTCATCAGCACCGACTTGCCGGACCCGGGCGCGCCGATGATCGCGAAGTTGTAGTTGCCCAGGTCGTTGTCGAAGATGTCCAGCGTCATCAGCTGGCCGCGCCGGCCACCGAAGACCAGGGCCGGTGTGCGCGTGCCGCGCCACTCGGCGATCAGCGGCGCCAGGTGGATGGCATTGGCCATCGTCTTGCGCGAGACGCGGCGCATCTTGGCCAGGTCCTTGTGGAAGGCCTCCGACAGCGTCATCGGCAGGCTGGCCAGCAGCGCCTGCCGGTGCATGTAGACATCGGCGTTGAGCTGGAAGCCCCGTCCGCGCCAGATCGCGTTGGCGGTCTCCTGGGCGGACACGGCCTTCTCGGGCGGCGAGAAGATCGCCAGCTGGTGGTACAGGCTCACCAGGCTGCTGCCCACGTCGATGGCGTTGGCCGCCGCGGTCCAGTCCTGCAGCTTCTTGCCCACGTCGGGCATCACCTCGGCCATCTTGCTGCGCGAGTTCTGGGTCGCGCGCACGTGGTTGGCGGTGACCACGGACTTCATGACGTTGGGGTCGAGCACGTGCACGCCCATGGTCAGCAGGAAGGGCGCGCTGTACTGCAGCGCCGGCTGCATCAGGTCGCCGATCAGCGAGCCCATCTGCCACAGCGCGAAGCGCTCGGGGAAGGACTTGATCGAGTAGAAGCGTGCTTCCAGCGAACCCTCGTGCCCCTCTTTCCAGAGAGTCAGGCCGGCAGGGTGCGGGTCCTGGATGGTGTCGAAGTCGACGATTTGATCGCGGATCTCGCGGCCGTCGTCGTAGTGGAGGTTGGGGGCGTCGGTCTGGGAGACCCGGTCCGGGTTGGTGAACAGCGCACACCAGTTGATCAGGTCCGCGGCGTCGCAGACACGGCTGGGCAGCGACGCCGAGCGCAGCGTGGACGCCATGGACTCGCGCAGCGCGACCAGTTCGTCGCGCCGGGTCAGGTCGCCGGCCTCTTCCACGCCGCCGGGCACTGACACGCTCATCATCAGCCGGAAGTCGCGGATCGTGTAGTGGAAGCCGGTGGTCAGCGACTGCTGCGCGCCGTGCAGCAGGTGCCCCACACGCTGCCGCGCAAGGCGGTGGAACAGGTTGTCGTTGCGCGCCGGGCGACCCCAGTGCTTGGCCTTGTCGGCCTGGTCGGCATCCTCGACGCGCAGGTTGGCATAGCGGCGCAGCTGCTCGCGGATGTGCGGCGATGCAAAGAGGTGGAACTGGATCCCGGTGGCTGGCGGGCAGGTCGAGTACAGCGAGATCAGCACCTCGGCCATGCGGTCGTCGGCACCCGACTGCGGCATCAGCTCAAGCATGAAGCCCAGGCTGTCGCGGTTGACGAAGAGCTTCTCGTCGGCGAGGTAGGCCGAGTACGGCAGCCAGGACGCGAACTGCTCGGCCGGCGTGTCGGGAGGCGAGCCCAGGCCCAGCCAGCCCAGGCTCCCGTGGCCGGGGCGGCTGCCGCCAGGAGAGGCGGCGGATCGGGTCGAAGCGGTCGGGGCGAACGGAGTGGGCATGGAGCGTGCCTCGCAGGGATGGCCGGAAGAGGTGTCAGGTCAGTCGTTGGGTTCGTTGCCACGCGGATCGACGGGCATCTGCGGCCGGCCCGCCGGAGGTGTCAGGCCGGGCAGGGACAGCGAACCACTCGGTTGATCTGCCCGACCCGACTGGTTCGATGTCCTGGGGTCGCGCGACTCGGTGGCGCCGCCTGCAGGACGTGCGGATGCGGGCGGCGGAGGCCGCAGCGGTGCGTAGGCATCGCGGATCTGCCGCTGCGCGTGCTCGACGAGCCACTGGCCGTCGTCGACCCGGACGTAGACGTAGCCCTGGTCGTGGAGGTCGCGATCGGCGTCTTCCCAGGGCTTGAACCAGAGCCGCAGGATGCGGGCCGACGACCGGAGCGGCATGGCCGTGGGCGAGGGCGGCGCCGTTGGTGAGACGGCGATGCGGGAGGCCGCCGCGCCTGCAGCGCCCGCCGTGGCTGCGCCGGCGATGCCCTCCGTCGCGCGCGGGGCTTGCGTCGTGCCTGGGTTGGCACCGGCCGTTCGCCGCTGACTCGGCAGGTTGTTCTGCACGGCATTGGCGTAGGTGCCGGAGACGGAGTCGCAGGTCACGCCGTCCGGGGCCTTGCAGGCGTAGCTGGAACTGCCGCTGAGACCGCTCATGCTCATGCAGCCGCTCAACATCCAGGCCAGCAGCACCGACGCCGCGGCCAGTCCGGTGGCTGGGGCAGCACGCGATGTCGGAGCTGCGTGGAACACGACGGCGGGCTTCTTCATGGCTTGCCCCCCGCCGTCTGCGACGCCTGCTGGAGGCGAGCGAGCAGCACGGTCCGGTCGACGTAGCCGTCGGTTCGAGTGCCATCCGCCCAGACCAGGGTGGGCGTGCCCTGGACGGCGAGGCGTTGCGCCAGCGCGAGGTTGCGGTCGAGCGGGTTGTCGCACTCCGGGGCACGCGGGGCTGCCGGGTCGCCCGCCGACCTGAGCAGGGAGGTGTCGCCCTGCAGCATGAACTGGTGCCAGGCCTTCTCGCGGTCCGCCGCGCACCAGATCGAGACCGGACGCGCGCGGCCCTGGAACGGCACGAGGAAGGTGTAGATCGTCACGTCGTCCAGGCCCGCGAGCTCGGGCTCGAGCCGGCGGCAGAACGAGCAACCCGGGTCGCTGAAGACGGCGATGCGACGGTGATCGTTGCCACCGCTGCCGCGCACGGTCTTGATCGCGTCCGCCAGCGGCAGCTGGTCGAAGGCGATGGGCGCGTCGGGAGCCGGCACGCGGTCGGCCTGCGCTGAGGGAACGCCCGCGCCGGCCGCCTGGCCGGCCTGCGCAGCGATGGTGGCCGCGCGAGCCAGTCTGGGGCCGGTGAGGTCCTGCATGGTCTGGGTGTCGAAGACCCGGCCGAAGATGAAGTAGCGCGGATTGCGCGGCGACACGTAGGCCACGTTGCTGTTCATCCAGACCTCGTACAGGCCGGCCACGGGCGAGCGCTGCACCTGCGTGAACTGGGTGCCGGGGTGCGCCTTGCGCAGCGCGGCCAGCAGCCGAGCCTCATCGGCAGCGGCAGCGGCGGCGCCGGCGTGGCCTGCGGCAAGGGCCGCCAGACCGGCCATGAACCAGGCCGCGGGCCGGAGATGCCGGCCGGGAGCATGCGGGGCGGGGTAGGGAAAGGCAAAGCCTGGCGAGGGCTTGTCAGTCGTTGGCATCGTCGGGGACCTCCGGGTTGCTCGGTCGGACTGCAAGGGGCGCGGCGGCAGCGGCGCTCATCGGCACGTCGATGCGGACGCCCTTGGTGATGACGACATCGATCTCGCGGCCGGCGTCGACCTCGATCACGGGGAAGGTGTTCTCGGCCAGCTTGATGTAGTACTGGGCGAGCCGGTCGAGGGCGCGGCCGACGCCGGTGCCGAGCCCGGCCCGGTAGGCGTCGGCGCCCGAGGCGCTGGTGATCGTTCCGAGCGGCGAGGTGCTGACGTTGGTGGACGAGGTGGCCAGGCCCTGGCCGATGCCGCTGACCACGCCGGCCAGGAGGGCGTTGGCCAGCATCTGGCCCTGCTTGGTGACCAGCCGTCCGCGCATGCCGACCTTGCCGTCCTCGCCGTAGACGCTGCCCTGGATCTTCACTTCCAGGGTCGCACCGTCGGCGCGGACGCACGAGAGGTTCTCGGTGCGGAGGTAGGCCCGTTCGGAGCTGATATCGCCATATCCAGCCGCGATGACGAAGCACTCGCGGTACTCGCCACGGAAGCGGTTGGGCAGCACCGCGTTGTCCGACAGGCGGATCAGCACCGGGTGGGGGTTGGACTGCGCCTGCCCGCCGGTGGGTGCGTCCAGTCCGCCAAGCAGCGTGCCGCGCGTGAAGCTCACGGGCAGCCAGGTCGACACCGTCCGAGGCTCGGCCGCCGGTGAGCCGGCACGGTCCGAAGCGCTGGCGCTCGTGCCGGCGACGCCTTGCATGCTGCGATCGACCAGCGTGACGCGGCTGATCGCAGGTGCCACCGGTGCCGCCGGGGCGGGGTCGGCCGTCGGCAGCCCCGGCATGCCCGCCGGCAGCTGTCGGCCGGCCGTGCCCGGGCCGTAGGTCGAAGGGAGCGGCAGGCTGGCCGCCGGCGGCAGCCCGGTCGGCGTCGTGCCGGCCGAGACCGACGGCAAGGCGGGTGGGAGCGGTGCAGGCACGGGCGGAACCGGGGCTGCAGCGGGCGCCGGAGCAGCGGCGCCCTGGGCCGCCTGCGTCGCCGAGGTCAGGCGCTGTTCCAGTTCCGCGAACCGCTGCATCGTGCGGGCCTCGAAGGCCTGGCGGTCGCGGTTGAGCCGGGTCTGCTCCTCGCGCTCGCTCTCGTACTGGGCGAGCTTGCTGCCTGCGGTGCCGACCCACTGGTCCACCGGGTTGACCTGCTGGCCTGGCGGCATGACGCCGATGTTGGTGACCGGCCCTGGCGAGCCGGCGGCGGGCTTGCGAGAACCCGACGAAGATCCGGTGTCCGTGGACGCGAAGATCAGCCACAGCAGGCCCACGCCGGCGGCCACGATCACGCCCAGCAGAGCGAACTGACGCTGGCGTGGCGTCATCCGCTCGGCCAGTTGCGCGCCGAGGCGGGTGGCCGACTGGCGAAGGGCGGATGCGGAGGGGGGCAGGGGCGACACCATCACTGGCCTCCGCGGCGGATGACGAAGACGTTGGTCGTCTCGCCCGGACGCAGGTTGTGGTGCTCGACAGCCACGGCCAGCACCTGTCCACCCGAGGGGCTGTCGGGTCGGTCGAACTCCTGCTCCGCCAGCACCATCACGGCCTGGCTCACGTTCTGCAGCAGGTACTTCTCACCCACCAGACCCCGGCCCTCGTAGCGCCGCATCAGCGAGAACCTGGCTTCCGCCCAGAGCTGGATGGGCTGGTTGAGCTCGTCCACACGGATGTCGGGCGGCACGCGGTCGGACGCCATCGCCAGGAGCAGCGTCTTCAGCCCCCGGATGTGGTTGGGGGCGGAGACCAGCGGTGTCTGCGAGCCCGCGGCACCGGTCGGTGACTGCATCGTCTGCAGCGCCCGTTGGCCGGGGTCGCGGATGACGATGGTGTCGGCCGGGGTGTCCGCCTTGCGCAGCACCAGCGTGTAGGTGGCATGCGCCGACGAGATGAACAGGTTGACCGGCTTGGGCGAGTCGCCGACCGGACGGATGTAGATCTCGCCCTTGTCGCGATCGCACTCCAGCACGATCTCCCCCGCCGGGTTCACGGCTGGCAAGGTGGCAGCGGGCGGTGCACCGCTGCTGCCGCTGGAGGACGGCGCGGCGGGGCCGCAGTTGCTGGAATGGATGTTGCCGAACACGTCCGTGATCGCGGCGCCGTCGATGCGGATGCGCGTGGGCTCCTTGATCGACAGCACGGCCTCGACGGCCACGCCGTCGCGGGCGTCCAGCACCTGCAGCGCGGTTGCCGGCGCTGCAGCTGCGAGCAGGCCTGTCAGGGCCGCCCATGCGGCGACCGAGCGGAAACAGCGGGGTGTCAGGCAACCGCGCGCCATGAACACCACCACTGCCGGAGCGGCGTGGCGACGGCGCAGCGGTCGGGAGTCACGGCGCGGCATGGGTCACCTCCTTGAAGGTCTTCAGGTGCATCCGGCCGCCGCTGTACGCGAAGCCCACCTCGTAGGCCTTGGCGTCGTTGGCCGTTTCCAGGCCGTTGACCAGCGTGCGCAGCCGGCCGCGGACGACGACGGTCTGTGTGTCCTCGCTGGGCACCAGCTGCTGCGGCATGAAGAAGGTGCTGGCGTTGATGCGCTTCAGCCGCGCCGCCTCCAGCTCCTGGCGGGTCTTGAGCTCGCCGTGCTGGTCGGGCTCGACATAGCCGAGCAGGATGTCCTTCTTCCAGTCGATGGAGGCCGGCGTCACGTCCAGCACCAGCCAGGCGATGAAGGCGCCCATCTGCTCGAGGTACTCGCCGCTGGCCTTGTCGCGCGAGACCCAGAAGGACTTGTTGATGGACGGCGGCACGACGACGGTGCGCACCGTTCCCAGCAGGTTGAGGATCACCACCAGGGCCAGCACATGCGCGGCGGCCAGCAGGCCCACGGTGAGCGCCAGGCCGCGGTTGCGGCGGCGCATCTCCTTGATGTCCCCGTTCAGGCGTTCGAAGTCCATGTCAGTCCCGCCCGGCCGTCCGAAGGGACTGAGCAGCCCCTCGGGGGCCGCGAACGAAGTGAGCTTGGGGCTTCATCTCTTGACCTTCGAGTCAGCCGACCATGCGCCGGATGTGCGACGGCGGCGTGGCGCGCATCGCTGTCAGCGGGCTGGTGGGCAGGTGCCAGTACAGCCAGTGCACCGCGAAGGCCGGGTGCTTGTCGGCCTTGATGCGGGCGATGGCGCGCGAGGTGAGGAAGCCGGCAGCCAGGCACAGCGCGAAGGAGAACTTCGAGCCGGACATGTAGCCCATGAACAGCCCGAAGAGCAGGGGTGCGGCGACGTCGACGTCCCAGAAGCCGATCTTCCACTGGTCGTCCAGGCGGCGCGGGATGTAGGTGTCGGCGTGCATGCGGGCCTCCTGCTCGTCGGCTGCGCGCGCGTCAGATCACCGCACCCATGATCGCGCCCGCGATCACGAGGCCGACCGCGGCAAAGATGGCCAGCCCGACATAGAACAGCACCGGGCCGAAGTTGCGCAGTGCGGCCAGCGAGATGAGTGCGACCACGAAGCCGACGAAGCCGACCAGGGCCTTGATGCCCGGCCCCAGGCTCGCGATCTGCGTCAGCGCCGAGGTGAGCGGGCCGGTGATGCCGGTGAAGGCGACCAGGTCCAGGGCGTAGCCGGGAAAGGCGACGCACAGGCCGAGCGCCATCAGCACGAAGAGCGAGACCGGTGACAGCAGGCGCTTCGAGCGGCGGCTGCCGGCGAGGTGGGCCGTACCGGGGTCGTCGGCGCCGTCGGTTGTCAGGGAGCCCGCGGCACGGGCGGGATGCACAGAGGCGGGAGCGGTGTTCATGGGAGTCCTCCGAGGGTTCAGGGCTGGGAGACGAAGGTGGATGGCGGTGGCGGTCGGGTCGGGTGCGGGTGATCAGCGGGTCGGTGGCGGGGTTCGGGCCAGTGCGGGTAGGGCCGGTTGGGCAGATGAGGGTCGGGCGAGCGCAGGCGCGCTACAGGTCGGGGGGAACACGCCCGAAGGCGACCTCGACCCGCCGGTTGCGCGCACGGCCTTCCGGGGTGTCGTTCTCGGTGGCGTAGCAGCAGACGCCGCGTCCATCGACCTTCACCTCCGCGCCAGCCAGGTGCGGGTGGCGCGCCCGCAGGTACCGCGCGACTGCTGAAGCGCGCTGGCGCGCGAGGAGGTCGTTGGCAGCCGCAGGACCGACGTTGTCGGTGCGGCCTCGAATGTCGATGCGCCGGATGCCGTCGCCCGTGGCCGCGGCATCGATCGAGGCGCGAGCAGAGGCCGTGAGCATCGCGCTGCCGAACGGAAAGCTCACGACGATCTCGGACACCAGCGGTTCGCCCGCGTCCTCGGGCCCGATCGCGGTTCGCTGCGCAGGGGGCAGCGGTGCCTGGGGTCCGGCGATCATCAAGGTCTCGCCGGGGCTCAGCGACTGGGCGATGACCGCATCCGACCCCGGGGTGGAGTCAGCTCGCGCTTCAGCCGATCCTGCACGCGGCGGATCGACGGCCAGCGTCTTCGGCGTGACGACGGGGCAGGCGGGCGGTGCGCACGTGGCGAACCGAGCCTGGCGGCCGTGGTCCAGCTGGGCGATCGACAGCCCTGCCGCGGCGCGCGCCGAAGTGGCGGGCGGCTGAGCGGCCTCTGGCCGTGAAGGGAGGGCGCCAGTTCGGGGTGCGCTGCACGACGACGCGGCGCCAACGGCCGTCACCGCGAGCACTGGCACGGCCAGAAGCCGAAGTGCACGTCGAGTCATGGCGCCACCCTTGCAGCCAGCAGGATGGGCGCCGGTTGCGCCGCCTGCACAGGCCGCTGCGAGGTCGCCGCAACGGGACGTGTGGCCGCGCCGCCGGCGGAAGGCAGCCGGCGGTAGACCTTCCAGGCGTAGCTGGCACGCGCTGCCGTGCAGGCCTCGCCCTTGAGCTGGCTGCAGGCGGCGTTGTAGGCGCCTACGGCGTTCCAGGAGGCACCGTGCCGAGCGAATGCGTCGGCCAGCAGCCACGCGCCGACGTGGATGTTCGTGCACGGGTCGTAGAGCTGCGCCTCGCTGATGCCATGCCGCGCGAGCGTCGGAAGGTGGGAGCTGTTGATCTGCATGAGCCCGATGTCGTAGGTGCCCGTGCGCTGCAGATGCAATCGGTTCACGGCGCGCGGGTTGAGGTTGGACTCGACACGCGCCACCGCGACCAGCAGATGGGGCGACAGCCCGTAGCGCTGCGCCGCCTGCTCCCAGCAGGCCTGGGCCTGCAACGGCGCCCAGCCGGTGGCGAGCGCTGCCAGCAGCCAGGGACCTGGCATCGGCCCGGTCAACGACCTTCGGGCGGGGAACAACAGCGGCACCTGCATGGATCGACCCGTGACGTCTTGGTGGACAGGGCGACGCCGTTCCTGTCGGCCAGGCGTGGCCGACTGCAGGGCGTCGAGTGACGGGTGAGGACCGGCGACGCGGTCAGGGTGGCAAGCGGGTGTGGAGCGGGTATGCCGTGCTAGCGGCGGGCTTGCGGGGAGGACTGGCGGAACGCTTGGAAGGCCAGCCCTGCCAGGGCCTGGGGGTGTACTAGCCAGGTTTGATGCGTCGCTCGCGTGCGGCCCTCTCGGCCATGTTCAGCCGGGCCTGGCGCAACACCAGAGAGCCGTCGGACTCATGCGCGTGGCACAGCGCCACGCAGGCGGTGGTCAACTGGTCGAGCTGGAACTTGGGATTGGGGTGGCGGTTGGCCGGCGAGCGCTGCACGGCCCGCAGCAGTTCGTACTGCGGGCGCCACATCGACTCGCGGCGCCTGGGCGTCAGCGGCGGGCGCAGCACCAGCTGCGTGCCCAGGAAGTCGAAGATCCGCGCCGGCGCGTCATCGTGCAGGAAGACCAGCGACACGCAGGCGCTGATGAGGTCCGGGAAGCGGAAGGTCGGCGACACGTTGCTCTCGCTGCGCAGCACCGTGAACAGCCAGTCGTGCTCCTCGAGCCAGAGCCGGGTCTCGATGGTCTCCGGTTGTTCGCTGTCGTGGGCGCCGGAGCCGGCCTGGCCAGCCTGGGTGGCGACGTCGCAGCGGGCAGCGGGCAATGCAGAGTACATGGCGCGGTCCTCGTTCGGTGGCTTCAGGATCTGAAGGCCGTGCTCTGTCGAGCGCATGACCGAAAGGGTAGGAGCCGGCCGCAGCCGCGGCGCCGCGGAATGGCGCGTTTGCGAGGGGGGTTTCGACGCCGAGCCGGGTGCAGGGCTACTTCGCCCGCATCTCCATCGCCGCCTTGTACTCGGCCGCGAAGTCCACGCCCGTGTCCATGGTCGGATCGATCTGGCGGAACGCCGTGTACATGATGGCCAGCAGGTGCAGGCCCGAGAACTTGCCGGGCAGTGCCTTCAGGCTGTATTTCTCGTCCGGATCGTTGATGTCCAGGCCACCCCGGCCGAGGATGGCGATTTCCAGCGCGATGGCCTGGCGCTTCTGCGCGCCTTGCTTCTTGAAGGTGTCCAGCGCCCCCGCGATGTACATCATCACGTCGGGCCGGAAGCCGCCGACCGAGTTGGACTTCACCTGCCGGTGGGCAAACGCCGTGCGTGCCTTCTCGGCCTGCTCCACCATCGGCGAGTTCGGATGCTCCTGGATGAAGCGGCGGTAGAGCTGATCGGCTTCCTCGTCGGCCTCCCGTGTACCCAGTTGCTCCAGCGCCGTGGCCAGGCCAAAGATGGCCTGTGGATCGTCAGGCATCAGGTTCAAGGCGCGACGCAGGTGCTGCACCGCCTCGCCGATGCGCTTGAACCCGATGAGGATGCCGCCCAGGTTGCGACGCGTGTAGCCGTCGTTGGGATCGGCCTGCACCGCCTTCTCGAACGCTTCGAGGGCCTGCTCGGGCTTGCGCATGCGGTGGTAGGCGTTGCCGATGCCGACCCAGGCATGGGCGTGGCCGGGGTCCAGCTGCACTGCGCGCTTCAGGCGGATGATGGCCTCGTCGAACTGGCCCAGTTCGCTGTAGGCGATGCCCAGGTTGTAGAGCACCGCGGCATCGGCGGGCGCCGACTTCGTCAGGCTTTCCAGGTAGGGCACGGCCTCGGCGATGCGGCCGGAACGGAGCATCGGCATCACGAAGTCGAGCGCCGAGGCGGTCGCCGGGAACGCCATCACGGTGATCTCTTCGTCATCCACCGTCACCATGGCGGTCTGGCCCTGCGCCGCGTACTCGGCCGCGAAGTGCATCACCACGGCGGCCTTGAACGCCTCGGTGCCGACCTGCCGCGCCTCGGGCGGCAGCAGGTTGGTGTCGAAGCGGTTGATGGGAATCTTGAATTCGGCCATGCGGGTCAGGGCTTGTAGGGGATCCAGGTGTACCACCCGGTCATGCCGATGGCGGCGGCCCAGGCATCGACGAGCTCACGGTCGTGCGCCGCGTCGGCCGGCAGCTTGTCGAGGATGGAAAGCAGTTCAGCGCCCAGGTCCAGCGCACCGGCCGCCCGAAAGGGTATCGCGTAGGTGGTCTTGCCCAGCAGTCGGTCGGCAAACAGGGCGTATGCCGCGACCGGACCCAGCAGGGGCACCGGGATGGCAAGCTTGCCGACGCGCTGGGAGAGCAACTGCAGGTTCTCCTGCTGCAGGGAGTCCATGCCCTGGCGCTGCAGCAGGTGAAGGTCGGGGTGCCGGTCAGCCAGCCACTGGTCGATGCGCATGCCGATGGCGAACGAGCGCAGGTTCATCATCGCCCAATGCGCTGCAGCCTCCGCAAATCGCGGTGCGGCCGACTGTTCGGCTTCGGTCATATTCAGGCCGGCAGTCAGCAGTTCCTCCACCCGAGCCTGCGCGGACCCAGTTCCTGCGAAATCGAAGCGCTCGGAGGGTGGCAGTTCCAGCAGGCGCAACAAGTAGCCCGCTTGGTACGCCACCCAGTAGTCAAGCGGCTCGTTCACCGGGCGGTAGCGCAGCACATGGGCCGGCGCTCCGTTGCGAGCGAGCTGCAGCGTCGCGCGCAGCGTCAAGGTGGCGTCGGGCTTGAACTCGACGGGCCGGCCGCTGAGTGTCTCGATGCGCTGGAGGAGGCCCAGAGTCTCCGGGCGCAGGTTCTTCATGGGCGGATTATCCGTGCCGCATCGGCGGCGCCTTGCACCGCACAAGAGCCCGCGCAGAATGACGAGCACCCATCAACGCGCCCTGGAGCCCGCCATGCAGCGCACCCACGCCCGCAAGCTGAAGTTCGAGCAAGCGCATCCCGACGACTGGGATGCCTTCAACGGATGGCCGGCGACGCCGACGATGGTGACGCGTGCTGAGGCCGCGAGCGGGCTGCGAAAGGCGCGTCGGCTCGGGCGCGTGCTAGTGGAAGGGTTGCACCGCTACCGGCTGATCGGTTCGAACACCGTGATCCTTCGCCCTCGCTGATTCGGGGCAGGGACCGTCAACCGATCCCGGCCTGCTGCAGCACCTCGACGAAACCTCGGCTTATCAGCTCGAGCTCGTCCTCCGGAAAGTTGAAGCGCTCGAAGACGGCGTTCATGCCGCCAAACGCACGGGCCATGGCGGCGGCGACCAGATCGGCGTCCATCTCGACGGCGCCGCGGCCGAGGTAACGGCTGCCGGCCACGCAGGACAGCAGCAGCTTGATGCTGTCGTCGACCTGGTTGAAGAAGAACGCCCAGTAGGGCCACTCGGCTTCGAGGCGGCGCAGCAGCGACCGCACTTCGGGTATGTCGACCAACTCGCGCGGGTCGTGGTTGTAGCCGTCCACCACCAGCGTCATCTGGCCGCGATACCGCCAGGCGTCTTCGCGGGTCGCCAGGAAGACCTTCAACCGGGATAGGACCGACGGGAGATCGGCCTGATCGACCTCCCTACGCGAGATCAGCAGCACCACAGGTTCTTGAACACCTGGCCGCAGATCCATTCTTGGTGCTCGGTTCGCCATAGGTCCCTCCATCAATCCGTGCTGCAGGGTCCGCGCACGAAGATGGTCATCATAAGGCGATGGATACCAATCTCGAAGAGGTTCGTGTTGGTCATAGTTTCCAGCACCTATACTGCCGCAGGAAGTCCCAAGAGAGTCACAGCCAGCCGCCACACAGTATGACCGCCGAGCAGCTCCACACCCTCAGTCAAGCGCAGCGTGACCGCTTGGCGTTCATCGAGATGCGGCTCCGCTTCTTCGGCGAGATCCGACGACAAGACCTCGTTGAGCGATTCGACATCCAGTCCGCAGCGGCGACAAGGGATCTGGCGCTGTACAAGGACCTTGCCTCGCGCAACATCGACTACGACGCCAAGGCGAAGTGCTACGTCCTCGGCGACGGATTTGAGCCGGTCTTCGACTTCCCTCCAGAGCGCGTTCTCGCGTGGCTGACACAGGGCTTTGGTGACGGCGAGCCGTCAGCCTTGAAGTGCGCAGTCGTGAGCGAGATTCCTTCGCGGCTCACGCATCCAGACTTGGATGTGCTGGCGTCGGTGACGCGCGCGATTCATCTGTGCCGCCCCCTACGCATCGATTACCACTCGATCAGTAGCGGCCGGTCTACACGCGAGATCGCACCGTTCGCCTTGATTGACACCGGGCTGCGATGGCATGTGCGGGCGTTCGACCGGAAGACGCGTGAGTTCCGGGACTTCGTAATCACGCGAATCAGAAGACCAGTGGTTCTTATGGCGCAGTCGATCGCAGAGCACGAAAGTGCGGATCAAGACATCCAGTGGACCCGCATCGTCGAGGTTGAGATTTGTCCCCACCCGGATCAGCCACGGCCTGAAGTCACTGAGATGGACTACGGCATGTCGGGCGGAGCCTTGAGGTTGAAGCTTCGAGCGGCGACTGCGGGGTATGTGCTGCGCAAGTGGAGCGTGGACTGTTCACCAGACCATCATCTGCGTGGCCACGAGTTCAGGCTGTGGCTCAAGGACCCTCTTGCTCTCTACGGTGTCAAGAACGCGGTGCTGGCACCGGGCTACCGCTCGCCTAACCAGTAGGCAACGCGAGGCATGAAATGACTTGCGGACAACGACACTCATCACCACACCAGCGGCTTGGCCCATCCGGCGACACCCCAGGTGGAGGCGCGAATGATCGAAGAGCTTGAGCGTCTGGTCGACGAAGTCGGAGCACTGCAGAGCAAGCTCGTCTTGCTCATCGGGCCGCCCAATGCCGGCAAGACGGCATTGCTGCACTCCCTCGCAAAGAACAAGGGTGTCACGCCGCTGAATGTCGGGGCTGAGTTGGGTGGTCGTCTCGCGGGCATGCCACAGAGGCAGCGCCATCTGCAGACCACGATGATCCTGCGTGAGCTGGCCGATCAGCATGCCCCCGGCGACCTGCTGCTGCTGGACAACATCGAACTGTTGTTCGACCGATCCCTTCAGCTCGATCCACTCGATCTGCTGAAGCGGCACGCGCACGCGAGACGCGTCGTGGCGGTTTGGCCAGGCGAGTTGCAGGGCGATGCGAGAACGGGCCGGCTGACCTATGCCGACATGGGGCATCCAGAACACCAGGACTACAGCCTTGCCGGCGTGGTCCCCTTTGAAATCCAGTGATAGGGAAGCGAGGAAGACATGCGCTACGGCGATCTCATTCAATTCGAACCGATCGAATCGGTCATCCAACTGCTCGACGCCAATCGTCCGGACGAGGCCAAGAAGCTCGTCGCGACCTATGTCATGTCGGACGACATGGCCGAGCGGATCGCCAAGCAAATGATCCCGCAGCTTTCCTTCGACGAGTCCGTCGACCACATGGGAGTGCTGGTGGTCGGCAACTACGGCACCGGTAAGTCGCACTTGATGTCGGTGCTGTCCCTGGTGGCTGAGGACGCGGCCTACCAGCCCATGATCCGTCACCCCAAGGTGGCCGAAGCAGCGGGAAAGATCGCTGGCAAGTTCAAGGTCCACCGCATCGAGATCTCCAGCCAGATGTCGCTGCGGGACATCATCACCCAGGAGCTTGAGCTCTTCCTCGAAAAGAACGGTGTCAGCTACTCGTTCCCGGCTGCCGACAAGGTGGTCAACAACAAGGCGGCGTTCGAGGAGATGATGGCCGCGTTCGCCGAGGTTCACCCCAACCACGGCGTGCTACTGGTGGTCGACGAGTTTCTCGACTACCTGCGCTCGCGCAAGGACCACGACTTGGTGCTGGACCTGTCGTTCCTGCGTGAGATCGGTGAAGTCACCAAGCACCTGCGGTTCCGGTTCGTAGCGGGCGTGCAGGAGGCCATCTTCGACAGCAACCGCTTCCAGCACGTCGCTGACAGCCTGCGCCGGGTGAAGGACCGGTTCACTCAAGTGCTGCTGGCCCGACAAGACGTCAGCTTCGTGGTCGCCGAGCGCCTGTTGAAGAAGACGGCGGACCAGCAGAACAAGATCCGGACCTACCTCACCAAGTTCGCCAAGTTCTACAGCTCGATGAACGAGCGCATGGACGAGTACGTGCGGCTATTCCCCGTACACCCGGAGTACATCGGCACCTTCGAACGTCTGGTCTTCACCGAGAAGCGCGGTGCCCTGGTCACCTTGCGCGACCAGATCCAAGCCGTCTTGAATGAAGAGGTTCCGGACGATCGACCGGGCCTGATCGGGTACGACAAGTTTTGGGCAACCATCACATCAAACGGCGTGCTGCGCTCTGACCCCAGCATCGGTCCGGTGCTGAAGGTGTCCGAAGTCCTCGCCGAACGTGTCCTCAAGGCCTTCACCCGACCGGCCTACAAGCCGATGGCGCAGCGCGTGATTGCCGGCCTGTCGGTGCATCGGCTGACCACAGGCGGCGACATCTACGTGCCGGTCGGTCCAACCGCTGCCGAACTGCGCGACACGCTGTGCCTTTACCAGCCCGGCATCGAGGACATGGGTGGAGACCCGGCCGACGACCTGCTCACCGCTGTTCAAACCACCCTGCGGGAGATCGTCAAGACGGTCAACGGCCAGTTCATCTCCAAGGCGCCGGACACGGAGCAGTACTTCCTCGACCTCAAGAAAGACGTCGACTACGACGCGCAGATCGAAAAGCGTGCCGAGGCCCTGTCGGATGACGCGCTGGACCGCGCCTACTACGGCGCCATCAAGCAGCTGATGGAACGCACCGACGACAGCACCTACGTCACGGGCCATCAGATCTGGCAGTACCAGATCGAGTGGCAAGACCGCCGCGTCGACCGCAACGGCTACCTGTTCTTCGGGGCCCCGAACGACCGGCCCACCGCCCAGCCCGAGCGCGACTTCTACGTCTACTTCATTCAGCCCTTCGAGCCACCACGTTTCCGCGACGAGAACAAGTCGGATGAGGTGTTCATCCGGCTCAAGGGCCTGGACGACGCCATCAAGCGCCACCTGGCCTTCTACGCGGCGGCACAGGACCTTGCCTCAACCGCCAGCGGCGGCGCGAAGGCCGTCTACCTGGACAAAGCCAAAGACGCGCTGCGGGACATGAGCAAGTGGCTCCAGGAAAAGCAGATGACCGCATTCGAGGTCACCTACCAAGGCAAGACCAAGACCCTCCAGGGCTGGGCCACGGGCGTCAACATCCGTGACAGGCTCCGTCTGGGATCTGATGAGCGGGCCAACTTCCGCGACATCATCAACGTCGTCTCCGGCCTGGCGCTCAACCAGCAGTTTGCTGAGGTCTCGCCCGAGTACCCGACCTTCCCTGTCCTGGTCACCGAGTCCAACCGAAAGCAGTTGGTGGGCAACGCGCTGAAGGCACTGGCCGGCGGCACCCGCACCAAGGACGCCAATGCCATCCTCGACGCGTTGGAGATGTTGGATGGCGACCGCATCGAGCCGGGGCGCTCGCGCTACTCGCAAGAAGTGCTGAGCCGTCTGAAGGCCAAGGGGCATGGCCAGGTGCTGAACCGCAGCGAGCTGCTGAACGGACAGACGGACGTGGAGTACTTCCACCCGGTGAAATTCCGCTTGGAGCCTGACCTGCTGGTGGCCGTGTTGGGCGGCCTCGTCTACTCCGGCGACATCGTCCTGGCCATCACAGGCGACAAGATCGACTCCGGCAAGATCACGCTGCTGGCCGAGCGCGGACTCGAAGAGCTCAAGCAGTTCAAGCATGTCGAAGCGCCGAAGGAGATCAACGTCTCCGTTCTACGGTCCTTGTTCGAACTGCTTGGCCTGTCACCTGGCCTGGCGCAGCTGGCGACGCAAGGTTCGGAAGAACCCGTCAAGCAGCTTCTCGAAGCCGTCTCCAAGCTGGTCGGCCGCGTGCTGACGGCAGGCACCGATCTGCAGGGCAAGCTCACCTTCTGGGGCAAGCCGCTCCTCACGGACGACGAAATCCGCGATTGGCGCACCCGGCTGGAAGCGCTCAAGACCTTCACTGAGGGGCTGACGCCGTACAACACGGTCGGCAAACTGAAGAACCTGCGCATCGGTTCCGACGACATCGATGCTCAGAAGAAGAACCTCGAGGTCCTGGCCGCCGTCGAAAAGCTGCTGGAGCTGGTGACGGAGTTGGGCAGCACAGCCGCCTACCTGTCGCAGGCCGAGATGGTACTGTCCAGCGACCACGCGTGGGTCAAGCAGGCGCAAAGCGCACGCAAGGACATCCTGGACAAGCTCGCGCTGGACCGCAACGCCCAGCATGCCGCCGAATACCGGCAGACCCTGTCCCAGCTTAAGAAGGACTATCTCACCTCCTACATCGCCCAGCACAGCAAGGCTCGCCTGGGCGTGGCGGAGGACAAGACCAAGTCAGCGTTGCGCAAAGACTCGCGCCTGGTGGCCATGCGGGCCCTGGCCGGCATCTCGCTGATGCCCACCAGCCAGCTCACCACCTTCGACGACAAGCTCGACAAGCTCAAGAGTTGCGCATCGCTGGTGGAGTCGGAGCTGTCGGCAAGCCCCTATTGCCCGCACTGCAGCTTCCGCCCGGCCAACGAGCAAGGCGACTTCCTGCCGGCCGCCAACGTGCTCAAGCGACTGGACGAGGAACTGGACAAGTTGCTCGACGGCTGGCAGCAAACCCTGCTCGACAACCTGGACGACCCGATCATCCAGGCCAACCTTGACCTGCTGAAGGCATCCGCCCGCGAGCTGATCAAGAAGTTCGTTGCATCGAAGAAGCTGGCCGACCCCGTCACCCCGGACTTTGTCAGTGCCGTGCAGGAAGCCCTGTCAGGGCTCGAGAAGATCGGCGTCAGCGGCGAGGACATCAAGAAGGCCCTGCTCCAAGGCGGCTCACCCGCCACGCCGGACGACCTGCGCAAGCGGTTCGAGACTTTCCTGAATGACCGCTGCAAGGGCAAGGACGCCAGCAAGCTCCGGTTCGTGGTGGAGTGATCTCGTGAGCGGCCCAAGCAGCAGACCCCTTCGCCTGCAAAGCTGGATTCCCCCCAGCTTCGCGTGGACGACCGCGCCTGACGTGTTCTGCATCGACGTGCCGGTTGGCGACCCCGACGTCGTCGAGTTCATGTCAACGGGTGTTTGCGAGATCGATCTTCTTGGCACCAAGAAGACAGCACGACTCTTGACGCTGTTGCTCGACGAGAAATCTCTCCGCCGTCAGTTGAGAGAAGCCGTGTGGGCACCAGCCAAGCTCAAGCCCACCGGCTCACGCATCAAGGTCGGCACCAAGGTTGTCGCTCATTGCCACGGCGTGTTCTTGCTGCCGGACGGGAAGACTTTGTGCCTGGTGGTGGGGCGGTCGAAGCCTGTTGCTCCGGATGCTTGGATCTCGGCAGGGCTGAAGGCAGACGCCGACGCGCTGCTGCTGGAGCACCAATCCAAAGTCGCCGAGTTTGACGAGGCAATCGACCGCAAGAAGAAGGACAACGAGGACTTCTACGCTCGCAACAGCGACATGAAGAGGTTCGAAGGGTATGCAGAAGCGCAGGTGGCGATGGAGAGCCACTTTCAGCGTCCGGTGTTGACTGCCGAACGGCTACTTCCTTCCATGCCGCGCGCCGCGAAGTTCCCACAGCCCACATCGGGCGACACGGAACAACTGGCACGCGCAGCCATTGCCGCGGTCGCCGGATCTGGCTGGCTGCCATCCCGCGATGGCAACTACGCCGGCATTCTTCCCGGCGCTGCTGGTCGCCGCGCGCAAGGCCTCGTCTCATGGGTGCCCCACACAGGCTTGCCCTCGTACCCCGAAGTCCGTTGGGCCGTTCAAAGGCGCCTGCCTACGGCACTGCGCAAGCCGCGCAGCGAGCAGATGGGCAAACCCACGTTCGACACCGGTTCCCAGCCGGTGGAGGACTCGGTTCAGGTCCAGGGCTTTGATCCGACGTCGAACGACCTCAAGGATGCGCTGGACGATCTGCAGCTCGACCAAGACGATTACCGCGACCGCGTGGACGACGTTCGCAAGGACGTCAAAGGACAGGGCTTCGAGGCCATCGCCTGGTTCCAGCCGTATCACGTCTGGACCGAGGAGACCTGGGGCATCTACTTCGAAGCCCGTAAGCTGGACGACCTGGCGCTCAGCTTTTTGGACGACTTCAAGTCGGCGCGTGTTCATGGGTCGCACGGCCTTGCTGCGCTGCTGGCCTTTGGCCTGACCTACGCCCACGAGCTGTTCCACGCCCGGGTCGAGGCCGCACTGTCCTGGGCCGAGATCAACGCCCAGCAGCCGCGACACCTGCGCTACAAGGAACGCGTCTACCAGGCGCTGCGCGAAACGCCCGATTGGCTCGAAGAAGCCCTGGCCAACTGGTCGGCATGGGACTGGTTCAAAGCACCCGGCATCCAGTCGTTGGTCACACGCATGGCGTCAAACGCTGAGGGCCTGGACCGCGTCGTCGAAGGGTCTCTCGACCTTTCACCACCCGGGTATCTGGAATGGCGCCTGGGGCATCAGGCAGCCACGTGGCGCACCTTTGCCAACCAGCTCAGCACTGCCAACCCCAAGATCAGCGCCAACAGCATCGGCCTGCCAGTTGAAAGCGCGCTGACCGGCCCGCTGCCGTATGACTTCCAGCCCGCCGACATCCCGCTGCGCTTCGTGGGCCCCGGCGTCATCGCCGATCGCCTCCAAAGCCACCCGGCCACGTTCAACGTGCCACCGCGTCGCGAGCTTGAACGGGCACTCAAACACTTCCGACACAGCCTTGACGCATCGGGCGGCAAAGGTGGCCACCAGAAGTGGACGGGGCCGGATCAACGTGCCTTCATTCTTCCCACGCGTGACCCGGTGAGTGCGGGTGTCTTTAAGACGTTCCTGCACCACGTGGGCATCGACAAAGCTACCTATGTGCGCCAGGTGCGCCCGAATCTCTGATCTTGGACAGAACCCATGAACGACCTTTACAAAGACCAAAAACAAATAGACGGCCCTGTCGAATGCCTGGGTCTCAAGTTCCCAAGCGAACAAGCTCGGCGAGATCACTTTCTCAAACTACTGGCAGAGAAACTCAGAGATCCTGCGTTCCGCAAGACCGACGGTTTCACGGCTGGTACCGACGACGCTATTTTGGCGATGTCCGATCCGCCTTACTACACGGCGTGTCCGAATCCATTCCTTGAAGAGTTCATATCGCACTACAGCACCAAGTACGAGCCGGCCTCAAATACGAGACATGTTGAGCCCTTTACTGCTGATGTAAGCGAAGGGAAGAACGATCCTATTTACAACGCACACAGCTACCACACGAAAGTCCCGCATAAGGCGATCATGAGATATCTGCTGCATTACACGCAGCCCGGCGATATCGTGCTTGACTCATTTTGTGGCACAGGAATGATGGGTGTCGCAGCGCAGCTCTGTGGCGATCGAAGAGTCGTCGAGTCGATGGGCTACAGAGTAGATGCTGCAGGGATGATCTTCGAGCGTGTCGACGACGGAGCAAAGTCCGATTGGCGCCGTGTGTCCAAGCTCGGGGCGCGCCGTCCCGTTCTTAATGATCTTTCCGCCATTGGCGGATTCATTGCATATAACTTCAACGCGTCCACCAATGTACACGCACTAGAACATGAGACAGAAAAGGTATCCAAACGTCTTGAATCAAACCATGGCTGGATGTATCAGACACTGCATCTTCCTACTGAAGAACAAATCAGACGCGGCATCAAGTTAGTTTCTGAAAGCGAAAAGCCGAATCTTTCGGAGGTCGGGCAGTCGGCTCGGATCAATTACACCGTTTGGTCCGATGTGTTTTCCTGCCCCGAGTGCGCTCATGAGATAGTTTTCTTTGACGTTGCCCTTGATCACGACAAGGGCGGAGTTCGTGATGACTTAACTTGTCCGAGTTGTAAGGCCAAATTCGGAATGAACCGCCCCGAGTTTTGCGGAGGCTCCAACTCTTGAGAAGATGGAGCCATGA
>ERZ1066118.297-NODE-297-length-51050-cov-20.542132_pt1 | contig 51050 bp, 30 predicted proteins | sample MGYA00382765_ERZ1066118 | MGnify/ENA primary metagenome ERZ1066118 (study PRJEB33369, sample SAMEA5778348) | biofilm metagenome | biome: Industrial cooling water; feature: Water cooling tower basin; material: Biofilm | place: United Arab Emirates | collected...
AAATATAGACAACAAAGATAATCACTATTTACCCCAACTTATTGAGCCGATACTTCTAATATACTTTCCATAGTTTTAATGATTGTTAAATATTTAGGTTGATGTGTTGAAGTAAATAACCACAAAGAAGAAAAATGCTATTGGTTTAACTTAAGCTTAGATGTAGTTGTTTATCTGATTTATTGGTTTGTTGAGGTTGTTGGGTAAAGCTTGTTTCTGCTGTTAAACGAGGTAGTATTTGCTCGAAGTAAGCAAGGTCGCGTTCGTTCATGCGAGATTTTTGTAAACCTTTGCCGAATGCTAAGAGGGCGCCTCGTCCATCTTTAGCAGTTATCAATACTCGACCATCAGGTGAAGCTTTCCATTTATAAGAAAATTGTCCATCTACGCTAACTGTGTTTCCTTGTCTTTTGGCGTACTCACTTAAAGCTTTAGTAATTTTTTCAATCCTTGAAAATTGTTCACTTTCTTGTTGACCAACAGGACTTAAGGCGCCTGTCATACTTTTTCCAGAATTGACTTGCGCGCATAGTGCAATCAATTTTTGTTTTTGGTGTATATCTAACGATTGATTTTCATTTACAAGCTTAATACCTAGAGGTGTATCATGAAATTCTAATAGTGGTTGACCGTTAATGTCGTTTAGCTGATAAGATGAACCATGCTTGTTAATAGTATATTCAGCAGCATAATAAACGTTTGAGCCAGGGACAGTATTTTGCAAAAACACTTTTTTGAGTGTTGATGCGGCTGAATGTAACTGTAATCTTTCTCGAAACTCATCCCAAACGTGACTTATATTATTTTTGGCTTCTTGCCACCAATTAGGATTGCTTGACTCCTGTACTCGCTGTTTTATTATTGCCTCAAATTGCTGCTGTTGAAGTTGTAATTGTTGCTGATGCAGTTCGCGCATCTCGTCTAATTGTGCCGATAAGTATGTTTTTAAATTGCCGTCAGATAGTTGATTTACTGATGCACTTACTGTATCAAAAACAGACTCAGATTGCTCTTGTTGAAAAGTTACTTCTTCTTGAAACGAGTTTACTAATACTTCTCCTTCACTGTTTGATTGTAATAGTATCTGCCCATCTACCTTTAATACTAAATCTTTATAATTATCTACTCTTTCACCAATGGGCGTAGTTTGTAACTGTTCTAACTGTTCAATAATATCCGGTGTCAAAGTAACAACTAATTTATTCTCGTATCTACCATAAACTAGCTGGTCGTTGATTCTAATCTCTATATCCTGTGATTCAGTCTCTTGATTAAGATTTTGAACATCATCCTCTAATCCTGATACTTGATTTTTATCTAAGTCTTTATCTAACTTTTTCTCCAAGAATAATCTTAACCAAGCGTCTACTACTTGCAGGTACTTTTCTGCAAAGCTTGAAGCATCACCAGGAGTAACACCACTTATCGACATTTCAACCGCTCCTTTCAATTAAAATATACGATTGATAATTATTTCTTCGTCAATCATAAATACAACTAGTTCTCCATCAATGAACCAAGCTATAAATTCACTATTATTGTTATGCAAATGCTTTCCAAAATATACCAGTTCTCTAAATACAACACCTACTAATAATCCGAGTTGATCGAATATTTCTAAAGTATATTTAAATTCATGACCGTTAGTTTTTTCTGGTTTATCTATAGCATCAATTACCCTCTGGCGCCATTCTGGATATTTTTGCAATACTTCCATACTTTTAGGACTTATTGATTGTATTGTGTTCGACATTATCAAAATACTCCTGCTAAATCTTCGGCTGTTGTCTGTACTGGTTGAGTAGGAATTGGAAATAGCTCTTCCACCAACGCCAATCTTTCGCTAAATTGACGAGAACGTTCAGCATCGGTTATAGTGCCACCGCTATTTTGAGCAATTAATCTTTCTCGTATAAATTCCCATTTACTCTCTGCCCAGTTCATTTCCTCAATATCAGCTTTGGGAACTTTCACAGGTTGTATTAATGGTACATATGCTTCATTGCCTCGCGTATACGCTGGGTTGATAATGACTGCGCGACCTGTGCCTAATTTGGCAAATTCGGCTGGTTCAAATAAATGTCGCTTCTGATTTTGCTCGTTGAGACTATTTGATACGCCACCTTTACCTGTGCTGCGAGATTTGGATTTGAAGTTAACTTCCATTTCTCCTAAATAGTCAGAAAACAACTTGGCGCTTTCTGGGTCTTGTGGGTTGAAAATAAACTTACTTGCTGTTCCCCCTAAAATCGCTCTGGCTAATTCTTTCCCGTAAGCTTTCTCTAACTGAGATATATTTTGATACCCAAGTATTCCACAAAATCCATCTTCGCGGTTTTCGTTTAACCAGTTTACTAAAGCTGGCAAGTACAAAGTTGGTAATTCATCTAAAGCTACTACTAAGGGGTCTTTGCGGGGTTTGGTACGGGAGACGTTACGCGAGACAATCATGTGTAATATTGCCGCTAACAGTGGCCCCACAATATCGCGGTTGTTTCGGTCTAAGCCAAATATTACTAACTGCTTACCGTCTAAATCTAAGGGTAATGTTGTTCTACCACAGAAGGCGCCGACAAAATCACGTTTTAAGAAGCGCTGAAACATCCGCTGGGCAGTACCGATAATGGAAGCAGTTGTCTTTTCTGAATCCTTGACACTTATCAACTGAGACAAGGGGCGAGTTGTCCAGACTTTCAGCTTAGATTTTGATGCAGCCTCTAAGCGCGCGGGTAACGAAGGCAAACTCAGAATTGCTTGGGCTGTCATCAAGTCGCAGTACTTGACATCACCTGTGAGAGTAGCAATAGCTTTTGTTACCAGCAAAATACCTTCAACCAAAGAATCACCAGCTTCTTCAAAAAATTTATCTCCTCCAGCTTCATTTCCACCTTTATTAAAATTCTTTGATACTACCTGCGCTAATTGTGCTGCACTAATGGCATCCTCTTCATCTTTAATCAAATCAAGAGGATTACAAATTTCTGACTCTGGAAAACCTGGTGCAAAGACGCGCACGGTGTAACCCCGCTTCATCGCATAAGCTACCGCGCGTTTGGTCTGTGCGGGATACTTAAAGTCATACAAACACGTTGGAAAACCTTGGTCAAAAGCACTTCTTATTAAAGGGTCAATCACACTAAAGGTTTTACCCGAACCAGCGGCGCCAATAGCTGCTATTCCTCGTTGGGCATCAGGAACGTAAAGTGTAGAACCTGTCATAAAACTTTGTTGGGAGGTATTCTTTATTAATCCTTGCTTACACCACTCTGCTTGCAACCTCGAATGTATTTCTTTGGGTGTGCCAACATACAACGCTACGTTATTACGAGTGGTCTTTTGCATCTGCTTTTTAGCTTTTTTCTGTGCTGCTGTTTTCTCTTTTTTCCCACCCCAGTAACTTGTAGCAATCTTGCCTTTTTTTCGGTTGCCACTCATCCATGAGAAGGCGCCAGTAACTATTAAGCAGCTTAATAATATTAGCCCTGATGGAGATTTGAGTAAGGCGCCAAGCTGTTCACCTGTGCGAAATAAGGGCTGGGATGTTTGGGCAGTTGTAATCAAATCTCTTCCTCTGTTAACTCTGTGTCTCTGTGGTAATTGTTAATTCTTCATTTCCTAACAGGAGTTAAAGCTTCATTAACCCGCATAAAACCTTGACCTTTATAACAATACTGACTACGTAATACTGTCCCTGGTGCAGTTGCAGCTTGTGTAATAATTAGACAAGGTAAACCGTTTTCTACTGCATCATCCACCATAAACAATGTTTCACCTTTTGGTAGATTAGGATTAGCAAGTAGGCTTAATAATTTCTCACCTGTCTCCCTATATACTGCATATAAGCAGCCACCAGCACCGCATAGTTGTGGCGAGTTGAAATCAAAGAGGTATAATCCACCCTTACCTCGATTAAATTTCAAAGCCTTAATTTTATCTAAATCAATGTTACTAGCATTTGAATTTTGGCTAACTGCTTTTTGAATCAGCGATGCAGGTACAATCATTGAAGCCGACTTCCAATTAGATAAGTCATTCTGCTTGGTTCCAGTCAGCCTGCTTATTATAGCAGGGATTACAAACAATCCTATACATACTAACGCTAATATAGTATGTTGATAAGGAGATTTTAGAACTGAAAATTTACGAAAAATTGAGTACATAATTACTTAATTACAATTCATTGCTTGCATTATATTCTGATAAGATACAGATGCTTTTTCACCGTAGTCTTTGACATTCGATTTACCGTTAACGTCGGTTACTTCCGCATCTACAGGAATTGCGGCGCCTCCATAGTGCATTTCTGCTGCTCGTTCGATTAATCGTTGTCCAGTAAAAGTTTTTCCTGTTGTGGGGTCAATTTGAGAAGCTGCAATGTTAAGTAGTGCTGTTGTGTCTTTTTCAAAGAGTACATCTTGGTCGTTAGGAGGAAAATACTGCGTCATCTCTTCACCGGTGACTGACTCACCTTTGTCCAAACGTGCCAAAAAATCCTTTCCCCCTGGTTTACCTGAAATTAAAGAACGTACTTCTGGACGGTAGGACATGAATTCCTTGGTTCCTAATTCCCGTCCGCAATTCCCAGAGGAGTCACATACATAATTACCTACAAAGTTGTAATCTCCTTCAACATTTGATAATGCTGCACTCAATACGTCGATATTAGTACCCGATGCATGAACGTTGTTACAATCGCCTTTGATTGCTGGTAATAAGTTAGATAAATTGTTTGCTACTAAATTATTAGCAGTATTGTTAAACTTAAATCCACTACTTTTTAGTCCTGTTGGTGTGGATGCCGAATTTTCACCTCCTCCAGTTATTGAACCTAAAAATATTGGTTCTTTTTCTTTATAAGCCATAAACGGCGCCGGACCAATAAAGTATGGTGTACACCCCAAGTCTATAAAACTATTCCGCATACAAACTCGGAAAAATAAAGCTTGGTTCATCATGCCATCAACTTCTGACACATCCCAGACAGCTACTTTAAACGCACTACCAAAAGGAAGGCGCCCTGTAGGTTCTTTACCGCTATTAACTGAGCCAAGTATGCCCTCACCGCCCTGTACAAGTTGATACTTACCACTTACCCATGCTTTACCCAAAACTGCTGGATTACCTGATAATTCGATATGAGCGCAATCTTTGGTACAGGGTACTGCAAAGCCTTCTTTATCACTACCGGAAATAGTTCTAGGACGCTGTTGCTCGTCAGTACCAAAAGCAATATCCACATTACCAACCGTGGCGCCGACTGCATTAATAGGATTAGGAAACTGGTTAAACGGTACTTGATTTAAGCTCGGTACATCTTCAATCTTCACGGCTTGCCAATCTTTGAAGGCAGCAATAGGTCTTTGTTCTATCCCAGGAATTGCATCAATTTTGTACTCTTCTAATGGTAAAGTCTTAAACTCTAAATCTTTTAAATGGGGAGATTCATTAAGTAATTGACCAATAGTTTTTTGGGGTTCAATAGGTAATGATAACTCAGATTTAAGTAAATCTGAAACTGGTTTAACATCTTTGATTGAAAGTTGCTGAAGTGATGGAACTGCTTTTACCAAACTACCTAAAGTCTGAAGCTTCATTATACCAAAACTTTGCAAGTTAACTTTGCTTAAATCTATGCCTGTAATTTCAGAAATTTCGCTTAAGTCAAAATTTTGCAGCTTTAAACTATCTTGAAAATCCCCTAACATCATGTATTTATCTGGAGTTTGACCAGCACTCCAACTACGTGAGAGGTCATATCCAAGCTGGTCAGTTACATCAGACGGCGCCGTAAAACTGCCACTTTCACCAATTCCTGGCATTTTGCTGAAAGTAATATTTGACCAATCTGGTAATTGGGCGCCGTTCCAAACGGTAGTGGGAATGTTGGTAGTAACTGTACTTTGTGACTTAGCTTGATTAGTCAAAATCACAAATATTGCTAATGTTAATGCTGCATACAGCAATAATATTTTTGTAGGTCTCATAATTTTCACTCATCTGTTAATGATTCCACATTTGGAGTTGCACTTGTACCTAATTCTTGTAACTTGGTTAGCAATTGCATGGATATTCCACTATTTTGGGCAGCTTGAGGAATTGATTCTCCTGAACGCTCTCTTCTTAAAAAGTTAATAATGCGATTCCATAAAACAGAATCTTTAGTAACTAAACGTCGGTCTAAAGCAACCATTAATCCCAAACGTACTTGGCTAATGTCTATCTGTATATGACTTTTAGTCGCTGATACAGCATTGGAAGCAACATTATTGGGTAAAACTTCTACTGTATGGGCAATATTGCCGCTTCTTGTAGAGTTTGCTGCAACAACTCGAAATAAATAAACCTGGCGCCCACTAGTACCGTTTGTCACTACAGTCAATAAACTACTATTAGTTTTTGGCAATCCTGCTATATTCAATTGTTTGATTCGTCGCAAGTGCAAAACCTGCGCTCCTTCTTGTTTACACTCTCGCCCCAACCCTTGAAGACAACCGTCTACATCAAGAGTGCTAAAAGAAGGATTATCTAACCAAACTTTCGTAACTGTTTCTCCAGTTGGAATAAAGGATAAGTTAGCACCATGACCTGGTAATAGCTCTATTAAATAAGGGGTTTGCTGTTGACCGCGCCCTGCTGCGACACTATTATTTATTGAGCGTACTGCACTATTTGGTTGTTTTACGCTTGATTGAGCAGAAGCTGGAAGCGATGACGCTCCGCAAACTCCAAAAAAAGCCATCATGGCTCCAGCAAATAAAGTTTCTTTGTTCAGCATCTGTTTAATCTAAAACTCAAATGATTGATTAACAACGACTTGCACATCAGTACCCGCGCGCACAAACCAAACATCTTCACGGTTAGCAATTTCTGCCAAAGCTGCTTTATTGCGGGTTAATATCTGTTCAGTTAATGGTTCAAATCCACCTTCTAAGACAGCGCCTAATACATTAGTTTTTCCACGCTTAATCAAGGTAGTGCTGCTAGAACTTCCAATTCCCGAAGAGTTAAACGAGGAAGTTTCTTCAGGTTCGTTGAGAACTTTACCTACTTTGGCAAGCGAACCAAATACAAACGCCGTCAAATCTCTAGAAGCTATTTCTCCACCTTTGTCATTCCATTGTGATGCCATTAGAGGACTTCCAGCACTGCCAGTTATTGTAATGGCGCCTGGTGGTAAAACATATTCTTGACCATCCATCAACAGACGAGTTGCTTGTACACTGGCATATCCAGCTTTATTAACACGCTCAACTCTGCCAACTATTTGACTACCAGCATTCACAATTTGATTATCTTTATCATCTTTAATTGGCTGTGTTAATTGCACTACAAAGTTTTCTTCCGTTTGAGTGGCGCCTCTGTTCTGAACGCTGGCAGATGAATTCGACCAAACCATCGGCGCCACTACTTTCGCATTGGCAGTCATTCCCACTGTTAATTGCTGTATAGGAACACCTGTCAAAATGTTTTTCTCTAAATTTGGGTTTGGCTGAGGAAACTCCTGGTGCCTGCGATATGTACTACTATCTGTATAAACCTGGTTTGCGAACACAACAGGGGTTGCTTTTGGCGCCAAAACCATATCAGCATTAGAAACATTTTGGTTATATTGGGCAGTTTGGCTACGATTACCTGTCATAATATTGCTTGCTACAGGATATTGTTTTTCTTGAATACTAGTTTCTTGAATACGATTTTCTTGTTTTTGCTCTACTTCTCCACTGCCGTAACTCCCTAATTTACTCATTGCTACCCACTGCTCTATCGGGTCAACTTGTTTGATAGTAGGTTCAGAGGCTGGTCTAAAACTTGATGGTTGTGGAGATTGGGTTTTAGGTATTTGATATTTAGGGATTGTTTGTTCGCGAATTGGGATTGGCGATGTCAGTCTTGGTGGAGGTACGTAACTTACAGTTGCTCGTTGTCTCAATTGTGGCTCTCTTGGATAATTTTGGGGTGGGGCAGTTTCAATCTGTCTCACTTTTGGATTTACTGGATTAGGCTTTTTAGTATTTTTAATGTTATTTAATTGCTTGGGTGACTTACCTACCTCAACAGCTTTTATTTGCTCGGACTGTTTACCTAGTGCTAACTGTGCTTTTAACTTTCCTGTTTCTGTTTCATTCGACTCTTTCTTTTGTGCGACTATTTGGGGTTGGGGTGTTGTTTTCGCCAATGGAGCAACTTTAGGTTTCCCCGTCATTACGCTATTTAAGAAAAATGCAGATACAACAAACACAGTCCCTAAACCAAGACCAACCGTACCGAACTTAGCAAAAGGATTACTTGCTAAGGTTGGCTTTGTCTTACCTAAGTGAGGGTCGTCAAATAAATCTGATTGATTGATAACGTTGTTGGAGTTATCTGAGTTAACAAGTTGTTGACCTAATTCCCCTATCTCAGCAGCTTCGGATTCCTTATACACTCCTGTTTCAGTTACATCATCGTCATCAAAATCTAACAATTTTGCTAGCGATGCTTCATCCCAATCAAAATCTGACTCATTCGTTTCCTCTAAATTTATTACGGCACCATCTAGTTGACTACTCATTATAAATTCTCCTCACCTATATCCCTAATGGCATATATTTCTAAACCCGAACTTCGCACTGCGTAAATTACTGCTGCGAGTCCTGTCATCTGCACTGGTGGTTCAGGTGCTTCAACTGCTTGCACAAAAATTTCTTTGTTGAACGGGATAACATCTCCTAGATTATTTCCTTTGTCAAAAACAGTTAAATTGGCAATCAACTTCAACTTCCATTTTCCCTCTGCTATTTTGACAGGAGGTTCTATAGAAAGAGGTGTTAAGACAATTTGAGTTGTTTCTTTAAATACACCCTGCGGTGTTGTATCAGCGAGCAGTTTTAAAAATTCTTTTCTGAAGTCCTCAGATAAAGCTGTTGAAGCTTGCCATGCAGCAGTCGTAACTTTACCTCTACCATTTGCTATAGAACGAATATCAATTCCAGGGTCAACTTTTGGTTGACGTGCTTCCTCTGGTGTCGTTGCTGGTAATGTACCGCTTGCATTCATCATTAAAGTCATAGTGTCATTAACAAAGCGCGTTATTACTTGAGGAGTTCGTTCTTTACTTCCTAAAGGAATTGCAGTAATTGATTTACCATCCTGTAATTGAACTAGCGAAGGAGGCTCTTTTCTGCTGAGTTTAGAATATGAACCATATAGTAACAGCAATAGCACTAACGTAATAATATGTAATCCAAGAGTACCTACTGCAAATAACGCTAGCGCATCTCCTTTTGAGAGGATTGTTTGGCGCCTGTTCAGAAATTTTAATCGTTTTTGATTTGCTGAGTCTGTCATATTATTAGCACCAAAATATGTTGCCTCCTCTCTACAAAGGGATATTTAATCCCTAAATAATTGTGGTAATAAATTTGTTAATCCAAAGGTTCCTACTGTGGATAAGCTGTTAAATACTGTCATTCCTCCACCTGTTGCAATCGCAAGTGATAAAATCGGCGCCAGTAATCCTGTTGCAAAAGCAAAAATCAATGGGTCGTTTGCATCTGCATTTAATACCAGCGTTGCTACTAGACCTGAAATAATATTGAAACTCAGCTTGACCATTCCTACAGAGAAGAACCCAACAAGCCAAGCAAATATTGCTTTCTGCCCCACTGGTAGTAATGAACCTCCTACCGCTAATGGTCCGAATAATGCGGTAAGCAGCAATGAAATTTCAATTAACCATTGAAAAGCAACACCAAAAGCAATTAACCAACCTCTTACAGCTAACTGAAATATATTTGTACTCAAAAATTCACTCAATCCAAAATCAGGAAACCATCCCTCCTTCTTACCATTAGTTTGAGCCGCTATTTCTTCAGCTTGTTTCGCTGCGTTATCTAAACATTCGGTTTGCTGTTGTGGGTCTGCTACAGCATTACACTGTTGTATCAAACCACGCACTGCACTTTCGGCGCCTGCTTGTTGCATTACTTGTTGGTAAGCTTCTTGTAAACGAATTGAGTTAGATGTGGAGGTAAGCAAGGTTTGATTAGTTTGATTAATTACCTCCCTTAACCCTCTTGTTCCTAATGCTAAAGCAGCCCCATTGTTAGCTAGAAGGAAAATAACTACGATAGGCCAAATTATTTCAGTAAATGCCTTAGAGCTTTCACCATCTACCATTTGTCTTGTCCACTGCACCATAAAAATAAGCAATGTACCAACTGCAAAGAACACTCCTAATCTTGCTATGGCGGCATATAATCCTCCTGTAAGAACATCATTCCAAAGTCCATCCATTGCTGTTGCAATTGCTTCAGAAGCAGCAGCGCTATCTTGTGTAATTTTTGATGCTGCTTCTCCTACTTTTTGAGTTTGTGCAAGGATTAGTTGGGTTGGAAATAATTGGAATGACATGATTTTTTAGGAACGAACCGCTAAGGACGCTAAGAACGCAAAGGAAGAGAAGAAAGAGGAAAATTAGAAGAGTCTTGCTTTTGTTGCTATGCGATAATTCTCAAACCCTTGACCTACTGTTTCGCGCGCTTGAGCTTGATTTTGACCATCTATAGCACGCGATACGTTAGTCAAATTATTATTTGCTAAGTCCTGAGATTGCAGCATTCGCAAACCGTCCGTTCGTATAGCACCCAATATTCCCGCTTGTTGGACATTTTGCTGTGCAATTCGTTTCATCACATTTTGCGTTACCACATCACCCTCCGCAGCTTCGGCGTTTGCTTCTACCTGTTCAACAGACTGCTGGGTTTTCTCAAACTGCTGTTTAGTGCGTTCCTGTCCCGCTTTCCCCAAAGTCGTATCAGCCACCGCGCGAGTAATTTGACGGTCTACCTCATTAGTTGCCCGTTCAGCTTGGTTTATCGGAGTATCAGAAACCCCAGCTATTTTCTCCGTCTCTTCTCGTGATTTTGTCGGGTCAGGTATACCCAAGGCGCCTACCGTATCATCTATTGCTGTTTGTAAATCTCCATCCAATGACTCAGATAAAGATTTTAGCTTATCCGAAAAAATCGAAGAAACATAACTATTTACTGAAGCAAGCTGCTGTTGAAATTGTTCAACAACTTGAGCCAATGGATTTGGAATTTCAAATGCCTTAGCTGATGATAATCCAATTGTAGAAACAGCAATAAAACTCAATCCCACAACTACAAATCGTTTACATTGTTTCATAACTACCACCATCCCACATATACAAATCCCTTCTTCCTTCGTGCCCTTTGTGCTTCAAATCATCCGTTACATCCGTTTTATCCGTTGCCAACACTCTCCACCAACTGTTTAGAAAACTCCGTCAAACCCACAAACTTATCTTGATGTCGTTGCATCGCAATAGTACGCTGCGCTTGCTCCTGCGGATTATTAGCAACTGCTGCCAACAAATTAAACGCCGGATAATATCGACAAAACGTGAACACACCATTATCATCCAACAACCACTGAGAATAAAAACCCGACTTTTTAGGAAAGAAACTCTCTGTGGCATTGCGACTAATAATTTCTTTGGGATACTTCAAAATTTCCACAAAACTATCAACTGCTGTAGGTTGAATTCGACCTATTAACCTAGTAGTTAAATTTTGGAAAATCTTGGCGCCAGCAGGTGAGGACGCAATTGTATCTGGGTCTTGCGCTGATAAAATTGTTCTAATGCCAGCTTTGGCGCCGTTTGCACAAAGTCTACCTACAAGTGCTGCTATCGAATCATATTCAAACAAAATTGGACTTTCATCGATAAAGAATATACTTGCGGGAGAAGCCAGCGCACGACGTAATGCTGCTGAGTACGCGCTTAAACTTAAGATTGCTGCATCTTCATCGTTGGACAAGTTACGCAATGCAAAAATTAAGAGTTGCGCGTCGCTACGAAAAGTTGAAGGTTGAGAAATTGCTTTACCTACCCGCGATGATAACCAAAAACGCAATCGTAATTTAACTTGTTCCAAAGCAGCTTTAGTGTCCCCGGTGAGTGTATCTAAACGTAGACGCTCGTGAGAACAATAGCTTAAAAAGTCAATTAGGGTAGGCATATTCTGCCATTCAACAGAACCAAAGCCATTTACAAAAGCGGCAGCGTAACGGTCTCGAATTTGGTCATCACTGAAAAAGGCAGTTATGGCGAGGGTAAGGATTGAGCGCACGGTATCATTCATTACCCTTTCTCCTGCCCCCGATTCTCCACGCTTAGAACCGACAATCATGGCAAGAAGCGCTGTTTGCAAGAAATCTTTGTAATCTTCAAAGCGTTCTTGCTGAAGCTTTGGTTCTAAATTTGAAAGATTGGGCAATTCAAATAAGTTAGAACTTTCCCGCCCAATGTCAAAATATGCTCCATCATTACCTAGAAATTGCGTATAGTCCGTAAAAGTACTGCTACCATCGGGTTTTGGAAAGTCCACTACTACTGCAGGCATTCCATAAGCAAGCGCTTGAGTAAGAATTCCTGCCACTGTTACAGATTTACCGCTGCGAGTTGTGCCAAATAGTCCTAAATTCTTATGCTGAGTGTACAAATTAATAAATACTGGTGTACCTCCTTCCTCTGCTATCAATTCAAATCCTTTATCATCGCCACTTTTAGTACGTACCAAAGGCATTAGTCCAGGCGCCTCGCCAGTTAAATAAGTAAGGCGCCGGTTAAAAGGTTTCGCCATCAAGTTTTCCCAAGTGATAGGAAAAGTCTGTAACCACACGCGCCAAGGGTACTCAGTTTCGCGAACTATCCAAGCCGGACGCAAAAACATTGATTGCAAGTACCGACAGGCTTCATCTAATTGTTCTCTAGTATCACGGTATACAAGGAACACTGTTGCTGTATGTACTGGAACGGCGCCTTCGTACAATTCCTCTTGTGCTGCAATGCTTTTCTTGATATTCAACATTGCTTTCACATCTACAGAATTACCTTGGTTTGCGATTTGTGTTGCCGTTTGAGCTTGCTTGGTGATGCGTTGCATATTAGTTTTGACCAAAGTCTCATTCGCGCGCATCAACTGGCAGTAAATTTCGGTATCGTAAACTCGCTCTCTACTCATCACCTCCCATAAATAACGTAACTGACGTTCTTCATCTACCACGCTCTATTATCGGTTGAATAAAGACGTTGTTACCGATGCCGTTGCTCGTCATTTAGAGTCGAGTCTTGAAGATGAAAGTCCAAAAACGCCTAGAACCACGCACAAATCCGCCCGTCGCAGCGCACAAAAACGCCTAGGGGCACGTACAAAAACGCCTGTTGCAGCGCACAAAAACGCCAATTCAAACAACACTCAAAACCAGTCACAGCAAGTATTTCAGGACAGTCCCTATAATACACATGAGAATAAGCAAGAAAATACACAAACAGAAGACAACCCCGCCCCGCCTAACGGCGCCCCGGCACCCCGCCCAAGTGTGTGTGTAAATAATGATTCTTCAAAAGAAAGTAATGAGCAACCAAAGGATTCAACTAACTCGCCAGTTAACTCATTACCAGAAAAACCTAAAGTAGTTCAAAGCTACTCAAATACCAACAATCAAAATCAAAATTCTTCTACTGATAACAAATCTAATCATCAAAGCAAAAATTCCGCGCCTGGTTCAGTTGTTCGGATTAATCGAAATAAACAACCTAACGATACGCAGCGTATTACTTGGCAATGTCCTCAGCCAGAGTTGGAAAGTGAATTTTATGAATGGCGCGGACAGCTGATGGTTGAATCAGGATTTGTGAAAACTCCATCGACCAAGGTTATAGCTGCAAAAGCTTGGAGTCGCAATCATCCCGAAGATGCCACTGAACTGTTTAATAATGAATTTCTAAAAAAACGTGATGCAAGGTTGTCTGAACAAGAGCGAGAGGAAGCAAAACTTGCACAACTAAGACAAGATCACGAAAACAGAATTAACGGTATGACCAAGGACGGTAAACCTGCTGCACCAATACCACCTGGGATTTTAGAAAGAATCCGAAACGCAGCTAATCAAACTAAAAAATAAATCAAAGTAAGGTTTTTTGGAGAATAAAACTGTGACTCAACAGCATATACAAGTACCTCCCAATTGCATTGAAGCAGAGGAAGCAATACTTGGCGGCATCATGTTAGACCCAGTAGCTATGACAAGGCTAATAGATATCCTCGAACCAGCAGATTTTTATATCGAATCTCATCGAAAAATTTATCAAGCTGCATTACAACTTTTTGAATTGAGCAAATCCACGGATTTATTAATGCTTACATCCTATCTAACAGATATTGGGATGCTCAATGATATAGGAGGTCGTAATAAACTTGCCCAACTCATAGAATGCACAGTATCTGCTGTTAACATCGATTATCTTGCGGAAATAGTACGTGAAAAACGCATTTTAAGAGAATTAATTAAAGTTGCACATGAACTTGAACAACTTGCTCACTTTAATCATTCAATACAAGAGCTTCAAGCTGGTAAAATAATTGATATTATCGAATCCAAATTGCTGGCTGTGCGCGAGTTACAACCAACTCCAAAATCAAATACTGACATTTCGTCATGCTTAATGGAAGTTTTTACTCAGATTGAAAAAATCTACAAGGGTGAAATTCCTCGTGGTATGGCTACAGGTTTTTATGATTTGGATACAATAATAAATGGAGGTTTGCAGCGTCAAAACTTATACATAATTGCAGGTCGTCCGGCAATGGGAAAATCAGCGTTCGCTGTTGGGATAGCAAACTATATTGCTCAAACTTATAAGCAACCAACAGTTTTCTTTTCTTTAGAGATGAGTCGTTTTCAACTAGCACTACGGATCATGTCAATGACATCTCAAGTTGAATCGTCATACCTACAAAATGGTTTAATTTCAGAACACCATTGGCAGGATATGGCAAAGGTTTTTGATGTTTTTCAAGGTGTACCTTTGCATTTAGAAGATAATTCCCTAATCTCACTTTCATCAATACGTTCTAAATTACGTCAAATTCAAGCTAGCGGTCAAGAGTTGGGTTTAGTTGTTATTGACTATGTACAGCTAATAGAAGGCGCCGACTCTGACAACCGTTCTATTGGTTTGGGTAAAATATCGCGCGGACTCAAGCAAATTGCCAAAGAATTTAATGTCCCAGTTATAGCACTTTCGCAACTTAGCAGAGGAGTAGAATCACGTACAAATAAACGCCCACTCTTATCTGACTTGAGAGAATCCGGCGCCTTGGAGCAAGATGCGGATGTCGTCATCATGCTTTATCGTGACGAATATTACAACTTAGACAGTCCCGAACGCGGACTAGCAGAAGTCATTATTGTCAAACATCGAGGTGGTCCAACCGGAACCATCAAATTACTTTTTGACCCATCCTTCACCCAATTTAAGAATTTGGCTAGGAGTTCCAATGGTTAACACACTAAGTATTGATACGCTATCCAAGTTGCTGCCCATCAAGATTGACTCTGAGTTTCAGCAACTAATACCACCCCCACAATCATCTGAGTTATCCCAACTTGAAACAAATATTTCCGAAGTTGGTTGCCTTGAACCACTGATTATTTGGCGCCAAACAGGTATTTTGCTTGATGGACATAATCGCTATGCCATCTGTCAAAAGCTGCAAATACCGTATGCAGTCGTAGAAATTGACCTTCCCTCAAGAGATGCAGCACTCGCTTGGATTGCCAATCATCAACTCGGACGACGCAACGTCACTCCAGAAGTCGCTTCCTATCTACGAGGTAAATGTTATCTCCACTCAAAAGGCAACCGTAACGGAAATCTGAAACAGAATCAACCGAACGGAAAAAATTTCCTATCGGTGGACGTAGCAAAGCAATTAGGACAACAATATAAAGTAACCGACCGTACCATCCGTAACGACGCGCTCTTTGCTGGTGCAATTGATACAATATCAGATACTCTTGGTAGCAACATCAAAAAAGACATTTTCCTTCGTAACGCTAGGTTAACCAAAAAAGAAATCCTTTCTTTAGCAGTAACAGCACGTAAAGAAGGTGTAGCAGTTGCACGAACTGTACTTGATAACAAACTTAACAAAACCGATATCGTCCAGCAAATTATCAATAAAAAGCGTGTCCCAAACCCCCATTACAAAGGTCAAGTTTGTCAAATAATTGCTTTTAGGGCGCCGGAACTTAAAAAATTTGCAAACTGTTGGTGCATAATAAATCAAGTTAACGAACATACCTGTAACATTACAACTTGGAGAGAGGATATTCCAACGGTGAAACCTGAAAATCTCAAACCACTCGACTGTGCGGATGAAGAAGGCGCCGCTCGAAACCACAAACGTATTCGCCAATTAGCCGATAAAGTTTTTATTGACTATGAACCCATGCACGTTGCAGCAGTGGAAGCACTAGCATTTGTAAAAGACCCCTCACGGTTAACACCAAGACAAGAACGTCTGCTCCAGTTTTTGGAAAAAGAGTACAATTTGTAATTCGTGCCAAATGGACATAAATACCGTAGGGGCAAATCAACCCACAACCTCCAACCACATTACAACCTCGTAAACCTGCCCCAAAACGGCGCCAAATATCATAGATATTGTGGCAAAGGCAAAATTTAACATACTGCTCGGTTAAGGAAGAATGTAGGGTGAAATGAAGAGAAATTAGTTCTCGTGCTTAACACGCTAACGCAGTGGCTCTATATAAGGACGCAAGGAATTTACACGCACTTAAAATATTTATTGGTACGCAAATAACGCTCATTCAGCAAAAGCGTAAAGGCAGAAATCATATGTCAATACGAAATTTTGGCTTGCTAGTTTTAATGTTCTAATGTAATTAGTAATAAGCGCTTTTTATAATTTGTCACTTTTTATTTATACAAGCTGCATATTTCGCCAAATCCATCCTGACATAGTAATAACAGAGAATCAATCATTTAAGTTGCTCTGTTGAATCAAAGCTGTAACCTAACTGATGGCAGATAAAGAGTTAATCAAGCTGCCAGAACCGAAATTTTACAACCTGAAAACCTAACTTACTTAAGGAGAGCAAAAATGATGAACTTAAGTCCCAATACACTTATGGGTACTTTTTCCAAAAAAGCTCGCAATTTGTTCGCACTGCTTCTTGCAGTAGGAACTTGGCAAGCTTCGATTCCTGTTGCACTACTACTAACATCTTCTGCATTGTTTACTGTTGATGTTGCATATGCTGTAGAATCGGCGCCTGTTACGATCATTCAAGCATTTGGTTGGGATCCCTCAATGGCTGCATACAAGATGTTGATTCAATCTAGAAACGGCAATCAATTCTTTGTATGGTACAACAATTTGATTCAAGCAAAGGTCGGTTCGGTGATTACGGTTACATACTCAGGGTCTGGCTCTTCAATGTATTTCTACAAACTAATCAATAAAGGTAATGGAAAAGAAGCAACTGTCAGTCGATATTTAAGAGCTAATTGAGTTTCTAACTAGGTATCGAGCCGAGATGGATGTAATTTACTGCAAGATTGTCTAGCATAAGTGAGGTCTGGAATGCAGTTTTACAACCATCTCGGCATAATGGTAATTTTGTATTTGTCAAAGGACAGGCACCTTTGAATTCGTGTCTAATATTTTGAAACAATCTGCATAAACTCAAAAACCCATCCTGATAACTAGGTAGAAAGATAAATACTTTTAGATGTGAGGTATGTATTACGACAATAGTATCATTGATTTTAGAGGGTTTTGTAGCTCCCAGTATCCCGCCTGTACTCTGTTATCTAGCTCGGTACCGTCAGCCAACATGCAATTCTTTTTACTAATACAAACTTTTAAGAGCGAAATGTGAAAATGAGCATTAGAAGGCGTATAAATATCATACAAATGTTCTCAACATTTCTCAAAGTTTCAAATAACGAAGATTATCCCGTTTGGATGAGCTATCCAGAGTTGGAACGAAGTATGAGAAATGTTATTGCCCAGGAGCAAATTAACAATGAGGAGTACTGGGCATTATATTGGCGTAACAAAACTTTACAAGATTTAGCCTCTTTAGCTCAAAAGCATGTTCTAGCGTATTTTGATGAACCTTGCTATTGGGCAGCAAAAACTGTTCAATCTAAAGTAGGCATCAATGATTTGACTTTAATGGACTGCTTGCAAATAGCTAGAGCGGTTGCTGCCTTTAAAATAGAACGGATACTCTCTCAGTATAATGGGCGAAGCAGCCTCAAAACATTTGCCCAGTTGCGTATTTGTAGCGGACTTTTAGATCATGTTCGAGAAAAACAAGATGTGCAAAAATATACAGATTGGGGATTACTGCGAACTGTAAGTAAAAAAGCTTTGATGCTAGCATTACAACAACAAAACATACAACAACAGGAACAATCTTGTTATATATTAGCTTACTATTGTTTTAAAGAGTCATACGTTCCTGTCAAAGGAAAGTCAACTGGTAGATTATCAGAACCAAATCTAGAGCAGTGGCAAGCTCTGGCAGAACGTTATAATATGTTACGCTCTAAGCACGATATCAAGAAAGATATTTCTAATTCAGATATTAAATCATTGTTGGAAATTTGTATTAAAGCAATTAGAGAAAATGCTAAACCTCCTGCAATGGTTTCTTTAGATGACCCCAATATTTTATCTGATAAGTTGCTTTACATCCCGGAAAATGAAATTAATGAATCCGACTTAGAGGTAGAATTTAATTCTATACGAGAAGTTTTAGAAAATGCATTTGCTGATTTGCCCCCAGAAAGTCAAAAAATGCTGATATTAGCAGATGGTTTAGAATTACATCAACGCGATATTGGTAAATTATTTGGTATCGAACCACAATACAAGGTATCGCGCGAGATTAAGAAGTTACACAAGTTGATATTACAACAATTCGCTAAATGGAGCCAAAAAAACCTTAACATTAAGCTGAGTGATCAAGAAATTGACGACAAATCAAAAGAAATGTATCAATGGCTTAGTCCTTACTTAAAATCTTCAATATTTTATTTTTTAGATAATGTATTAATTGCAGATACTACAGATAATACTCAAATTCTCAAATTGTATTATGGAGAAAAAAAATCGCTCGAAATAATTTCTCAACAGCTTCAAATTCTTAAAGATGTGCTACAACAGAGGTTAGCAACTATTAATCAGAATTTGCAGACTCTACTCAAGAAAGAGATTGAAAATCAACTATCTATATCTCTTGCATCATTAGAATCAACTGACAAGCAAATATACTACTTAGTTGATGAATGGTTAAAGAATGCAGCATATGGAAAATTTGAAGCGCAGCGAGGACAGTAAAATTATGTTTAGTATAGATACATTTAGGTCAATATATCCAGAACAATTATGGTTATCTATTACAGATAGCTATAACCAGATAAAATTATCAAATAAAGACTATTCTAATGATGCTGCTTCTTGGAATGCTTACATCAATTCTATAAGCTTGACTATCTTTAAGGATTGGTACGAGTCAGATTCTAATTCTAAGCTTGATGTGTTTCCTTGTAATATATCTAGTGTTTGGGAGTTTGTAACTGGTTTTGCTGTGCAAATAGGAAAAATACGACTTGTTTTAATTCCAAACGAGTTTAGAGATACACAAGAATTTTCTGTTCCTCAAGAATGGGTGGATATTCCCGAATGGGTCGCACACTATTATATAGCAGTGCAAATAAATTTAACTGACAATTATTTGCGAATTTGGGGTTATACTAGCCATGATGTATTAAAAAACCAGGGTGAGTATGATAAGTTTGAACGTATGTACTTATTAGATGGAGAAGATTTATTAACCGATTTAAATTCATTATGGGTTACTCAAGAACTTGATTCAGAAAATCTTAAACCAATAAAAGCAATTAACTCTTCATCTGATTTATCTTCAGAAATAGCAAAACAGATAATTGAAAATTATTCTCATCCTTCTCCTTATTCTCCACGGTTAGATATTTCGTTCGATGATTGGAGTTGTTTACTTCAAAATAATGACTGGCGCCAAAAATTTTATCAAGAACGATTGAAACAAGCAAATGTACGCCATCAAACTTTTGTACAGTTATCAAGCTGGTTAAAAAGTAATGTACTGCATTTACATGAAGGGTGGCAAGATTTTGAACACTTTATCAGAATTAAACAACCACAACTTTATTATATGCGCTCGCAAGCCGGAAATTTAAGACATGGGAATTCAAGATTTCAGCCAGATGATATAGAAAGTATCAAAAATCAAATTGAGATACTCAAAGCGTACCGGAACGAGGATAAAAGTAGGCAAACCACCGAAAGATTAATTGACAACTTACTGTTTTATCTTCAAAATCATAAAGATAAACAACAAATGAAATCTTTAACGGATGACGCTGTAAAAGCATTAATTCAAGTCATGCGGACTACTGAATATGAGGATACACGCTGGACTATTGCGGAAAATTTATGGATGCTAGACCCAGAAAACCAAAATGTAGGAAAGCGAAAAATAAAAGATTTAGGGATGCAGTTAGCTGGTTACGCAATATCTTTAATGATTTCAATTTTAGAAAAAGCTGACCAAACAATGGCTGTTTTACTGCGAATTTATCCAATGAGTCAAGCTTGTTTACCTGAGTCGTTAAAATTTACTGTACTCGATGAAGATAACGAAACTTTTTTAGAAGCAGAGTCTAGGGGGAGGGATAATTTTATTCAACTTACTTTTAGCGGAAGTAAAGGTGATAAATTTGGAGTGAAAATCGCCATTTCTCAAGCCAGCTTTTATGAAAGTTTTGTGATTTAAATTTATCTTTATTTGTAAGGTGGGCATTGCCCACCTTACATATTTGTATACGTATATGATATCTATAAGATTATCAATTGTTAAGATTTCCAATAATTTGTAATTCTCCACTTGCCATTTGTGATATTGTTGTATATATAACGGATTATTTATATAAAAATTGATTACTATGATGAGCCTTGTTGCTATTTTAGAGTTTAGACAAGGTAGCTTTGATGAAGGTTTTTCTGTAACCCTCCGCTTTGGAGAAGAAGGAAAAAATTTATCTAATAAGCTTTCAGGTAGATTACCATCGGCGCCGTCTATACCAGAATTATATGAAAATTGGCTGTCAATTTACAGACAATCTGCTATAAATCAAAGAAAATTAGAAAAACCTCAGTCTCAATTAACTAACTTTTCTTATTCTGAAAGCTGTGAAGAAGCAGCACAAAATTTAATTGATAAACTAAATGATTGGCTAATAGAGAAAGATTTTATTTTTCTTCAAAACCAACTACTTAAATATTTGAAACCTTCTGATTCTTTACGTATATTAATTGAGACAGATAATAATATACTTCAACATTTACCTTGGAATAAATGGAATTTTTTAAATAATTATCCAAATGCAGAAATTGCTCTTGGACACCCAGACTATCAAAATTACGAGCTAGAACCACATTCAAGAAAACAGGTAAAGATTTTAGCAATCTTAGGAGACAGTACAAATATAAATATTGATACTGACCGAAAATTGCTCGAATGTTTACCGGATGCTGATGTAACTTTTTTACCAGAACCTAGACGGGAAGAAATTAGCGATTGTCTTTGGGAACAAGGATGGGATATTCTGTTTTTTGCAGGTCACAGTCAAACTGATGAGGTAGATAAAGGTCGAATCTACATCAATGCTTCGGACAGTTTACCTGTTGCAGACAAGCTCAGAAACGCTTTACAAACTGCAATTAGACGTGGTTTAAAAATTGCTATCTTCAATTCTTGTGATGGTTTAGGATTAGCACGCGACTTAGCTTCCTTAAACATCCCTCAAACCATCATTATGCGAGAACCTGTACCCGATAAAGTCGCACAAGAATTTTTAAAGCATTTTCTCGCGCGCTACTCCCAAGGACAAACGCTTTATCAAGCAGTACGAGAAGCAAGGGAACGTTTAGAAGTGTTAGAAGATGAGTATCCCTGTGCTACTTGGCTACCCATAATATATCAAAATCAAGCATATACACCTTTAACTTGGGCAGAATTAACTGGAGGTAACAATCAAAAACAGGTATTACCGGAACCTGTATTGTATTCAACAGATGTTTCAACACCTCCAAATCAAAATAAACTGCTATCAGTATTTGTTAGTAGTATAGTGGCAACAGCTTTAGTATTGCTGGGCAGGTCTGTAGGAATATTAGAAAAATTTGAGCTATCGGCTTTTAATCTTTTAATGCTCATGCGTCCATCTGAAACAGAAGACCCGCGTATTGTAGTAGTAGAAGCAACAGATGAAGATATTAATAAATATGGCTTTCCACTTCCAGATAATATATTAGCTGATGCGATAGATAAATTAGAACAACATCAAGCTAAAGTAATTGGTTTAGATATTCTTCGCCCTGACAATAGAGAAGCAAAACTAGCAAAACAATTTGAAAGTAACAACAGACTGCTTGCTATTTGTCGATTTCCTGATAATACTGTAAAAAATAATACTGGTATTGCAAAACCATCAACATTACCAAACGAACGTTCAGGTTTCTCTGATATAATTGTTGATAGGGATAAAAATAATACTAACGCAACTGATGAAGTAGTACGTCGTCATCTTTTATTTCTAACACCTGGAAGGGAGCAATCGAATTGTGTAACAAGTTCTGCTTTTAATGTTTTATTAGCATCAGATTATTTAGGTGAAAAATATCAATGGGACAAAGATAAGGAATTTGAAAATGTACTGCGACTAGGTGATGTCAAATTTAAACTCTTGCCTCTAGAAGGTAGTATAGGTGGATATCACAAACTTGATGGACGGGGTTCGCAAATATTACTCAACTATCGTGCAAATCCTAATATTGCCAAAACAGTTACACTATCAGCACTTCTTAACAATCAAGTCAAACCAGATGTAATCAAAAATAAAATAGTACTTATTGGTGTTACCGACTCAGAATCTCGTGATTATCATATGACACCTTATGGTAAAATGGCAGGTGTTTTTATTCACGCACACAGTGTTAGTCAAATTATTAGCGCAGTTGAAGATAAACGACCTTTGTTAAATATTTGGTCGCAACCTGTAGAGATACTTTGGATTTGGAGTTGGGCATTTATTGCTGGTACTGTAGCTTTAGTATTGCGCGCGCGTCCACATTACTACTTTGTACTAATACCAGTAGCAACTGTTGCCTTAACTGGAATATGTTTACTTATTTTAATAAAAGGTATTTGGGTTCCTTTAGTACCATCATTATTAGTTGTTTTCGTAACTAGCAGTCTAATTATATTTTACTTAAATAAATCTTGGAAATATTCGGTATAAAATATTATGCAAAAGGTAATTATTTTAGTATTAATATTTGCACTAACTAGCTTTAGTGAAAGCATACAAGAAGTATTTGCTCAAACTCGTACTAATCAACCATCTAAAGCGCGAAAACAGACTCGACGTTTTATCCCTCCAGACCGGGGAATACCTTCTTCACGTCGTTCTGCCGGTAGTCGTAGTGGTTGCCCTATTATTGAAAAACCTTTATTTGCCCTAATTCCTCCTAAAGGTGAAAATTTAACCTATTCAGAACGTCCGACTTTCTGGTTTTACGTTCCTGCTTTACCAGAAGACGCACGGGTTGCCGAGTTTATACTCCAAGATAGTCAAATGAACGACGTTTATCGTTCTACTATTACCTTATCTGGAACAGCAGGTATTATTGGTATCCCATCAAAGGCGCCAAACCCCTTACAATTAAATCAAACTTACCAATGGTACTTCAAAATCCACTGTCAAACACAAGATAAATCAGTATATTTCTTTACCGATGGTAAGATAGAGCGAGTATCAAAAGATAAATATCCATCTGAGAATATTTGGCTTGATAATTTGACAGCACTAGCAGAAGAACGACGCAAAAAACCACAAGACCCTGTAGTTAAAGATGATTGGGCAACTTTTTTAAAGGATGGAGAATTAGAAAAATTTATAAATGAACCAATTTTGTAGATGACAGCTACAGCCAATTTCCTACTAAAGTGTAAGGCGCCCAAAAATAAGGTCTTGGCTCTTCTTTGAACAAAGCAATCTGCGCGCGCTGAAGGGCTTCAGCTTTTGTAGTATTATTTTTTAACTCTTGGTAAAATTGCTTCATAAACACGCTCGTCTTTAAATCATTCACCGTCCATAAAGTTGCTACCGTACTACGGGCACCTGCACGAACAGCAACACCAGCAAGTCCAAGCGCAGCACGGTCATCTCCTGTAGCAGTTTCGCAAGCACTGAGAACAAGAATTTCAACAGGTAATGGTGTGTTTTGGTCGGTACGTCGCACTATATTGTTAAGTTCGTTTGCTTTTAAAAGTCCGTTCCCAAGAAGTAAGTAAGTTTTTTTCGGGTCAGAACTAAATTTACCGTGGGTGGCAAAATGTACAACAGAAAAATTGTTACTATTAATTTCACGTTGTAAGTTGCTTTTAGTAAACTGTTCATTCAGCAATTTTGTACTATTAGGAACTAATGATTTAATTTCCTTTAACTCTGGTTCTACATTATCTAACCTATTAAATTGTAATCCTTCAAATTCCCTTTTCTCACTAACACCCGCAGCTAAAGCTATTAATTCTATTTGTTTAAGTTCACGAGGATTAATCATTTGTATGCCAGGAGTAACAGCAATGGCGTATTTTTCGATTAAATAATTTTTTCCATCGTAAAGCACAGCCATTGGAATATTACGCAGTCCACCATCTAAAACAAAAACTAAGTTTTTAATATTGCTACGGTCTAATGTGTCGCGCAAAGGTGTCATCAACCAACTATATACCTGTTGTGATAGTTGTTGCACATTTCTGACTCTATCAACCTGTGGAAGTGCTTCTTGTAATTCCCGTATAGTTTTAGTACCTACATCTCGATTTACTACTGTGCTATAACGCCGTAACTCTTCTTTTGGTAATTTTAGAATAACTTCTAAACTTTCAGGAAGAAAGAAAGCATAAACAACTGCTGTACGAGAGTCAGCATTATCAACAATCGTATCAATTAATTTCGGTTCAATGCTAACACAGGCTTCTCGAAAAAAATCATCTAATTCAGCTAACTGCAACGATTCTATCACCGAGCGCGCTAGTTGTAAGTCGGGTTGCTTTTGTTTTAACACTAAATCAACTAATTCCCGATATACAGGTTCAACGCTTTCGCGGAAAGAAAATTGAACATCTGTATTAGTAGCAACCAAATCACCTCGTAGCGATTTAAGATTATTAAATGCTCTTGTGTATTGAGAAACAGCAGTGTTTAAATCTTTATTAATCCAAGCAATACGTCCTAACTGCCATCGCCAACGATATTCTATATCAGCAGCATTTACAGAAACTGCTAAATCTAAAGCTTTACGGGTAAATTTATCAGCTTCCGCCAGTTTTTGTGTTTGCTGATACACGCCACCTAGATAACCAAGTACATGAGCTAACGCGCGTTTGTCTTCTAAAATTTGAGCTTGTTCGTTTGCAGAAATTATTATATTTTCAATTTCTGTCCACTCAGGTTTTTTATACCCTGTTTTGGTTAGGGGCATTGTTACTGCACATTCTTGCACAATTGGAGAATTTAATTCTTTTTTGCCTAAATCCGGTTGTTTTAAACAAATTAAACTTTGAGCTAAATTTATTTTACCGTAGATACTAGTGTGACTTGGTGGTAAACTATTTAGTTGTTGTAATATCGGCGCCCATACAGATAGAGCAGTTTCAAATTGTTGAGTTTTAACTAATAACTTTAGTTCATTTAACTTGGCTTGCGCTTGTAAAGTGGGAGAATTCAATTTTGCAACTTGCTGGTAATATTGAATTGCTTCGTTAAACTTGTTTTGAGCGCGCGCGAGATTTCCTAAACTGAAAATAATTCCACTTTCATCTTGAGATTTTAATTTTTTAGCTATTGTTAAACTTTGTTGTAAATACCTTTTTGCATCTTCGAGCTTACCTGTCGCAATTAGAACATTTCCTAAATTTAACAAAGATTTCACTTTTATTGCTGAGTCTGGTTGCTTTTCTAATGATTTATTAATGTCTGTTAACAGAGTTAGCGCACGGTTATAAAGTCCCATTGCTTGTAAAGCTTGAGATTGGTTAATTTGACTTTGTATTTTACTTATTGTGTCAGAGATATTATTATATATTGATGCTGATTTTTGCCAACTGTTTAATGCTGCGTTTAAGTCTCCTTTTGCAAGTTGTAGTTTACCTTGAATGTCCACCGTTTGAGCTTGTACTCGCGCGTCAGAAGTATTACTGAGTAAACTTACACTTTTATTAATTACTTCTGTTGCAGCTTGCCATTCTCCTAACTGTTGGTATGTTAAAGAAAGATTGCTAAGTGCCATGACTTGGTTTGTAATGTCATTGTCGCTGGCAAATGCTTTAATAGCAAGAAGCCATATTTGTATCGCTTCTTTGAATTTACCTTGTTGGTACAGGGTTTTGGCTTGTGTGGTTAGTTGGAAACCATTGGATGTGGGGGAAGAGGAGACGTGACATGTCACGTCTCTACATGTGGCTTTAACTGTTGAAAATGGGGTGGTGACGGTTACAATAAATATTATGGTTGATAAGAATATAAAATACCAGATGCGTTGGCGCCTGCCTAGTTTTTTTTGCAATTTATACATTATCTCACTCCTTGTTACTACATGGGACAACTTTCAACGCTTTGCTTAATACGATGGTTTTCTGTACCCTGTGCGGAATAGGGTGTTAGTATTGCTTTACCATCTTTGTCAATAATCCAACCCTGAGCAGGTACAATTTCACTACTGGAAACATGATTTTTTGAAGTTTGATTTTTTCGAGTTTGTTGGTTTGATGATGTTGCTGGTTCAACTAAACTAACTTCTACGCTTTCGTTACTTAATGTTTGACTGGGGTTTTGCGGTATTCCACCTTTACCTGTAACTATAAAATTACTGCCAATCCTTCTATCGCATGGATTTTGAGCAACTAATGCATCGGGGTCAACTACTGTTTGCGGTAATTCTACTAAACCTTGACTTGGGTCAACTTCGGGAAGATTTAAAGTGATTTGTCCATTAAAGCTGGGGGAAAGTTGAGATATAGCTCTTATATCACTAAAAGGGGTAAATTTGTTACTAACGTTAAATCCAAAAATTCCTTGTGCTGTGATGTTAATAGCACCACCTCTACCACCTGAAGAATCTGCCGTAATATCACTATTTTCACGGGGGACAGCAACTAAAAAACCTGTATCAATATTTATGTTACCTCCATTTCCTTGACCCTTAGAGGTTCCTGCTGTAGTGGATATGTTACTATTACGACGCAGTTGTAATATATCGTTGACTTTGAGTACAATATCTCCGCCAGTATTGCTAATTGTTTCTGCTGAGATAAAAGCTTTATTATCTAGAGTTAAGGCGCCTGCTTGAATTTCGATACTGCCACCTTTACCTGACCCCTGACTATTAACCCCAACACCTGCTGCATCTGTTATTACCATGCTTTGTGGGTCAATGAAAATACTACCCCCATCTCCTTGGGAACCAGGACTTGTGTTAGCAAATATACCACTTATTGCGCCTTGATTATTAACTATATCCTCTGGTTCGCCGAATTTTTGAGCTTGTTCAAGACGTTGATTGAAGTTTGAATCGCTACCAGATATGTTAATACTGTCAGAAATATTCAAATTAATATTTCCCGCGCGTCCACTGTTACGAGTAGTTGTAATAACTTGACCCCCACCCGTAGCAGTAAAAGTTTTGGCATTAATTATAATGTTACCAGCATTACCTGAGTTACTAGTTAAAGCATTAATTAATGCACCGTCAGCTAAACGAAAACTATTAGTACTAATGTTAACATTTCCTGCTGCTTGAGGAGTAATTGGGGTCGAACCTCTTTCTGCACTAGTAAATACACCGCTAGAAAAAGCAACTGTGGGAATTTGATTTAGAAAAATATCAAAGGCAGGAAACTGAATAGAACTAATACCAAAAATATCAATAAAATCTTTGACATTGATAGTAATATTTCCTGCATGTCCTTTTCCACCAAAGGTAACTATTTCTTGTCCGTTAACAGCAAATTTTAGCTCGCGTAAAACAGAGCTTGATATTTGACCCCCATTTGCTAAAGTCAGCGACTGTGCTTTAATATCAATATCACCACTAATTCCTTCACCACCTGAATTTACAGTGCTTCCAACAGTGCTTAAGTTGTTTAGTTTCATAGCTCCATCAACTTGCATTGATATTTTTCCTGCATTACCTCGACCGGAAGTTGCGGTAGAGACATTACCATAATCATTCATTAAAATAGAGCCAGCTTTAATATTAATATCACCACCATTTTTCTGTTGTATTCCTGAAACTCCACTATTAATTAGATTGAATACTCCAAAGTTAACTCCATTTATATTTGTAGTTTTAAAGTCATAAAAATTTATAGCTTCACGAACATTAATATCGATTTTTCCAGCATCCCCGTTTCCAGCAGTGCTTGTATTTATCTGAGCGCCATTTTTGAGTATTAGGTTTCTTCCACTAATTTTAATGTTACCACCATTGCCCGTAGCTCCAAGTAAAACATTACTTAGCACTCCACTATTAGAGAAAAATGGAAGTCCATTATTATATGTAATATTAAAGCCATCAAAAACTGCATTTTCACGCACATCAATTTTAACATCTCCCGCGTCTCCTTGCCCCGAAGTAACAGTAGCTAATAAGGCGCCATTAGTAAGAAAAACTTCTTTAGCATTAATTTCAATTGCTCCTGCTTTACCTATAGTACCAAACTCTAATGAAGTAGAGATTACGGTAGGATATTTATTGTCAAATCCATTAAGATTTAACATTTCACTTACACCATCTAGCTTGAGGGTATCATCAACTGTTATACTAACTTTTCCCGAATTCCCATTACCTGGAAGTAATTCTCTAAAACCTCGACGTACAACTGTTTGCACTTGGGCGCCATTTGTCAAAGATAAATTACTAGCTTTGATACCTATATTACCGCCATTCCCAATACCATTAAATTCAACGTTACTCTGTATTCCACTGTTAGCTAAAAATGGAATTCCATTAAAAAATATTGTATTAAAACCGTCAAAATGAGCGTTTCCTTTGACATTAATATTAAGATTTCCTGCGTTTCCTCTTCCAAACGTACTAGTTGATACTTGGGCACCATTAGTAATAAAGAACTCTTTAGCTTTAACATTAATTTCTCCAGCACTACCCGTAGCACCTAAATCTAATGATGTAGAAATTAAGCTGGGGTAGTTATTATCTAGCCCATTGAACTTAACAACCTGGCTTATACCATCAAGTTTAAGCGTGTCATCAACTATAATATTCACCTTCCCAGCATTTCCTTGTCCTGCTGGTAGATTATTTTGACCTTGACGCGCAATAGTTTGTACTTGAGCGCCCGAAGTTAGAGTAAGGTTAGCAGCTTTAATATCAATGTTGCCACCATTACCATTTCCCCCAGTTTCAATGTTACTGAGTATTCCACTGCTAATGGGAGCTGTTAGTCCATTACTAAGTATGACATTAGTACCATCGAAAATTATGTTACCAAGAATATCTATTTTAACGTTACCAGCATCTCCCTGACCCGAAGTGCTGGTTACTAATCTGGCGCCATTTGTAATAAAAAGTTCACCAGCTTTAATATCAATATCACCAGCTTTGCCAATAGCTTCAAAACCTAATTCAGTTGCAATTAAACTAGAATAACTAGTATTTGCTCCATTAATATTTAATACTTCGCTAACACCATCTAGCTTAATAACACCATCAACCGTAATATCAACTTTACCAGAATTACCTTGTCCGGCTGATAAATTATCTTGAGCTTGACGTACAAGCGTTTGTACTTGGGCACCGCGAGTTATAAAAAGATTACCAGCTTTAATATTGATATTGCCACCGTTACCAGTAGCTCCATATTCAATATTACTAAATACTCCACTACCAGGAATTTCATTTACAAAATTAATATTTGTACCATCAAAGGTTACATTTCCACGAACATTAATAGACACATTACCCGCATTTTTACGGTTATATGTACTTGATATTATTTGCGACCCATCTAAAAGAGAAAGTGTTCCTGCTATAACTTCTATTTTTCCTGCATTTCCCTCTCCAAAAGTTGTAGAAAGGAATTGCGACCCATTGGTAAGGTTTACAGAATCTGAAACATTCACTTTAATATTGCCAGCATTGGCGAATCCATTGACTCCAGCTTCCCCAAAAGTAGAAGAAAGAATTCTGGCACCATTAGTAATATCAAGTTTACGTGCGTTGATGGAAATGTCTCCACCCAACCCAGTGCCTAAAATCTCGGTACCCTCAATATTATCTTGACCACTTACTGCTGTAATAAGTGCGGTTCCTAACCCATCAAAAGATACATTTGCTTCTTGAGCATCAATTATTATTTTACCTGCATTTCCTAAGCCTCCTGTTGCAGCCTGCAAAATTGAGCCACTATTTATAGAGATTGAATTAGAAGCATTAACTTTGATATTTCCTGCTGAACCTTGCCCAAGAGTTGAAGTAGCTAATTGCGCTCCGTTAGACAAAGAAAAATCGCGTGTACTAATAATAATTTCATCCGCATTTCCTACAGCAGAAGGAGCTACAGCACTGGTAATACCACTGCCTAATCCTTGCAAACCTTGTAAAGAGAAACTTTCCTTTGCTGTAATACTTACCTTTCCCGCATCTCCACGTCCCAAAGTCCCAGAACCAATTCTAAAACTACCTATTCCCTCTAATACACCAGTATTGATGACTATATCTCCAGCATTTCCTATTGATGAAGAACCAACGAAATTATTAATTAGACTTGAGTCAGTAATCGTGAATTTATCAGTAACATTAATAATAATATCGCCAGCTTGGGCGCCCATCATACCTTGACCAGGGAAAATTCCCCCTACAATAACGCTGCCTCCAGAAATTTCCAAATTACGAGCATTAATCCCTACGTGACCTCCCCCTCCAGCAGCAACTGCAATAACAGAACTATTTGTCAAGGAAACGTTACTTTTTGTTATATTTGCTGCAAAACTTAAGCTACCATCATTATTAATTCTAACTGTTCCTGCTGTTGCCAGTCCTCCTAATTCAACTCTTCCTCCTTGTGCTAATAAACCCCCAGTGTCTAAATTTACATCTCCGCCTATTAATGCTAAAGTATTTCCTGAAGGCACTCTCAAACCAAGCGAACCATCTTGATTTAAACCGATAGATTGATTTGTAATACTTTTGGAATTATCTCGGAATCGTAATCCTATCGGAATATCAACTGTTAACAACGATGGTGTTTGTATATTTGTAGCGCTAAATTCAAATCCATTATTAAATATTACACTATCAGCAGTAGTGGCAAAAAACGAACCATTAATTTCTAATCGTGAATTTTGTCCAAAAATAATACCTGATGGATTGATTAAAAATAAATTTGCATTACCTTGAGTTTTAATTAAACCATCAATATTTGATAATGACCCGCCTGTAACGCGGCTAAAGATATTTTTAATATTTAAATCATTTTGAAAGATAGCAGAACCATTTATAGGTATAGAAAATTCCTGAAAGCTGTGTAATAAATTATCTCCTATTCTATCTCCCTTATTAATGACAAAATTTATGTTATCAGAGGTACTAATAGTAGTAGACAAGCTGTCATCTGAGGTAACTTGAGCTTTGGCTGAATCAACACTGAAAAGACTTAATAAAGATAATACCAATATTTTGATTAATTTGATAGTTTTAGAGTTTTTCATAAAAGAAATTATAATTATATTTATTTAAAAATGTTTGTAGTTAATTGAAAAATATAAACCGTTTTCTTGTAACGTTCGCTTGCTCCCTTCTACTTCTATTAAGGGTATTCCCCAATCAAAACGTATTTCTAAGTCATCACCCATTTGCCATTGCAAACCTAAACCTGTTGCAAGTAAAGTGTTATTAGTCGGCGCCTCTCTTCCAGAATTCCAACCAACTCCAAAGTCGATAAATGGCGTTAACCGTAAAACTCCTCTTGCTTCAGGTACTCGTAAAATAGGTACTTGCACTTCCGCTGACAAAAAGGCACCGTTATCAACTAGCAATAAATCTTGCCGATAACCGCGAACGCTATTTAATCCACCAATCGCAAACTGCTCTAATGGAACAAGCGCACGTGTGGTTAATTGCACATCAGAGCGTAATAGCAGTAAAGTTTCTGGCGCCAAAAGTCTTACGTATTGGCTTTGTCCTCTCCAATTAAAAAAGCGACCATCGGGAGGACTCGCATTTACAGTAGCGTTAAATGCACCTGTTCCCAAACTGAATTGAGACCGCATTGCAAATACTTCTCTTGGGTTGCGGGTCGTCCATTCTTGGTAAAATCTGATTGCAGAAATACGAGTTCTACCATCATTATCGGCGCCAGGGGAAAGCGGAAAGTCAAATCCTAATAAACTAGTTTTACTTTCCTGCTGCGAAAAAGTTAAACCAAGGGCAACTTCTTGTGTAGGAGTTTGATACACAGGTTGTCGTAAACTAACCTCCCAAGCTTCAGAGTCTCCTAAAATACTCAGACGGTCGAAAGGCGCCTCAACTACTTCTGTATTACTATTGCTGTAAGAAATAGAAAACCTACCATTTTGAGGATTAATTGGAACTGTATAGTTAAACTCATATGCATTACTACCATCTGTATTTGTATAGGTAGCCCGAATTGCATCACCAAAACCTAATAAGTTGCGCTCATTAACTTGAATACCTCGGCGAAATGTACCCACACTCGGCGCCCGTCCATTATCAACAAAAATATTAATATCAAATGTATCTGCTTCAACAACTGTAACTTCGAGTAAACTTGATTCTGGTCGTACCCCTTTAGTAAGGTTAGCAGAAATATTCCTAATCAAAGGGTCAAGTTGTAATAACTGCAAAGCTTGTAATAAACGGTTACGATTTAACGGTTTACTTGTAGCAAGTTCCAAACGACTTTTGATATAACCAGGATTAAGTCTACGAGTACCCTTAATATTAATCCCCTCAAGACCACCCTCAATAATTTGAATTGTAACAACCCCGCCATCAACAGCAAATTTTTGTCCAGCAGGAATAACGGCACCGGAATTTATATAACCAGCTTGTTGATACTTATTATCAATTATTGTTTCAGCCTCTAGAAGTTGTTCAAATGTAATTCTTTGACCCGTTAAATTATGAGTTGCTTTAGCTAATTCTTCATCACTAAAAGCAGTATTACCAACAAACTCAAATTGCTTAATTACAAAAGTTCCTGGTATCGCTGGTGCTTGTGGTGGTGTGGGTATAGCTGGTAGTGTTTCTAACGGTTCCTCTTTGGGAGGAGTAGGAGTGGGAACCTTTTCTGGAACTGTAGGTGTTACCGGAGAAGGTATTTGACTTAAGGTTGTATTGGTAATTTCTGGATGTTCAATTCTGGAGCTAGCTTGAACAGGGGTAATAAATTTTAATATTACTATAATTAAGGCTAAGATCAAAATAAAATTTTCCCTAACCAGAGTTAATAAGGGGGGAACAAGAGGTAAGTTAAAGTTCCCGAACTCGCGCTCTGTTGGTGGGATTAAGCTTTGAATAAATAATAAATTTGGGTTTGACAATATCAAAGCCAAAATCAAAAAGATTCTTTTGCCCATTGTTAAATTATTTTCAAAAATGTATCTTAACTTTGTATGGACAAGCCAAATTTGTGCGAGCAAAGAGGGTATCTCTGACTCGACAACATTTGTAACTTGATTACATCAAGAACGGCACAAAAAAATATGTAAGTTTTATCACTAAGAATGATTATCTCACATTGGTGAAAAATCTTGTATTTATTTTTGCTTATAAAGTAAGTAGATTCAGAACCTAATTAGAAGTTTTGACAAAGATTTTTAGATTTTGTATCTCTTAACACATTGGCATTTGTAGGATACGCAGTCAATAGTACTTCTCCTTTCTCATTAACTACCCATCCTTGTGCTGGTTGTATTTGTTGTTGAGTTTTATTAAGTGTTTGGTTAACTTGGACAGAATTATGCTCAGGCTGATTCGATATAACAGGTTCAACTAAATCTATATTTACACCATCATCACTTAATGTTTGTGCTGGGTTACTTGGCAAACCTCCACCTCCTGTAGATATAAATTCACTTCCCGCGCGACGCAAACAAGGGTTTTGAGCTATTAGAGCATTAGGGTCAACTACGGTTTGAGATAACTCTACTATTCCTTGAGTTGAGTCTACTTCAGGAGTATTGAGAAGTACTTGACCGCTAAAAGAAGGGTTTTGCTGTGAGATTGCTGTAATATCGTTTGTTGGTAATTTATTGGGGTTAAGTTGAGTTGGGTCGTTAGTTCCTAAAGTTCTAGCTAACTGTTCTCTACTAAGGGGTCGCATACCAAAAATGCCTGTTGCATTGATGGTAACTTTTCCCCCAAGACCAGCAAAAGCATTTGCGGTAATATCGCTGTTTTCGTTAGGGATAGCAACTATAAAGGGAGTATTTATCGTGATGTTACCACCATCACCACCAGCTTGAGCAAAGCCCGCGCTAGTAGAAATTTGACTTCCACGACGCAAGAACAGCAAGTCTGATAATTGTAAATCTATATTACCGCCTTGATTACTATTTGTAGTAGCAGCAATAAATGTTTTATTATCAAGGCTCATCAAGTCACCAACTATAAAGATATTACCCGCGCGTCCTGTACCAGCACTACCAACAAATACACCTATAGCATCATTCATTCTCATTTGACGAGAGTTAATAAATATATCACCACCTTGTCCAGTTGAGCCTAAAATAGTACTGGCAAATACACCACTGCTGCGCGCTGTTTCACTTCCTGCTATTGTCGTACTATCTTTTACATTAATTCTTATAGTTCCAGCTTTTCCACTATTGGCTGTAGTGGTGAGAATTTGACCACCATTGAGAAGCTCAAAAGTATTTGCAAAGAGAGCAATATCTCCGCCATTACCGATACTCAAAGTGTTAGCTGCAATAGTGCCTGTTTCCCTTACTTTTAATTGATTGGTATCAATTTTAATATTACCTGCATTACCAGATGTTCCTAAATCGGCACCTGTTATTAACCCGGTACCAAATAATGTATTCCCAAAACCAGAAATAGTTACATAATCTGAAGTGTTAATACGAATATTACCCCCACGTCCTTGAGCAGCAGGTAAATTTCCTCGACTGCCAAAAAGAGCAGATTGAATTACAGAACCGCTAGTGATGGAAAGTGTACGTCCTTGAATATCTATATCACCAGCATCCCCTATTCCTCCAGGTTCTACAGAACCCCTAATCAAGCTAGAGTTAGCAAGGGAAATATCAGCGACTTTTAATGTTATGTTTCCAGCATTTCCCTTATCAGCGGTGCTGGAAAGAACTTGAGCAGTATTATTTAAAAATAATGAATTGGATGTTAGAGAAATATTACCTGCATTGCCAGTAGCATTATTTCTGACATCACTGGCTATACCGCTTAAATTATCATTTAAACTACTAATTTTAATACTGTCGCGAGCATTTATAGTTATATTACCACCATTTCCTTGTCCAGCAGTACTGGTAACTATAGTGGCGCCGTTAGTAAGAGAAAGAGAACCAGTAAACAATTGTATATCTCCTCCCTTACCAACACCTCGAACTAATCCATTGTTAATAGAACTCCTAAATATATTTACAAAGCCATCAATATTAATTGCATCACGAGCATTAATATTTATATTACCACCATTTCCTTCAATTCCAGAACTAGATATTTTTCCTCCGTTGGTTAAAGTCAAAATTCCTGTATTTAACTCAATACTCCCAGCTTGATTTTTAAAGCCATCAGATGAGATACTAGAAGTAATAATTCTATTACTCTCACCTCCAAAACCATCAATTAATACTGTATCACGACTATTTATAGCAATCTTACCTGAATCACCTTGCCCAACGCTCGAAGCTTGTATTTGACCACCATTTGTTAATAATATATTTTTCGCATTAATACTAATATCTCCGCTAACACCTGTTCCATCAAGAGAAGTTGAGCTTTGGATACGACTGCTGAAACGGATGGGATTTTGACCTAAATTATCAACAAAAAAATTTTTGCTTGTACCATCAATTTTAATTGTATCGCTTGCATTAATAATAATATTACCTGACTTTCCTTGGCCATTAGTTCCACTAAACAAACTGGCACCATTAGTAATGTTAATTGAACCCGTAATTAGTTCAATATTTCCACCTTTGCCTGAATTTTTTGATACAGTTTCTGTAGATATACTAGTCAGAAATTGTTCTGTACCACCGTCTAGACTTATATTATCAGCATTGATAGTAATATTACCTGAGTTACCTGTCCCTGAAGTTCCACTACTTATATTGGCGCCATTAGTTAGATTAAGTAAACCCGCTTTTATATTAACATTACCAGCATTACCTGCTGCTTGGTCTTGAGGATTATTTACAGTAATACTACTTAATCCATCCAAGCTTACAAGATTACGAGCATTTATTGTAATATCACCAGCATTACTTTTTCCAATAGAAGAGGAAGTTAATGAAGATTGATTTACTGATGTCATAAAATCTGTTGTAAGATTTATGTTTCCTGCATTTCCTTCTGCTTCACCTTGTGTGCCGCTAGAAATAAAACCGCCATCAGTACTGATATTTTTAGTGTTTATAATAATATTACCTGCATTACCTTTTCCAGAAGTGGAGGTATCTATTAAGCCGCGATTTGTTAGTTTTAATGTATCAGCAACAATACTAACATTTCCTGCATTACCTTCTACTTGAGGAAGTATACTTCTTGAAATAATGCCAGAAAAATTTAAATTTATGTCACGAGCATTTATAGTGATAATACCCGCATTACCTTTTGCTGTTACTATTGCTGTAATTGCTCCCTGATTTTGAGTTAGTAAATTATTGGCATTAATAGTTAAATTCTGTCCATTTCCTGCACCTGCAACATCAGTACTAATTAGTCCCTCATTTTTCAATATTAAATCACCTGTATTAATTGTGAGACTGGCGCCATTTCCAGTTGCATTAGGGTAAACTTGTGCATACACACCACTCACTTGATTATTTTGGGTTTTATCAGCTACTTCTAATAATTCTTGAGCATTTACAATTACATTTCCCCCTGGTAGTGTACCTAAAGTGCTTGCTTCAATTTGCCCACCACCCATAACACTGACACGCTTACCTGTTACTTGTATATCACCCGCACCTTCACCACTTGCATCAACTACTGCTTGCTGAGTTAATTGAATATTGCCAAAATTCTGCACACCATCATAATTTAAGATAAAACCCTTAAGAGCAGGATTCAAAGATACTACACTTTCTCCTGCAACACTACCTAACTCTACCCGTCCTCCAGCAGTCTTAAGAGTTGCTCCTTCTAAACTAATATCACCACCAACCAACGCTAAAGTTTTATTGCTTCCAACTCTTAACCCAGCAGTTGTATCAATTAAATTAGATGTTCTTCTAGCTCCTTGTCCATCTCCTTGTACTTGAATACCCTGTGCATTTTCCCGAAATCGTAACCCAGTAGGAATGCTTATACTTAACAAAGATGCATTTTGCGGCGCCGATGCACTAAACTGACTTCCATCAGCAAAATTCAAACTACTTGCAGTGCTAGCAATAAACGAACCACCAATATCTAAGGAAGCATTCTGTCCAAAGATAATACCGTTAGGGTTTATTAAAAATAAGTTAGGTCGAGAATTTCCAATAGTGCCAAGAGTTCCAAGGATGTTAGAAACGTTATTACCTGTGACTCTAGTAAAAATATTTTCAATACTAACGTTCGGACTTAAAAAATAAGCTCCCCGTCCTGCACTAACGTTAAATTCTCGAAAGCTATGAAATAAATTATTCCCCCGAACGGCGCCTGATTCAATTAAATCAACTGCAAAACCTGCTGTATCTAAAGGTCTTACACGTGAACTTGAACTACCTAATGTACTATCAGGAACAATATTACTTGATGAAATAGATTGAGCAAAAGTTTGGTTTGAGAACAGTACTATATGTAGTATACTGGTGCAACAAAAACTTAGGCACTTCAAGCGACATAGCTCGATCATCTTATCGTCCTTAATGTTTATCGGGATAAGAATAAGTATTTTTACTTGCATACATATTTTACACCACAGAGGCATTTATATAACAGTCCTACATAATTTGTAAAAAATACCTTTCTGGTGCAGATTGTTATATACACCTAAGTAAGTACAAGTAACAATTTGCTCACAGAAACCTGGTTTATAGCCAAAATGCTTGTTTTTATTACAAATTATGGACAAAAAAACCAGGTTTCTCGGATTTTGTACTAATTATTGGCAATAATTGCTTCAAGCTCGTCAGTGCTGGTATTGACAGATTGGGTATAATATTCATCCCAACATCCTCTAAATTCACCACCGCTAGCTGTGCAAAGCTGAACATTGTAGGCACGTATATTACATTCTCTACGCCCAATTCTCAGTTCTACATTATTGGGGTCAGCATCTTGCATATTCATGATAGTATTACAAATTTGAACCATTCTAAGTGTTTTTTGATTGAAAACTTGAGCATTGGCATTCAGAGTAAAATTCACGACAGAAAACGGAATTATAGATAAAACTGCTGCAAGTTTTAAAGATAACGTTTTTGTTTTCATATTCTTATACCGTTATGTATCGGTAACTTGATTGACTATTTTTATATCAGAAAGGGTTTTGCAAAATATGCTGTCTTACGAAAAAAGCGTCTTTTTCCTAATTTCGTAAAGAACGAACTAACACACGACCCGGAAAATCTTCTTGGTTGATACGAGCGTAAACCCTTAAACATGCAGAAACTTCACCCTTTGTACCTCCAACATCAAGTTCAAGGTCGTGTTTTGATAATGTATTAATATTTGCGTAAACTCCCCATAATGGGCGAACTTGTACATTATACTGACGAGCTTTAGCAATAAGTGTGTGTCTTGCTTCTTGCTGTAGTTTACCCCACCAAGATGAATCGCGTTCAACAGGAGGTAAGTAAATTAAAGAATGAATTGCCTCGTCTAAATCAAGACGCGCGTGCATAATAACTGTTGGGTCTAAAGACTTCTCAGCCGCTAGCACACTTTGAAAACAAGATATTAGAGATGCAACATACTTAGACCTCTCTTGCTCTAGTTCTAAAGACCTAAAGCAAAATTGATTGATGTTTTGGAAAGCGTGGTGCAAATATGAGTCTAATTCGATAAACTTGATTAAAGTACAAACAACTCCAGCTAGAAAATAGAGGTCATCTTCTAGCTTTTCCTTTGTAATTTTTAAATCATCTAAATCAAAAGTTGATTTATTTGACAAACGCAACCCTTGAGCTTGAACACTTCCAGAAAGACCAGGATAAATAATTTCATCCCAACTAGATGGAACTTTTAGCAGCGCGCGTTTATCTTCGGAAGCACCAACCTCTTCAGCAAATTTTTTGGCACGCTGGCGCCATTTGTTAGCGATATGAGCGGGAACACGCAGCAATAATCGTTGAATCTCGTTCCACAAATCTCCATCAGTAGTGCTTTTTAGTTGGAATGAACCTAAATAATAATGAAGCTCAGAGTCAGCCATAAAAGCATCGTGAAGATTAATCAGTTTTCGGTTGTTTTGAACAACAGGTTCAACTGGGTCTACACTACAAGACTCTGCGGGAAGTTCCAAAAGGTCATTTAATTCCCGTAATAACTCTTGGCAAGCGCTTATCCCTTGGTCTAAAGTCTTTTCCTTTATAGCTTCTTCTAGCGAAGCCCGTATTCCATGTAAACTGACACGCAGAAGCCAAGCTAAATCTGAGTTTTCTATTTGTAATAACTTGCTTAGATGATGCATTAGTATTACCTCCAATCTAACTATATTTTTCCGACTTCATTAGTGTTTACCGCAGAACGGGTCTCGCTTTTCATTAACATCTCTAGGTTGTAATTGCAGTTCAGTCTGAAAAACACACCCTTCTTCTAGAAGACAGTTTGGATTATCTGATGTCCAGTAGGGAAGCTCGCCAGCATAAAGCCGCAACTTGCCTTGCTCATCGAGAGCAGCATAATATTTACATGGGTATTCTGTTTGATTGTTTGGTCGGCTAAGTTCGCCAATTCTAATCCACTGCTTGGTTTGAGGGTATTGTAAATAAAAAGTGTGTTTGCCACTCAAAGGAAATGCTGGTAAAGGTTTGCTAATTAACCCCCGTCCTTCCTGCGGTTTTACTTCGTCCTCATATCGAAAAACTTCTAGGGAGTTGCTGTAATCCTTGAAAGCTTCAAAAACAAGGGTATAAGCATCTGTATTATGTACCGTTGCACTTTCTGCAACATTAATGGCAATATTACATAGCAACTGACCGTTATCATCAAAAACTGCTTGCGTCTTTTCTTCAGAAGAATTTTTAGATATTGCTGATTTCAAATCAATACTTGGAATCTTAGTACTAATAAAACGATAAGGATTGTTTCGGCAAAACAGCAAACTAAACTCTAACTTCTGATCAACCTCAAACTGGGCGGTAATTTGACTGCGAAACTCAAATTCGCTCATTTTTAGTTGAAGAGCTAAAGTTTGACAATCAAAACTCCCCCATAACTGTCGTCTCATGGCTTTAAAGTCTTGACGCTGAACAAAGATACTCAACGGCACCCCCAGTCGTTGACTTCGAGCTTTTGCGAGTAAACTGTTCCCATCAATTTGAGAAAGTTCTTGACGGTTCTGAAAAATAGTCAAAGGCTGTTCTCCCCCTTGAGTTGTTAGCAAAAAGGAGCATGGCAGAGAATAGAACAGATTTTTAACATCAATATATAGTTGATTTGCACCTTTTCTTAAAAGTTCTTTGGCTGCTTCGGGGTCAAAAATCAGTCGTCGTAACTTTTCTGCATAGCAGGCGCCAGCGGAAGTAGCTATTTTACTATATTCAGGGACAAAGGTAATCCGCTCTGGATTCCAAGCAAAGTATTTAGATGTACTAAATTCTCGGTAAATTTCGCGCTCTACTTGATAAAGATTACAAGTTTTTCCTGACAAAATCAACCAATCAACATAGTTTTTATTGCTTTTACCCTCCTCTTGTACAAAACTATTAGTATCTTCATCGCCCAATCGACTTTCTATAAGACCTGTAGTAATGCCAATAACTTCTTCCATCACTGGAGCCACAACCCTTTCAAATTGTTGGCTAGTAAGCGTGATACCTAGGCTCTCAGGGTTTTGAGGTCTTACTTCTATTTGGCTGCGTTTCAGCAGTTCATTAATTTTTTCCCAAGAAAAAACAAATACACTCGATAAGCTATCTTTTGAATGTGATTTATTGCCTAAAGCTATTTTAGCTTCCTCTGCATACTCCCAAAGCTTATAAAAAGTTCCTAGACGAGATGGATCGGTATTCCAACGAGTAGGTATTATTTTTTCTGCTACATCTAATGCTTGTTTATAGGCAACATTGTCATTTTCTGCATTTTTTTTATCCACACAGTTAAGAATGGCGCCGCTTATGAACTTGCCTTGTGAAGAAAATTGCTCATTCAATTCGGTAAGGCGGTTCTCTATTATATTACTTTGCAAGTTGCCTTCACTAACTGCTGTGAACAGACAATCAGCAATAGCAGCTTTAAGTAAGAGAAACATTCGCAACGTGATTAACTCACCGCCTAGTTGTAAATGCCCTGAAGAACCTAAAATTTCAGGAGTAAGTTTATAGTATCTGCCTCCCTTACCTCGGTCTTCATTTTCCTTAAATGGGTCTATTTCTTCTAATGTCAAACGAATTAAAGCTAAATCAGTTGTTCCTCCACCAATATCCAATACCAAAACATTTTGTATCCATTTATCTCCATATCTACGACAACGTGTTTTAAAAGACTCGGCGCCAATATTTAAATCACCCCCAAATTCTCGCCAGAGGAAGAAAATAGCTACAGAAACAGCTTCATCGTAAGAAGTTTGAACATACTCAAAGCCTAAATCGCTAACCATCTGCTCAATTTCGCGACGTACCACAGGAGGGGCAATAGTAGGATAAGTTACTACAGCTGTTTTAAAGTTACCCTCGGAGAAAATATCCTTATTTCGTTGGCTATACTCCTCAGTCAATTGAATAAGATGGTTCCATGCAGCTTGGGTAAGTCTATTAGCTGTAATATCTTCTGTTTTTCCATTTAAACAAACTTTGATAGAGCGGTTTTGACCCAAATAACGTTTAGGCGAATGGTGAAACTTTTCTTTAATTTCATCCCAGTTAGTGCTTGTAGCATTTGAAATAGATTGGTTTTTATTCTGTATTGCTCGCATTCCCATAAGCACTTTTAGCGGTTCCAAACTAACAATTTCCAACTCACTAGGAATTTCTCTAAGACGACGTATAGCATCAAGCTCAATTGGGATGAGACTCTGCAATTCTAGAGGCAGAATACGGAATGCTTCGTGGTATATTTGGTTGAGTTGTTTAAAAGCACCTCTACGAAATTCCTCGCTTTGTGTTACTATTGTAGTTTCAATCTGGCGGATTGCATTCCATAGCAAAGAATCATCTTCCTCCAAAAATAAATCACTAATGCTGCTATTATCAATTCCAAGATTTTTACTAATTATATCAACAAACTTTTGCCACCCACTTAGGTTTATGCCTGATAAAGCATACTCCGATGTCTCACTTAGCCATTGGGCTAGTCCAGAGCGCAGCCGTTTTTCTTGTTCCTTGGGTAAACCGTTTACATAAGGAACGACTTTGGGGTCGAAAAGTGTAACCGTAGAATTAGATGTACCAAAATCAATAGCTAACCATCCAGGAAATGGTGATTGTTCAGTCTGATACCATAAATAGCACTCACCTGTAATCTCTTTTGCTGTAGACAAATCAGGATTATTCTGAAAGTCGGAGTCACAATACTTTACACATACTTTCAAAGTACAGTTTACATTTGCTGGTAAAGGTTGATTCAAGCGACAAATGTCATGTTTCAATTCATCAGAGTCAAAAAGTGGAATAGGGACATCAAAATCAGAACTCAATTCTTTATATACAGACTGAATTTTGACTGCTAGTTCTTCGGGTGTGCCTGTTACAAACCAGGCTATATGCATTATATGAGGTAAATTATCCCCAATTGGATTAAGCTTGATTACAGGAAGCTCTAATATATTTGCATTATCAGTAATAGTACGCAGTTGATAACGCTGTAAAAGTTGGATATCGATAGGCATATTATTTTTCCTCTTGATATATTTAGATGAAGTAATGTGCAGCTTAATTTCTGCAAGAATTATTTTTTTGGGAACGCAGCAAAGTTACACATGGCGCCCCTTGAACGGTTACTTAGTGTGGTTCATTAGTTACAGTAATTTGTGCCAAAATTTGTAACCATTGAGGAGTTGTTTGATTTTGCTGCTCTCCTACAGCAATACATCTAAGTAAAGCTTCTTCTTTGGAGAGGTTTTGTAAGCGTGTAATAAAGTTATCCAAGTTGTAAGTAAGCATTTCTTTAGCTTCTTTAGTAGCCTCACTTACAAACTGGACAAGGTACAAGCTTGTGCTGGCAATTATTTCGTCTCGTAATCGCAACACAAGAATTTGATGGTTAGCAGGTTTGGGATGTTCATTTTTTACATTAGGCGCCCAATCAAAAATTCTACCAACTTTGTGTTTATTTTGTTCTTTACAAGCCAGAGGAAGAGGAAATAGACTTACTGGAGCCATATTTCGTGAGCTAGTATTTGCATAAATCTCATCTATTGATTTTTTAAGCAAACTTGGAAGATCAATAATCATAAGTAAAGCTTCAAAATTTTTAAGGTCTTTGTTGCCTAAAGTTTGCTTAATGATTTGCTGTCTTTCTCTGCTTAAGATATCTTTAACATTATCACGTACTAAAAACACTTGATCTGCCAAATCGTATAACAAATTTTTAATTGCTTGTTGAATACATTTATGAGTGAAGGCTTCGATCTCTTTCAAAGTAGTTTCAAATGGGATGTAAAAATCATCACTTTCAATTGGAAGACTGCTATCATCCTTATCACCTGGCAAAATAATTATACCTGTTACTTGCTCTGGGCGACTGCCTGGAGCAATTACCCCATTCTTAGCTTTGTCAAACAATAAGTTCCACTCTCTCCAATCATAAACCTTCAATGTTAGTTCTTCCTTAATAACATCAGTAATTGATCTCCCGCCAAAAATTGTAACTGATTCTTTGTCTAAATTCTCTCTAAATTTTACGTATATAGTTTTCAACTGCTGGAGTGATTGACGCAAATCATAAAGAGCAGGGTTTTCTACTATCGCTACATTGCCTTGTTGAATTTCCTCAAGAAGTTCATGTAGTTTATTTAGCTTGGTACGTAAAATATCATAGTGCTTTTTACAATCAGTATACAACTGCTCAAGTCCATGAGTTGTTACATGTTTCCCAATTAATTCTCGTAATCTATTAATGCCACCATCCGCGACAAAATCATTTATTTTTCTGCCTAAATCGCTATTTTGATTTGATTCTAACAGTCTTTCGCTTAATTGGCTCCATTTTTCGCGCAGTGGTTTAAATTGCTGAACATAATTACTATATTCAAGTTCGGCGATAAACTCTGGTGAACCTACTTGGAGCGTGCTGGAAAGCTCAGAAAGTTCAGCGAGTTTAAAACGTGGCGAAAGCAAAACGATACGACTTTGTTGGTTAGTAAATGCCTGGGCGCCTGCTATTGTATTTTTGAGAACACTTAATCTTTCTAAAACGCTTAACTCTTGCAACTGCTCAAAGATATTGTTAGCAATAACTTCATCCAGCAATCTTTGATCTAAAGGTAACTGGTCGAAACGACTAATACCTACGAGGATACGGTCTTTGAGGTCTTCCCCTCGTTTTTTCTCCTGCATCATAGTAAAGATTTGATTCGCGCGGTCCCCCCCTGGTGCTTTAGCATTAAGTAAAATTAAAATCGTTTGAACTTTACTTAATTCTTCCAAAGAAAGGAAAGTATCTCTAACCCCCGAATTAGCTGCTCCCAACCCAGGAAAATCCAACAGCACAAATTCATTTGTACCCTGTAAAGACCCTAAATCCCAAATTTCCTTTGATACTTTGACTGTAATATCTACACGACAAATAAGCGGAAAGCTATCCTGCAAATCTTGAGATGAAAGATGCTCAGGTCGATTATGCCACTGTCTAGAAGGTTTGGGTAAATCATCAAAAGTCAAAGAAAGAAAATTCATTTGCAAATCCGAGAGTTTTAAACCCTCTGTAGCAGTGATACTATCAATTTTGTAAGAACGACCGCAGATAGCACTTCCATAAGAGATATAAGCACGAGTAAACATAACCAATTCGCCAAGCAAAAATCGTAGTTCAGGGTTTTTGCAATTCCACGCTTGTTTGCACCAAACAAGAATATTGCCCCAAACACCAGTATCAGTAGCATTAAAACTTTTTAGAGCATTAAGCTCTGTCTCCGACAATCCTGCTCTACTTGCCCTTTTCTCAACCTCCTTTAGCATAAAATTCAAACAGTCTTGAACAGCTTTATGGGAAATAAACTCAACGTTAAAGTCACTAAACTGTGTAGTATGTAAATCTGATTGCTGGGTAATATGAATAGCAGTAACATTACCTGTAGTCGGAATTTCATTAACTGGCAAAGCATCCGCAAAACCGATTAAACTACCTAAAAGCAAAGTTTTACCACTACTAAATTCTCCCATTACACCAATCTCGACTGGTTTTGAAGCAATATTAATAGTTTGCCGAGCAGCTTCTCTTATTTCATCAAGACATTTACCAACTTTTCCTTGAACCCAATCTGGTAAAGATTGAGTTTGTGAAAGTTCATCCAATAACTGTATTACAGACTCTCCATCTTTTTTAAATTTATGCATATCTTCTACAAACATATTGTTCTCCTTACTTTATATTATTTGAATTCAACATTTGTAAAAACTAAAGCCTTTTCAAAAACACGATTACCCACGCGATAACCAGGATAAACTGTAAAAACAATTTCTCCACTTCCTGAACAGCCCAAAACAGGTTGGTGTTTATCGGTATTAAATGGAGTACCTTCTTCTTCCATCCATAGCTCTCCAGGAGGGTCTGCCAGAGCAATTTGACTTACTAATTCCATACCTTTTTTACTTACTTTCTTAATTTCATCTAACAGTTCTCGTGATACATCATTTGAATTGATTTTTAATGCTGCACAAACTGAACTTACAACAGTATCAATAGCATTATCATATTCAAATATATTCATACCTTTAACAAAAATTTCCTGAGATAATACAGATTTTAATTTAGCTATTGTTTGATTTTTATTTGTAAAATGAAAGTGCTGCTCACCTCTAGTACGGAAAATTAGAAGACTTAAAAAGTGAAAGTCCTGTTCTTCAAGAAGTCTAAATGGAGAAATTAATAAATGATTTTGAGGACGGTGACTATGAGGACGAGTAATATCTTCTGAACTTGTACTAAACCTTGCAATAACACTTATCAGTTCATTCCTTATTTCCTCAAGCTCTGTAGTTTTTGTTTGCAATCTATCATTTTTTGACCTAAGCTCTTTATTGTCTATTTTTAATTGATATATTTCATTGCTTAAGCAAGTTAAGTTAGATGGAATAAACTTAAAAAACTTGGGAGTACTATCTTCTATTTCCTGAATAATATCCTCTAAAGTGCTTTTACGTTCTAATAAACGCTCTTTATCTTGCTTTAATATATAATTCTCATCTTCAAATTTTTTGTTTTCCTCTTGCAACTGCTGATTTCGAGATTGAATTTCTTTATTTTCATCATTAAGCTTTTGATTATTACTTTCTAACTGTTGGGATTTTGTTTTAAACTCATCTTTTTTAGCTTTGAGACTGGTGTTTTCCTCTTGCAACTGCTGATTTCGAGATTGAAGTTGCTTTTTCTCAGTATCAAGTTCTTGATTGTTATTTTCTAACTGTTGAGATTTTTTTTCAAGCTTACCTTTTTCAGCTTTGAGACTGGTGTTTTCGTCTTGCAACTGCTGATTTCGAGATTGAAGTTGCTTTTTCTCAGTATCAAGTTCTTGATTGTTATTTTTTAATTGTTGAGATTTTTTTTCAAGCTCACCTTTTTCAGCTTTGAGACTGGTGTTTTCGTCTTGCAACTGCTGATTTTTAGATTGCAGTTGCTTTTTCTCAGTATCAAGTTCTTGATTGTTATTTTCTAATTGTTGAGTTTCTGTTTCAAGCTTTTGATGAACATCGTTAATATTTTGATTTTCTGTAGCTAGACTTTCTAGACTTTGTTGTGTGATAGTCTCACCATAATGTTCTGTGAATGAGTCATTAGGTTGTTTGGGAGTAGTCATACTTAATTTTCAACTTAATAATTGTGAAGTTTACAAAAATTAATAAATCAATTCCATTTATAATTGTGAGATAGTTGAAGGATATTTCACGTATCAATCATTTACTTTCCAAGTAAAGTATGTATTTTTTTAATCAATAGCTTGGTGGCATCAACTATATTTATTGAAGCTTTTAAATTGTCACCTTTATCAGAAGAATCTCTTGTAACATCACCATCACTATGTTTAGGGAGAGCAGAATCAGTATGTGTAAAATTCAGCGTAGTATTGTACTTCTTACCTGATTTTTTGTCTTCTGCTTCAACTTTAATTTCTGTTCCAGCAAAATCAACAATTACATCAACTTCACGCTTTAAACCGTCTGTTGTATCCGGCAGTTCAACCACAATTTCTCCAATAAACTTTGCACCTTCCTCATCTATATAACGTACTTGATTATTCGGGGAAGTATAAAATTCCAATCGCACTTCTGTTTGATTTTTTTCCAGTGGAAAATAGGTTTTATGAACTCTATCACCGTCCTTTACAGCTTCTCCAGCTTCGATAAAAATATCAAAACAGTCATTGCAGTAATCAGCTTGATGGTCTTTTGACCAAAACTTTTTATCTTCTTTGTCTCCAGCTTGAAACTTCTGGGACACTTTGCAACCATATGTTAAGCGACTAAACCTTTGAGATACAGGCTTACCATCCTTTAGACTTAAACCATAATACACAGCACCCTCTACAATTGCGGCGCCAGAACCACTAGCACGTGAAGGTTTAACAATTTTCGTTACTTTTTCTCTAAAATTTTCTTCAATCATTTGCTGTAGCAAAGGAGAATCTGAAAACCCACCTACAAGAAAAAGATAGTCACATTTTTGTTTTCGAGTCTCCAATTTGTCAAACTGTTCTTTAGCTGTTTTAACTAACCCATTTAATGTAGGAGCAAAAATATCTTTTATCGTCTCACGCTTAATGTGAATACGTGTATCATCTCCGTCTTGCTCCTCCAACAGGCGCTTCCAAATCTCTGGATAAGAATTTCTGATTAATTTATAAAGTTCAGCTTCTATAGAAAAGTAAATAACTTCACGACTTTCTTGAGGGTTAAAATCACATTTCATTCGCTCCCAAGCACGCATCATTTCCAAATATCCTACAGGCTTATCTTTTTCGTATTCTTCCAGAAGTTCAGGTGTAAGCTTTTTTTTCAAATAATCTAGAAAACTACGGTCTACATAGGTAGAACCATATGCACCACCTGTTCCTTCAGCTATCTCAATAAGTCCTCCACCTTCAACTACTTCATGTACTGTGATATCAACTGTTCCTCCCCCACAGTCAACCACCATAAAACGAGTTCCGGGACGTAGTTGGGATATTTCATTTTTTTGACAATATATAGCAGCAGCTTCTGGTTCCAGAACTAATACAAGACGTTCAGCCTCAGTACTAATCCCTGCTTGTTGTGCAGCACGACGCATCAATTGTTTTTCTGCGTCTGTCCAAATTGCTGGAATAGTCAAACACCAGAGAATTTCACTATCTTTCAAATACCCGACAGTATCATCTTTAATATTCTTTAAAGCTAAATCTTTAATTTTATTAAGATAATCAGCAATTACATCTAATACAAAAAAAATCTCTCCATTATTAGTAATGACAGGACTCTCTTTAGTCTTCTTTTTACTTTCACGCAACTGCATTTTGAAATTTTGAAAAAAATAATAGCCCTTTTCAGCTCCTTCAAATGTCTCTTTAACATAAGCTAATGTCTTACTTGCCTGCCAACCCCAAGCGTGTACTTCTCGTTTTGGAGAATAAAGCAGATGAGTCAAGGTTTTAGCATATTCCACAGGTTGACCATCATATTGGGTGCAACCAATAACCTCCTTATTAGCGGTGAACGCGTAGGCATAGCCAGAACGAGATGTTCCAAAATCAATGGCTATCACCACACTTATCGACTCAAGATTAAAAGTCATATGGAATTACTCCATCTAATTTTTTTTAGCAAGTTTGTTTTAGCTTGTTTACTGCCTATTTATCAGGAAGACTTTCCAAAAAATGCAGTTTTACTAAAAAAATTTTGAAACTTAAGTATAAAAATTATTGTGTGTTACTAATATGACTAGTCTTTATTGCAAACGCAACTATGTCCAGGCTTGTAAATCAACACTTACGTCTGTACATACAAATTATGATTTCAAATACTATGTGCTTAATATCACATTATACTGCCAGTTGCTTCTTTGCTGATTCGAGTTGCCAAGTTCTGGATTATGTGGACTTGACATCGTTCTTATTACTTGCTAATTCCATAAATCTTGTTTTCTTGTTTCTTGTTTTATAGAATTTAAAAAACGTTGCAAGTTAGTATTTAGCCTATTGTACAAGATTCTCAGGCTTGAAGAGGCTTTTAGGCATCTTGTGAACATAGTTACCTCAAAAAACACAAGTACTATATTTATTTATAAAGGGAACTAACCAGGCTTGAAGTATCTGTGAGAACAATCTCAAACATAATTAACCGAACGGAAAAAATTTCCTATAGGTAAAATATGAAAAAAGCTAAAACAAGCACAACAAAACAATAAGTACTCTTACTTAGCCTGCTCCCGGCAGGCTTTGATCGTGTAGTCTCACCGTTATAGGGTATATGTACTATGGTGTAAATACAATTCCGAAATTTACCACCAATATTGTGTAGCCATTCCATAACACAGTAGTAAAGTAGTAAAATTAGGATGCACATCCAACAACTGATTACAGAAGCCCTTAGCCTACCCAACAACGCTATTGCCTATCATATTAGTCAAGAGTTAGCAGCGATTTATCCTACAAAAGTACTACTGGAAGGTAATGACTCTACATTTAATCTAGAAAACTATGCAGGCGCCAACCTCTGCCAAATACAATATGATACCTCAATCCACAACCAGATTTTAACTGGCTGGGATGGAATGGAGAATCACCTGTACAAACATACTGAAAACGCTAAATTTGAGGTACAGTGGCAAGAAAAAAAACTTGATGTTTTATTGATGAGTTGGCAAGAAGGATTTTGTAAAACTAGATATTACTGGATTTTAGCCGATAGTAAAGAATTAGCAGAAAGCTTTTTAACTGCTGTTTGTGATTGGAATTCTCAAATACGCGATGAAGTTTTAGTTTTTGAAGATGGATACTGGGCAAAAAATCCTGAACTTTTCCAATCTATTAAAAGTGCTACTTTTGATAACCTCATTTTGCATGGTAATCTTAAACAGGATATTAAAGACGACTTAGCTAACTTCTTTGCTTCTCAAGAAATTTACGCAACTTATGGTGTTCCTTGGAAAAGAGGTATTTTATTTATCGGTTCTCCAGGCAACGGTAAAACTCACACAGTCAAAGCCTTAATTAATCAAATACAACAGCCATGCTTGTATATTAAAAGTTTCAAGTCAGAGTATGATACTGATAGTGAAAATATTCGCAAAGTATTTAAACAAGCAAGACAGTCTGCTCCCTGTATTTTAGTACTAGAAGATTTAGATTCTCTATTAACAGACGAAAATCGCTCTTTCTTTTTAAACGAGCTAGATGGCTTTGCTGCTAATGAGGGAATTGTCACCATTGCTAGTACCAATCATCCCGAACGTTTAGACCCAGCTATTCGCGACCGTCCTAGAGCGCCAGTCCAGTAGAAGGTGTTGACAAATTAGACATACCATGAATCA
>ERZ1066118.301-NODE-301-length-50855-cov-7.804921_pt1 | contig 50855 bp, 45 predicted proteins | sample MGYA00382765_ERZ1066118 | MGnify/ENA primary metagenome ERZ1066118 (study PRJEB33369, sample SAMEA5778348) | biofilm metagenome | biome: Industrial cooling water; feature: Water cooling tower basin; material: Biofilm | place: United Arab Emirates | collected...
CGAAGATGCACCCAGCGGACAAAATCGAGCCACCCATCCGAGCAGGCCGAATGGATCAGAAAAGAGTCTTAGGTAGATTGGCCGTTCTGGGGCAAGCGATCCTCCTCGCGGGTTGCGCGAGCGCCTCTGCACTCACTGGCGGCTCTGCCGAAGGAGGTTCGAGCTACAGAGTGTATGACGTTGAGAACAGCCGCTTTGTCGCAATGAGCGTCCTGGCCGAGGCCGCAGCGGGTGCAGATGTGGTGTTTTTCGGGGAGTATCACGATTCAGAGGGAGCCCATCAGGCCCAGCAGGACTTTCTGCAGCTCGTGGCGGAAAGCGGCCGTGAGGCCGTGCTAGGGTTTGAGATGTTCGAGCGGGACGTCCAGCCGGTTCTCGACCATTACCTCAAAGACATGATCGACGAGGAGGCCTTTCTCGCTTCTTCACGCCCGTGGCCCAACTACGAGACCGATTACCGGCCGTTGCTGGAGATTGCGCGAAGAGAGAGCTGGACTGTGGTCGCGACGAACCTCCCGCAGGCGCTGGCGACCCGCATCGGGCGCGAGGGGCTCGGCGCACTCAATTCCGTTCCGCCAGAACAGCGGAGGATGGCGCCGGATCTGATCGAGTGTCCGCTGGATGAGTATTGGGATGTCTTCGTGGAAGCGATGACGGGAGAGGATTCCGAGGAAAGCCGCGCTGCACACCCGACTGCCGATTCAGCGCTCCAGAACATCTTCCAGGCTCAGTGCGCACGGGACGCTGCGATGGCGGAGGCGATCCTGCCTTTTCTAGGAGCGGAGCCACTCGTCATACATGTAAACGGGGGCTTCCACACCGACAAATTCTTAGGACTGACCAGTCGTGTCGCGACCGCTCGCCCAGCGGCGAAAATCGTACTCATCTCCACTGCAGGGATTGAAGATCCTGCCCGACCCGACCTCGCGAAGTACCTGGACAACGGCGACTACCTCATCGTCGTCAAGGAATCACCGGAGAATGCGAATTAGCTCCCACACGCCTATCCAACAGGTGCGGTAAATCGTTGCAGTACTGGCACTTAGCTTGCCATTCGAGAATGTGACGCTAAACCGAGGGAGCTAGCGCTATGAAAGAACGCGTGCGGGACCAATGGGGGGAGGAACAGCTTCGGTATAGAATCCTGAAGGCGATCTATGACCGGACCGGTGGAAGGTGCGAGCGGGTGGTAACGGGCTCCGAAATCGGCGCTTACCTGGATCTCCGGTATGAAGATCTTTTCCGGGTGGTGCACTTTCTCGAGCACCATTCCTTCCTGCAGTACCTCGGGGCGGGACCACGCGTATGCCTGACCGGCAAGGGACTGCGCTACATCGAGGAAGTCGCTGGAAAGAGGAAGTCGATCCGGCGGCTGGAACCTGCCTTTACTGCTGCATGAGCTACCGCAGGTGCCTCCGGCACCGGCAGCATCACATCGCAATCTCCAGCTCTGGCCAGTCTATCTTAACTTCTCCGAGCGGCAGCCGGAGGAATGGAGGACCCTGGCTCGGGCTCAACCAAATCGCCACTTTACCGCCCTGTTCAACCGAGATCCAGCAACGCGGGATCTCATGAAATCGTCCGCCATGCTCGATCGTAACACGAGCAACGGGCACAAGCTCTTCGTTCCGCATCGCGTAGCCTCCTTACTGCTGTCGAGCTCTCCGGAACGGCTTGCATTCCGTGTGCCGCTGCGCGAGATAAGTAACGCCACCCCAACAGCTTGGCTACCGAGGCAGCCCCTCCGGCCTAAGCCGAGAAGCTGCCCCACTTCCGCTACGGCTGCTCGGTTGCAGCTCCCGCCACCGTGAACGCCCCGTCCGCAAAAAATCAGCATTGTCGCTGGTCCCTCGGCCCCCAGAACCGACTCGATCGAAACCGGAATCGCTGTCCCCTGATGGTCTGCGGAGTAGCCGAGGACCAGGTCGTCGCCTGCCCTTTCGATTGTCGACACTACAGAGCCTGGACCGCCCATCAATCCTCCCATTTCGCCGCCGACCTGCCCACCTTCAGCTGCAAAATCGATGGGAGCCGCCCTCCCTCCAGACTCAGTGACCACCGCCGCTGACCGGTCGCCGCATGGTCGCTGGGGATGGTGTTCTGACCAGCTCCTTCGAGGCGAACATTCGCCGTCGCGAAAGCCACTGCCATGCTCAGCAGTGAAGAACGAATGCGAGACGAGCGGCGGCGAGAGAGAAGCAGCTACGAACGGAAGCGGGCTCGTTTCTCACCCGGAGGGCGGGGGCGTTTCCTCCGCTCCATGAAGCGCCGGAAAGGACCCCGTCCAGCGAACGTCATGATGAGCACGAGGAGAGCAACGACGACAGCCCCGGCGCCTTCACCGAATTGGTCAGCGACCCTCTGCCAACCCTCGCCGGCGAGAAAGCCGCCCCCGATGTACACCGTTCCCCACAGAAATATGCCGCAAAGATCGTAAAGCGTGAACCGGCCCCAACTTACGCCCGATCGGCCAGCGAACCACGGCATGATCGTTCGGACGAACGGCACCGTTCGCGCAACTGTGATTCCGAGCAGCCCGTGCCGGCGAAGCAGGGTGTCGGTTCTGCTGATTGCTGCGCTCCAGACGCGCGCGATCTTCCCCTTCGGCGGCCTGGAGCGGGCTACGAACCACCTCCCCGCCGCGAATCCGAGCTGATCGCCGACAACGGCACCGACAAGCGCCGCGGCGATCACGTCCATCGGATCCAACAACCCCCGGGAAGCCAACATCGCTGACACCGCGATCAAGCCACCGACGGGCAGAATCAGGCCAATGAAGATCGCCGTCTCCAGAACGCAGACGACGAACAGAACGCCGGTGCCGAAGCGAACGAGGTAATCCGACAACCACTGGAGGAGGTCGAGCGCAGGCATCTAAGGGCAGCGTAGGTTGGAATGGGAGCGGCACGATAGCCCCGGCGTCACCGCAACGAAAGCCTCTACGGCGGAACGGGTGAAATGGTGACAGCGCGCCTTGTCGCCGCCCGCAAACTTCTGTGTCGTAAACGGAGGATGAGAGCCTTCGGGCAAGTCCTCAGGAGGCGGGCATGGTACTCGCTAGTCCCGTCGCCTCCTTCCAGCTCCGATGCGCTGGATCACTGCACCCGGTTTCTTCCTGATGGCGAACTCAGACCTCCACGGAAATGCGCCCGACAGCGCTGTCGCGGCCCTCCTTCTGATAGATGTTATCAACGACCTGGAATTTGATGGAGGTGAGCTCCTCCTACCGCACGCGCTGCGTGCTGCCGAGTGCATTCGAGGGCTGAAGGAACGAGCGGCAGAGGCTGGACTACCGGCCATCTACGTCAACGACAATTTCGGGCGGTGGAGATCAGATTTTCGGGAGGTTGTGGAGCACACCTTACACGATGGCGTGCGGGGGGCCGAGATCGCTCGCCTACTTCAGCCGGAGGAAGCGGACTACTTTGTCCTCAAGCCGAAGCATTCGGCATTCTTCGCCACCACGCTACAAACGCTGCTTCAGCATCTGGGGGTGAAGAAGCTCATCCTGACAGGGTTTGCGGGTGACATCTGCATTCTGTTGAGCGCAGCAGACGCATACATGCGGGATTACGAGCTATATGTCCCTCGGGATTGCATCGCTTCTGAAACTCCGCAGCAGAATGAGGAGGCGCTCGCGTACATGGAGAGAGTTCTCAGTGCTGAAACGACGTCCGGGGAAAGCCTCGACATTGCGGCTATCGCTGCGGGTGAAGCAGACCTGACAACGTAGCGGGAGCCGTAGCCCTAACGAAAAAGGTCTTCCGAGATCGTGTCCCGGAAGACCTTCGATGGAGCGTGGGGGGCTCGAACCCCCGACCCCTGCCTTGCAAAGGCAGTGCTCTCCCAGCTGAGCTAACGCCCCGATCCACCCTTCGTCAGAGCGGCAGTCCGAAAAGCTAAATGAGAACGGAGCGAGGGTCAACCCGCGGCGATAGCGCTGTCACCTGTCGTAGCCCCGGGATCGTTCGTTCTCCGTCGGACAGGCCCCCGCTCCCGCTTTTCTACCGGTTGCCGGCCTCATCAGGAAAATCTCAGGTCGTGGCGGTGCTACAACGCGTCCGCGGATTTCTTGACACCATCGGAGGGGCGATCGATATTGCGCGTTCGCCGTAGCAATGAACCGGGTTTCCAGTGCACCATTGAAGCAGTCATCGATCAACGCATGTAGCATCTCCAGCCTGCTCTGTATCGGGGACAGGTTTGGGTCGGGGTGCGCGATTGCCTGAGTAGATCGAGGAGCGCGCTGGCAGGTTTACCGACCCCGGTCCGAGAAAGAGGATCGGGGGTTTTTTTGCCCCTGAGCGGGTTTTCACTCTCGAGAGGAGTTTTTCGATGTCGACGCAGACGCAGGGCAGCACGCCGCTGGAGTCGCGTGGTTACGCGAACCCAGATGCATTGGTAACCACCGATTGGGTGGCGCAGCACGCGAACGACAAGAACCTTCGCGTCCTGGAGAGCAACGAGGACGTGCTTCTTTACGACACCGGCCACGTTCCGGGAGCACAGAAGCTCGACTGGCACGCCGACCTGAACGACGCGGTATCCCGTGACTACCTTGATCCGGAGAAGTTTGCGCAGTTGGTGAGCCGCCTCGGCATCACACCGGACACCACCGTCATCTTCTATGGCGACAAGAACAACTGGTGGGCTACCTACGCACTCTGGGTGTTCCGCCTGTTCGGCCATGATCGCGTAAAGGTCATGGATGGCGGTCGGAAGAAATGGGAGGACGAGGGACGCGAGCTTACGACCGAAGTTCCGTCCTACGAGAAGTCGTCCTACCCGGTACCTCAGCGCGACGACTCAAAGATCCGCGCCTTCCGCGAGGACGTCATGAAGCACCTCGAGAAGAAGGGTCGCCTTGTCGACGTCCGCAGCCCCGACGAGTACAAGGGCCTCAAGCTCCACATGCCAGATTACCCGCAGGAAGGCGCCATGCGCGGCGGCCACATCCCGGGCGCCAGCAGCGTACCGTGGGCTCGCGCGGTCAACCCCGATACCGGTGAGTTCAAGACGGCCGAGGAGCTCAAGGCGATCTATGAGGGCGAGATCGGGCTCACCAAGTCCGATGATGTCATCGCTTACTGCCGCATCGGCGAGCGCAGCAGCCACACCTGGTTCGTGCTGACATACCTGCTCGGCTATGGCAACGTTCGGAACTACGACGGATCCTGGACGGAGTGGGGCAACCTCGTACGCGCTCCGATCGAGAAGTAGCTAGGCAACACAGATGACGTGAAGGAAGGGCTCCGGAAACGGAGCCCTTCGCTTTTCCCCTCGCTCCACCCGGCCTGCTCCCTTGCCGCTCCCGCTCCAATCGCCCCTCACCATCCTACCCTGAACATCTTCAGCTGAACATTCCCCTCGCCCTTGTAGAATTAATACAAGCGCGCAATCTACCTAACTATTCTAAGTTTTACCCTTGATTTAACTAATTATCCGCAGAATATTTCGGTCGGGGCTAGTGACACCCTGGCTCAAAGAACGTTTCTGTTGGATCACGACGGCGATAAGGGCAAGCGAATGAAATCGATTACGCGTCGAGAAATGCTGCGATGGATGGGAGCAGCGAGCGTTGGCATAGTAGGCGGTTCACTGGTGGGGTGCTCACGCGAAGAGTCTGCAGGGGGTGAAGCGAGCGGCAGCCGTCGACCCATTCGGCTCGGCTTTATCCCGCTGACCGATTGTGCAAGTGTCACCATGGCACACGAGCTCGGTCTCTATGCCAAGTATGGCGTCGACGTGGTCGTGGAGAAGCAGGCTTCGTGGCCGATTGTCCGTGACAAGCTGGCTTCAGGGGAGTTGGACGCAGCTCACTGCCTGTTCGGAATGCCGCTCGCTGCGGCCACGGGGGTCAGCGAGGCTCGCGGTGACGCTCTGCAGATCGCGATGGTGCTGAACAACAACGGGCAGGCGACGACGCTTGCGACGAACATGTTCGGCGGCCCGATCGGCTATGGAGACTACGCGGGCTTCCGGCAGGGTGTGGAGGAGCTGCGCCGGACGAAGGAGCCGACGTTCGCGATGACCTTTCCGGGAGGCACCCACGACATCTGGATGCACCTCACCCTCGCCGCGGCGGGCATCGATCCGAAGACTGTTCGCATCACGCCGATCCCGCCCCCGCAGATGGTGGCGAACATGGAAGTCGGCAACATGGACGGATTCAATGTTGGCGAGCCGTGGGGCGGAGTGGCGGCGCAGCGGGGAATCGGCTTCACCTTCATCGCCACTCAGACACTCTGGAAGAACCATCCGGAAAAGGCGCTGGTCGTGAACAGCCGCTTCGCCTCCGAACGTCGTGATGATCTGAAGAACGTGATGAAAGCCGTTCTCGAGGCTTCCCTTTGGCTCGACGACATGGCGAATCGCCGCCAGGCCGCTACAACCATCGGCGGAACGGCATATGTGAATGCTCCCGCCGAGGTCATCGACGCCCGCTTGATGGGCAACTACAGCCTAGGCAAGAACCTCGGAGAGATGTCCTTCGAAGACGACATGATGCTCTTCCACCGCAATGGTGAAACGAACTTCCCCCGGCTGAGCCACGCGATCTGGTTCATGACGCAGTACATGCGGTTTGGACGTCTCCAGCAGGCGCCGGATTACGAAGCGATTGCGCGGCAGACCATCCTTCAGGATCTCTACACCGAAGTAGCAACCGAGATGGAGATCGGGATACCGGGCGATGATATGAAGCCCTTCATGGTCGACGCGGATCAGGCCCTCTTCGACCCAGCGGATCCGGCGACGATGCTAGCCGCCTACAGCGCGAAAATGGGAGGTGCAGCATGATCGAGGCTGGGCGTGTTCTAGCTGCCGCGGCTCCGGTGGGGCTGGCTCCAACCAGGTTCGCCGAATCGATTCGGCGGACGCGTGAAATGGTCTCCTCACTCTTGTGGGGTGCCGCCAGTTTTGCCCTGCTGCTCCTGTGCTGGCAGATCGTTTCAGGGACAGTGGGCGGAGATCTTCCGACGCCTCTGTCGACCTTTCGCACGCTGGCTGAAATGCTCGCCGATCCATTCAATCCGGATCGCAACTCACTGGGCATAGGCATTCAGCTTTGGGAGTCGCTGCAGCGGGTGGCGATCGGTTTCGGTCTGGGGACCCTGATCGCCATTCCGCTCGGCGTGCTCATGGGGTCGAGCGAGATCGCCAACCGGCTGCTCAACCCGATCTCGCAGATACTTCGCCCGGTCTCACCCCTCGTCTGGTTCCCGCTGGCCCTCGTCGCCTTCAAGGCCGTGGGTGGAACAGCGACCGCCACCTTCTTTACGATCCTCATTACCAGTCTGTGGCCCACGGTGATCAGCACCGCCTTCGGCGTAAGCTCTTTGCCGACGGATTACAGAACGGTTGCGCGTGTCTTCCAGTTTTCGCGTGACCGCTACCTCCTCAAGATCCTTATTCCTCATTCGCTTCCTCACATCCTCACCGGATTGAGAGTCAGCATGGGCATCGCATGGCTCGTGATCGTGGCGACCGAGATGCTCTCCGGTGGGACCGGGATCGGTTTCTTCGCGTGGGATTCGTACAACGCGGGCAGCTACGACAAGATGGTCGCGGCCGTCGTGATGATTGGAGTGGTGGGACTTCTTCTGGATCGCTGCTTCGACTTCGCGCTTCAGCGTCTCAAACGCGGCTAGCTTCCGCCCTGACTACGGACAACAGAGCAAAAATGACTGCGTATTTGAAGCTGGATAGACTCAGTAAGGCCTTTGGAAAGGGAGCGAAGAGGTCGCTGGCCCTGAATGAGGTAAGCCTGGACATCGCTAAGGGTGAATTCATCGCGCTGATCGGCCATTCGGGGTGTGGCAAGTCGACCGTGCTCAACCTGGTCGCGGGCCTGGAGACCGCGACTAGTGGCGAAGTCCTCCTCGACGGTCGCAAGGTCACCGCTCCAGGCGCCGACCGCGCCATGGTGTTCCAGAACTATTCCCTGCTCCCGTGGCTGACGGTGAAGGACAACGTTTTCCAGGCTGTGGATGCGGTGTTCGGGGCGCTGAGGCCGAAATACTGGAAGCAGGAGGCAACGGAGTACTACCTCCGGATGGTGAACCTTTGGGACCACCGTGACAAGTATCCGTCGGCTCTGTCGGGTGGAATGAGACAGCGCGTTTCAATTGCGCGCGCTTTTGCCGTGCAGCCGCGCGTCCTGCTGCTGGATGAGCCGTTTGGCGCGCTGGACGCACTTACCAAGGGCTCTCTTCATGAGGAGCTTCTGCGAATGTGGAGCGACGAGGGGAAGCGCACGCCTCAGACAATACTCATGGTTACGCACGATCTTGACGAAGCTCTGTACCTGAGCGACCGAATCGTCGTGATGAGCAACGGCCCGGCGGCAACGATTCGCGAGGTGCTGGAGGTGCCGATCCCTCGCCCACGCGACAAGCGCCGCCTGATGCACGACCCGGTCTATCTGGCGATCAAGGAGAGGCTCCTCGAGCTGCTGGAAGAGGGTCATCCTACGAGCGCTTCAACTTCTGAGGCCGCAGCCTAGCCTACGCTAGCGCTTCTATGGTCTGGCTGGGACCGTGTTCTGGCAAAGCAGCAAAATTTCATCTCATAGAAGCTCCGCGTTTAGCTCGCTCAGGGCTCCACGCCATCAATAGTACGCCACATCGAGTGCCCTGTGTGGAGCTTCCGGTGGGAGCTCCATGAGAGCACGCGTATGACCTTCTTTCCTTCTTAAGGAATACGACCATGAACAATCCAGCGCCTTCGACGCGCTTCCGGGCGCCTATGCTCCACCTGTTGTTGCTCGCCTCAGCATTGATGCTCGCAACGACCGTTGCGGCGCAGGCGCCGGCCGTGCCGACTCGTCCCGAGTACCGGGTCACCCGTTTCGATGAGAGCTGGGGCGTGATTCGCTCGATAGAGGCGAAGCACCCAGTCGACCAGCTGAAGTACATTCCGTTGACGGGCTCCGGTGCGGCTTATCTGTCGATCGGGGGGCAGTTCCGCGCACGGGGCGAAGCGGTCAGCAATTTTCTTTCATCGGGTGCGGCGGATCGCACCGACAGCTTCGGGCTCGCCCGGGCTCTTCTGCATGCGGACCTCCGCACGGGCCGCTACCTGCGTCTGTTCGCCGAAGGTAAGCACGCGGTCGCGTTCAGCCGCGACCTTCCGGGGGGAAAGCGCCCGCTGGACCAGGACGAGTGGGAGCTGCAGAACGCTTTCGTTGATCTCACCTACCCCGGCACTTCCGCCTACTCGTTCACTGCACGCGTAGGCCGGCAGGAGCTTCTGGTTGGAAGCCAGCGGCTGGTATCGCCGCTGGACTGGAGCAACACCCGTCGCACCTTCGAGGGTGGACGGCTGATCGCGCGGGTCTCCGCAGTCACCCTCGACGGGTTTCTGACCGAGCCGGTAGTGGTGCAGGTGAACGATCGCAACTCGATCGACACCAACTCGACTTTCTGGGGAGGGACTGCGCGGGGGTCGACACCTTCGCCGACTTTCGCGTGGGAGGTCTTTGCCCTGGGGCTGTCGCAGGACTCTGTTGCGCTGTTCGGCAGCAATGGTGAACACGATCGTGTGACTCTCGGCGGCCGCCTGACAGGTGCCTTCGCCGGAGGCCCGGTCCGTTATGATCTCGAAGGCGGGTGGCAGACGGGCGATTTGGGATCCCGAAACATAGCCGCCTGGTTCGTCGCGACCGACATCACCAGAAGCTTTGCCGCAGCTCCGCTCCGTCCGACGGTCGGCCTGGGTTTCGACTACGCGAGCGGAGACTCAGATCCCGCAGATGACAAGGCTGGAACGTTTCACCAGCTTTTCCCGCTGGGATACGCCTACGCGGGCTATATGGACCTGGTAGGCCGCCAGAACCTGATCGAGGCCCGTGCGGTGGCTACGGCTAATCCCACTGCGGCTATACAGACGAGAGCCGCGCTTCATCACTTCATGCGCGCAACTACGAGCGACGCAGCGTACAACGTCGGGGGAGGAGTCCTTCGTGAGGACTGGAGCGATGACCGCGCGATCGGTTCGGAGCTGAACCTCACTGCGGCCTACCGGCTGAACCGCCATACTCGTTTGGAGCTTGGCTACGGGCATTTTGTTCCGGCAGATTTCCTCACCGGGTCGCCGGCCGGGGCAGAGGACTCTGACTGGGGCTTCGTCAGCACCTCCTTCACCTTTTAGTTGCTGGCCGCTGAAAAGGAGAGGGCCAGCGACTCTTTCGCTAGCCCTCTTCCTTTTGCAGGTCACCATCCTTAGCCTGCCAGCATGCCCTCACCAAGCTTCCGCCCTCCAAGAATGTGCAGGTGGAGATGAGGGACAGTCTGCCCTCCAGCAGCGCCGGTGTTGATGATCACCCGGTACCCCTCCTCTAACCCTTCCTGCTTCGCAATCCGCGCTACCGTCAGCAGCAGGCGCCCCGCCAGCTCCGTATCCTCCTCCTGGAGCTGATCCAGCGATTGGACCGGCTTTCGGGGGATCACAAGGATGTGAACCGGCGCCGCAGGCTGAATATCGCGGATCGCGACCAGGTGCTCGTCTTCGTAGACGAAAAGTCCAGGGATCTCGCGATCAATGATTCTCGTAAAGATCGTCTTCTCGGCAGGCATCTAATCTCGCTCGTTCGACGGTTCGAGGACTGCGCTCCACCAATCCTCCTCAGCATCTTCCTTCACCAATCGCAAGCCCGCACCCCCGGCATCACTTACCACGTCAGCCGCTTCACGCTGCAGAATCCCCGAGACGATGAGGCGTCCGCCCGGAGCGAGCCCCTCCCGCAGAGCCGGAAGTAGCGGTCGGATGACGCCGCTGAGGATGTTCGCCAGGATCAGGTCGTAGCTGCCGAGCTCCCTCAGCAGCGGCGGCGTTGCCAGCGCCTCCCGAAGCTCCACCCGATCCTCGACAGCGTTTCTGGAGATGTTGTCGCGCGCATTGATGTTGGCGTCCGGATCGTACTCGACCGCGAGCACCCGGGAGGCTCCCAACCGTGCGGCAGCGATCGCCAGAATCGCCGAACCGGAGCCGATGTCCAGGACGGAATCGCCCGGGCGAAATACCTCATCTAGCAGGCGAAGGCACCCCCTGGTGGTGGCATGCTCGCCGGTTCCGAACGCCATTTCCGGATCGATCTCGATAATGATCTCCTCGCGCGAGGCGTTCCACTCCGTCCAGCTGGGCTTCACCACGAAACGACTCGAGACCTTTCGCGGCTGAAGGCCTTTCCGCCACTCACGCTCCCAATCCTCATTCTGCTGCCAGCGCCACGTCAGAGCAGGGGCATCATCAGCAATCCAGTCCGTCAGGAAGGTCTCCGCCTCGCGAATCAGCACCTCGGGATCGGGAGGAGGGTTCAGGTACGTCGTGAGCGAGCCCGGCTCCTCGAGGATAGACAATCCACCATACGCGATCAGCCCCTCGGCCAGCAGATCTCGCAGAGGGTCGTCGGCAGCGATATGCGCGGTCAGTACAAGCCAGCGGTCGGGAAAGCTCATTGAGGAGCGTCGAGAAGTCTCGGGGTACGTGAAATCGGGCGCCCTTTGCGAGAGGCGCCCGATCGCGATTTAGACTGTGAAGGCTTCCTTCATCCGACTCCAGAAGCCGTTCCTCGAGCGACCGTCGCTCTCCGGCGGCTCCCCCTCGACCTCGCGCAGCTTCTCGAACAGGCTCTCCTGCTCGGGTGTGAGGCGTATCGGAGTCCAGACCTGCAACCGGACGTGCTGGTCGCCCTTCCCCGCTGCGCCCAGGCGCGGTAGTCCCTTGCCCCGCAGAGTCACCACGTCGCCACTCTGCATCCCGGCCGGAACGTCTATCCGCTCGTTCCCCCAGACGGTGGGAACTTCGAGATCGGCGCCCAGGGCCGCCTGACTGAACGACACCTGGAGTACATGCACGAGGTCGTCACCGTCGCGAACGAAGCGGGGATCCTCCTGCACTTCGAGTACGACGAGGATATCGCCCTTCGGACCCCCACGCGGGCCCGCGTTGCCATAGCCTCGAAGGGTGATGTAGTTGTCCGACGTGACCCCGGCCGGAATGTCGACCTCGAACTCGCGCTCCTGCCGCTCGCGTCCGTCGCCATGACACTGGGTGCAGGGATCGGTGATCTTCCGACCTTCGCCGCCGCAGGTGGGGCATGGACTGGCGCTGACGAACTGCCCGAAGACGCTTCGCTGAACCCGTCGAACTTCACCAGCGCCCTTGCACGTCTCGCAGACTTCCGGCTCAACCGAGGACCGCGAGCCGCTGCCCTGGCACTTGGTGCACGACTCCAGGATCGGGAGCTTGAGCTTCTTCCGAACTCCAGTCGCAACTTCCTGAAGGGTCACGCGCATGCGAATGCGGGTGTCCTGCCCACGCTGAGCGCGTGTGCGACCCCGGTTCCCGCCGAACATATCCTCGAAGCCGCCGAAGCCTCCAAAGTCGCGCATGAAAACGTTCAGCGCTTCCTCGAAGCCGAACCCGCCAAAGCCGCCGCCGCGGCCCGAGCCGGCGCCGTTCTTAACGCCGGCGTGACCAAACCGATCGTAGGCGGAACGCTTTTCAGGATCCCGAAGGACCTCGTACGCCTCAGTGGCTTCCTTGAACTTGTCCTCCGAATCCGCATCGCCATTGTTGCGATCCGGATGGTACTTCAGCGCCAGCTTTCTATAAGCCTTCTTGATTGCGTCAGGACCGGCACCGCGCTCGATTCCGAGAATCTCGTAATAATCCCTCAAACGCCCTTCCTCAGGTTAGAAATTCGGAAACCAGCCTGGATGTGCCTTCGACGAGGCTAATCACCCGGTCATAAGGCATCCGCGTCGGTCCAATCACACCAATGACCCCGCGAAGCTCGCCGATGTTGTATTCAGATGTGACGATGGTGAACCCCGCGAGAGCAGGATCCGAGTGCTCGGCCCCGATGGTGACTGTCAGGCCCTGAGCACCCTTGCGAGCGGCCAGCATTCCGGCAAGCAGGTCAGTCTGCTCCGTCAGCTCGAGCAGCCCCTTCAGCTTCGAGCCACTCTGGAATTCCGGCTGCTCCGTCAGAATTGAAGCGCGTCCCAGATGGAGCGTGTTCTCCGCCGCCGGGAGCTCCAACCATTCATCGGCCGACTGGATGAAGATGTTCAGCAGCTCGGACGCGGTCGGATCTCCCGCCGGCGCCGAGTCCCTCAAGCGGGCCGAAAGGGTTGTGCGTACCTGCGAGAGCGTCAGCCCGCTCAGCCGCTCGTTCAGCACCTGCGTTACCGACGCGAGCGCGGCGGGCGGGATGTCGGTCGGCACGTCCACGAAAACTGTGCGCACGCCTCCGGCGCGTAAGGTGAGCACGAGAAGAACTTTGCCGTCAGCGACGGAGATCAGCTCGATGCGCTCGAGGGTAGCCTCCTTGATCCCCGGCCCGATCGCGACCCCGAGCTCGTTGGTCAGCACGCCCAGCACCTGTGCAGCGCGACGGATCAGCAGCTCGACACCCGAGCGGTCAGCCCCCTGAAGCTCGATCCGCAGCTCCTGAGGATCGGCGGGGAATACCCGCGGCAGATTCAACAGGCTGTCAACGTAGAGCCGATAACCCACATCAGTTGGCATTCTGCCGGCAGACGTGTGGGGATGGCAAAGGTATCCCTTGTCCTCCAGATCGCTCATGGTGTTCCTGATGGTCGCCGGAGAAATGCCGAGCTTGAACCGGCGGGCAACCGTTCGGCTGCCAGCTGGCTCTGCTGTCTCGACATAAGTCCGAACGACCGCCTCCAGGACGCGGTGCTCGCGATCGTTGAGGGGTTCCCCGCTCATGCTTCGAATCCGTTGGAGTTGGCCGAAATCTGAGCCCCTTCGCTCCTATCGTCAATCGCTCCCGCCCAGCGAAGCTCCTCGCCTCCCGCCTCCTGCATCTGCATCGCGAGCCGGTCGAGCAGCAGCCAGCCGTTGACGTTGAGCTGTAGAACGTCTTCACGCTCCACCGCGAGGCCATTTCGCCGCCAAAGATCCGCGAGAAGGTGCTGCTTTGGCGAGGCCCCGCTCAGGTCGAGCCCGGCGTCGATTCGGAGCCCGAGCCATATACGCTCCAACTCCTCAACCTCACGCTCGACCTCCTCCTTTCCGTCTATCGGCAGGCGCTCGTCCTGGAGGAGATCTCGATAACTCTCCCACGAGCGTACATTCCACCGCCGCTGCGGCGGGTAGAAAGCATGCGCTCCCGGACCGAGAGCAGCGTACGGTGCGCCGGTCCAGTAAACTGAGTTGTGCCGCGACCTGAGGCCGGGCCTGGCGAAGTTCGACACCTCGTAGTGACCGAACCCCGCCGCCGTCAGGAGGTCGTTCGCCAGGAGATACTCGTCCGCGTACCGATCCTCGTCAGCCAGAGTCTCCCGGCCTTCCCCTACCCAACGGCCCAGCGGTGCTGATGCTTCTGCGGTGAGGCCGTACAGCGACACATGCTCGGGATCCAGTGCGATCGCCTTCTCGAGATCCCTCCGCCAATCGCGGTCGAGGCGAGCCGGGAGCCCGAAGATGAGGTCGATGCTGACGTTCTTGAAGCCGGCAACTCGAGCAGTTCCCATGGCGCGCACCGGCCCATCCACACCATGAAGGCGGCCCATCCACCTCAGCGCCTCCTGACTGAAGGTTTGGGCGCCCAGCGAAAGACGGTTCACCCCGGCCGCGCGCCATGCTGAGGCAACAGCGGGGGTGAAGCTTTCCGGATTCGCCTCGCACGTCCACTCCGCGCCTGGCGCAAGCACCGCCCATGGGCTGATCCGGGCTATCAGGGAGTGCATTGCTCCGGGATCAAGCAGGGATGGCGTGCCCCCGCCGATGTAGAGCGTGTCGAGGACGAGCCGCTGATTCCAGCGCTGGTCGGCAGCGGTCAGCTTCAGCTCCGTCATGACCGCATCCAGCCATTCTTCTGTCGGGGCGTGACTGACGGCCTGCACTGCAAAGTCGCAGTACGAGCAGCGTCTCGAGCAGAAGGGAACGTGGATGTAGAGCGAGCGGGGAAGCATCGATTGACTCTGTGGCGACCAGCTGGAAAGTTCCTCGAATATCAACGGGCTGCTACCCCGGAGAATCGTGAGGGGTCGCTCCGTGACAGCATCTCTTCAGGTCAGACAGTACCGCTTTCCCGGGAGGGCGCTGACAAGCCCACGCATCTCCAGGTGGAGGAGGGTGGTGAGGATGGCAGCTGTCGTTTCTCCGGCGTCTCGGGCGATCTCATCGACGTGCGCAGGATCTGGGGAAAGGCTCCGCATCAACTTCTGCTCGCCAGGACTCAGCAGTTGGAGGGCTGACGACCGGAGCTCGGCGGGTCCTGCTGTGGAAGGCGAGCTCGGACGGACGCTTGATCTCCCCACGCCCCTCAGCTCCTCGATCACGTCCGCGGCGGAAGTGACGAGCCGCGCCCCCTCCTTGATCAGCTGATTGGTGCCAGCGCTTGCAGGTGAGTTGATCGAGCCGGGTATCGCCAGCACCTCTTTGCCCTGCTCGAGCGCATAGCCGACGGTGTGCTGAGCCCCACTGTGTATGCCCATTTCAACGACGAGAACAGCCTCACTCAGAGCAGTAATCAGCCGGTTGCGACGGGGGAAGTTGCCCGGCTTCGGGGTTTCGCCTGGAGGGTACTCGGTCAGGATCAACCCCTTCTCCCGGATCTGATCCCGGAGCCTACGGCTCTCCCAGGGATACACCTGCTCGATCCCATTCCCGAGCACAGCCACCGTGGAACAGCCCGATCTAAGCGCGCCTAGATGTGCTGCCGAATCAATTCCCCTCGCCAGGCCGCTGATGATCGAGAACCCCGCAACGCCGAGCTCGGCGCTCAGCTCTTCGGCTACCGCGCGACCGTATGGGGTTGGCTCCCGCGTGCCGACAACGGCGATTCCCGGGAGCTTCAGCAGCTCGGGGTCTCCGGCGGCAAAGAGTAGGTACGGTGCGTCGGGAAGGTGAGTGAACGCCGGGGGGTAGAGAGCGGACTGGCGCGTGATGACAAAGGCACCGACGGAGCGCAAAGTAGCAATCGCCGCCCTGGCTGCACTCCCCTGGGCAGGATCACGAGCTGCCTTGATGCGGCCCACGAGAGATGATCCAAAACCCGGGAGTGCGCCAACGGCTCTGACAGGCGCGTCGAGAGCCCTTTCCGCCGAGCCGAAAGCTTCGATCAGCGCAGCGAGTCGCTGAGGCCCCACACCCTGGACGAGTGCGAGCCTGAGCATTGGTTCGAGCTCCTCTTCGGTTAGCACCAAATCGGGCTCACGGCCTCCAAATTTCAGGCTCCTCCGGCTCGCCCCGCTCCTCCGCAATCACCGCCGCGGCGTGTAGCCACAGCGCCTCGAGGAGATCGCTCAGACCGCGCTGAGCTACAGAGGAGATGACGAACTGACCCCATGCATCAGGCGCCTCCACCTTTGGCTCGGGCCATTCCGGAGGCAGCAGGTCCGCCTTGGTGAACACAACGCAGTGAGGCTTCGATGCGAGCTCGTCCGAGTAGCTCTTCAGCTCGCTTCGGAGCAGTGAGTACTCCGCCTGGACGTCCAGCGCGTCAGCCGGGATCATCACCGCCAGCGTGCGAGTCCTCTCGATGTGTCGAAGGAACTCGTGGCCCAGACCCTTTCCTTCATGAGCACCCTCGATGATCCCGGGAATATCCGCGATGACGAAGGTTCTGGAGTCCGATAGCTGGACCACCCCGAGGTTGGGAGAAAGCGTGGTGAAGGGGTAGTCTGCGATCTTGGGCGTGGCCCTGGAGACCGACGCCAGCAAAGTCGATTTCCCGGCGTTCGGCTCGCCGACCAGGCCGACATCCGCGATGAGCTTCAACTCGAGCTCGATCTTGCGGACGACTCCTTCTTCGCCGGGCTGATGGTGACGGGGCGCCTGATTGGTAGGCGTGGCGAAGAAGGCGTTTCCCTTCCCCCCTCGACCACCAGGGGCAACTACTACCCGCTGCCCATCATCCAGGAGCTCAGCTAACACCTCACCCGTCAACTGATCCTTGACCGTTGTCCCCGGAGGCACACGCAGGATCAGGTCAGGCGCGGTGGCGCCCGTCCAGTTCTTTGCTTTGCCGTCCTTACCGGGCTCCGCCTTGTAGTGCTGGCGGTAGCGATAATCCATCAGGGTTGAGAGCTGTGCGTCCACCTGAACGACGACATCGCCTCCCTTGCCACCGTCACCACCATCGGGCCCGCCCAAAGGGATGTAGGACTCGCGGCGAAAGCTCATCGCTCCCGCTCCGCCCCGCCCGGACTCGACCTCGATTAGCGCGTGATCTAAGAACATGTCTCTTCTATCTGAACAAGCATCGGCTCCGCAGCGCCAACGCTGTGCGACTTTCCGTTGAGGTGATTGGCTGGAAGAAACTTTCCAACAGCAGCGACACACCGCCCAAGGATCGTGTAGAGTCCCGGCACCCGGAAAGGGGGAACCTCATCGATTCACCTGGGCCCATACCTCCATCACCGATGTAATCTCGCTCGTCGAGAGCAGCCTCGACGCCGCCTTCAGCATCCGTTCGACGTCCTCTGAAGTAGCCCCCGCGTTCATCGCACCCCGCAGGTGCGAATGAAGCTGGCGGGGAGTTCCCCAGACTGCCAGCAGAGCGGCGATGCAGAGCTCGCGCGTCGCCAGGTCAACCCTCGGCCGGCCGATCACCCGACCGTAGCCGACCTCCAGCATCAATCTTCCCAGCTCGGGATGTAGCTCATCGACCGTGGCCAGCAGCTTCTCGTACGCCGTTCCGTAGACGGCAGCGCAGACTGCCCCGCCCCTTCCCCTCCAGTCGACGCCATCTTCCCTATCCGGGTTACCTGCGCCGGGGGCAATCTCCCTCCAGATACGAAATGCTTCGAGCGCGATCGGGTAGCCGACAAAGAGGTGCGCCTGAAGGATCACTTCGTCCACGTCGTCAGCCGCGGCGGTGCGAACAGCCATCCTGAACGCGCGCCTGAGCGCGGCTTCCTCTCTTGCCGCGATCGCGGCTGAAACATCGATCAGTGCTTCGCGCTCACTCCACGAGCGATTCCCTATCAATTGGCGGCAGTCGCCAGCGCCAGGTTCGCGCGGACCTGTCCCACTAACTCACCCGTTGAGTTGAAGAGGTCCGGATAGGCGTGCGACCAGAGTGCACCAAGATCGTCTTCCGAGATCAGATCGAGTTGTCTCAGAACGCTCAAAATTGCCGGACCGACCGCCCTTGAAGATCCATCCTCGACTTTGACGACGACCCCCAGCTCAGCCCCCGGAACTCCAACGCAGTAAAGGCCCTCTGCGCCGAGCTTGGCGAAGAGGCGACCTGCGGTCTGCTCCATCAGCTCCGTGCACAGCCGACCCTCGCCGGCCACCATCTCCGGGTAGTTGATCATGGCTCCAACGACGTACGTGGACTCGCGATCACCAGCGCGGGCCGCAGCCGCGAGGCGGGCATAGGCGTGCGCCATCTGCCGCAGCTGAAGGGCAAAACAGACCGCGCCGCAGCCATCGACGCCAAGACCGATCGCCTCGAAAGGCACCGACGCCCAGCGCGCGATCTCCGAGAGGATCCTCTGCTGTACGGGGTGCTCCTGACGTTGGTAGCCAACCACCTCCCACCCGTGAGCCCGGGCGAGGCCCAACATGCCCGCGTGCTTCGCGGAGCAGTTGTTATGAAGACGGACAGGCTCCAGCCCCGCCTCGGCCAGGTCCCTGCGCGTCTGTTTGCTCATCGGGGGCTGGGCACCGCACGCGAGCAGCTCTGCATCGACGCTGATCTTTCGAAGTATGCCTGTGGCCAGCTCGAGATGACGCGGCTCACCGGAATGCGAGCCGCAGCACAGCGCCAGCTCCTCGATGGTGAGACCGAAGCGATCCATCACCCCGTCGCGGACGAGCGGCATCGCCTGAAACGGCTTCGCGCCGGAACGAAAGTAGGTGACGCGCTCCGGATTGCCGACGGACGCACGCAGCCGCCCGTCGGAGTCCACGATCGCCGCATGGATGCGATGAGAGGACTCCAATATGGCCCCGCGGTAGACATCTACGGTCTCGTGCAGCTCCATCTCACCTCCTCCCGGAACGGTCAGCAGCCTGGACAATGATCAACCTCTGAGAAAGAACCCTCCGGCCCGCAGTGGCTAAGGGACGAGCTGGCCGCGCTAGACGCATGCCGGTGCTAGCCAGAATGCAACGTAACACGGTCTCATCCAGAGGAGTCTAGAAAATCGGCCCCGTGTAGGCGAACCCGGCTGCCTCTCCCGCGTCAGTAAGCAGTGCCAACAGATTGGAGCCGGCCAGCCTGAACCCCAGAAACAGGAAGAGAGCGCCAAAGAGGAGCGACAAGCTGCGGGGCTTCATTCTTTGGTTGAGTGCAGCTCCCCAGCGAACGGAGATGATGGCTCCTACGAAAAGCGCAACCGCTGCCGAGACATGCACATACCCGAGGCTCGAGGGCGGCAGCCCCGTCGCATCCATTCCACTCAGGATGTAGCCGATTGTCCCCGCTGTGGCCGTGAGGCCGATGATGCCGATCGAGGTCGCCGCCACCTGCTTGATGTCCAGTCGGAGCAGGTAGATCAGCAGCGGGATCGCAACCGTCCCGCCGCCGATTCCGAGAAGGGAGGACATCAGGCCCACGATCAATCCCGTCAGGATCGTTCGCGGGTACGAGAGTCGAGGCTGCGCGGGAGGTGGGTTCTCCGGAAGACTCTTCTTCGCCCATACCATCCGCAGGCCGGAGAAGATGAGAAGCACCCCGAAGGCGCTTTTCAGCAGCTCCGGTGGAAGAATCGCGGCGAGCTGGGCCCCGGCCAGCGCCGACAGAATGGAGGCGGCCCCGATCGGCCACACCGCCCGCCATTCCACCAGCTTCGACTTGTGATAAGCGAGCGCCCCGCGCACTGACGTCGGCACCATCACGAGCAGGCTGGTACCATGGGCCAGAACGACCCGCGCATCCGGATCGACGACGACCCCGAAAAGGTCAGGGCGGTCATAAAAAAAGTAGAGGAAGGGCACCATAAGCACCCCTCCTCCGATTCCTACGAGCCCTGAGAGCAGCCCGACCGCCAGCCCGACCGCAATGATGACAAGAACCGTCACCACCCCCATCGCTTAGGGACGAGCTGGAGCGTCTGCCAGACCCAGGGTGAACAGCTCCTGCTGGTTCGGGGCGCGGCGAAGCAGGTCAACGGCGGCCTGCACCACATTGTCGTCCCGGTTCGCGCGCTGTGCCCGGCCTTCCCAGCCCCACTTCGCCAGTGCGATCTCGCTGCCAAGGTGGCGGTCGATAAGGCGGTTTGCCCCCTGAAGCTGTTCGAAGGTCACTCCTACACCCTCGCCGCGGAGCATCTCGTACAGCTCACCCTCCATCGCAGCCGTGACTTCGAACCCGGCCTGAATGTTCGGGTTCCTCTGCACATAGCTGACGGCATAGCGGAAAATGACATCCCAGTACTTGTTTCCCGCACGGCTGGCGGCGTCGAAGAACTCCTTCTCAGCTGTCGTAAGGGTATCCGGACTGACGATGACGTCCGGAACGATGCCGCCGCCGCCATAAACCACGCGGCCCGCGTCGGTGCTGAACTTCTCGAGCTGGGTGGTGTCCACCGCCGCCCCGGCCGGAAGCGGGGTTCCGTTCTCCGCGATTGGAGGGGCACTCGCGATCAGCTCAGGGTCATCTTCCGTCTCCGCATCCCTCTGAATGGAGCGGCCGGAAGGCGTATACCACTTGCCGGTGGTCATCTTCAGGTAGTTCCCGCCCGAGAGCGGGAAGAGAGTCTGCACGGATCCCTTGCCGAACGTCGGAGCCCCGACCACCAGAGCCCGGTCGTGGTCCTGCAGTGCGCCGGCAACGATCTCGGCTGCGCTCGCTGAGTACTGGTCGACGAGTACCACCATCGGCATACCGGAGAACTCCTGCGGACGCGCGTCGCGGAAGGTCACGTTCTCGCGCGGATCACGTGCCCGCGTCTCCACGATCGACTGACCAGCCTCCATGAAGAGGTCAGAAACCGAGACGCCCTGGTCGAGCAGCCCCCCCGGATTGGCTCGAAGGTCCAGGATCAGCGCACGCATTCCCTCGCCGCGCAGATTGCCGATCGCCGCACGGAGCTCGTCAGTGGACGTCTCACTGAAGACATCGAGCTTCGCGTAACCGATCTGCGGCTCGATCATATACGAGGTTCGTACTGAGCGAACGTGGATCTCTTCGCGAATCAGATTGAAGCTGATCGGCTCGGTTACCCCCGGGCGTGCAATGCGAAGCACCACGGGCTCGCCGATGCCGCCGCGGAGGACGTTGACTGCATCCTCGTCCGTCCATCCCTCAGTCGACTCACCCCCAACCTCGATGATCCGGTCGCCTGCGAGCAGACCTGCGCGCTCTGCGGGCGTCCCCGGAAGCGGTGCCAGGATCGTAATCCAGCCGTCACGCTCGGCGATCTGGATACCGAGACCGCCGTATTCGCCCGTGGTCTGAATGCGAAGTGCGCGGTACTCGTCGGCCGACATGAAGGATGTGTGGGGATCCCCGAGCTCGTTCAGCAGGCCTTCTACCGCCATCTGGTAGAGGTTATCCAAACGTTCAGGATCCACATAGTCGCGTGAGAGCCGCTCGATGATCTCAAGCAGTACTCGCCCGTCAGGCTCGCTGGCCTCGCCAGCAACACCCCGCTGAAGGAGCCAGCCGCCTGAAACCAGGGCGAACAGCACCACCATGATGGGACCAAGAACAGTCCGCTTGAGCTTCATTCGGCCTCCGCGCCTTCATTGGTTGTGCGGCCATCCACCGGGTCGGCATCCCGTGCCGCAGTTCAGCTGATAAACCCGCCTGAAGCGAAGGTTTCAGGAAAAAGCCCTCCGAGCTCCGCCAAAATCCGCCCCTGCACTTCCTCGATCGAACCGGTCGCGTCTACTCTGACGAGCCGCGAAACTTTGCCTGAAAGTCCCCGGTACCCTTCGGCCACGCGCCGGTGAAATTCCGTCGTTTCCCGCTCCATCCGATCAGGCCTCTTTGCCGCCTGGATCTGACGGCGCGCGCCTTCGTCGGGGGAAAGATCGAGAAGAATGGTCGCGTCCGGTGAGATCCCTTCAGTGGCGATTCGGTTGGTGTCGGCGACGATCTCATACGGCAGGCCGCGACCGGCTCCCTGATAGGCGAGTGTCGACAGCTCGAATCTGTCGGCGATTACCACCCTGCCCTCGGCGATGGCGGGACGAACGACCTGCGCAACAAAGGCGGCTCGGGCCGCCAACATCAGGAAGAGCTCACTTCGCGGAGGGATCCCAACGCCGACCTCGTCCAGAACCAGCGACCGTATTCGCTCGCCCAAGGGGGTCGAACCCGGCTCGCGAGCTACAACCACCTCCACCCCCCGATCCCGGAGGTAGGTAGCCAGTAGCGCGGCCTGCGTACTTTTCCAGGAGCCTTTAACTCCGTCAAACGCAAGGAAAAGGCCGTTTACGAGTGCCCTGGATTCTGCTTTCGGGCCGTCCGCTTTTTCAGGCGAAGAGCTCAAGCCTCGACTGCCTGGAGGGGTAGTGGAACCCTTGGAAGAACGAAGTAGAAGGTCGTCCCGAAGGTCTCAGCGCTCTCCACCCAGATGCGTCCGCCATGGGCTTCGACCGCGAGCTTGCAGAACGTCAGACCGAGCCCTGAGCTGGCCCGCCCACCATGGCGCTGCAGCGTCCCGAACTTTCGGAAGATCATATCGTGGTAGGCCGGCGGAATTCCGAGCCCATTGTCGCGAACGGTGAAGCAGATGCCCTCCGGCCCCTCTTCAGCGGCGAGCGTAATCGTCAGCTTCTTTCCCGCATGGCGAAGCGCGTTGCCGATGAGGTTGGAGAATACGCGCCTCATCAGATGCGGGTCGACCGCAATGGGAGCTCCGATGTTCGTCTCGGCGATCAGCGCTCCCCCGTTCCGGTCGACCCGAACCTGCCACTCCTGCCTCACCGATTCGAGGAGATCGTTCACGTCGACCCCTTCGAGCTCGAGCTTCAGCTGCGACTCCTCGAGCCGCGTGAGCTCGAGAAGATCTTCCATCAGCTGAAGGGCGTCGCCGCCCCGTTGCATCCCGTCTGAGAGGAGCCGGTGCAGATCCGGGGAGACTTCCCCCAGATCGCCCTCCACGGCCATCTCCATCGTCCCGAGGATCGCGGTAAGCGGAGACTTGAGATCGTGGACGATCATGTTCATCAGATCGTCCCTTAACCGCTCCAGTGTCTGCAGCTTCTTGTATGAGGCCTCGACCTCGTCACGCGCCGCTTTCAGCCGGAGGAGCGAGCGAACGCGTGCAAGCAGAATGGGCCGGTTGAACGGCTTCGTGAGGAAGTCGTCTCCGCCGGCTTCGATCGCCTTCAGCTTGTCTTCGACCTCCGACAGGGCGGTGATGAAGACGACTGGAATGCGGGCGGTATTTGCCTCGAGCTTGAGCTGGCGGCAAACCTCGAAGCCATTCATCCCCGGCATCATGATGTCGAGAAGAATCAGGTCGGGAAGGCGCTCGGCGGAGATGCGGAGAGCGGTGGGTCCGTCGAGCGCCTGATCAACGCGGTAGCCCATCGCGGAAAGAAGGTCGCAGAGTGGTTCGACGTTCATGGGGTTGTCGTCGACCACCAGGATCAGCGGGGCAAGCGCGCTGTCGTTCACCGCCCCAGGACGCGTACCGAGAAGGCGAACCGCCAGAACGACTCGGAGAAGCTCGACTCGTCCCCAACGCGCTCTCCAAACTCGGCGGCCAGGTCAGAGCGCGCGGCCCCGCCCGCGAGGACCAGTCCGGCTCCGAAAGAGAAGGCCCGCTCTTCGGCGAAAGCGGCTGTAGCGGTGTCACCCCAGCGGAACGGAAGCGTACCCATGCGTGCACCAACTCTGAGCGGCACGGGCCGGTCCCGAACGATCAGCCCTTCCCACTCGGCACCGGCGTTGCCCGACCAACTATCCTGCGCCCCGCCCTGCTCCGCCAGGAGATCATCGAGACCCGACCAGCCGTTCCAACCGCCGCCGACCGTGACCATCGTCGCCTGCCCGACTCGCCCGGTTATTCCGCCGCGCAGCTGTAGGGGGAGCTCATAGCTCCGGTCAGCCCCGGCGTCGAAACGCGGCCCCGTGGTGTCGGCAACAACGCCAGCCTTGAGCGTGCCCCCGTAGCTTGCTGAGCCGGCCAGCGTCAGCGCTTCGGACGGAGCCCACTGGAAGGAGCCGCCATAGCCGATACCGCTGTAGTTGTAGCTGCCGCGGCAGCAGCCCGGGCTTCCTTCACCTGGGAAGCGGCGGCCCTGAACTCTCTCGACTTCTCCGACATACGAGTCCAGCGACAGCCCCAGGGAGAGGTTCGAACGAAGCCCATAGGCTACTCCGGCTCTCAGCCGAGCCACCCCGCCGGTAGAGGAGATCTCATCCGTGATGACCGTGGATTCGCCAGCCAGTGCAATGGTGTCCTCCCTCTCTATCCTCCAGCTCTGATCAAGGAAGCTACCGTAGCCGGCCGTGAGCGTCACGCGCTCAGAGACGGGAAAGGCTCCAAGGATCAGCGGGAAGCGCGCGGCACGCCCATGCGTCAGGGTGCCTCCACTCAAGCTCTCGTAGTTGTCGTACTGGTAGGCGAAGATGATCCCGGGAACAGCAAGCCCAACCGAAGCTGCCGTGTTGTACCACGAAATCTCCGAATCCATGAGCCCGACCGCGCCGCCACCCAGAGCCCGGGCCCTTGCATCGACAGGCTCTATCTCCACACCCAGGCCTCGAGTCGAAAGAGCCGATTGAGCGCTCAGGCTGTGACCAATGGGAAACAGCCCCAGCACTCCAGCCACAAGAATGCTGAACCTCGGGAAGGCGCTCATGGAAGCTCTGGAGTCTGAGGCAACGTGTAGATGATGCGAAGTTTAGGACGCTGAGAGAACCAGGCGACGTCGAATCTCGATGCCTCAGGCTCCACGAGAAGGGCGATCGCGAGCTCAGTCTCCTCTGCCGCATATGCCGCGGCTGCAGCGCCGCTGATGACGAGGGACACCCTGTCGGCCGCGCCAGCCGTGAACTGATCCTCGAAGTAGTTCGGGAAGCTTGCGACGTTCGGCAGCCCCGTGCCGTTCAAGGGCGTGTTGATGTAGAAGCCCAGCGGTGCTTTCGATCCGAGCTCCGGCTGCAGGACCTGCCGCATTGCAATCAGGCCGGGCGTGAGCGGCCGGTACCCGCCGGTCACAGGCACCGTCTCCAGCTCTAGGTCGATCCGATTGATCGAGACCTGCGTGGGGTGCACGGTCGGGCACGTCAGCTGGGGGGCACAACCGGGAAGAACCGTGGGCAGATTGATGCGCAGGACGGAGCGATCCGAGCGCAGACCGCCGACCCGGAGAACATCAGCCGGTCGCGGGGCCTCGGGGGTGTAAATGAAAGTTTGCTCGCCGGAGGCGATCGGCCGCGTTACCGTCGTGTCCTGACGAGCTGTCGGACGAATTGACGCCTGCAGTGCCAGTCGGGAAATATCTGCTCGCTCATTGTCGCCCTCCAGCGTGACCAACAATCCCGCCGCCTGGTCATTGGCGAGTCTCTCCATCACCAGGGCGGGGACAGTCCAGAAGAGAGAATCCCCGACAGCGTTGGCCGTGGTCCTGTCCCACCGAGCGACACCGATCAGAGTACCCCGCGTTCCGCCCGGCTGTGTCCAGTTTACGGGGTTCCCCGGACGATCAATCCTTCTCTCCCAGGTAACGGAGTCGGCCTCGAAGCTCTCAACCAGCTCCCACAGATAGAAGCTCAACTGAGGCGACGAGACGTTCAACGTGTCCGGGATCGTAGCTGAAACCAGCCCGGAGGTGTAGCTGAAGGTCGAGTCGACGGCGTTGTCGTAGACGATGGTATCGGGGAAGGTGCCGAGATCTGCAACGACATGGGCGTTTAGAACGCCGTCAAAATCATTGGCGACTACAAGGCCCGGGAAATCATCCTTGTTGGTGGGCAGCTCGTAAACAGCCGCGCTCCTGAGGAAATCCTCCGCCTCGAGGACGTACTCGATGCTGGTCGGGATGAGGTTCTCCGGAAAACCTTCAGGGTCGGTGAATGTAGGGAGTCGATCGGCGCACCCGGGCGCAATCGCCAGCCCGCCTCCAACCATGAAAAGCGCAGTAATGCGCAACTTACGTCTCATCGAATCGTTGGTTCTGCAATTGAGATCGCCACAAGCGTTGTCGAGGCGAGTGCGTGCGTGAGGAGTCTACTAGGCCAGGCTCAGCTTCCCTGTTCCCGCTCCAGATAAACGCGCGGAAGCCGACTTCCCAGACGGGTGAGGATCTCGTAGGAGATCGTTCCGCACTGCTCGGCCACATCATCAACATCAATGCGAGCCGTGCCATTCTCGCCAATCAGGGTCGCGATATCCCCGACTGCGGCGGCAGGAATGTCCGAGAGGTCTATGGTCGTCATGTCCATCGAGATCCTCCCGATGATGGGGACGGATCTGCCACGAACCAAAACCCGACCGCCACCTGCAAGTGCTCTGGGAACTCCATCGCCATAGCCGATCGCGAGAGTTCCCCAGCGCTCTGGGCCGGCGGCTCTGTAAGTCGCCCCATATCCTGCCGTTGCACCCGGCTCCACGTCCTGCACCAGGACAATCCGGGCCCTCAGACTGACAACCGGTCTTGGGTGCGTATCCGGGCCTGCTCGCCCCCCATACAGGTAGATCCCCGGGCGTGCAAGATCATAGCCGAAGCCGCCGAATCGCAGCGTCCCCGCGCTGTTAGCAACGTGCAGAACGGGCGAATGGACGAGCTCTCTCAGATCGGCGACCGCTGCACGGAAGCGCTCGACCTGTTCCTCTGTCGGCTCCTTCGGCGGCTCGTCGGCTGAATGGAAGTGAGTGTAGATCCCCTCCCATCGAAGCGTGCCCATGGCGGCTGCCACCGCAGGGCCCCACGTCCGGGCCTCCTGCCATGGAAAACCGGCGCGTCCCATCCCGGTATTGACCTCGACATGGAAAGGCAGCGGTTCCGCCTCTCCAGCAGCGGCGGCTGCGAGCCTTTCCACCGCGGCGGCTTCCGAGAGGCCGATGGTCAGCCGGGCAGCCGCTGCCCGCGAGTATTCGTCGGGGGGTGTTGGAGAGAAGACGAGTACGCGCCCGTCGTAGCCGGACTGGCGCAGCTTTTCGCCCTCCGAAACGGTCGCTACTCCGAAGGCCCAGGGGGCCACGCCACCGGGCAGCGTCCGCAGTGCGTCGACCACAGGCAACATCCCGAGCCCGTAGGCCTCGGCCTTGACCATCGGCACGAGGCCAGCTGTCGCGCTGATGGCGCGCTGGGCAGCGGCAGCGTTTTCGCGAAGGTGGTCAAGTCGGACTTCCACCCATGCGCGCGTCCGCGGGCTTGTTGACGGATCTGACACAGGCGACGTAGTATAGGCCGACCGTGAATGACCCGCAAGCTGAGCTACAACCGCCATTTCCGCCCTCTTCAGGAGTGCTCGACCGGTCCCTGGACCTGGTCCGATTTCTCCGCGCCCACTGCCCCTGGGACGCTGCCCAAACGCACCACTCTCTTCGCCGCTATCTGCTCGACGAATCCCACGAGGTCGTCGATGCTATCGACGCAGCAGACGACGAGGCGTTAGGGGACGAGCTCGGCGACCTGCTTCTCAACGTCGCCTTCCAGATCGTAGTCGCGGAAGAGCGCGGTGCCTTCGACAGCACCGCAGTCGTCAGGGGGCTGGAGGAGAAAATGCGCCGCCGTCACCCCCACCTCTACGGAGGTGAGCACGAGAGCTGGGACAGCATCAAGGCGCGGGAGAAGGGCAACGAGCCAACTGAAGAGCGGCTGCTGGGTAACCTCGTACCGGGTCGTGACGCGCTCGGATACGCCGATCGTCTCCAGAAGCGCGTGGCTGAAGTCGGCTTCGACTGGGCGGATCCGGGCGGAGCGTGGCGGAAGGTGGTCGAGGAGATCGAAGAAGTGCGCATTGAGTTCGAAGCGGGGGCAACGGAAAGGCTGGAGGAAGAGGTGGGTGATCTTCTCTTTGCCGTCGTCAACTTTTCTCGCCTTGCCGGAATTCATCCGACCACAGCGCTTTCACGAGCCAATGCCAAGTTCACCCGGCGCTTCAATCGACTCGAGGAGATCGCCGCTGGACGGGGAATAGTTGTGGGCGAAGCGTCTCTGGAGGCCCTCGATGAAGTTTGGGATGAAGTGAAGAGAGAGGAACGTTGAAGCTCGCGCAGCGGTTGATGCTGACGATGGTGGCAATCACCGTCATCCTCGTTGCGCCCTCGATATACGGCTTGATTGCGCTGCGGCAGCTTCAGCAGGTCGCGTACAACCTCAGTACGCGAGACGCAGTCGGGGCCCTCGCGCTGGGGCGTCTTCAGACGGCGTTTCGCGACCTGGACAACTCACAGCGAATCTTTCTCGCTTTCGCGACACAGCCTGCCGAGCGCGCTGCATCAGCGGAGCGAGTGATGGATGCTCTGGCCAGCGTCGACGCGGAGCTGGGACGGCTGCGGGAGGGCGGCTACCAGGCAGCGACAGCGCAGGCTGACTCTGCATGGCTGGCGCTGCGCCAGGCCGTCGATCGGGAGCAGCAGCTGGTAAATTCCGGGGATGTGGACGGTGCGGATCAGCACCGGGAGGCGGCTGTCGACCCTGCGTTTCAGCGCATGGATGAAGCACTGACTCCCATCGGCGAGGCCATCAACTATGCCGGCGCCGTTCAGGTGGAGGAAGCGCAGGCGATTGCGTCCCGCGGATCGACAACCACGCTGCTGGCACTCGCTGCAGCGCTTGCGATAGCGCTCCTGATAGGCACATGGACAGGCCGGAACCTGCTACGGCCGGTGACCGAGCTGAAGCGGGGAATGGCAGGGGTTGCAGCAGGTGAATTCGAGCAGAAGCTCAGCATCTCGAGCCATCGAGAGGACGAGATCGGGGATCTCGCTCGATCCTTCTCACTGATGTCGCAGGACCTGGCGGCCCTCGATCGGATGAAGGCGGAGTTCGTTTCGGTGGCGTCGCACGAGCTGAAGACGCCCCTCAGCGTCATCCGCGGGTATGTCTCGCTCTTACGTGATGACGTTTACGGCGAGGTGACGCCGGAGCAGAAGCGGATACTCGTGTCGGTGGGAGACCAGACCGACCGGCTCGGTCGGTTGATCCAGCAGCTGCTGGATATCAGCCGATTCGAGGCAGGCGGAGTTCACCGCCTCGAGATCAGGGCGTTCAATCTTCCCGCTTTCCTCGACGAGCTCGCCGTGAGTTTCGACGCACTCGCGATACAGAACGAGATCACCTTCAAGATCGTGAAGTCGCCTGATCTTCCGCAGACGATCTCCGGGGACAGTGACCGGCTGAACGAAGTGGTAGGTAATCTCCTCTCGAACGCGTTCAAGTTCACTCCCCGGGGCGGGAGCATCAGCGTGACGGCGGGAGCGGCCAACGGTGACACCCCGGGAGTGATGATCGAGATCTCGGACACCGGCGTAGGCATTCCGCCGGAGCAGCTGCCAAGAATCTTCGAGAAGTTCTACCAGGTCGAGAATGAGGTCCAGCCCTTGTCTGTCGGAACCGGCCTGGGACTGGCAATCTCCAAGGAGATTACGGAGGCCCATGGAGGCACGATCGGTGCAGAAAGCGCCGTCGGCGAAGGGACCACGTTCAAAGTCTATTTGCCGATGCAACCGCCCTCCGCGGGTGCGAACGAATAGCCCCCTCCACTGCTCTAGATGAAGCGACTGTTATGCCTTGCTCTCCTGCTGGTTGTACAGGCAGGGTGTGCCACGCTGGGCTTTGGTGGGACATCACGCGAGCGGGCCGACCTCTGGGTCACCGGACACTCGGCACTGAACGAGGCTGACTTCATCGTTGCGGAAGCCGCCTTTCAGAGCCTGGTGAACTTGCATGGAGAGTCGCAGGAGGGTCGCGAGAGCCTCTTCTATCTCGGCTCGATCAAGCTCGACCCGCGCAACGCCACCTGGGACTCGGGGCCCGCGGAAGCGCATCTTGGTGAATACCTCGCCCTGGCCAACACCGAGGGTCCCGCCATTATGCGATTTGCCGAGGCGCAGACGCTGTACGAGATCGCGCGTCAGCTCAATCTCCCGCCTGACTCCCGAGTCGCGGGCCTGCAGCCGGAGGAGCGTGTGGTGACGGTGCAGGAGAGGGTCGTCGTGCCTGCTGCCGAATCACGACAGCTGGCGGAACAGGTGGGGCAGCTGAGACAGCAGGTTGCCGAGCGCGATGCTCGGATCCGGGAGCAGCAGGAAGAGCTGGAGCGAATCCGCAGGACCCTCACCGGAACCCCGCGGCAGCCGTAAGTCCTGAGGGATCAGCCAATGCGGAAGAGCTCGGCACGGTCGACGAACCGCTGTTCCAGCGCCTCCTTCAGCTTCGGCTGATGCGTCAGCTCGGGATCATCCTCAACCACCTTCCGGGCACTTTCCCGCGCTAGATTCAGCAGCTCGAGGTCCTTCTCGAGATCCGCCCATCGAAAAGCCGGTACTCCGGATTGCCTTGCGCCGAAAAGGTCGCCCTGACCTCTGAGCCGGAGATCCTCCTCCGCTATTCGGAACCCGTCCTCAGTCTTCACGAAGACCCGGAGGCGCTCAGCCGCTTCCCCCCAATCCGAAACCAGGACGCAGTAGCTCTCTTTCGCCCCTCTTCCGATTCTTCCCCTTAGCTGATGCAGCTGGGAAAGACCGAATCGCTCTGCGTGTTCGATAACCATTACGGTGGCATTTGCTACGTCGATCCCCACCTCGATCACGGTCGTGGCGACCAGCACGTCTAGCTCTCCACGCGCGAAGGCCCGCATCGTTCCATCCCTTTCGTCGGACGGCATCTGGCCGTGAAGCAGACCCAGCTTCAGCTCTGGGAATACCTCGGCCTGCAGGCGCTCGAATTCTTCCGCCGCCGCCTTCACTTCCAGTGCTTCCGACTCCTCAACGAGCGGGTAAACGATGTATGCCTGGGAACCAGCGGCGACCTGCTCGCGGATGAATTCAAAGACCCTTGGCAGCTCACCCGGCCTGCGGACAACCGAGCGAATCGGCTTGCGGTTCGCCGGGCGCTCATCGAGCACGGAGATATCCAGATCGCCGTAAAGCGTCAGGGCCAACGACCGCGGAATCGGAGTCGCTGACATCACCAGGACGTCGGGATCGGGCCCCCGCCTGCCCTCACCCTTTCCTGCCAGATCTGTCAGGGCCATCCGCTGACGCACCCCGAAGCGATGCTGCTCGTCAATGATGGCGAGACCTAGCTTCCCGAATAGCACAGCCTCCTGAAAGAGTGCATGGGTTCCTATCACAAGCTGTGCGGCGCCCTCCGCGATACGCGCCTGTGCCTCCCGCTTGCGAGCCCCCGCCATTCTCCCGGTGAGCAGCTCAACCCTGACGGGGCTACCCTCCACGAGACGCTGAATCGATCGGGCATGCTGCTCCGCCAGAATTTCGGTTGGTGCCATCAGCGCCACCTGGTAGCCGCTATCGATGGCTCTCAGCGCAGCGAAGAGAGCGACGATGGTTTTGCCGGACCCCACGTCTCCCTGAAGCAGGCGGTTCATGCGGCGGTCAGAGCCCATGTCGGCTCCGATCTCGGAAAGAACCCGCTTCTGCGCTCCCGTCAGCTGGAACGGAAGAGTTTTGTAGAGGGAGGTGACGAGGGAGCTCCCGGCCGGAAAGCTGATACCCGGGCGACGGCGAGTGGTCTGATGATGAGCGACCGCGTGGGTGAGCTGAATGAAGAACAGCTCCTCCAGTGCCAGCCTACGACGGCCCTGTTCAGCAGCGGCGAGCGTTGGCGGCTTGTGGAGCATCATCAGCGCATCCGGGAGAAGCGGCACGCCCGAGCTTGCCAGGAGCTTCTCCGGGATGACGTCCTCAGCTCCGACGGCTGCGAGCAGCTCCTCGAGATTCTCGGAGATCAGCGCGCGGATCTGCTTGTGAGTGAGACCCTCGGTCGCTGGATAGATCGGGATAACGACTCCCTCCCCGCTGCCCGCGCTTTCGCCTTCTTCTGCAAGGGTGATGAACTCCCGCGGCTGAAGCTGCTTGCCGTGGAAGAATTTCACGCTGCCGGACACGAGAAGGAGGTCACCCCGCTGGATCACGCGGTCAAGGAAGGGCTGGCCGGGCCAGGAGCACTCGATGTACCCGCTACGGTCTTTGATGACGGCCTGAAAGATCTTGAGGCCTTTGCGGGTGGGAAGAACACCCTTGGAGACTACGCGCCCGATGATGGTCGCATCGTCGCCTGCATCGAGGGCGCCGATGCTGGCTACGGTGGAGGCGTCCTCGTAGCGCCTCGGGATATGGTACAGAAGGTCCCGCGCCGTCTTCACCCCAAGCCGCTCCAGAAGCTCAGCCCGTCTGGGGCCAACGCCCCGAACGAACTTCACATCCCGATCCAGGGGATTGAAGTGAGGCATACTCAGGAGGTAAGAACCTCTCGCGCGAACATCTCGATGTCGAAAGGAGCCAGATCACCAATTGCTTCGCCGACGCCGATGAACTTCACCGGAATATCGAACTCCTGTTTCAGCGCCACCGCCACACCCCCACGCGCGGTGCTGTCCATCTTTGTCAGCACCAGACCAGTGAGGTCGAGGGAAGCGCCGAAGGTCCGCACCTGGGCCATCGCGTTCTGCCCAACTGTACCATCCAACACCAGGAGGCGTTCGTGGGGAGCGCCGGGCAACTTCCGCGCGATGACCCTGTCCACCTTCTGCAGCTCCTCCATCAGACCGGACTGCGTGTGGAGCCTTCCGGCAGTGTCGATGATAGCGACATCCACCTCTCGAGCCAGCGCGGCCTCGACGGCGTCGTAGGCAACCGCCGCGGGGTCTCGCCCTGCTTCCGCCCCGACGAATTCGCAGCCCACTCTTTCCGACCAAAGCTTCAGCTGCTCAATCGCCCCAGCTCGGAACGTGTCTCCGGCGGCGAGAAGCACCCGCCGACCACGTGAATGGAATCTATTGGCGAGCTTTCCGATGGTCGTCGTTTTTCCCACGCCGTTTACGCCAGCAACCAGGACGACGGTGGGACCTTCCATGTTGAAGCTGAGGGCTGTGTCGGAGCGGCCGGCTGAGAGTACCGCCACGATCTCGTCACGCACCACCTCGAGAAAGTCGTCCTGCGAGCGGGCGATACCGCGATCAGCCAGGCGCTCCACCGCACCCACGAGCCGCAGTGTGGCAGGCACACCGAAGTCAGCGCTGATGAGCAGCTCCTCCAGGCGCTCGAGGGAGCCGCTATCCACACCCTTCACGAGCGTCGTCACGTCCGTAAGGGCGACATCAACGATCGTATCCCAAAGCGACTTCGCGCTTTCTTCTTTTCGCTTGAAGAGGCGACTCATGTGTCTTTTATCTAATGATTCTCCTGCTCCGGCAGCTTGCAGCGAGCAGCGGGCAAGTACAGAAAACGCCCGCAGACGAAGCGCCTGCGGGCGTCGATGAGCAAGAATGGCGCGAGGCTCAGCCGCGGAGTGTCCGCAGCGCCTCGCCAACATCTACGCGACCTTCGTAGATCGCTTTTCCGACGATCGCGCCCACGATTCCGGACTCCGCATCGCCAGCTTCTCGGATCGCCTCGATATCGTGCATGCTGCCGACGCCGCCGGAGACGACCACCTCAGCGCCTGTTCGTTCCGCGAGCTCGATCGACATTGGTAGATTGGGCCCGGCGAACATGCCGTCGCGTGAGATGTCAGTATAGATGAAGGTGCGGGCGCCAAGCTCAGTGAGCCCGGAGGCCACATCGAAGAGATCAGTCGTCGTCTCCTCTTCCCATCCGCGGACGGCCGGGCGGCTCCCGCGAGCATCGAGCCCGATTGCGATGCGCTCAGGGCCCCAGCGCTCGATGGCGATGCGTACGAGGTCGGGGTTTTCGATCGCGGCAGTTCCGATCACTGCTCGTGACACCGGGCCATCCAGGACTTCGGCGAGGTCCGACTCCCGACGAAGTCCGCCGCCGGTCTGGATTTTCACACCCGCTGACCTGGCGAGATCACGGATCAGCTCGCGATTCGATCCATCGCCGAAGGCGGCATCCAGGTCGACGACGTGGATCCACTCCGCGCCTGCCTCAGCGAACCTGCGGGCCATCTTGAAAGGGTTCGACTCGTAAACCGTCTGCCGATCCTTTGACCCCTGCTCCAACCTGACACACTGCCCTTCCCGCAGATCTATTGCCGGGAAGAGGGTGAGCGCCCGCTTTGTCTTCTCAGTCACCAGAGCGTGTCGCGGGGCGAGTCGCTCCGTCAGCGAGGAGGATCTTCGGGCTCTGCCGATCGAGAGAGGCTATGTGCTGCTGAACCTTTTCGACGAACTGTGCCCGGTAGCTACGGGGAACCGGGTCACCCGTGATGTCGCGGATCGCATTCGGATTGATCGCGCGCCCGTTGGAGTGGAACTCGTAGTGGAGGTGTGGCCCTGTGGCGAGGCCGGTGGAGCCGACGTAGCCGATTACGTCGCCCTGCTTCACACGCACTCCTGCTCGGATACCGGATGCGAACGATCTCAGGTGGGCGTAGCGGGTCGAGTAGCCGCGAGTGTGGCTGAGCTCGACCACGTTTCCGTAACCACCGCCGCCGTTGGCGCGGCGAACCACTCCATCGCCCACGGCGAAAACCGGGGTCCCCGAAGAGGCTGCGTAGTCGATGCCGTTGTGCGGCCGGTTGACCCTCAGGATCGGGTGGAAACGGCCAGTGGTGAAAGCTGAGCTGATCCGCCGGTACTGGAGCGGAGCACGCAGGAAGGCGCGGCGAAGCGACTCTCCCTCGCGGTCGAAGTAATCCTCGTTCTCCTCGTCAGCCGAGAAGGCATAAGCCTCGTAATCGCGGTCGTTCACGTTGAACTGGACGCTCAACACCTTGCCGGAGCGTGCAGTGCCGTCAGGGCGAACGACACGCTCGTAAAGAATGCGGAATCGGTCGCCGGTGCGAAGGTCACGCGAGAAGTCCACCTGCCAGGCAAAGATGCGATCCGCGAGGATGTCGACCACCTGCTCGCGCTCATCCGATGGAAGGCCACCTGCCTCGCCATCGATCAGGGCGCGATACAGCGACGACTCCACCGTTCCGGTCAGAACGACTGTGTCGGTGTGAACCGGGACGTCCTTGATCTCGCCGATCCAGCCATCTCCGTGGCGAGCCATGCTGAGGGTGCGGTCAGCATCGAGCTTGAACTCCATCCGCCGAACAGTCCCATCCTCGAGGGAGCGGCGGAAGGCAATGACGGAGCCCGGCTGCATCCGGCGCGGGTCCTGATGCTCTTCCAGCGCTGCAATCAGCGCCTGAACCTCGTCCTCCGCCAGCTGAACGCGCTCCAGAAGTTGCGAGAGTGTCTCGCCTTCCTTGAGCGTATCCTCGAAGCCGACATCGACCGGATTTGCATGGGCCGCGGGAAGCAGCCCGGGAGCCTCGGCAGCTTTCTGCCGTGGAGCTCCACCGGAGATGACCATGGTCGCCAGAGATGCCCCGAATGCAGTCAGGACAGCCAGCGATAGCAGGCGGTAAGGTTTGTTCATTCTACTCTCTTCTGTCGTTCTTCTTCGGGCTCAGACGTACTGAGGGAGCTATTAGCTATAAGCTGTCATTTCCCGCTCTTTCACCTATTGGATCAGAAGGGAAGCCCCCCGTTACCAATAGCTGATAGCCGACAGCTGCCCCTCTAGTCCATCTGGCGGCGAATGAAAGTCGGTATATCCAGATCTGAAGTCAGCGGTCGCTCGAAGCGATTTCCTGACGCTACCCGCTCAATGATCGGAGCGGCGGTGGTTATCGGTCCGGTAGAACCGCCGTTGACCACCCGTGCCTGCTGCGCCTCAGCGTGGATCGGCTGGGGCTCGGAGCGACGTGAAGCGCCGAAGTTCGGTCGGATCACGCCCTCGACTCGCTGCTCGCGGTCAAATCCCGTAGCGATGACCGTAACCCGTACTTCTTCCTTCATGTGCGGGTCGTGAACAGCGCCGAAGATGATCTCGGCGTCTTCGCCCGCGGCGTCCTGGATGATCTGGCTGATCGTCGTTACTTCGTCGATCGCCAGGTCCATCCCGCCGGTAATGTTGATCAGGACGCCCGCGGCTCCCTGGATGCTGATGTTGTCGAGCAGCGGTGAGCTGATCGCTTCCTGTGCAGCTTCCATTGCGCGGTTCTCACCACGGCCGAAGCCGGATCCCATGAGAGCTGCGCCGCGGTTGCTCATGATGGTCCGGACGTCGGCGAAGTCGACGTTCACCTCACCGGTGACGCTGATCAAGTCACTGATCCCCTGAGTCGCGTGAAGAAGTACCTCGTCGGCCTTCTTGAGCGCGTCCTTGAAGCTCGTCCCTTTCCCAACAACAGATAGCAGGCGTTCGTTCGGTACCACGATCATGGTATCGACCGCTCGCTTTAATTCTGTAAGTCCTTCTTCTGCCTGACGTAAGCGCTTACGTCCCTCGAAGAGGAAAGGCTTCGTCACGATGGCGATCGTTAGCGCACCGATTTCACGTGCGATCTCACCGATCAGCGGCGCTGCACCGGTCCCGGTTCCACCGCCCATTCCGGCGGTGATGAAGACGAGATCGGCACCCTTGAGCGCCTCTGCAACTTCTTCCCGGCTCTCCTCGAGGGCCGCCCGCCCGACCTCGGGCCGAGCTCCCGCGCCCAAGCCGCGAGTGAGCTTTTGACCGATCTGGATCTTCGTGCCGCTCTTGCTCGTCTTGAGGGCCTGGGCGTCCGTGTTGACGGAGACGAAGTCGACCCCTTCCAGGATCTCATCGATCATGCGGTTTACGGCATTGCCGCCACCGCCGCCGACGCCCACGACCTTCATGCGGGCGTTCTGAGCCGTAGTCTCGTCGAACTCGAAGATCATGCTCTTTCTTCCTCCCCCTGTACGGAAGCGCGTGCGGTGAGTTGAGAAGTAGCGAGCGGTGAGCGATCAGAAGAAATCGTTCAGCCAGTCCCGCATCCACTTGATGACGTTGGCCGGCGAACCGCTTCCGGTCGGGCCGTCCGTCATTTCTGAACTCACGCGCCGCGCCCCATACAGGGCGAGACCTGCAGCCGTCGCAAATTTGGGCGCGCGAGTCGATTCCACAAGGCCGCTAAGTCCTTCACCGGGAACGCCGATGCGGACAGGGCCGGAAAAAGTTGCTTCAGCCAGCTCTCGAACTCCCTCCAAAGCCGCCCCGCCACCGGTGAGAACGACGCCACCGGAGAGGCGATCCGCGACACCGCTTCTTTCGATACGCTCCGCTACGATCCCGAAGATCTCATCAAGCCGCTGCTCGATGATGTGAGCAAGCAGTTCGCGCGCGATCTGACGGACCTCTCCGGGCTCGCCGCCTGGCACCTCGAAGGCTTCGCGCGGATCGACGAGGGAGCTGCGCGCGGTTCCGTATGCCTCCTTTGCCCTCGAAGCTTCCATGTATGGGAGTGATAGCCCCTTCACGATGTCGTTCGTCACCGACCCGCCACCCCAGGGCAGGCTGGTCATGTGGCGTATCTTCCGCTCATGGAAGATCGTGACGTCAGTTGCGCCTCCACCGAGCTCGACGAGGACAGTACCGATCTCCTTCTCGTCGTCGCTGAGGACTGCCATCGCCGAAGCGAGCGGCTCGAACACGAGCTCCGCCACTTCGTATCCGGCGCGGTCGACCGCTTTGCGGAGATTCTGCGCAGCGGCGGCGGAGCCCGTGATGATGAAGACCTCAGCCTCCAGCCGAGTCCCGGCCATCGCGATCGGATCGCGGATGCCGCCCTGTGCGTCCACGATGTATTCCTGCGGGATCGCGTGGAGGACCTCGCGGTCGGCCGGAACGACGATAGCGCGGGCGACTTCATGAACCCGCTCGATATCCCGCGGGGTGATCTCCTGCCCGCCTACTGCAACGACTCCTGTCGACGCACGCCCGTGGACGTGCTCTCCAGCGATCCCGGTGTAGAGCCGCTCGATCGTCGCCCCGGACATCAACTCGGCTTCTTTCACCGCCCGCCGTATTGAATCCGTCGTCGCTTCGAGGTCAGTGACGACGCCGAGCCGAATACCGGTCGTCCTCGCCTGCCCAACACCAAGAACGCGCGCTCGGGCCTCGCCCTGGTCGTTGGAGACCTCCACAACGACAACGGCTGTTTTCGACGAGCCGACATCCAGGCCGGCGATGATCTGCGATGCCATCAGGAGATCTCTGGTGAAGACAGTGGAGCTACGACGATCTGGTCTCCGAAGCGCAGGTCGAGACGTACGCGGGGCGGAGCGGAGGCTCCGTCTGCGGAAACGAGGCGACGCGCTACGTCAGCGAGCACGGCCCGGAGCTGAGCGGTCCTGGCGGGGGTCGCACCCTCGGTCAGGATCACTTCGCCCTGGGGGAGGACGAGACGGAGGGTGCCTCCGTCGGCCGACGCCGCGCTTACCTCGGACACCTCGGACATAAGGGCGGGGTCCAGACTGCTCAGCCGGTCCGTTTCGGACAGCAGGCGATGAGTTGTCACAAGGCTGCTCGAGTCGGTGAGACTACCGCGCACAATGGGCAGATCCACCTGAACCGCGGCCGGATCGAGCGGAAGTACCTCGCCGCTGCTCGTTACGACTTTGAGCATCTCGTCCTGGACGAAGGCGACGGGCGTCTTCTCCTGAACCGTGACGCGCAATGTGTTGGGGAGCTTCCGGGTGACGCGGGCGGAGGCGATCACCGGGTTCTGCAGAAGCGAGCTCTCCCATATGCCACTGTCGTCCAGCAGGTGCTGCCCGTCACGAATACCGGAAGCGGCGAGAACCTCGTGAGGAGCGAGGAGCCGGGTTCCTGCGATCTCGACCTTGTCGACCTCGAGCCACGCGATCTTCCGCCCCAGGCGAGGTGCCCACAGCGGGCTCGTCGCCGCCACAATCGCAGCCACAGCGATCGAACCGACAACGATGACTTTGCGGCGGTTAGCGATGGCCATTTGTCCCGATCAAGCCGAGGATTTCACGAGCAGCGTCGTTCAGGTCGCCTGCTCCGAGAGTGATGCAGACATCGTCGGGACGCAGGGTCGCCGCGACCTCACCAGCAACTGCAGATCGATTCGTGAGGTAGGTGACGTTCGCGCCGGCCTCACGAGCCGGGTTCGCGATCATCTCGCCGGTCACTCCCTCGATCGGCCGCTCGCGAGCCGCGTAGATATCGGTCACGAAGACGAGGTCGGCTGTCGCGAGGGTGCGGCCGAAGTCGGCCGCGAAGTCACGCGTTCTCGAGTAGAGGTGCGGCTGGAAGATCGCGACGATTCGACGACCCGGATAAGAAGCTCTCGCCGCCTGCAGGGTGGCCGCAATTTCGGTCGGATGATGCGCATAATCGTCGATCACCAGCACCCCATTCGCCTCACCCACCTGCTCGAACCGACGCTCGACCCCGCTGTAAGCCGCCAGACCTGCTGCGATGCTCTCCCACGATGCACCGAGGTGGAGGGCGGCCCCGATGGCGCCGAGGGCGTTGCGGACGTTGTGCATTCCGGGGACTGACAGCTTCACCTTCCCCAGCAGGGCTCCACGCTCGCGAACCTTGAAGGTTGTTCCACGGCCGACGGGAGTGACCTCCTCGGCGAGGAGCATCGATCCCGAGTTGGTGCCGTACGTGAGGACCGAGCGGCGCGGCTGCCCTAACCGGGGGAGGATTCTGCCCACGCCGTGGTCGTCACCGCATGCGACGATCAGCCCCTCCTGCGGGACCAACTCGAGATAGGCGAGGAATGCCTTCTCCACCCCTTCGAGCGATCCGAAGATGTCGAGGTGATCCGCCTCGAGCGTCGTTAGCACGGCGATATTGGGCCGCAGCTGGAGAAAGGAGTGATCGTACTCGTCGGCTTCAACAACGAAGAGTGAGTCGCTCCCGTGCCGGAGGTTTCCATCCCATCCCGGAACTCTGCCTCCGACGAAGCCGGTGGGGTTGAGGCCCGCCGCTTCAAGGGCTGCGGTAGTGAGCGCGGTGGTAGACGTCTTCCCGTGGGTGCCGGCAACTCCGACGACATACCCATGATTGACGAAGGCGCCGAGCGCTTCCGCCCGCTTCAGGACTGGAATCCCTGCGGCTCTGGCAGCGAGGATCTCGGGGTGATCGGCGGGAACGGCTGCCGTCACGATCAGCGCACCGCAACCGTCGACATGCGCCGGGTCATGGCCTGCCATGACCCGCACTCCAACGTCAGCCAGGGCGCGCGCTGCGCTGCCCGGCTGAGAGTCGCAGCCGGTAAGCTGCCCACCTGAACGGCGGACGAGTTCGGCTATTGGTGCCATTCCGGCGCCGCCAATTCCCATAAAGTGGATCGGTTTCTCACGCGCCAGCGTGAGGAGGTCGATCGCAGCCAATCTGCCCCGCGATGTGTGTTTGTTGTTGAGGAAGCCGGCCTAGACGAGCCGGGCCAGCTGTTCCACGATTTCGCGGGCGGCGTTCGGATGCCCGCGCTCCTGTGCCTTCGTCGCGAGAGCTGCTCGCGCGCTCTCGTCGCCTGCGAGTCCAACAATCTCCTGCCACAGCTTGCCCGGCTGGAGGTCCTTCTCCTCGATCAGAACCGCTGCACCCGCGTCCGCCAATGCACGAGCATTGTGGTACTGGTGATTTGCCGCAGCGTGAGGAAAGGGAACGAGGATGCTGGGGATGCCCCAGGCGCAGAGCTCCGCCAGCGCCATAGCCCCGGCGCGTGACACGGCGATATCCGCTGCGGCGAGAGCCATCGGCATGTCCCCGATGTATGGCTCCAGCCGCACCCAATTTGTTACCTGCAGACGAGCCAGCTCGGCCGCGGCGCCGTCGTGATTCGATGGTCCCGAAGCCCAGAGGATCTGCAGCCCCTCGGGTCGGCTGGCTGGCGATTCCGCCACCCGCGCCAGATCCGTGAGGAGAGCCTCATTGACGGCTCTCGCGCCCTGACTGCCTCCTACAACGAGAACCACAGGTCCGTCTGTCAGGCCGAATCGCTCGCGCGCAGCGCGCCGATCGATGGTGTGATCAGGTGGCTGAATCGGGTTTCCAAGCTCGAACACCTCCGTGCGAGGCCCCGGCTTCATGTGGTTCAGGGCCTCGGGGAAAGCGAGGTGGATCTGCCGAACTCGCGATGCCAGCCAGCGTGTGGTGATTCCCGGAAAAGAGTTCTGCTCCTGCACCGCGGTAGGAATCCCCTTCAGAATCCCGTACGCCACCACAGGGCCGCTCGCGTACCCGCCGGTGCCCACCACCAGGTCAGGTTTGAACTCGTCGAAGATCTTGCCGATGCCGCTCCCGATACCGGCCATTGCTGGGATGAGCTTCCAGTTCTGCCACACCTTGGAGCGCCGGATTGGCTCGAACGGGAGGAGGGTGTGACGCACGCCACGGTCGGGTAGCACCCGAGCCTCAACTCCGCGCTTCGCACCGAGGAAGTAGACATCCGCGCCTCCTTTTCTTTCCTCGAACGCCCGCGCCAGCGCCAGCCCCGGGTAGAGGTGCCCACCGGTGCCGCCCCCGGCGAAAAGCACACGCGGCCTCTTCGTCGCCATCATTTCCTCCCCTTCTCAGCCGACCGCGCGACCGACAGGAGGATACCGACGGCTATGAAAGAAACGAGCAATCCACTGCGGCCGTATGACATGAAGGGGAGATTCACCCCCGTCGTAGGCAGCAGGGCGAGCGCGACTCCCATATGTAGAAGCGCCGATACCACGATCAGATTTGTCATCCCGATAGCCAGCAGGTAGCCAAAGAGATCACGAGCTGCCCGCGCGATCCGGTATCCGACAAAGGCCAGCGAGAGGAAGATCGAGAGCGTGAGCACGACCCCGATCAACCCCCACTCTTCCGCGACCATCGCGAAGAGGAAGTCATTATGCGGTTCGGGGAGGAACCCGAATTTCTGCTGACTGTCACCGAATCCCACTCCCGTTACTCCTCCGGAACCGACCGCGATGAGTGACTGGTGGATCTGGTAGCTCACCCCATCCGGATCTCCCGAAGGGTCCAGGAAGGCCGCGATGCGGCGCATGCGATAACCCGCGCTTGCGATCTGATTCCAGGCGACGGGTACCGCAATCAGCCCCAGCAGAATGACATGGCCGATCCGTGCGCCGCCGGCAAACAGCACCAGGGCTGAGAGCAGCAGGAGCAGGACGGCGGCTGAGAAGTTTGGCTGCACCAGAACCGGGATCACAACCATCAGCCACACCACCAGGAAGGGCAGCAGCCCTTTGCTGAGCGAATGCAGCTTGTCCTGCTTCTTCACCGCGAGCGCGGCAGTCCAGATGATCAGCGCCAGCTTCGCGAACTCGGAGGGCTGAACCTGGAAGCCGAGCCTGATCCAGCGTCGCGCACCATTGACGCGCGGAGCGATCGACTCCGTACCCGGTGCGATGACCACCAGAAGGAGGAGAACCACCACGATCAACGCAGGCCATGCAAAAGTCCGGAGGCGCGAATAGTCGACGCGCGCCACAACGGCCGCGATCACTATCCCCATCCCCGCCCCGATCAGCTGGCGCAAGGCGTAGTAGTGCGATGGGAGCCCGTCCTCCTGTGCCATCAGAGCGCTGGCGCTATACAACTCCACCAGGCCGAATGAGAGCGCCACGAGCACCAGCAGCATCAGGGCTCCCGCCTCCCATCCCTCCAGCTTGAACTTTTCGGTCTCGGCGACCGGACCCGAGCGCGCTGGCGCTGCGGTCTTCGGCCGGACCTGCCGCGCCTTCGCTGCGATCGGTCGAGCCAGGGTCGTCATACGAGCACCTCTTTCACGATCCGACGAAACTCGCGCCCCCGGTGCTCATAGTCGGTGAACATGTCGTAGCTCGAGCAGGCGGGAGAGAGCAGAACCGCGTCCCCCGGCTTCGCCAGCTCCCGGGCACGAAGCAGGACTGTGGTGAAATCCCCGTCCACGCGCTCCATTGGCACAGCATCCCTCAGCGACTCCTCGACCTGGTCGGCAGCTTCGCCGTATGCGATCACGTGGCGTACCCGGCCCTTCATCTCCGGGATCAGCTGATCGTAAGGCTCACCCTTGTGGCGGCCCCCGAGTAGCAGGATGGTCGGCCGCTCCAGGCTTCTCACCCCAACTTTCGTGGAGGCGATGTTCGTCGACTTGGAGTCGTTGATCCAGAGCACCCCATCGCGGGTGATTACCGGCTCCAGGCGATGACCGAGAGGATCGAAGGAGGCAAGCCCGCTGGCGATTCCCTGGATGCTTGCGCCGACGAGACGTGCGGCGAGTGAAGCAGCTAACGAGTTCGCGATGTTGTGCGGCCCGAAGATCTTCAGCTTCGCGGCATCAAGTAACCGTGCATCCTGACCGTTCAGCCGGAGCACGAGCCAACCGTCCTCGCTGAGATACCCGCCCTCTTCTCCAGCAGCTGGCCGTGATGCCACCCGGAAGAGGTAGCGCTTCCCGAGTGCGTCACCTGGAAGGGTGAGGGCAGCGGCGTCTTCGCCGTTCAGGATCCAGCGGCTGTCTTCGGAGGAGTTCTGAAAGAGCTTCGCCTTGTCAGCGTAATAGTCCTCGACCGTCGCGTACCAGTCCAGGTGATCGGGAGCCAGGTTCGTCAGAACGCCGACCGACGGAGCGAATGAGCTCATCCTGCCCAGCTGAAATGAGCTCGCTTCGATGACCGTGACTTCCGGCTGAGGCTCCTGAAGTACCAGCTCGGACAAAGCAGTGCCGATGTTTCCCCCCGCCTCCGCCCGCTTGCCGGCTGCTCGCAACACGTGCGCGGTGAGCGCCGTCACCGTGGTCTTGCCGTTCGTTCCGGTGATGGCGATGACCGGCCCCGTCAGTTCGGCGTAGGCGAACTCCAGCTCCGCCACGATCGGAATCCCGGCAAGCTCAGGCGCCCGCAGAACCGGGGCGGTGGGGGGAATCCCAGGGCTGAGGACGATGCGGGAGCACCTGGAAAGCTTCTCGAGGTCGTGGCGGCCGAGCTCGACGTCAGCACCGAGCTGCACCAGCATGTCGGCAGCCGCCTCCGCAGCCGCGCTCTTGCCGAAGTCGCTCGCATAGACGGAAGCACCGCGAGAAAGCGCGAGCTTCGCCGCCGCGACGCCACTGCGCGCCAGGCCCAGGACCCCGATCATCTCGCCCGGGGAGATCGTCATCGAATCTTCAGCGTAGCAAAGGCGATCATCGCGAAGACGATCCCGAGGATCCAGAAGCGGATAATCACCTTGCTCTCGTGCCAGCCGATCTGCTCGAAGTGGTGATGTAGAGGCGCCATCCGGAAAATTCGGCGGCCCGTACCCGTCTGCCGCTTCGTGTACTTGAAGTACACGGTCTGGCTGGCGACGGAGAGCGCTTCCAGGACGAACACTCCCCCGATGATCGCCAGCAGGAACTCGGAGCGGAGGAGCACCGCGACTGCGCCGAGTACGCCCCCGATCGCGAGGGATCCGGTGTCGCCCATGAACACTTCCGCGGGGTGCGCGTTGAACCAGAGGAAACCAATGCATCCACCGGCCAGGGCAACGCAGAAGATCGCCAGCTCACCTGCGCCGGGCAGGTAGAAGAGGTTCAGGTAATCCGAGGTGTCTACGCGCCCCATGATGTAGGCGAAAACACCGAAGGTGGCCGCGGCGATTGCCGAGAGACCCGCGGCGAGCCCATCCAGGCCGTCAGTAAGGTTCACAGCGTTCGAGCTGCCCGTGACGATGAAACCCACCCAGATGACGTAGGTCCAGAAGGCAAAGTCGAGATGCCACGTCTTGACGAACGGAATCTGCGTCCATGTCGAGGGCACCTCGGTAAACGGTACCAGGAGGAGGAAGACGCCCAGCAGAAGGCCGAGTGAGAGCTGTCCTATGATCTTGTAGCGCCCGATCAGACCCTCGGTCTTGCGGCGAACCACTTTCAGGTAGTCGTCCATGAAGCCGAGAGCTCCCAGCCAGACGAGCACGACCATAGCCGTGAGTGTGAAGCCATTCGTCAGCTCAGCCCAAAGCAGAGTCGGGATGACCGTCGCCAGCACGATCAGCACACCGCCCATGGTGGGTGTGCCGGACTTGCCGAGATGCGTTTGAGGCCCTTCCCGCCGCACGACCTGCCCCACCTTGAGGATCCTGAGACGCCGGATGATGGGCGGTCCGAGATAGAAGGCGACGAGGAACGCCGTCACCAACGCTCCTGCCGCCCTGAACGTCTGGAAGCGGAAGAGGTTGAAAACGATGTGGTACTCGGCCAGAGGGACGAGGAAGTGGTATAGCAAGTTAGACCAAGTCCAGGATTGTCTGTGTTTGTCGCGCTGCGCTTCGACCTGCCTGCGGCGCCTCTACAGCTCCGACACTGCTCGCTCCGTCAAACCTGCTTCGCCGGCCCGAAATCCTTTTCGAGCAGTGGAAGCCACCGCTCCAGCTGCTCCCCGCGTGAGGCCTTCAGCAGGATCGTGTCGGTGGGGCGAAGCTCTCCCCGCACCGCCTCGTAGGCGTCCACCGCATCCTGGGCCAGAACCACCTGCTTACCGATCTTGTCCCGGTGCCGCTCGAACGGTTTCACGAAGGCGCCAGTGGCGACGATCATGTCGAGGCGATCGTTCAGCATCTTCGCGATCTTGTCCGCAGCCGTTGTGTGAAGCTGATCGCTGGTGGGACCGAGCTCCCTCATCGACCCGAGGACGGCGATCCGGCGTCCGCGTGTCGGCAACGACCCGAGAAGCTCCACGGCCGCCATGAGGCTGGGGGGATTTGCGTTGTAGCAGTCCGCCAGGACCCGCAGGTCGCCGTATTGAAGCCACTCCCCCCGCAGCTTTGGCAACGTGACGGTAGCGAGCGCCCGGACTGCCTCCTGGGATGGAATTCCCAGCTCCAGCCCGACTCCGAGCGCGAGCAGCGCATTTCGAACGTTGAAGCGGCCGGGGATGGGAAGCCGGACTTCCACACCGCGCCAGCGCCACAGCGTCGATCCATCCTCGAGCACCTTGACGCCGCGATCGCCCCCGTCCGGACGGATCTCAGCGCTTTCGCCGAGCCCGACTACCTTGACCCGGTTCCGGCCGATAAGCTCTCGGGCCTTCCGGGGCAGTACGTCCGGCTCTCCTGCGACGAATGCCTTTCCTTCCGGAGCCAATCCCTCAAAGACCGACACCTCCTCGAGGAGAACTCCTTCCAGGTCGACGAGGTGCTCCAGGTGCTCCTCACCGATCGAGGTGATCACGACCATCTCAGGCTTCACTATCGCGCTGAGCAGGGCGATCTCGCCGGGCCGGTCGGTTCCCATCTCGACGACTACGGCCTCAGCGTCGTCCGGAATACCGAGCAGCGTAAGCGGAACGCCGATCTGGTTGTTGAGGTTGCCCTTGGTGGCGTAGGTCTGGAAGCGAGTCGAGAGGACGGCGCGGATCAGCTCCTTTGTTGTCGTCTTTCCATTGCTTCCCACGACAGCGATCACCCGCGCCTTCATCTGCTTGCGCTTGTGGTGCGCGAGCCTCCCAAGCGCGGTGAGCGTATCCTCCACCTGGTAGACCTTCATGCCCGCTGGGGCCGTCTCCGGCATCTCGCTGACGACGGCGCCGGTCGCCCCTGCGGCAGCCGCAGCTTCGAGGAAGGTGTGGCCGTCGAACTGATCCCCTTTCAGAGCGACGAACAGATCGCCGGCGGAGATGCTGCGCGTGTCCGTCGATATCGTGGCGTACGGGGCGTCAGAAGCTCTTCCGCCGATGCCGAGCGCTTCCCGAACTACGCGGTCACTCCAGAAATTTCCGCTCAACTCGTGCTTCCCTTCCTGTTGAGGATCTCTTCGACGATCAGTCGCTCGTCAAAGGGCCGGCGCTCGTCACCCCAGATCTGGTATGTCTCGTGACCTTTACCTGCGAGCAGCACGAGGTCCTTCGGTGTAGCCATCGCAATCGCCTCACCTATCGCCTCCCGGCGGTCGACGACGACGCGGCGCGGTGCACCCCCCATGCCCGACTCGATCTCTGCGATGATCTGAAGCGGGTCTTCGTGACGAGGGTTATCGGTTGTAACAATGCTGAAGTCCGCATTCTCGCCGGCCACCCGCCCGAGCTCCGGACGCTTGCCCTTGTCGCGGTCCCCGCCGGCGCCGAACAGCACGATCAACTTGCCTTCCGCGAGCGGGCGTAGTGCCAGCAGGGCCCGCTCCAATGCGTCAGGCGTATGCGCGTAGTCGATCAGAATCGCCGGGGCCCCCTCAGCAGTTATCGCCTCGAGCCGGCCTGGAACCTGGGGCAGATCTGCCATGCCCTCTGCAATTTTGTCCGAAGACCAGCCGAGACCCCACAGCGCCGCCGCCGCACCCAGAGCGTTGTAGATGTTATACGTCCCAAAGAGCGGAAGCCGAATCTCAGCGGTGCAGGAGGGCGTATGCAGATGCCACTCGACCCCGCCCTGCCGGTAGCGGATGTTTTCCGCCTGAACCTCTCCCTCGCCCTGAACTCCGAAGCGGATGCGATGGGTATCGCTTCGGTGCACCCCAGCCCATGCCGGATCGTCGGCGTTTACAATTATGAGCCCACCCGGCCGGATCAGCTCGACAAGACGCAGCTTGGCCTCACGGTAGGCTTCCAGCGTGGCGTGATAGTCGAGATGATCGCGTGTCAGATTCGTGAAGATCCCCGCGGAGAACGTGGCCGCGGCGATCCGGTCCTGATGCAGGGCATGCGATGAGACCTCCATCGCAACCGATCGGATCCCTTCGTCGGCCAGGCGCCGGATGATCTCGGCGAACTGAGCGGCTCCTGGTGTCGTCAGCCCCTCGCTCCTGGGGACCTTTCTCCCGTCGGGCCCGATCGCGCCCAGAGTGCCAACGCTGGCGGCGGGCTGCGCCTTGTTGAGGATGTGCCTCAGGATGGCGACTGTTGTCGTCTTCCCGTTGGTCCCCGTTACTCCGATCATCGTCAGCTCCTTCCAGGGGTCCTGGAAGTACTCCGCGGCCGCGAAGGCAGCAGCGCGCCGGCTGTCGGTGATCGTGATCTGCGGGATAGAGAGCGTGGGGTTCAGCTCTTCGACCAGGGCCGCAGCCGCGCCGGCACCTTCTGCAGAGGGAAGGAAGGCATGGCCGTCGCCCGCATTCCCTCGCACAGCGCAGAAAAGCGTGCCCGCCGACACGAAGCGCGAGTCGGTCGTCACCCCATGGATCTCAAGAGCGGCCAGAGCTGCGGGGGGATCACCCCGAAGGAGCTTCTCGCGTCCCAGCCGCGCGACGATCTCACTCAGCGCGACCTTCACGAGCCCCCTCCCGTCAGGGTCACCACGCTGCCACGAAGGGCGGAGCCGCCAGCCGGAGGCGACAGCAAAGCGACACTACCAGAGCCGCGGATCCGCGTACGCAGCCCTGCGGCATGAACGCGACGCACCGCTTCCCGCATGGATAAACCGGTCACGTCCGGTATCGCGACGCTTGCCTGCGGCGATGCGGGAGTCTCGGGTACACCATCTTCGACGAAGAAGACGTAGGTACCGTCACGGTTCGGGGCAGGCGTCACGGCCTTGGCAGCGGGGGGAGGACCCGCCGGTGCGACTTCAGCTCGGGTGGCGAGAAGTGAGCGCACATCCAGTCCAGGGGTCCTGGCCGCGAGCATTCCCTGAAGTGTTTCGCGAGTAACCGGCGCCGCGGTCAATCCCCCGTAGTATTGACCTTTCGGCTCGTCCAGCTTCACAAAGATCACAATCTGGGGATCCTCTGCCGGGAAATACCCGGCGAAGGTCGATGTATAAGCCCCTGCTTCGTATCCGGCGCCACTGTTTCTCCGCGAAGTTCCGGTCTTGCCTGCGACAGAAAAGGTGGCAAGAGAAGCCTGTGTAGCAGTTCCCTGCTCGACGACATCTACGAGCACCTCGGTGACAGCCCGGGCGACATCTTCCGGCACCACTCTGCGAATCTCTCGAGGGGCCCGCCGTGCAAGGACCCGACCGTCGGAAGCCCGGACTTCACGAACGAGATACGGCTCCATCAAAACGCCGCCATTGGCCAAAGCACCGTAGGCGGCCAAAACCTGCAGGGGGGTTACCGAGAGCTCGTAACCAATCGCCAGGCTGCCGCTGCTGAGCCGGGACCATTCGGCGGGCCGGCGCAGACGTCCCGATGATTCCGCAGGATACTCGATGCCAGTGGCTGTGCCGAAGCCGAAATCGCGCAGGTAGGCGTACTGCTGCCCGGGGGTAAGCCGCTTCGCGAACTTTACCAGAGCGATATTGCTGGAGACCTCCAGCGCGCCCCGCAGCGACAGCCAGTCGTGAGGAGACGTGTCGCGGAAGGTCCGGGCGCCGTCCTGCCATGTTCCACCTTCGGCATAAACGCTGTCGTTCAGGCTCGCTCGCTCCTCCGTCAGGAGAGTCGCAGCGAGAAAAGGCTTCAGGGTTGAGCCCGGCTCGTAGGGCTCTGTGATAGCGGTGAGACTCCGGGTGCGACCCGGACGGCGCGAGACACTGGCCAGGATCTCCCCGGTAGCGGGGTCGGCAATCATCAGGTCTCCGCCGCTCGCCCCGGTTCCTTCCATCGCATTCCGGAGCGCTGCGTCCGCGATCGCCTGAAGGTCGAAGTCGATCGTCAGGTGAATGCTTGCGCCGTCCTCGGGTGGCTGGACCGGAAGGGAGAGCGTCGGCTGGAGCTCACCGCGTGCGTCGCGGCGGAGGACGGTGTATCCGGGCTTGCCGCGAAGGATCTCGTCCAGCTGCTGCTCCATTCCCCCAAGGGGCCGCCCATCCATCATGACTGCTCCGATCACCTCTCGCCCGGCTTCACCCTGGGGATAGAAGCGCTCGAAATGGCTTTCGAAGTAGACGCCGGCGAGCTCCCCGACTTTTCGGCGCTGGTCAGCGCTGTAGCGGCCGGGGAAGACGACCCAGCGATCACCGGACTCGATCGCGGATGTCACCCGCCCAAGGCCGATGCCGAGACCATCAGAGATCGCACGGGCAGCGCTCTTCTTATCGGCGAGCTCTCTCGGGGCAACGGACACCTGGAAGACCTCGTGGCTGAGTGCCAGCGGCGTCCCCTTGCGATCGTAGATCGCACCGCGCCGGGCGGGGAGCTCAACCTGCTCCCTGTGCTGCTCCTGGGCGACGGCAACCCAATGGTCGTGGTCGACTACCTGCAGCTGTGCGGCCTTGGCCACGATCAGGCTGCCCGCAACCATGAAGCATCCGAGCAAGATCCCGCGCCTCACGGTTCTCGGCGTGCGAGAGCTTTCGGCGGAGCCCGTCCGACCAAGGAGGCTCATCGGGAGCCGACCGGAAGAAAGAGGATCTCGTCGTCACTGGGCAGATGCATCCCCAGTCGCTCCCTTGCGACGCGGACCACACGGGCGCGGCTGCGCAGCTCTTCGATGCGCCTCTCTGCCGCGACGCGCTCCGACTCCAGAATGGAGCGGTCAGTCTCGAGCTCCCGCAGAGCCCTCTCCGCCTGAACGCCAGCCGTCTGTCTCCAGGTCACGAACGAAAGAGCCGCGAGAAGGAGGACAAGCCACCCTGCCGCGACTACGAAACCGGGGACTCTCCTGGGTCCCCTGCTGAACCGGTTGCGTCTGGAGGTCATTCCTTCCTCCAGGCTCGCAGCCGGGCGCTTCGAGCTCGTGGATTCGACTGAACCTCTTCAGGCGTTGCCATCACTGGTTTGCGGGTCAGCGTCGTACCCAATGCCTTCCCCCGGCAGTAGCAGATCGGCAGGCCGGGCGGACAGACACAGTCGCGGCTCCACTCGCGGAACGCTTCCTTTACGATGCGATCTTCGAGAGAGTGGTAGGACAGGACCACGATCACCCCGCCGGGTGCCAACGCATCTCTCAGCCTGGGGAGAGCCGCTTCGATCTGCTCGACCTCGCCATTCACGGCGATCCGGAGCGCCTGGAAGATGCGCGCGCGATCCTGAGCCGTGGCCCGTGGAATGGCACGATCTACCGTCTCTACGAGATCATCACTGATTGCGAATCGCCGCCTCTCCCGCATCTCACCGACGATCCTCGCCATGTGCCGCGATCGCTTCTCTTCACCGAAGCGATAGAAGATCGTCGCGAGGTCCTCGAGCTCGAGCTCGTTCAGGAG